>Ga0157370_10009666_pt1 | contig 10257 bp, 8 predicted proteins | sample C35metaG_FD_113463 | JGI IMG/M metagenome (GOLD analysis project Ga0157370, IMG submission 113463) | Corn rhizosphere microbial communities from Kellogg Biological Station, Michigan, USA - C3-5 metaG | ecosystem: Host-associated > Plants > Roots > Rhizosphere > Soil | place: USA: Michigan... | reverse complement strand
TGGCCCCGCTCGCGGCAACATCAATGACAGCCGTGGTCGGTTCGACCAAGCACTACACCGAAGTCTACGGCGTCGATAACAACTTCTTCGCCGCCCGGCAGTGGCCGGTGGCGGAGGGGCGCACCTTCCGCGATGCGGAGCTCGTCTCGGGTGCCGCCTCCTGCATAGTGGGCCGAGCGGTGGCCGATGATCTGTTCGGCACCGACGACCCGCTGGACCGCACGCTGCGGCTCAAGTCGCTCGTCTGCAAGGTGGTCGGAGTGCTCGCCGAAAAGGGCACGGGCAGCTTCGGCAGCAACCAGGACGATGCGATTTTCCTACCACTCCACACTGTCCAAAATCGCATTCAGGGTAACGACAACGTCACAGTCATTTATATCGCCGCCCAAAGCGAGAGCGTGATCAACCAGGTCCAGCAGGACCTCACCTCTTTGATGCGGCAGCGGCGTCATCTCAGCGTCAACGAGGACGACGACTTCATGGTCATGGACATGCGCCAGATCTCGTCGATGCTCGGCAGCGTGATGGGCGTGTTGACCGGGCTGCTCGCGGCGATTGCAGGCATCAGCCTGCTGGTCGGCGGCATCGGCATCATGAACATCATGCTCGTCTCGGTCACAGAGCGCACGCGCGAGATTGGGATCCGACTTGCCATTGGCGCCAGGGAGTCCCAGGTGCTTTCGCAATTTCTGATCGAAGCCATCGCGCTTTCCACGCTCGGAGGGGTGGCCGGAATCATTCTTGGTTTGCTGGTCTCCTTTGTCGCGACCCGAACGCTGGGTGTCCCATTCATTGTCGACTGGAACTCAGTATTCTTGGCCTTCGGCTTCTCGGCGTTCGTTGGCGTCGCGTTCGGCTATTTCCCGGCGCGCGGCGCCGCAAGACTCGACCCGATCCAGGCGCTGCGTCACGAATAGCTTGGCCGAACTGCAAGCGCCGATTGGCGCTTGATCGAGCCACGGGCGAGCAGCTGGACCTGCTGGACGCGCTCCGTCCTCGCGGCTAGATAGCAATCCATGCAAGTTCTGGTCACAGGCGCGACGGGCAAAGTGGGCCGTGAGTTCATCGCACGGCTGCTGTCCGACCCGCTTTGGTCGCGCGCGCAGGTGCTCGCCCTCTGCCATAATCGTATCCTGGACGAGACCGACCGCCTGCGCGTGATCAGGGCATCGGTCTCGGACGCCCAGGCGGTGGACCGGGCGCTCGAGGGAACGACCCACGTCGTCCATCTGGCCACGGTCAAGGAAAGTCCCGCTGACTTTCTTGACGTCTCGATCGGGGGCACATTCCACCTGCTCGAAAGCTTCCGCAAGCACCCGCAAGCGCGCCAGCTTATCCTCGTGGGCGGTGATGGTGTGGTGGGCCACTGCTTCGTTCCATGGGACGAACCCATCACAGAAAAGTCGCCGCGGCGTGCGTATCCCGGCGTGTATGCCCTGTCCAAGGTCATGGAAGAGGTGATGCTCGAGCAGTACGGCGTTCAGCACGGAGTCAATTGGACGGTCCTGCGCGCGCCCTGGATCATGGAGAAGGATGACTTTCGCTATGCGCTCAGCTTTGGGGCGGATCAATTCGGCGGTCCGGACTGGGACACGCTGATTTCGGCTGAACACCGGCGCCAATATGCGGAGTCGGGGTGCGTGCCCATTCTTCTCGACGTCAAGGGCGCGCCGCTGAAACGCAACTTCATCCATGTCAGCGATCTCGTTTCGGCCATGCTGTTGGCCTTGGACAACCCGGCGGCCATGCAACAGACCTTCAATGTCGCTATGACGCAACCGGTGGACTACGGCCTTGTCGGGGCTCACCTGCAACGAACGCGTCAAATGACGCCGGTCACCATTGAAACAGAGTTTTATTCTAACCTTCTCGACAACGCCAAGGCTCGCCTCAGCCTTGGATGGACGCCCGCGATCGAAACGCAGGAACTCGTCGATCTGGCTTTCGACTGCGTCCGCGATCCCGCCGACCCGCGCAGGGTGTGGTATGTCGGGTAGAGCACCAGGCGCAATCGGCTAGAGCGAACCGCGCACGATCACCGGCATCTCCACCAGCGTCTCGGTGCCGGTCTTGCCATCGAGCAGAAGGTCGACGGCCCGACGCCCCATATCTTCGTGCGGAAGGGCGATGGTGGTCAGGCCGGGACGAAGGTAGGCCGCGAGCTCGTCGTTGTCGAAGGAGATAATGGCGACATCCTTCGGGACGCTCAGAGCATGCTCCGAGAGCGCCTGATAAGCTCCGAAGGCGAGGCGATCGTTCATGCAGAGCAGGGCCCGGATAGGCACACCGCGCCTCAGCAGCTTGTTGGTGAGCCGATAGCCCTCGTCAGGCTCCCAGTTCCAGCACGACTCTTCGGCGACGAACTCCAATCGCCGGCGCTTCATCTCGGCACGCACTCCGTGAACGCGTCGAGCAACAGTCTCCGACCGGAAGAGCCCGGCCTCGGCTTCGTCGCTCTGACCCAGCAAAGCTATTCCTGACCTGATGCCGGCCTCGACGAGCAGGCGCACGGCATCGCGCCCGCCGCGTTCTTCGTCGGGAAGCACGGAGGTCGGAAACCGGCTGCTGCTGGCGTTGAGCATCACGACCGGCACGCTCAGTGGTACGTCGGGCACATAGATTTCGCGCGCACGCATGGCGGCAAAGATGATGCCGTCGACGCCGCGGTCGAGCGCCGTGTTGATCGCTTCGGTTTCACGTGCCGGCTCACCGTTGGTTTCGAGGACCAGCATAACGTGACCACGCTCCGCAGCTGCCTGCAGCGCGCCGCGGATCAACCCCATCGCGTAACGCGTCGTGGCGACAACGTCGGAGATGAAAGCGATCGACTGGGTCCGTTCGGTTCGCAGGCTGCGCGCGGCGACGTTGGGCCGATAGCCGAGTTGCTCGGCGGCAGCCATGACTTTGGCGTGGGCGTCCTCCGAAAGACGGGTATCCGGCCGGCCGGTGAGGATCATCGAGGCCGCCGTGCGCGACAGGCCAGCCAGCCTGGCCACGTCGGCAAGCGTGACGCGCTTCACTGGTTGCTGGCCTTTGGGCCCCTTTCGGATCGCCACGCCTGGCCCATCCTTCTGTTACGACCGTGCCGTTCATGACACGCCATAGGGGCTCGCACAACGCGCCAGCTGGGCCTTTCACATGAGCCATTGACAGCTGTCGCGTCACTCGTGCTAAATGGATTTAGCAGAACCGAGACGGGATTTTAAGAGCCGCCGTTCGTTTCGGGGGGAGGCAGGGTCAAGTGGCATTCACACTGCCTGACCATTGGATTTGGGATTTCTGGATGGCCGACGACGGCCAGCTGTTCCACCTGTTTTTTCTGCATGCACCACGCAGCCTCGGCGATCCGGAGCTGCGACATCGCAATGCCCGGATCGGACATGCCACGTCGACCGATCTGAGGAACTGGACCTTTCACGGTCGCGCGTTGGACGCCGGTGCGGCGGGAACGTTCGACGGGTCAGCCATGTGGACCGGTTCGGTCGTACGTGGCGGCGATGGGCTGTGGCGGATGTTCTACACCGGATCGCGATTTCCGTCGGACACCGCCGGAACCAATATCGAAACTATCGGCGTCGCTACGTCCGCCGACCTTTGGACCTGGACCAAGCAACCGGGCCCGATCGTCCAAGCCGATCCACGCTGGTACGAAATGCTCGGTTCGTCGAGCTGGCCCGAAGAGGCGTGGCGGGACCCGTGGGTATTCGCCGATCCCTCCGGCACCTGGCACATGCTGATTACGGCACGCGCCAATCACGGTCACGACGCGGGCCGCGGCGTCATCGCCCATGCGACCTCGCGCGACCTCGCGACCTGGGTTGTCGGTCCGCCGCTCAGCGAACCGCAATCCGGCTTCGCCCACCTTGAGGTGCCCCAGGTCGCTGCGATCGAGGGTCGAACCTTTCTGATCTTCTGCTGCAACAGTCCGCGCCTCGCCGATGCGCGCTCGGGCCAGATCGGCGGAATCTGGGTGTTGCCAGCCGCGGGGCCGACTGGTCCCTTCGACGTCCAGCGGGCGGAACTGCTGATCGACGAGCGGTACTATGCCGGACGGCTGGTCCAGGATCGGCGCGGCGAGTGGTTTCTGATGGCATTCGAGATGAATGCTCCGGGCGAGCCCTTTCAAGGTCGGCTGAGCGATCCCATGCCGGTCGCCCTCGAGGATGGCCGGCTGGTCCTCCGCGAAAGAGCGGAGGCGATGTCATGAGGGTTCCGGTGTCCGGTTCAGTCGCTCCCGGCTTCGAGCGAGTCGCCGACGCGTTCCGTGCATCCTTCCCTGATGACACCGCGGGTGCCTCGCTTTGCGTCTATCTGCATGGCGCGCCGGTGGTCGACCTCTATGGCGGACTGGCCGATGCGTGCCGCGGCATCCCGTGGAGCAAGGACAGCATCGGGGTGGTCTTCTCGTGCACGAAGGGGCTGATGTCGGTCCTTGCGGCCATGCTGGTCGAGGCCGGAGAGCTCGACTACGAAGCCCCGGTTGTCAGCTACTGGCCGGAGTTCGGGGCCGCAGGCAAGTCCAGTGTGAAGGTCCGCCACCTCTTGAGCCATCAAGCCGGCCTCTCGGCGACCCGCGAATTTCTGCAGGTCGAGGATGTCCTCGACTGGTCTCGAATGACGAAACTGCTGGCAGAGCAGGAGCCGTTGTGGCCACCGGGCAGCGGCTACGCTTACCATTCTATCACCCATGGCTGGTTGGTGGGGGAACTGGTGCGTCGGATTACGGGCAAGCCGGTGTCCGCTGCCTTTCAAGACCTGATCGCCAAACCCCTCGGCGTGTCGGCGTGGATCGGGCTGCCGGCGAGCGAGTTCGGGCGAATGACACATCTGGTGGTCGCCCCCGCTGTCGCCGAGGAGGCTGGCCGGCAGCCGAAGGGGCTTGAGCAGGATTGGCTCGCCCGCGCCACGACGCTGGGGGCGGCACTACCGCCTACGCTGGCCGAGCCTGATGGTGGCTTCAACGATCCGCGACTCTGGGCGGCGGCGATCCCCGGAGCCGGAGGAATTGCAGGCGCCCGCGACCTTGCGAAAATCTGGTCGGCCACCGTGACCACGACCGATGGCGTCCGGCTGCTCAAACCCCGGACGATCCGGCTGGCGACGGAAGTGCAGTCATGGGGCGCCCCCATGTTCGAGGTGCCACCACCCTGGTCGCGCTGGGGCATGGGGCTGCAACTCGACTCCGAGACGCGCCGCTACCTGACGGCGGAGGGATTTGGCCACGATGGGGCAGGTGGACAGGTGGCTTTTGCTGACCCCAAGCTCGGAGTCGGTTTCGCTTATACGACCAATCGCATGGAAGGTGCGGGGGACACGCGGGCAACCTCGATCATCGACGCCCTTCGGGCGTCTCCCAGCTTATCAACCGCTCCTATGGGTTACGCGACAGCCGGCTGACTGGAGCGTGGTTCCATAAGATGAGAAGACAAGAATGTGCATAAACTGCTGAATACATCAGCACGCCAAGAGGAGGATCAATTGACAGCCAAACGCTACATCCAAGCCAGCACCATTGCCATCACCGCGACGGTCATCGCCACCGGTGTCTACGCCGCGCCGAGCTGCGGGACCGATCCGGTGGTGCTCAACTCCTACTTCGAGACCGGCTTTCCGTTGCCGACGGAGCTGTCCAAGGAGTTCACCAAGCAATTCCCGAACGTGACCTTCAACATCAAGGAAGACCTGTTTCAGACGCTGATGGAGAACAGCCCGCGCGTGCTGGCCGGCGACAATCCGCCGGATCTCATCCGCCTTCCCTCGATAAGCGACCTGGTCAAGGACGGTCTGCTGAAGAACTTGGACGACTATGCGACGGCGTTCGGCTGGGACAAGTATCCGCCGGCGCAACTTGCGCAGAACCGTGTCGCCGACGGCGGCAGCCCGCGCGGCGAAGGCTCGCTTTACGCGATGGGCCTCAATTACTCGATGACGGGCATCTTCTATAACAAGGCGCTGGCGGCCAAGATCGGTATGACAAAGCCGCCGGAGACGGTGGCGGAGCTAGAAGACCTGATGGCCAAGGCCAAGGCCGCGAATATCCCGCCGATCATCATCTGGAACAAACCGGTCGTCGGTCTCACTTTCCCGCTGCAGAACCTGATGGGATCCTATGGCGACCCGGGCGCGGTGAACGACTGGATTTTCCAGCGCAAGGGCGCCAACATCAACACGCCGACCAATCTCACCGCCGCCCAGCATCTCGAGCAGTGGATCAAGTCCGGCTACTTCCAGGACGACATCAACTCGGTCGACTACGCGACGGCGATGAGCCGCTTCATCGGCGGGCAGGGGCTGTTCCTATTCAACGGCGACTGGGAATCCGGCAACTTCGACAAGCAGATGGCGGGAGATGTCGGCTTCTTCCTGATGCCGCCGGCCACGGCAGGCGGCAAGCATGCCGCAATGTCGGCGCCGCTCACCTACGGCATCGGCGCCAATGCCAAGAACGCCGATTGTGCCGCGTTCTTCCTCAACTGGGTGGCGACCAATGATGCGGCGCGCAAGATCGATGTCGCGGTCGGCGGCTCGAATCCAGGCGGCCCGGTCGACCTGCCGATGCCCGCAGTGGCGCCGGGCAGCGTGACCGAGCAGACCCTCAATGCAGGCACGACGATCGCCAAGGACAACGGTGCCATGGACTTCATCGCCAATGCCACCGGCGCGATCTACGCCGAGGCCTGGACGCCGACGCTGCAGAAGATGGTCGGCGGCCGCGAGGATGCCGCAACGATGCTCAAGGACGTACAGGACGAGTACGTCAAGGAGTTGTCGCGCTGACGCAAAAGGATTGAGCTCACCGAATGGCTCTCGTTGATGGCCATCGCTCCAGGCAGGTGCGGATCTCGGCTTCGGTCGGGAAACGCACCGTCCTGGTTGCATGGGCCTTCATCGCGCCCGCCTTCGCCTTCTATGCAACGTTCGTGCTCGTCCCGATCGGCATGTCGCTCTACTACTCGCTGCTGCGCTGGGACGGCATCGGCAAGGCGCAGTTCAAAGGTCTAAGCAACTACCTTGTGGTGCTGAGTGAGTCTGATTTCCTGCAAATTCTGGGCAACGCCTTTCAACTGGTCGTCTATTTTACCATCATCCCGGTGGCGATCGGCCTGGGCGTCGCCTCGGCGATCCGCAATCATCTTGGCGGGCGCTTTGGAGCGACTGCGCGCACCGTCCTTTTCATTCCGCAAGTGATCCCGTTGGTCGCAGCCGGCATCGCCTGGAGCTGGATGCTGGCAAGTAACGGCGTCGTCAATCAGGCGCTCAGTCTCATTGGTTTGGGCAGCATCACCCGCGGTTGGCTCGGCGATTTCGATTTCGCGCTTCCCGCCGTTGGCCTGATTGGCGCCTGGGTGCTGCTGGGTCTATGCACCATGCTCCTCGTGACGGGTATCGCCCGGATCGATCCGAATCTGTACGAAGCCGCGAAGATCGATGGCGCGACCGCGTGGGACGAGTTTCGCTGGATCACGCTGCCGGGCCTGCGCCAGGAAATCGGCGTGTGCGTCACCGTGACGGTCATTGCGGCGCTCGCGAGTTTCGACATTGTCTATATCGCGACTGGCGGCGGTCCCGGCCTCCAGACCACGGTTCCGGGCCTTGAGATCTACCGTCTCGCTTTCGCCCATCGACAGGTGGGACTCGCCTCTGCGCTCGCGGTCGTCCTCATGCTGCTGGTGATCGTTTGCGTACTCCCCATTCAGTGGCTTACGCGGCAATCGAAGTGACCAGCGTTGCAATGACAGAAGCGACCGGAGACCGTGACCGCTCACGCGTGCTGCCCGTCGGCGCGCTGACTGCGCGAACCATCCTCGTCGGGCTGATGGTCGTCACACTGATGCCGTTCGTGACAATGTTCTCGGCGGCGCTCGCACCATCGGGCACCTATCCGCCGGGTCTGCAATGGCCCGCCAATCCGCAGTGGCAGAACTTCGTCGACGCCTTCGAGGCTGCCCACATGGATCAGCTGCTCTTGTCCAGCACGATCATCGCGCTGGGCGTCGTGCCGATCTCCGTGCTGATCGGCACGATGGCCGGGTTCGGCATCGCCAAGCTGGCCCCCAAGGGAAGCACGGTGGTCTACCTGCTCTTCGTGCTTGGCCTGACGCTGCCGTTCGAAGGGATCATCACGCCGCTCTACTACGAGGTAAAGACCTTTGGCATCCTCAACACCAAACTCGCGATCATCCTGCCGCTGATCGGCCTCTATATGCCGTTCTCGGTATACTGGATGCGAGCCCATTTCGTGAATGTGCCCGACGAGATGGGGGAAGCCGCATCGATCGATGGAGCAAGCGCCTGGCAGCAGTTCTGGCTGGTGCAGGTGCCGATCGCCCGCCCGGCTATTCTCTCCCTTGCCATCCTGCAGTTCCTGTGGACGTGGAACCAGTTCCTGCTGCCGATCGTGCTGGTCGAGGTGCCGCTTGAACGAACGATGGCCGGCGCCCTGGGCGCGTTCCAGGGCCAATGGGGGACCAACATCCCACTGCTTTGCGCCGGTGCGCTGATCATCATTGCCCCGACGGTCGTGTTGTTCGTGATCTTTCAAAAGCAGTTCGTCGCGGCTCTCCTTCAGGGGGCAGTGAAGGGATAACTCGCATCCGGACGTTTCGAGCGCCGCGTCACGCTTTGGCTGGCGCTGTGATTGCCGACGAAAATCGTCGCGGAGCCGTGCTGCCGCGCCGCTGGATCGAAAAGCCAACATCGATGCTGGCCTGCTGCGGCCGCTTGCCGGACCCGCGGATGACCTCCAAAACGACTTCGGCGGCCCAGGTCCCCATCTTGCGCCGCTCGGTAGAGACGGAGCTCAGTGGAGGTACGGCCACCGCTGCGAAATCGAGGTCATTGAAGCCTATGATGGCCAGGTCTTCCGGTACATGGATGCCGCGGCGCTGACACTCGAACAAGGTTCCAAGGGCGAGATCGTCATTGCAGGTGAACACGGCGCTCACCCCCGGCACCGCCGTCAGCACCTCGGTGAACAGCTCGCCGCCCATCGCCACGTCGGAAGGGCGCGGTGAGGCCGCAATGAGACCGGCCGTCGGTAGACCATATTCATCCATCTGCCGTTGGTATCCGGCATGGCGGCGACGAGCACGGGGATCGGCGCGGGCCGTCAGATGCGCGATCTTGCGATGGCCCAGCTCGTAGAGGTAGCGCACGGCGGCGGCGCCGGCCGCCTCGTGGTCGAGTCCGATGTTGAGGTCGATGGGTGCATCCGTCACATCCATCGTCTGCACCACGGGCACGCCGGCATGACTGAGCAGGTCGCGCGAGCGCTCGGTCTGGTCGGTGCCGGCGACGATCATCGCCTCAGGATGATAGCCGAGTAAGGCTGCAATCGCCTTTTCCTCTTCGATCTCCGAGTAGCGGACGTTGAGCACCAGCACTTCGAAGCCGGCCGGGTTGAGGACATCCTGAATGGCGCCGAGATAGTCGTCGAACACGCCATTGGTCAGCGACGGAACGATGACGCCCACGATGTGGGTCTTGGTCGAGGCCAATGCGCTCGCGAGGTTGTTCGGGATGTAGTTGAGGGAGCGCACCGCATCGTCGATGCGCCGTCGCAAGTCCTCGCTGACCATCTCCGGGTGGCGGATGGCACGGGAAACCGTGACTGGGCTCACGCCTGCGCGCCGGGCGACGTCGGACAAGGTCGCACGGCGTCTGGCGTTCACGTTTACCCCCCGATGGCTGGTCCTCCTCATAGTCACTTCCCCCGCCACGTCCAGCATTGATAGCGCTTCCAATTGCAATTGACAGCGCTTTCATTTGTCCCTAGCGTCGATGTCGGGGAGTGAGAAGGCCTGGCATAACGCGCGCTTGGGTTACGGACAACGACGTGGCTCATCGACGGCGAAGACTTGGCTAAATTCCTCCGCCACCGAGTGAATTCGGGAAACCCGAGGGAGGACAATCTTGAAATCGACTCTGCTTCTGAATCTTGCGGCAGGCGTTGCCGCGGGTGTGCTGATGGCGCTTGCCGTCGGTCCGTCAATGGCTGCCGGCCCGGCGATCGTTTCGGGTCCATCGGCTGATCCTCAGTGCTACGTGCCATGGGCGGCCGACACGAAGTTCGTGCAGTATCCGGCCAAGAAAGGCCCGTTCCGGATTGCCCTCGCCAATGGCTACATCGCCAACACCTGGCGCATTCAGATGATCCAGACGGCCAAGGCCTATGCCGCGCAGCCCGACGTCGCCAAGGACATCAAGGAGTTCAAGGTCGTCTCGACCGGCGAAGACGTCGCCGCGCAGATCTCGGCG
>Ga0157370_10009665_pt1 | contig 10257 bp, 6 predicted proteins | sample C35metaG_FD_113463 | JGI IMG/M metagenome (GOLD analysis project Ga0157370, IMG submission 113463) | Corn rhizosphere microbial communities from Kellogg Biological Station, Michigan, USA - C3-5 metaG | ecosystem: Host-associated > Plants > Roots > Rhizosphere > Soil | place: USA: Michigan... | reverse complement strand
TTCCCCGATAGCTCAGCGGTAGAGCAAGTGACTGTTAATCACTGGGTCGGCGGTTCGATCCCGTCTCGGGGAGCCATATAGGTCAAGGGCCGCAGCGGTTTCTCGCTGCGGCCCTAGACTAAAAGTTCGCCAGTAGGTACATTCTAGGTACAGTTCGGTGCTCCGCTGTATCTTATGGCGACTCTCGTTCAGACCCCTGCTGGAAAGTGGAAAGCCTTGGTTCGCAAACAGGGCTGGCCAGCTACTGCAAAGACATTTCGCACGAAGCGCGATGCTGAAGACTGGGCGCGGCGAACCGAAGATGAAATCGTACGCGGCATTTACATTACCCGGTCGTCATCTGAGCACTTAGACCTCGCGGCGGCGCTGGATCGTTACCTCACCGAGATAACTCCGAGCAAGAAGGCCTCGACCCAGACGGGCGAAAAAAGGAAAGCCGCAACATTGCGTGCAAGGCTTGGAAACTATTCTCTGTCTTCTCTGGCGGCCAACCCTGAGGTTGTCGCGCGCTTTCGCGATGATCGGCTTGCTGAAGGCCTCAGGCCCAATTCAGTTCGCTTGGAGCTTGCGTTGCTTGGTCACTTGTTTACGATCGCGATCAAAGAGTGGCGGCTCGGCCTAGTCCGGAACCCGGTGGCAAACATCCGGAAACCTAGCCCTGGAAGCGGCAGGGATCGGCGACTCACAGAGGATGAAGAGAAGAGCCTGCGCACCGCAGTCGGTGCGCACTCGAACCCGATGCTCCGTTGGATATTCGAGATTGCGATCGAAACGGGAATGCGTTCTTCAGAAATTTCCGGCCTTCGGCTGCGCCAGGTCGACGTGAAGCGACGTCTGGTGCGCTTGCGCAACACCAAGAACGAAGATGCGCGCACTGTGCCTCTCTCGAAAAAAGCAGTGAGCGCGTTCGAGGAAGCGATCGCCAATCCCGTGCGTCCGAAAGGATGCGATCTTGTTTTCTTTGGGGAGCCCGGCAAGGATGGCATGCGTCGGCCGTACAACTTCAACAAGGTATGGCTGAACATCAAGACGACGCTTGGCGTCGCCGATTTTCGCTTCCACGATCTACGACACGAAGCCGTCAGCCGGTTCGTTGAGGCCGGCCTCAGTGACCAGGAGGTCGCGGCAATCAGCGGCCACAAATCAATGCAGATGCTGCGGCGTTACACACATTTGCGGGCCGAGGATTTGGTTGAAAAGCTGGACGCTGCGAAGACTCGGGAATAGATGCACATTAGGGATGGTGGCCGGATCGCTATCCCTTGGCGCGACGTCGGATAATCAAGTTTAGAGCCGCTCCAATGGCCCCAACTAGGCCATTCGATGCAACAAACGCCCCCAATACAATGTCATTCGCTACAATGAAAACTACCGCCGATGCCACAAGTAAAATAATCATGGCAAGACTTTCAACGCGGTTACGATAAGAAGTGAAGACTGTCCAAACTACAAATATTGAAACAATTATTAGAAAAAGTACGCAAGGTCCAAAGAACGTAATCCACGATGTCCGCTCACCAGTCCCTTGAAGCTCGTTTATAAAATAACTGTACTCTCGCCCAAAGTAATCGAAAACACTTTTAGCACTAAAAGGGTCCGTGGCACTGAGAATAATAAAAATACATACCAACCCTCCCAACAAAAGAAACAATGGTAGTGGCCATGGTGCGAATGTGTGCGAGGCGCGAGTCATGGCCCGCATTCCTCGCACGGTTTTTTAGGTTCTGGCTTATTCTTAGATGGCTCATCGTCTCCATTTGCAGCCTCAGCCGGTGTTTTGGCAAGCTCGCCTAGTGGATCAGCACCCCAACTGCTGAGTGTGATGCAAAGCTTGACAAGCTTCGTCCAGCACTGGCTATATTTCCTATCTGCGTAAGGGTCTGACGCATGATCTGGGTTTTTCTGCCCGCAATAGTTCGTGGCGTGCTTAATGCAATAAAACTCGAAGCACACATACCCGATTGCTAGAGCACCAGCAGCAGCTTCCCACCCTTTCCCTGATGGGTCTTTACCAATTAAAGGATTTCCTCCTAAATAACTGTAGGTTGAAAGTCCGCCGTATAGTCCAATTGAGTCACTTTCAATATATCGTCCTGTCCCCTGTTCATAATCTCGCGTCGTGTTGTAATTGAGCCCCGTCTCCGCATCCGCGTACTGGCCGGGGAAGCGCAGATTGAGCGTAAGCGCCCCGGTCGGCGCGGTTTCGCCGAAAGGGTTGGTCTGCCACGGCCAGGTCCATTGGCTCGCTCCGGCCGTGTTCGTTACTGCGCGCGGACTGTCGAGCTGGTCGGAGTGCACGTAATCGACGGTCGTGGCCAGCGGCCCCTCGAACCCGTTTGCAAAGATGCGATCTGCGTGCGCCAGCGATGCGCCGGTCGTGCCGAGGATCGCAACGGGCGTGCCATCGGCCCACAGATATTCCTGCGCCGTCGTCGCCGTGTACTCGCCGAGCAAGCCGCCGGCTTCGGCGAAGTCGAACCAGCGCGTATCGCTGGCCGGAAACGTCGTCGTCTTGTAGACGCGCTCGCCCTTCGCGTTGTAGTCGTAGCTCGTAATCGGTGTGCTGTTGCGCTTGACCGCCGTCATCCGGTTGCGGTCATCGAAGGTGAAGTCCAGCGTCGCGCTGCCGGTCGTTTCGGTCGTGTTGCCGTTGGGATCGAGCATGCGCGCATTCGCGCCAACACCATCCAACTGGTGCGTGCTCGGCGTGTACGTGTAGGTCTGCGTTGGATTCGGATCGAGCGTCTTGGTCTGCCGGTCGCCGGTGAGGTTGTAGGTGAAGTCCTGTAGATCGCTTCCCGTGCCGTCCTGAACGTGCGTGAGGCGGTACAGGTTATCGTAGACGTACTGCTCGGTCTTGGTGCCGGCGCAGGCCGATGCGGTCGGAACCAGGCTCGTGATATTGCTCTCGGCGTCCCGGCAGAAGTGCAGATTCAGCGCCGAGCCGCCAACGTCCGTCATCCAGTAGTTTTGATCGAACGTCTTGGCGAGCGTCTGGCCGCCCTGCGCGAACGTGTACGTGATCGGCGGCCCGAAGGGCTGCCACGTCAGATTCGTGATAACCGCCGTCGCACTGCCGCCCGGCGGTGTCACGCTCACGGTCTGGATGCGGCCGTCCGCATCGCGCGTGTAATTGACCACGGCGCCGCTCGGGTACGTGATGCTCATGAGCCGGTCGGCCAGGTTGTAGCTGTAGCGCGTATCGAAACGATAGCCGTGCGTGGCCTGTATTTTTTCGATCACATTGCCGCGCAAGTCGTAGCAGTAAGTGGTGCTACCGCTCGCATCCGTCATGCCGGTTAACCGGTCAACGGGGTATGAGGTCGCGGCGCATGGCGTGCCGGTGTAACCGTCGTAGCTGTAAGCGACATTCAGGCCCGTGGTTGGATAAGCGATGCTCGTCCGCCGATATAGCGCATCGTAGGCCATCGTCCACGTAATACCGCGGTTGTCGGTTTGCGTGAGCCGGTTGCCGGCCGGATCGTAATTCGGATACTGCGTGGTGCCCGTATCCGAACTCTGCAAGGTCTTTAGATCGTCAAGATCATCAAAAGTATAAATTGTCGTAAATGTACTTGGGTCAAGCGTACGCGTAAGGTTGTCGCGCGTGTTGTAGGTGAAGCTGGCCTCACTGTTAGCCGTGCTCAAATCGGTGCCCTGATAGTCGCCGATCTGGTCTTTAATGCGATTCAAGCCATCGAAGTCCCAATGCGTCTTGACGCCTATCGGATCGGTTCGATCCGTGCGGTTACCGTTGCCATCAAAGGAAAAATGCGTGTCGCGAGTTTGCGCATCATACGCATCCGTCATCCGCGACAAGGTGTTGTAGGCGCGCGTTAGCAGGCGGCGCGGAGTGATTGAATCGCTGACATCAAAGGTCTTTTCCGCCAAGCGGTTCCCGAGCGCATCAAGGGTATAGTCGATGTGATCGCCGAGCTTGTCCGTGATGTTCGTCAGTCGATGCGCGTTGTCGAAGGTGTAGGACAGATACGCGCCATCAGGCGGGGTAATCTTGAGCGTGTTGCCAACGCCGTCATAGTCAATTTGTGTCGTCGCATCGTTCGGCGACGAGGGCGAACAATTTGCGTTCGCGCACACAGTGCGGATGTGTAGCCATCCGCGAGGGTGGTAGCTCAAACTGGTAGTGATACCGTTTGCGTCTTGCACCTGCGTCACGCGACCGTTGCCGTCATGGCTCTGGTACTGTGTAACGTGGCCGAGCGCATCAATCGTTTCTTGAAGATCGCCGGCGCGATAATTTGGCGGCGTGCCGCTGCCGTTGGCAAGGTAATACTGGTACGTCGTCCAGTCGTTGACGTCGCTGCGTGGGCCATCCACACGTCGAAGCAATCCGACGAGCGGGCAACCCTTGCCCAAATTTTCACCGCCGCTGCCGATGGGATCGGGCGAGGTCAGATTGATCGCATCGCAATACGTGTACACCCAACGCCGGATGCCCGCCGGTGGCGTGCCAGTCGTGGCACACACATAGCTGCTTGCTCCGCTTTGGGTCAGATCGTACTCGCAACGGGCGGCAGGCTGGCCGCGGCTGTTGTAAACCCAATCGGTGCGCGTCTCCATCGTGCCGCCGTGGTTCGTGACGGTACGCTGGGTTGGCACATGGAAATTCGCATTCCAAAGCGTGTTGGTGATGCGTTCCTCCGGTTGCGATTTCGCTTCGTCGTGCTGCGTCTCAAGCCCGCGCGGCCCAACCGCATCCGTGCCGTTGGAACCCGCAGGCGTCGTGGCGTTGTAAATGAATGTGGTCTGATACCCACGAAAATCGGTGCCCGTGCTCGGATACCCGTTCGTGTCGTAGCCATGACTGGTGAAATTCGTCCCGCAGTAATCGCAGGCGGTATCTAGAATCGTGTACCTCGCAACGAGGTATTGCACGCCAAAGGTGAATTTGCGTGCCTGGCTCAAACCGTCCGTGACGCTTGTGGTGCCGTCGGCATTGAACGTCAACGAGGTGCGATCAATCGTGCCTCCGGTGTACGGGCCGTGCACGCTGAGCACAGCACGGCCCGAACTGTCGTAGCCCCAACTGGCAAAACGCTGAGTGTTCTCGTCCTGAATGCCGGTTAGTGCGTTGGGCTGGCTCACGCCGCCGGTCTGGCCGGTCTCGTTGTAGTAGTACGTGCGGGTTTTGGTCGTGCTGTTGAGGTCAGGATAAACGACGGTTTGCAGGTTGTTGTTGCTGTCGCGACCGTATTGAATTATCGCGCCGTTGCCATCGGTCAGACTGGTGAGTTGGCCGGACGTGTTGTAAGCGAAGGTCAGCGTATGCCCTTGCGGATCGGACACGGATTGCACGCTGTCTTTCGGGTGGCCGTCGCTGCTGGTATAGCTGAGCGTCTGGATCAAGCCACCCCGGTTCTGGATCGACAACAACCGGCCTTCGCCATCGTAGGTTTCCACTTCATCGTTGTTCGTGGTCAGCGTCCAGCCGATCACTGCGCTGCCATCGAGCGCCACCGACAACCGCTCGGATACGTCCGGGTCGGGTTGCCACACACCGCCGCTCAAGGTGAATTTCAAGACCCTGCCATCGCCGCGATACGCTACAGCGGTATCGACTGGCGGCGATCCGCTCGACGGGTAGCCGAGGATGCGACTTGCGTAGTTGTGCGTCCATGCCCCGCCCAAGGGCGCCGGCGCTACGTCCGGTATGCGGTCGCTGTTGTACGTGCGCACGAAGCGCAGCGGAAATGGCCCGCTGCCGATGAAATCAGTCTCAACCTGATGCTTGTTGCCGGATGACGTTTGGATCGGATTGGTGCCGTTACCAGTACACCCGTCCGGCGAGCAACACATGCCGTTGCATTTGGGTGGGCCGCACTGGCCATTGTCCGGATCGCTGTAGCCGGGAAGCGTACACGGATCGCTGCTGCCGAATTCGAACACGGAAATGGGACCGAGAGTTTCTACGGGCAGCCAACCCAAGTGATATTTCTTTTCGATGTTCGCCTGGCAAAAGGCTTCCCCAAGATCCGATTGAATCGTGATCGCGTAACCGTCGATGCGAAATTGCACGCTCGGATCGGTTTCGGCCGCGCGCAGGCGGCTGATTTCGCGCTCGAACTCGCCGGTAATGCAGGCATCGAAGCCGGTGCGGTAATGCGCTTGGGTCGGGTCGGTGCGATCATCCAGCCAATAGCTTGCCGCACCTGCGACGCGCGCAATCAACAACAGCACCAACGCAAGGCCCATTCCGATGGATCGCATTTCCGTCTCCCGATCGGTCGCGGTGCAATCGACGGCGGCGCCCCTTCGCCCCGCCACAGGTGTACCACAAAACCTTGTTCGCCGTTACTGGAATGGGTTGCAGTTTGTTCTGCGCACCCGCCAGTCAGTGACCTTTCGAGGGCTTGCGGCGCGTGCGCACAAGATGCTGGTATTCCTTGCTGGAGTGGCGCCAGTTAGATCCCAATGAGCGGCTCGGAAATCTTGCGATGTCAGGGCCAGCGATGTCGTCGAACGGCCACCAGCGAAGATAATCGCAGCGCTCAAGCGCGAAATCCCAACTACCGTTCAAATCAGCTATGCGCTGCGATACTGCGCTTGACGAGGTTCCGAGGCGCCGCGCAATTTCGGATCTCTTCTCCTTTTGGTGTAAAAGCCTAACCAGCGCCAGTTCACTATGTTGACCGGCAGCCTTGTCGGTATTCAGCCCACAGTGGCGCGCTGCTTCTTTTGCGTCCTCACGGCGTTGCACCGCATCATCGATCAGGTTGGCACGCCCCCAATGGAAGCTATGCGCCAACTGATACGCCACCTTGCGCGCGTTCGCGTGAAAAGCTATCAGACTTGGAAAGTATTCTCTTGCTCGATCGAAGCATGCTGGTTCGAGGGGATGGCCGCCGCAGAAAATGCACGAGCAGGTATGTTCAACAACCTTAGTCCAATTCGCATCAGCAGCGTCCAGGAGCCTGCGCCCGTAGTCAGGATCGCGGCGTGCCTCCCCTAAAACGCACGACACCATAAGGTCGAAATCGAGCTTCTTTTGGGCGTCTTTCTTGTAGCGGCTGGGATTCTCGTTGGGGTCGTGATCCTTACAGAACCGGGCACTTCCTGTATCGATTTTTTTTGGGTCGTGCTCGTTGGATGTCCTCTGTGTGAGTGCGTCACAGAGTTCGCAGAAGTACGGCTGCGGCTTTTGTTCCTCGTCTTGTTTGGCTTGCTTCGCCTCTATCCGCTGACGCATCACCCTCACGACAAAGAGGATGGCCTCAATTCCTGATTGATTCCAAGTGACATTCAACTGGTCGTCGTCGCGCTGGAATTCGTTCCAAAAGTCTTCGGCCACCTCAAACAAGTTCCTGTATCGGCCGTCTACGTAGTCTTCCGTGCAGTACTCGCCTAGAACCAAATACTCCAGATCTTCTTCCAGATAGTGCGCGCGGCCGTGGCACTCAAACCATTCACGAAAAGTCCACGTTGAAATCTTGCGCACAAGTGCAGCGCCATCCGACCAGGCTCCAGACTCGAGCGTGCCGTAACAGTGTGTGTCCGGCAGGGTTTCAAGAACCGGCTGCAAATACTCGTCAGCGAGCCGCGCGGCCATCTTGTATCGCGGAAGTTCGAGCCTCGGTTGTGATTGAGTCAAATACGATTTTGACTCGCGCAGTAAGTGCGGAACAGCATCGCCAACAGTACGTCTTCCTGCTTGAAGATCATCGAGAAGTGGAGTGAGGTGCTCGTCGATGAGGCGACGATTCAATTCGGGCCACCAAGTCAGACAAGTCAGATTGGAGCTTTGCTTCTTGGCACGGCGGCGACGATCACCGATCGTTCGGGAGATGCATAAAAGTGCGTCACTCACGTAGAGCGAAGCAAGGAACGTATTGACCGCTTTTGCGATAACTGGATCGCAGTCAGCGGGTATCACGGGCCAACGCGCGCAGCCGCGCTCCGTGTTTTCACCTTGTACAGATTCAGTATTTCCTGACATTGGCTCAACAAAAGTCAGCGGTGGATAACTATGTTGTGCGCCAACATACCCTTGTTGGCGGATACCTTTGTGAATAAAGTCCAAACTTCGCTTGCCTCGTCTATGTTCGAGCGTTATGGGCCGCTGCTCACGCTGGCTCAGTTGGCGCAGATGCTAAGTAGATCCCCTGACGGCGTCCGCATCGCGTTGCGTGAATCCAACCCCTACGCCGAGCAGCTCAACGCCGCCAAGGTACGCATCGGTCGGCGCATCTATTTCCGCACCCCAGATGTGGCCCAAATTCTCTTGGGCACGAACTAAAGCGCCAGAGCGTCGGAAGGGCAGACGCTTTGCGTACGCGCGCTCATAAGCTGGCAAGGGAGCCGGGTGTCCAGGCCGATTTATTCGTTGCCGACATCCTGAGTGCGACGCCCAAAGACGATATGGCCAGCATGGAGCATCCGCTGTTCGCGCTCCGTGCCGGAGATCATCGCGTACGCGCCTATGAGCGCAACGGTTGCAAGATCACGGTGAAGCCTGGTGTCGATGGCTGCGCGACCATCTTCGACAAGGACCTATGGATTTACTGCATCAGCCAGATGGTGGAAGCAAAAAACCGCGGTCGTGAGATTGCGCGCACAGTGCGCTTCACAGCCTACGACTTCCTGCGCGTCACGAACCGCGACACCAGCGGCCGCGCCTATATCCGCATGGGCCAAATGCTTGAGCGCCTCACCGGCACGCGCATCGAGACAAACATCCAGACCGCAGGCAGGCGCGAGCGTGGCTTCTTCGGCTTGATCGATTCGGCCAAGGTCATCGAGCGTGACGGTAATGACCGCATGGTGGCAGTCGAAGTGACTTTGCCCTATTGGCTGTTTCGGGCTGTCGATGCGTGGCAGGTGAAGACTCTCAGCCGTGATTATTTCCGCCTGCGCAAGCCGCTCGATCGGCGCATCTACGAGCTGGCTCGCAAGCATTGCGGCGAGCAAGAGAAATGGTGCTCAAGCATCGCCACACTGCACAAAAAAAGCGGCAGCGCGGCCGGCGAGCGTGAGTTTCGCCGTCTGGTAAAAGCGCTGGTTGAATCCGGCGAGCTTCCAGACTATTCGATTGCGTATGACCACAAGACCGACGCGGTAGTGTTTGGTGCCAAGGCGCGCAAGGAGGCAAACCCAAGAACTGTGGATAAAACCGAAGCGCCTGTGAATTGGCACGTGCTTTCACACACGCTCAGCCTGTGAATTGACACGTGCTTTCACACACGGCCGATTCGTGCTTTCACACACGCGGACACCTCGCCAAGCCAATAACCATGCGGGTTTCAGAAACCGTAACACGCGCGCGCGTCTTAACTCTTTTCAAAAAGCTCTTAACGTCGAGCCCGAAACCGGGTTATCCACAAATGCTGGCGACTAAGCAAAAGCGCACCTTCCCTTCGGCCTCCTGCCTCCGCCCCGTCCGCTGCGCGGACGGCCTGCGGCGGGCATCCTGCCCGCCAGAATCGCGGCCTACGGCCGCAATCGGCCAAAAGCCGCACAGGACGCGCTAGAAGCGCGTCGGAGGATCAAAAGCAATCATCCCTGCCCCTCCGGGGCTGGCCGCGCGCTACGCGCGCGCAGCGTGCTTCCTGCACGCAGAAGCACGGCGGCTACGCCGCCGCTGGTTCGGCGGGAAGAAAATGCAGAGCGAAGGCTCTCGGTAGCTGAACGCTACCGGGTAGCATGTCGATAGCAGGTTGCTACCGAGAAGAAATCAACGTCGCGATTTTCACGTTGCGCTTGCTTTCCCACGCCGCGATTTCTTTGCGTATTATCCGTGCGAGCAGCTCGCGACCGAAAGTGTCCTGCAGGGCGGCTATCGCACGGAACTGAACCCAAAGCGTGCGCTCGACGGCGACCTTGATGTCATCATCATTTTTAGTGAGCGTCTTCATCGGTCGTCTCGTCTCACGCTTGAGGTTTCGTAGGAGAAGCCCTACGCCAGAAAAAAGATTGCCGCCAGCATTGGCGGCAATCTTGGATCAGGTTACTTGCCGGATCCGACAATGTCGGCGAATGCGTCGAGCTGGGCGTCCAGAGCGTCGCTGGCCGCGAAGAATGTCTTGACGTACTGGTTCGTGGCTTGGGCGAGTCGGGCGCTCCGTTCGTCGTTGCTACCGTATCGCGCAATTTCCTGAATTACATCGTCGCGCGTGGTTTGCGCGATTGCATAATTCCTGTTCGGTTGATCGGCCGAGGCCTTGGCGTCAATGAAGCGCCAGGTGCGATCCATTTCGTTGTTCGACACGCGGTATTGGATGGCGGCACCGGCGCCGGCGCCGG
>Ga0157370_10009664_pt1 | contig 10257 bp, 14 predicted proteins | sample C35metaG_FD_113463 | JGI IMG/M metagenome (GOLD analysis project Ga0157370, IMG submission 113463) | Corn rhizosphere microbial communities from Kellogg Biological Station, Michigan, USA - C3-5 metaG | ecosystem: Host-associated > Plants > Roots > Rhizosphere > Soil | place: USA: Michigan... | reverse complement strand
TGCGCGAGAGCAACAGATATCCCACCAATCCGACGACGACAGGCGGCAGGCCGAGCAGCGCATTCACCAGAATCACGAAACCGCGCTGCCCGGGAAACCGATAGATGGCAAGCGCTGCACCAGCCGGGAGTCCGATCACAACCGCGATGGCCACCGCGCTCAGGCTGACGCGGAGCGACAGAGCGATGATCGCGTAAAGCGTAGCATCGCCACTGAAGACGAGGCCGAGTGCCAATCGGATTGCGTTGCCGAAATCGCCCATCAGCCCCTGCGCCTGACGTCACCCCCCGTTTGGCGCGTTTTCGTTTTAGCGGGGGCAACTCCCCGCGGCACGCGATCATCGGAAGCGCACGCACCATACAAGACCGCCGCGATGATCGCCAACGGCCGCGCGGCCTTGTACACCGATGAGAACGGCTAAAATAGATCGTGAAGCAGAAGCCCAAGCCGAGGGAAGTGCCGGTCGTGCCTGACGATTGTTGTAATTCCTGTTGCGAGCAGCCAGCCGCCTTTCGGCCTGTGCTCTGGATCGCCCTCGGCATCAATCTAGCGATGTTCGTCGTCGAGATCGGCGCTGCCTTTCTCTCCGGATCGAATGCGCTGCAAGCCGACGCTTTGGACTTTTTGGGCGACGCCGCCAATTACGCGGTGAGCTTGGGTGTCGCTGGTCTTGCCGTTCGATGGCGAGCCCGCGCTGCGTTGATAAAAGGCTCGACCATGGGCGCGTTCGGGCTTTGGATCATCGCCAGCGCGATCTGGCACTCGCTCTCCGGCATGGCGCCGGAGCCTCGGACAATGGGAACGATAGGGCTTATCGCCATGATCGCGAACGGAGGCGTTGCCCTGATGCTCTATCGCTTCCGCACCGGCGACGCGAATATGCGTTCCGTCTGGCTATGCGCGCGCAATGACGTGCTCGGAAACGTTGCGGTGATTTTAGCCGCCGTTGGGGTGTTCGGAACCGGCCGGCGCTGGCCGGATACCGTGGTCGCCCTCGTGATGGCCTTCTTGGCATTGTCCGGAGCCTGGATGGTCAATCGCCAAGCGATCGGAGAGCTTCGCACCGCTCGCCCCTGATGACGTCCCTCACCGCCTTCGGACTGTTCGCTGTAACAGCCATGCTGATAACCTATGCGCTCGAAGACCGAAGCCGCTGGTTCACGCTGGCCTTCGCGGCATCCTGCGGCCTTGGATCAGCCTATGGCTTTCTGCAAGGCGCTTGGCCGTTCGGGCTGATCGAGGCGATCTGGGCTGTCGTGGCTGTTCGGAAGTGGGCGGCTCGCGGAAAGCAACAATGAGCGAAAGCGATAACACGCCGAGCGACGCTGTATCGAGCGGGAAGATCACCTACGATTTGTGGTGGAAATTTCCGCCGCGCGTGCAAGATTTGGCGCGTGACTGTCGAAGCCGATCATCCGTCAAAGATCGGCGCTTGCCGATCCCGCCCGGCGTCCATCTTGCCGAGGAAGCGCGCGGCGGCGCTCTCGCCGATATCAAGATCCGCTGCCGCCGCCAAAAGCCGGACGAAGCGCCGTGGTTCGCGCGCCGCCGCTTTGCCTGGAATGCCGGCGAAGTGTCGGGCTCGCTCGGCGATCTCGGCACCTTCCTACCGCATATCGTCGGCGCGATCACCGTCGTCGGCATGGACCCGACCGGCATCCTCACCACTTTCGGTCTCTTTTACGCTTTCGCCGGCGCCTTCTACGGCATCCCGATGGCGGTGCAGCCGATGAAGGCCGCCTCCGCCGCCGTGCTGATCGAGCCGATGGACCCGGCAGCGATCGCCGGTGCCGGCATGGTCATCGGCGCGTTCTTTCTGCTGCTCGGCGCCACCGGCATCGTCAGCCGCATCGCGCGCTCTTTGCCGAAGACGATCGCCGCCGGATTGCAGCTCGGTCTCGGCCTGTCGCTCGCCGCGCTCGGCGTGCGGCTGATGCGATCCGATCTCTGGCTTGCCCTCGTCATTGGCGTCGGCATGGTCGCCCTCATGCGCTTCAGGCGCGTGCCGGTGGCGCTGGTGGCGATCCTCGTCGGCATCGGCATCGGCTAGGTCTTCGGCCTCGCGCCGCCGATGCCGCATCTCGATTTCGGCCTTCATCTGCCGCATCTGATCGTGCCGAGCTGGGAGCAGGTGCTGCACGGCACGATCTACGCCGTCATGCCGCAAGTGCCGCTGACTCTCACCAACGCCATCATCGTCACCGCCGCGGTCTCGCGCCAACTGTTCCCGAAGGAGCTCCATCCGGTGAATGAGCGCAACCTCGCGCTGACCACCGGTCTCGGTAATCTCATCGCCGCGCCCTTCGGCGGCTACATGATGTGCCACGGCGCCGGCGGCATGGCCGGCCATGTGCGTTTCGGCGCCCGCACCGCGACCGCACCGGTGCTGATCGGCCTCATCTTCGTCATCCTGGGTGTCGGCTTCGGCTCGAGCGGCTATGCGCTGCTGCGCACCATCCCGAACGCCGTGCTCGGCTGCCTCCTGTTCTTCTCGGGCATCGAGCTCGCGCTATCGTCGAAGCCGCAGGAATATCGCGACACCGATCTCTTCCTGGTGTTGCTGATGGCCGCGGTCGGCGTCGCGCTCAACCCTGCCGCTGCCTTCGCCGTCGGCTGGCCCCTCGCCTATGCGTTCAAGCGCGGCTGGTTGAGCTTGCACTCAAGCTGACGCCTCTAAGCGATCAGTCGCGGTCAATGAGGTGTTCCCCTGATTTCGGGGATTTACCCTAGGTACTGCGCTGGGTCCCTTGAGATACCATTTCTCCAAAGAACGTTCTCCAAAGGATGCGAACAAAAGCCGAAAGGCGACCGATGGGCACTGAATTGTCACCGGAATACTGGCGGGCACGAACGGAAGAAACACGGACGCTCGCCGAAGGCATGTGTCTTCCTGAGATCAAAAAGTCGCTGATCAGAATCGCCGACGACTATGAGCATCTCGCGAAGATGGCCGAGGAAATCCAAAAGCAACAGCATGGCAAGCCGGTCTTCGGCCTGTACGCGCGAATATCGCGTTGAAGGCGCCGAATAGGCTAAGCCAGCTCAGCACGCGCATTGCGCCGACAAAGTCTCGCTTGTCGACGACTTTCGACTATCGCGACAAGCTCTCCGCACTCGATGGATGCCGGCCCGCGCGCTGCGGCAGGACCAGGATCAATCCGATGATGATCGCGGCCAAGACCAAGGAGGCCAGCGGCCGGCTGAGATCGAGGCCGCCATTCGCGATCGGCTTATCGAGGAAATCGCCGACCGTGGCGCCGAGAGGACGCGTGAGAATGAACGCGGCCCAGAACAGCGCAACCCGCGACACTTGGCTCCACCAATAAAGCATCACGAGCAACAGGAGACCGGCACCGAACACCAACGCGCCGCCCGCGTAGCCGAGCCCTGCATCGGCAATCCAATCGCCGAGCGCTGTTCCCAAGGTTTGCGAGAAGGTAATCGTGATCCAGTAAAACGCTTCGGCCCTTCGCGTCGTCACGGTGTTTACCGACACCGTTCCCTCCGACCAGTACCAGCCGGCAAGGCTCAGGAACACACAGCCAAGCAATAACAGGGATCCGCCGGTGTAGCCGATGCCGAGTGACCTGTCGGCAAAGTCCGCCATGGTCGTGCCGGCCGTTGTCGAAGCGACGATCGTCGCCCAATAAAGAAATGGATGAAAGCGACGGGCCGCGATCTGAAATGCGGCCAACACGATCAGCGCTGTCAGAAAGATCGCGGTGCCGACCAGATAGCCGAAATCCATCGTCATGGTGACGGTATCGCCCCCCGTTTCACCGAGGGTGGTGGCAAGAATCTTGATGATCCAAAATCCCAGCGTAACCGCCGGAACCTTGCTAAAGGTTGCGTATCCGTCTTGCGCCATTGGCTCTTGCGCCCCTCAAAATGTGAAAAGCATTGCGGCGTACCAGGAGAATTGGGACGTTTGGTTCGTGTTCTGCAGGCTTGGGCCGAAAGAACCGAGGAGATGGTAATTGTCGGCGAGATCGTATTTGAAACCGGCGCCCACACCGGTCGAGGAGCGGCCGCCTTTGGTCGACGGCGTCTGATGCACCAGTTCGGCACCGATTTGCAGTTCCGGTAGCACCTGACGGGTCAGCGCCCAGCCGGCGAGACAGAAATTCTTGGCGTCGCCGCCGCGATTGATCTCGCAACCGCCGCCACCGAACGTCGACCAGCCGTCCCAGTCCTTCTCAAGCCACAGCGGCAATAAGAATTGAGGGTGGTTATCGCCGACCCGCGATGAAAGGCTCGGCAGAAATACGCGCGGAAAGACGGCGACATCCCAGCCGATCTGCGCCTGGTGCAAGAAGCGGTACTTCGCCGCAAGCTCGATATTGCCGGGACCGATCTGCGTCGCCGCGTCGTTGGAAAACGAGTAGCCGATGGGGAAGACTGCCGTGAGCTGCAAATCGGGCAACGCGCCGTAATTGAAATCGATGCCCCCTTCGCCGCTGGCGCCGTCGATGGCGCGCTCGCCCTCCGCGAAAAGATGGATTTCGTAATGCTGATAGTCGGTCGGCTCGGGATCGTCGGTAATATAAGGAGGACCCGCGACGGCGGCAGACGGCCGCGCCGCGAAGGCCGCGATGAGCAAGCAGGTCAGAGTCCGCCGTTTTCGTCGTGAATGCGACATCCTTTCCGATCATTGTAGCGGTCACGACACCGGTCAAGTAGCATGCCGGGCGATGACCTTCGATGACCGAATCGCGCAACGCTTCGCGGATATAAGCCCGGCGGAGCAGCGCGTCGTCCGCTTCTTCCAGCATCACCGCGAGGAAGTGCTGATCGCCTCGGCGAGTGCGATGGCGTCGAAGGCGAAAACGAGCGACGCCACGGTGGTCCGGGCCGCCCGGAGCTTGGGCTATTCCGGCCTCGATGCGCTCCGGCGCGCCTTGGCGCAGGAGATGCGCGGAAACCTGTCGCCCGCCGATCGGCTGAGCCGCACGCTCGACGTCGTGGGCGGGAGCGCCGCGGCGGCATTCCAAACAACGATCGAGACGCATCTGGAATGTCTGCAACGCCTGTCGAGCAGCATCGCCCCGAAGCACTTCGAAGATGCCGTCGGTGCCATCATTGCTGCACGGCGCGTCGTCGTCTTCGGCATCGGACCTTCCAGCGCGATGGCAAATTATTTCGTCATCCAGCTCGGCCGGTTCGGTATCGACGCGATCAGCCTGACGAACACCGGCCGGCTCTTCGCGGATGACCTGGTGAAGCTTCGCGGGGGCGACCTCGTCATCATTTTCGCCTATGGCCGGGTTTACCCCGAGCTGCGTGCCGTGCTCGATGCCGCCAAGGAGCTGCGGCTGCGGACGATGCTGGTGACCGACACGCTTGCGGTCACATTAAAGCGCCGCGTCGAAATGGTTTTGTCCGTGCCTCGGGGTCGATCCGACATGCTCAGCATGCATACGGCGACACTCGGCTTCATCGAGGCGCTGCTCGTCGGCGCTGCCGCGAGCCGACCCGAGGAGACGCTTTCGAGCCTTCGGAAGCTCAACATGGCGCGCAACAAACTGGCAGGAAAGGCGACGAAACCGCGGCCGGGCGCGTAGGGCGAGTGATGGTCTACGCCCGTCGCCGTCGCAGGGGCTTGCCGCGAGACCGGCGCGAACCTACGTTCCTCTCGGGGAACAGGCAGACTCCCCTTCAGACGGCATCCGCCGTCCAAGCTCTGCGTCACTCGCTGCGCGAGGATGCATTGATATGGACGAAGCCGTTTTCTTCCGTCATTTGTCGTCGTCGCGCTCAGCCCAAGATTCGAGGATGGGATGAGACATGCTGCTTTGCTCCTGCTGGTCGCGATGGGGATCGCCGTGAGCGCGGCGGGTCCGATCGCCGAGCCGCCCCTTGTGCTCGAAGCAAAAATACCGCTCGGCGCCGTATCGGGCCGGATCGATCACTTCGCGATCGATCTCGCCCACCAACGGCTCTTCGTCGCCGAGCTCGGCAATAACAGCGTCGGTATCGTCGATCTTGCGGCGGAAACGGTCGCGCACCGCATCGCCGGGCTGAAAGAACCGCAAGGCGTCGGCTATTTCCCGCGCACCGACACGCTTTACGTCGCCAATGCCGGCGACGGCGCGGTGCAGCTTTATCGCGGCGCCGATTTTGCGCCGAGTGGGCGCATCGCTCTCGGCGACGACGCCGACAACATCCGCATCGACGAAGCGCATGATCGCGTCTGGGTCGGCTATGGCAGCGGCGCGCTCGCGGCGATCGACGCGGCGAGCAACCGCAAGACGCTCGACATCCGGCTCAAGGCGCATCCCGAGAGCTTCCGCCTCGCTCCCGGCGGTGAGCGGATTTTCGCCAACGTGCCCGAGGCGGGCGAGATCGCGACGGTCGATGTCGCCGCGGCCAGGCAGGTATCGGCGATCGAGACGCATGGCACGCGCGCGAATTTTCCGATGGCGCTCGATACAGAGACGGGACGCATCCTCTCGGTGTTCCGCAATCCCCCGCTACTGATCGCCTATGCTATGGCCGACGGCCGCCGCGTCGCCAGCATCGCGATCTGCGGCGATGCCGACGATGTGTTTCTCGATGCCAAGCGGCGGCGTGTCTATGTCAGTTGCGGCAGCGGTGCGATCGATGTCCTCGATGCGAGCGGCGACACTTATCAGCGCATGGCGCATATCGCGACGGTATCGGGCGCGCGCACCTCGCTCTTCGTACCGGAGCGCGATCGTCTTTATCTCGCGGTGCGCGCCTCGGGCCGCGAGCCGGCGGCGATCTGGGTCTTTCGCCCATCGCCATAGAAAGGTCGCCATAGAAAGGAGCCACAGATCTTGTCGAAAAATGAAACGATTGCGCGGTGCCACCTGATCGCCGCCGCTGGCGCCGGATTATTCATGCTCCAAGCGTGTCCACGGGCGCAGGCACAGCAGGGCCAAGAGAAGTTCTCCCCGTCCGATGCGGCGTACCAAGACTCGCCGAAGAACGATCAGCAATGCAGCGAATGCACGAAATTCCAGCCGCCAAAAGGCTGCTCGGTCGTGACTGGCGATATCAGTCCCAAGGGTTGGTGCAAGCTCTACGAGGCGCCGCCCGAATAGAGCGGTGTCGTCATCGCCCTCACGTTCCCTCCCCTCTCCTTCGCGCCCGGCCGACTGAACTTGCACCCAAGCCGACGCTCTATTCCGCGCAATACAACGCTACCGTGAATTCTCACGATTGAGTCAAGCTGAGCCCTCGCAACACCCAGTTCTCGCCTCACCCCCACCACGATCTGAAACCAGCCTCGGGCCATGTTTGGCTATCGATGCTATTTCCTTGATCGCGACCACCGAATTTTGGCGTCGCGCGACTTTTATGCGGGTAACGATGCAGAAGCCATCGTCACCGCGAGAGCGCTCTCGTCAGAGCACCTGCCGCACGGCTTCGAGCTCTGGGAAGGAATGCGCCAAGTGCATCGCGAAGCGCGTTGAAGACGTCCTACGCCGCGAGCTCGCTACCCGCTAGTCCGTATCGACCACGGCAATCGACTGGATCTCGAGGAGAACGGCGGGATCGGCGAAACCGACGACCGTGATCAGCGCCGAGACCGGAAAATCTTTCTTCAAGATCTCGCGACGCAGCTCGAGGAATTTGGGGCCATGACGCTGGTCTTTGAGGAAGACGGTCACGTACACCAGATCGGAAAGCTGCCCGCCCGCCTTGGCGAGCTGAGATTCGATATTGCGAAAGCACTGACGTGTCTGGTTCTCGATATCGAGATAGGCGACCTTGCCCGTCGCGTCGCGTGCGCCCGTCTGACCGGCGACCCAGACATGCGTGCCGCCAACCGTCTTTACGACCGGCGAATAGCCTCTTTCCGTTTCGAACGAACCGGCGATGTATTCTCGTTGCATGGGCTTCTCCCAGGTTTTGCATTTAAGCGATGGTCATTATCGGTCGCGGGCCAGTTCGAGCTCTTGAGGCTCGCGAGACGCTCGTCAAACAGGCGCTGAATCTCCGCGGCGTTTTGCAGGTAGTCCTCCAAGAGTAGCGATTGCTGCCGAACGATCCATTCCCGTGTCGCGAGCGTGATTTCGACCCTGTCCGCTTGGGCGATCAGTTTTTCAACGCGCAATTTGAGCCCTGCGAGGTCGCTCATCGTCACGCCTGCATCGGCCGCGGCTAGCGTTGCAATCAGATCGTCGTTCATCCGCACATCGCCGAATTGCGCAGGATATCCTAGCGGCGGCTTGGGCCAATCGAAATCGACGCGATCGCGATGCGCAGCCTCTTGCGCGCGGAACGATCCGTTCCCACTAACATTAAAAGCTTGTGACACGCGTGGAACGAGCCATGCGGAGAGCGGGAGGCCTCGAAGACATCGTGCCGGAGATTGCGGGCAGTGCCGCCCGCAACCGGTTCCTCGCGGCCTTGCCCCCGCATATCGGCCAACGCATCCGGCCGCTCCTCAAACCTGTCGCATTCCGGCGCGGCAATGTGCTGGAGCATGTGAGCGCGCCGACCGAATATCTCTATTTTCCCGATCGCGGCCTCATCTCGCTCATGAAGGTGCTACGCGACGGCCAGATCAGCGAGGTCGGCGTGGTCGGGACCGAAGGGCTCGTGGGCCTTTCGGCGCTCTTTGGAATATCCGAATCGCCGTTCGAGAGCATCGTCCAATTGGATGGCGAGGGCCGTCGGCTAAGCGTCGCCGCCTTGCAAGCGGAGATGGGCGATCCGCTGCTGAAACAGCTGGTGCTTCGCTATACGAATTACCGGGTCAATCGTTTTGCCCAGCTGATCGCGTGCAACCGTTTGCACAATCTCAGACAGCGCTGTTGCCGATGGCTCCTGACGGCGGCCGACAGCGCGCAGATCGGCACGATCTGCATGACCCACGAATTCCTCGCGCTGATGGTGGGCACGCATCGGCCGGCGTTGTCGTCGGTCCTCGCGACGCTGCAGCGCGATGGTTTGATCAAAATGCAGCGTTCCTCAATCGCCATCGCGAACCGCGCCGGATTGGTGGAAGCCTGCTGCGAGTGTTACGACACGCTGCAGGAAGAGCTCGAGCGCCTCTATCGCTAACCCAACAGGCTTACGCCTTTCGATTTAGCAGCGGCCAAGCTCACGCAGCCTCCGCAAAATTTTCTCATAAAAGCCACGAAATCGCTCCGCTTGGTCTATTTCCGGACAAAATCCAATAAAGCGATTCGTCATCGTCGTTGGGTCGCGCGGCAGCGGAGCCAAGAACGGCCGAGCGCCGTGTGCAAGATGAGCATAACCATACAGGAAACAATGTAGATGTCCGATCGTCCGCAGAACGAACAGATCAAACCTTCGAAGAACGGGGCCGCGCCCAGTCTCGCTTTCTGGATCGAGAGTTACAACGAGGCTCTGGCCAACTGGGTCCAATCGAGTGACCGCGTGCTGAAGAACGCCGCGGAGCTTTCCCACGACATCATCAGTTTCTCGCGTACCCGGCTTCAAACCGATCTCGACACCTGGCAGGCCGTGGCGTCCTGCCGCAACGCGAACGATCTTTTGGAGTGCCAGCGCCAATTCGCGCAAAAGGCCGGCAGCCAATGTCTCGACCAAGCCGGCAAACTCGCATCGCGCGTGACGACCCTGATCGCCGATGCCGCTTTGTCTCCGTTGCGATCTGTCGGCTGACGGATGACGTCCGATGCCGATATGGGCTCCTTGGAGCGAAGCCGGCGTTGAACCGAACATCACCGATGTTCTGAGCGACCCGATCGTTCACACGCTGATGCGCGCGGACGGCGTGCACATCGCCGACTTGCTCGCGATCATCGGCGGTGACGATCGGAGCGCTGCGGAAAAGGATCGAACTTACTCGAACGAGACCGGCTTCGATTGGACGCACGGCATTTCGGCCGGCTACTAGGTCCCAATCGGCGAGCCACGGTTTCAGCAGCGATCGCTCGCCGCGCTCAGCGCGCTTCCTCCGCCGCGGCATTGCGTCCGGCGACGAGCCCCTGCACGAGGCAGCGCGCGAGCCCGTGCAGGCTGAAGCCGCCGGTGCTCTCGCCGCCGCAATAGAGGCCGGCGATCGGCTTGCCTTGCAGATCGATGACATGGCAGCCGCCATCGATGCGCAGGCCGGCGCGCGTATCGTGGATCACCGGCGTGCACCAGGCGGCATAAAACGGCGGCTTCATGATCGGATATTTCGGCGACGGCTTGCCGAAATCGCTGTCGGCGCCGTCGAAGACGAAAGTGTTGTAGTTCGTCACCGTCGCGCTGAGATTGCCCGGCGGCATCGGCACGCGCTGATATTTCATTTTGATC
>Ga0157370_10009663_pt1 | contig 10258 bp, 9 predicted proteins | sample C35metaG_FD_113463 | JGI IMG/M metagenome (GOLD analysis project Ga0157370, IMG submission 113463) | Corn rhizosphere microbial communities from Kellogg Biological Station, Michigan, USA - C3-5 metaG | ecosystem: Host-associated > Plants > Roots > Rhizosphere > Soil | place: USA: Michigan... | reverse complement strand
GGCCTCAACGGCGACCGCGCCCAGCTTCACGCCCGTCTGGAGGCCCGCGTCCACGGCATGGTGGAGGCAGGGCTGCAGGCTGAAGTGGCAGCGCTACTCCCGCAGGGCCTGCGCGAGGGGCGCACGGCACGAAAGGCGCTGGGCTACCAGCAGTTTCTGCGTGTCATTGACGGGGAATCCACAGTGCCGGCCGCTGCGGCGGAAACCATCACGGCCACCCGGCAGTTCGCCCGCCGCCAAATCACGTGGTTCCGGGCCGACCCCAGGGTCCACTGGCTGGACTGGGCGCAGCCCGACCTTGGGAGTGCCGCTGCGGCCTTGGTCCGCCGTGCCCAAGGCGGGGCTCAAGCGTAAGCCGCAGTCCGGCGTCGGCCGTGGCGTGCCTTAGTCTTAATTCATGACTTTTGACCTCGCACCCCTGTCCGGCCTGCGATTTTCCAAGGGACACGGCACGGGCAATGATTTTGTGCTGGTGGCCGATCCGGACGGGGACCACGACATCGCCCCCGCAGCCGTGGCGCTGCTGTGCGACCGGCACCGCGGCATTGGCGGCGACGGGCTGATCCGCGCCGTCCGCTCCCGCCAATTGCCCGAGGGCGCGGCGCTGCTGGAGACCAACTCCGAAGCTGAGTGGTTCATGGACTACCGCAACGGCGACGGTTCACTGTCTGAGATGTGCGGCAACGGCGTGCGTGTTTTCGTGCATTTCCTCATCGAGCAGGGCCTGGTGGTGCTGGAACCCGGTGGGGAACTGACCATTGGCACCCGTGGCGGCGTCAAGGTGGTGGCCCGAACCGCTGACGGCTATCGCGTTGACATGGGCCCGTGGGAGTTCATCTTCCCGTCCCAGGCGAAGGACCGGGGCATGGACTCGCTGGTGAAGGCCGCCGGACTGGACGTGGACCGGCCCGCCCTGTCCGTGAGCATGGGCAACCCGCACTCCGTGGTGGCACTGGCGGATGAAGCAGAGCTGGCAGGCACCAACCTTACGGCGGCCCCTGTCGTGTCCCCCCAGCCGCCGCATGGGACGAATGTGGAATTTGCCGTTCCGGCGGAGCCCCTCGTGACGGACGGCGTCGGGCATATCAGCATGCGGGTGCACGAACGCGGCGTGGGGGAGACGCTTTCCTGCGGAACCGGCGCCTGCGCGGCGGCCGTGGCCACCCGCTTTTGGGCCGGGGACGACGCCCCGGACACCTGGCAGGTCAAGGTGCCCGGCGGCGTCGTCGGCGTGCGCTTCTTTCCCGGCACGGACGGGCTGGAACACGTGGAACTAAGCGGCCCCGCCGTGATTGTGGCCACGGGGGTCCTGGACTGATGCCGGCCTGATGCCTGTCAGGTGCCTGTTAGTCGGCGGTGCGGGTCACCCGCAGCACGCGGAAGGTCTTGGCCGTGGTCTCCCGGGACACTGTGAAGCCCGCCGCGGGGAAGCGCTGCAGCAGTTCGGCGGCAAGCCAACGTTGCAGCGAGTCGGCACCCAGGTTTTTTTGCACCACCAGGTAGGCGTTTCCGTCCTTGGCCAGGCGCGGGAGCCAGGTCAGCAAAATGTTGTGCAGTTCCTCCTTGCCCACCCGGATTGGCGGATTGGACCAGATGGTGGCGAAGCGCAGGGCGGGGTCGACGGCGTCGGGCGTGGAAGCATGCACATTGGCCAGGCCCAGGGCCTTCGCATTGTCATTCGTCAAGTCAATGGACCGGACGTTCACGTCCACGGCATAGACGGCGGCCCCTGGCGAGCGCAGGGCCAGCGTGAGCGCCACCGGGCCCCAGCCGCAGCCACTGTCGAGCAGGTTTCCCGCTGCGGCGGGCGGGGGAGCCTCCGAAAGCAGCACGGCCGTGCCCTTGTCCACCCCGTCCGGATTGAAAATGCCGCCAGCCGTTTGAAGCTGCCGCTCGGCCCCGGCCAGGACCACCGTGAGCGGCCGGCGCTTCAGCGGAGTTGACGGCTGTGAACTGAAGTAGTGATCTGCGCCCTGAGTACCCATAGTTCTGCCAGATTAGTGCGAAAACGGGGCCACCGGTATCTAGGCACGCCTAATGAGGTTGACCGGGCCTGTGTGTTTATCCACAGACATGGGCGGCCAAAGGTGTGTGCGTCGGTGCCCGGGACTACGATTGAAGACAACCCCATAAGGAGAACATGACCAACGCATCTGCACCCCTCGGTTCCGCCGACCGGAACGTGCCCCCGAGCGAATCGGGTGCCCACGGTTCCGGTTCAGCGGCGGACGGTTCGGGCACCGCCACCTCCAGCACGGCGGACAAGGCAGCCGGAACCGGCTCCGGACAGGACCTTTCCGTGGCCGAGATCGAGGCCGTCATCGACCGCATCCTGGCCAAGGATGCAGCTGTCGGCCGTGCCGTCCGCGAGGAGGCACGGTTGGACGCCGAGGACCCCCAATCCGCGGCCAGCAGCCACCCCGCACTGGGGCGGGCCCAGGCGGTCTCGGACTTGGCCTTTGAACACAGCAGGTTCGACGGCGACCAGTCCGAACTTGAGGAACGCAACGCCCTGCGCCGCAAGGCCGGGCTGTCCACCGAGCTGGAGGACGTCACCGAGGTTGAATACCGCCAGCTGCGCCTGGAACGCGTGGTCCTGGCAGGGCTGTGGTCCAACGGCACCATGGCTGATGCGGAAAATTCGCTGCGTGAATTGGCGGCGCTGGCGGAGACCGCCGGCTCGGAGGTGCTGGACGGGCTGGTGCAGCGCCGTGCCAAGCCGGACCCTGCCACCTACCTGGGCCAGGGCAAGGCCCAGGAACTGAAGGACATCGTGCATGCCACGGGTGCTGACACCGTGATCATTGACGGTGACCTGGCACCTTCACAGCGCCGCACCCTTGAGGAGGTGGTCAAGGTCAAGGTCATCGACCGGACCGCCCTGATCCTGGATATTTTTGCCCAGCATGCGCAGTCACGCGAAGGCCGCGCCCAGGTGGAATTGGCGCAGATGGAGTACCTGCTGCCGCGCCTGCGTGGCTGGGGCGAATCCATGTCCCGCCAGGCCGGCGGGCGGGTCGGCACAGCCGGTGGCGGCATCGGCTCCCGCGGCCCCGGTGAAACCAAGATGGAACTTGACCGCCGGAAGATTCGCACCCGCATGGCCAAGCTGCGCCGTGAGATTGCGGCCATGAAGCCTGCCCGCGAAACGAAGCGGGCCAACCGCAAGCGCAATGCGGTTCCCTCCGTGGCCATCGCCGGTTACACCAACGCCGGAAAGTCCTCACTGCTCAACCGGCTCACCGACGCCGGCGTCCTGGTGGAAAACGCCTTGTTTGCCACGCTGGACCCCACCGTCAGGAAGACCGAGACCTCGGACGGGCTGGGCTACACCCTGGTTGACACTGTCGGATTCGTCCGCTCCCTGCCCACCCAGCTGGTGGAGGCCTTCCGTTCAACCCTGGAGGAAGTGGCGGACGCTGACCTCATCCTGCACATTGTCGATGCTTCCCACCCGGACCCTGAGGGGCAGATCGCGGCCGTGCGCAGCGTATTCGCGGAAGTCGGTGCCCTGAAAATTCCGGAAATCATCATTCTGAACAAAGCCGACATTGCCGACCCCTTTGTGGTGGAAAGGCTCCGCCAGCACGAACCCCGCACCGTGGTGGTCTCCGCCCGGACCGGGCAGGGCATTGATGAACTGTTGGAAGCCATCAGTGAATCCATCCCGCGGCCCAGCGTTGACCTGACCCTGTTGATCCCGTATGACAGGGGGGATGTTTTGAACAGGCTGCACCGCAGTGATGCCGAAATCATCAGCCTGGAGCACGGTGAACACGGCACCATGGCACATGTGCACGTTCGTGAAGACTTGGCCTCCGAGGTTGAGCCCTTTGTCCAGCATGGGTGATACGGCAACCGCCACCGGCGCAACCGGCCCGAACAGTTCCGCCGGCGAGAAGGCACGGGCTGCACAGGCGCTGGAGCTGCTGGACTGCGCCGTGACCGCCATGGGCGGGCAGCTCCGCGAAGGCCAGCATGAGATGGTCCGCCGCGTGGTTGACTCCATCGAAACAGGCAACCACCTGCTGGTCCAGGCCGGCACGGGCACAGGAAAGTCACTGGCGTACCTCATTCCCTTGATCGTGCACGCCCTCGACAGCGGAAAGCCGTCCGTCGTGGCCACCGCCACCCTGGCGCTGCAGGCCCAGATTGTGGGACGGGACGTGCCCAGGCTGCTGGCCGCCCTCGAACCGCTGCTGCCCCGGCCCATCGACGTGGCGCTCGTGAAGGGCCGCAGCAACTATGTTTGCCGGCACAAACTCGGGGGAGGCTTCCCCTCAGAGGATTCCTCCGAGGGCGCTTTGTTCAGCCTGGGGGAGGACTCGAGCGTGGCGCACTTGCCCGGCGCCACCACGGGACCCACCTCGCCGCTGGGGCGTGAGGTGGTGCGCCTGCGCGAGTGGGCAGAGGAAACCGAAACAGGCGACCGCGACGAACTGCTCCCCGGTGTCACGGACAAGGCCTGGCGCCAGGTGTCAGTGACGTCCATGGAATGTCTGGGCGCCCAAAAGTGCCCGCTGGCCGAGACCTGCTTCTCCGAATTGGCCCGGGCCAAGGGTGCCGAGGCCGACATCGTGGTGACCAACCACGCCATGCTTGCCATCAGCGCCTTTGAAGGCATTGCTGTGCTGCCGGACTACGACGTGGTGGTGGTGGACGAGGCCCATGAGCTGCAGGACCGGGTCACCGGCGCCGTCACCGGCCAGCTCTCCGTGCAGATGGTCCAGGCGGCGGCGTCCAGCACTCGCAAGCACACCGGAATCTCGGTGGATGCCCTGCATGCCGCCGCCGCCGCACTGGACCTGGCGTTCGCGGGAACGCCGACAGGACTGCTGCCCAATGGACTCAGTGAGTCCCACACGTCCGCCGTCGAACAGTTGCGGGACGCAGCCCGGGCGGCACTGTCCGATTCGAAGCCGGAAGGCAGTGCCGCAGCTGATGGCGGCCGCTCCATTGCCCGGGCCCGGCTGAACCTCATCTTTGACCTGTGCGAAAGGCTGCTGGCCGCCGGCGATTCCCGGGAGGTGGTGTGGGCCTCGCGCCCAGGCACGTTCAAGCCGGGGCAGGGCTATCAAAAGGCCGACGACGGCGAACCGCCTGTCGTCAACATCGCGCCCCTCAGCGTGGCCGGCAAGCTGCGCGAGGGACTCTTCGCGGACCACACCGTCATCCTGACGTCCGCCACGCTGGCCATTGGCGAGTCCTTCCAGGCAACGGCCGGGGGACTGGGGCTGCTGGGCGCCGGTGCACCCGACTGGACCGGGGCGGACGTCGGGTCACCTTTCGACTATCCCAAGCAGGGGATGCTGTACGTGGCGGCGCACCTGGCCAAGCCAGGCTTTGGCAACTCGCCGGAGCAGCTCGCCGAACTGGAGGCACTCATCACGGCCGCGGGCGGCGGCACCCTTGCCTTGTTCTCCTCGCGGCGGGCCGCGGAAGACGCCGCGGAGAAGCTCCGGAAGAAGCTCAAGGTGAAAATCCTCTGCCAGGGGGACTCCTCCATGGCGGGGCTCATCAAGCAGTTTGCCGACGAACCGGACACATGCCTGTTTGGCACCATGTCCCTCTGGCAGGGTGTGGACGTCCAGGGCGCCTCCTGCCGGCTCGTGGTCATTGACAGGATTCCGTTCCCGCGCCCGGACGATCCCCTCGTCACGGCCAGGGCCCGCGCCGTGGCCCAAAGCGGCGGCGATGGGTTCATTGCCATCTCCGCGACCCATGCGGCCATCAGGCTCGCGCAAGGGGTGGGGCGGCTGATCCGCTCCAGCAGCGACCGCGGTGTTGTCGCAGTCCTTGACTCCCGCCTCGCAAATGCCAGCTACGGCGGGTTCCTGCGCGCCGCGCTCCCGCCGTTCTGGTCCACCAAGGACCGTACGGTGGCCCTCTCAGCACTCCAGAGACTGTCCGGCAAGTAGGGCCGGCCCGGTGGGCGGGCCGGCTGCCCAGCCGGCTGCATCGCCAGCTGGGCAGCCTGCCCGCAGACCCCTCCCCGTCCTGCTGCGGGCCTGCCTACAGGCTGCGCAGGACTGAAACCACTTTGCCCATGATCGTGGCAGTGTCGCCGAGGATTGGCTCGTAGCGGGTGTTCTGCGGCAGCAGCCACGTGTGGCCGTCGCGCTGGCGGAAAGTCTTGACTGTGGCCTCGTCCTCAAGGAGGGCGGCCACGATTTCTCCATTGTTGGCCGTGTTTTGGCGCCGCACAACAACCCAATCGCCGTCGCAGATGGCCGCGTCGACCATGGAGTCGCCGGCAACCTTGAGCATGAAGAGTTCCCCGCTGCCCACAATCTGGCGCGGCAGCGGCATGATGTCATCCACGACCTGGTCGGCGAGGATGGGCCCGCCGGCTGCAATGCGGCCGACAAGCGGCACAAATGCCGTGTCGGAGGAGCTGCTGAGCTCGGCGAAGTTCAGGCCGTTGGAGCTGCGGATGCGGTTGGGGGCCTCAACTCCCTCGATTTCCACCATGCCGTCGTCCAGGACCAGGGGGATCAGCACTTCCATGGCGCGAGGGCGCTTGGGGTCCCGGCGGAGGTAGCCGTGCCGTTCCAGCTGGGTCAACTGGTGCGTGACGCTGGACAGGCTGGCCAGGCCGACGTCGTCGCCAATCTCGCGCATGGACGGCGGGTAGCCCTTGTCGGCAATGGAGCGCTGGATGCATTCCAGGATCTTTTTCTGCCGCACGGTCAGGCCCTTCATGCCCGCCCTGCTGGGGGCCTGCGGGATGCGGTGCGGAGGTTCCGGTAGCGCCATGGTCCTTCGGTCCTTTCGTGGCCTGCAGCCATCTGCCTGCATCCACTCTGTCTGCCTGTAGGGGCCCGCCTGTGCGGGTGGCCCATAAATGTCAGTGCCTGCTGGTGGACTGCCATTAGCAGCTAGTCCTTGACTTCAAGATTAAGCCAGAATCGGGCGAATTTCAAACATTTGTTCTATCGAGTCTTGGCAACAGTCGTCAATAGATGCTAAAACTGTAGTACATCGGTTAGAACATACGTTCTAGCAATGAAAATGTGTATGGAAGTTGGCTCCTGCGGAACCGCTGCGGCACCTGCCCTGGGCAGGAAACGCACAGGATGAACCTCCATGGTGTGAAAGGAACTTCGATCATGAGTGCTTTGGTGTTTTCCCAGGCGGGACCCCATATTCCAGCCCGGCCACTGACGCTGACCCGGCGTGGGCGCGTGCTGTTGCTGGGCATCCCCTCCATCCTTGTCGCGTCGGCCCTGGTTTTCACCCTGTTGGCGGTGCTGCTCGGGGCCATTGCAAGCCCGGCAAATGCCGCCACCACCCACAGCTCGGTGGACATGGCTGACTACGCGGGCACCGTGACTGTCCTGCAGGGCCAGAGCCTCTGGTCGATAGCAGCCGCCAGCGACCCCACCCGCGACATCCGGGACGTTGTCTCCGATATCGTGGCGCTCAACGGCCTGACCACGGGCGTCCTGCAGGCCGGGCAGCAGCTTTACGTACCCCGCGCCAAGTGACCACATGGTGGGACGCCCGCCGTCACGAGTTCGTAAAGCTGCTCCGGTTCACCTTAAACTGGTCCCATGGACCAGTTTGAACGCCTCAGCCAGCTTCCGCTACGCGACGATCTGCGCGGGCGCCATCCCTATGGGGCACCGCAGCTGGACGTTCCCATCCTGCTCAACGTCAATGAAAACACCTTCGGGGTTCCGCTGGATGCCAAGGAAGCAATCCTGAAAGCTGTGGCGGACGAGCTCGACGGCCTCAACAGGTACCCTGACCGGGAATTTACCGAATTGCGCCGTGCGTTGGCCGCCTATTTGGGACACGGCCTGACCGAGGAAAACATCTGGGCCGCCAACGGATCCAACGAGGTGCTGCAGCAACTGCTCCAGGCCTTCGGGGGCCCGGGCCGCAGTGTCATGGGGTTTCCCCCCACATATTCGATGTACCCGCTGCTGGCCAGCGGCACCGGCACGGACTATGTGGCCGGGACCCGGGATGGCGACTTCGGCCTGTCCGCCGGGTCGGCCGCAGCCCAGGTGCGCCGGCAGGCCCCCAATGTTGTCCTCCTGTGCTCGCCAAACAATCCCACGGGCACCGCGCTGGGGCTGGATGTCGTGGAAGCGGTGTACGAAGCAGGCGAGGCGTCGAAGGCCATTGTCATAGTCGATGAGGCCTATGCGGAGTTCTCCCACACCGGCACCCCCAGTGCATTGACGCTGCTGGAGGGCCGGCCGCGGCTGGTGGTCTCGCGGACCATGAGCAAGGCGTTTGCCCTCGCCGGCGCCCGGGTCGGGTATCTGGCGTCTGCACCCGAAGTCGCCGACGCCATCCGCCTGGTCCGCCTGCCGTACCACCTGTCTGCCATCACCCAGGCCACGGCCGTGGCTGCCCTGCGCAATTCGGATTCCCTGTTGGCGAATGTCGAAGCCATCAAGGTCCAGCGGGACCGCATTGTCACTGAACTTGAAGCGCTTGGGCTGACCCCGGCGCCGTCTGACTCCAACTTCGTGTTCTTTGGCGGACTCCAAAGTCCACAGGCCGTGTGGGAGGGGCTGCTGGCCGCTGGCGTGCTCGTCCGGGACGTGGGAATCCCCGGGCACCTTCGGGTGACAGCAGGCACTGAAGCCGAAACCACCGCCTTCCTTGACGGGCTGCGCACCATCCTGGCCCGTTAGCCGCCCCACCCGAGAGCGGGGGCGGCCCCGTCGCCGCTCCCATGCCGCCCAACGGGGTCCCACGCCGCCAACAGGGGCCCGGCCCGGTTGGGCGGATGGGCATCCGCCCTCCTAAACTGTTAGTACACCAAGCGCGCGGCCGCCGCCCATTGTGCCCATCGGAAGGCGGGCGGCAGCCAACAATCCAAAGGACCTCCTGACAATGACTGAGAACAGCCCGCAGCCCGCCCAGGGACGAACGGCACGGCTGGAACGTGCCACGAGCGAATCCAGCGTGCTGGTCGAGATCAACTTGGACGGCACGGGCAAGTCGACCATTGACACGTCGGTGCCGTTTTACGACCACATGCTGACTGCGCTCTCCAAGCACTCACTCATTGACATGACCGTCAAAGCCACCGGCGACACCCACATCGATGTCCACCACACCGTGGAGGACGTGGCCATCTCCCTGGGTGAGGTGCTGCGGGTGGCCCTCGGCAACAAGGCGGGCATCCGGCGCTTTGGCGAGGCCACCGTCCCCCTCGACGAGGCCCTCGCCAACGCGGTGGTGGATGTCTCGGGCCGCCCCTACCTGGTGCACGGCGGAGAGCCTGCGGGCCAGGAGTACCATCTGATCGGCGGGCACTTCACCGGCTCCCTCACGCGCCACGTGTTCGAGGCCATTACCTTGCATGCGCAAATCTGCCTGCACATGACGGTCATTGCCGGCCGCGATCCCCACCACATCGTGGAGGCCCAATTCAAGGCGTTTGCCCGCGCACTGCGTGCCGCCGTCGAGCCGGACCCCCGGGTCACCGGCATTCCGTCCACGAAGGGACTGCTGTGAGTACCGACTCCGTCGAAACTGGCACTACGGCCAGGCCGACAGTCACCGTCCTCGACTACGGTTCGGGGAATGTCCGCTCAGCCGTCCGGGCCCTTGAACGCGCCGGCGCGATTGTCACGCTGAGCGCCAAGCCCGACGACGTCATGTCCGCGGACGGACTGGTGGTGCCCGGCGTGGGCGCCTTTGGCTCCGTCATGGCGGAGCTGAAGGCCGTGGACGGCTTGCGCATGATCGGGCGGCGGGTGGCCGGAGGCAGGCCGGTCCTGGGCATTTGCGTGGGCCTGCAGGTGCTTTTTGACGCCGGGGTGGAGCACGGTGAGCGCGTGGACGGCATGGGCGAATGGCCAGGCACCGTCGAATTGCTGCCCGCTGACGTGGTCCCGCACATGGGCTGGAACACGGTAAAGGTTGCCGAAGGCTCCCGCTTGTTTTCCGGTGTTGAGTCGGAACGCTTCTACTTTGTCCACTCCTACGGGGTCCAGGCCTGGAACTTTGACGTGGTCCAGCCCAAGATGAAGGCACCCCTGGTGAGCTGGTCTGAACACGGCGCGCCGTTCATTGCCGCCGTGGAGAACGGTCCCTTGTGTGCCACCCAATTCCACCCCGAAAAGTCCGGTGACGCCGGTGCCCGGCTGCTGCGCAATTGGGTGCAGTCACTGCGAAAGGGCGCCGCCTAGATGTGGTCCCTGCTCCTGATGGCGCTTGCCGGGCTGCTGATCGGCGGCGCCTACACTTTTTACCAGCAAAAGACACCGCGCTGGATACCTATTTGTTTTGC
>Ga0157370_10009661_pt1 | contig 10258 bp, 6 predicted proteins | sample C35metaG_FD_113463 | JGI IMG/M metagenome (GOLD analysis project Ga0157370, IMG submission 113463) | Corn rhizosphere microbial communities from Kellogg Biological Station, Michigan, USA - C3-5 metaG | ecosystem: Host-associated > Plants > Roots > Rhizosphere > Soil | place: USA: Michigan... | reverse complement strand
TGCTGACTTGCAGGTAACTCAATACAATGCTAATGTGCAGCCTTACTATTTCTTTTTGGATGCCAATGAAAATCGCCTCGAGCCTGAAGGCTACGGCTACGACTCAAATGTAGAGAAATTCAAGAACATGCTGGATGATGTCGTTGCAAAATATAATGCAGAAAAAAAATCTTAGCAAAGAAATAAAATGATTTCTATTTGCATTTCTTTTTAATAGTCAACGAATAAATGATCTCAATTCCTATTACCTTTTCTCAATCGAACCCGTTTTTTTATTTTTTATGATAAACTTTTTTTCGCCGGAAGGAAGCACTTCTTCTTTTATTAAATAATAATCTTCATCATAGTCTGTCATTTGCTTTTGAGTTTTTTCTTCAGCAACTCCGCGCCATTCATTAAGATGAACCGGTTCCCATTTTTTTACGGATGCAGAAAGAAAAGCAGCATCAAGAATTGAATTGACAACATAACCATCATAAAAAGTTTCTTTTGGCTGCCTGTTGTTTTCAATTGCCTCAAACATATCTGTAAACATATGATTGTAGCCCAATTCATTTAATTCATCACCAACAGGAAAAAGCCAACCGGAATTGCTTTCTGCTTTTTCTGCAATATAATTTCCTCCTTTTCCGGATGTGAACATTTCAAACCCGGTGCGTAAAAAATTATTCGTCCAGATGGTTCCTTCGGTTCCCATTACTTCTTCTCTTAGATCCATGCCGCCTCTGAATGACCAACTAACTTCAAACTGCCCGATGGCGCCGTTTTCGTATTTGACCAAACCAATCGCATTGTCTTCTGCATCAATCGGATGAACGCGTGTGTCAGCCCAACACATCACTTCAACCGGTTTGATATTTTTCCCAATATAAGTTCTGCACAATTCGACGCAGTGGCAGCCAAGATCAATAATAGCACCACCGCCGGATTTTTCTTTATCCCAAAACCAATCGCTGTGAGGGCCCGGATGTGTTTCCCTGCTTTTTGTCCAAATGACTTCGCCTATAGCTCCACTCTCAATAGTCGCAAGTGATTTTAATGATTTCGGAGAATAAACAAGATCTTCAAGGTAACCGCCGACCACATTTGCTTTCTCAACCGCCTGTAACATTTGCAAAGCTTCTCGCGCATTCCGCCCAAGCGGTTTGGTACAAAGAACATGTTTGCCGGCTGCAGTGCATGCGAGTACAGACTCAAGATGCATATCATTTGATAATGCAATAATTACTGCATCGACTTCGGGGTCATTTACACAATCCTGGATATTATCTGTAAATTTTGACACTTTATAATCATCCGCAAACTTTTTTGCGTTTGTGATGTTTCTGCTGTAAACTTTTGTGATCACGTCTTTTCTGCGTTGTCCTACTAATGCATCAGCATAAAAGCGTGCAATAAATCCTGATCCAAGAATTGCTAATTTCATAAAATAAAAATTCAGTTTTTTAAGGAATAAATATTAAACTCTCAATTTAAATAAACTTTATGATTCAAAAGAAAAATATTGAAAAAATATAAAGGCAATGCTTGTTGCTTCAATATTTTTCAAAAATATAAAAGCCTTGAAAGTCTTATCCATCAACGCTTTCATTCTTCAATCGGCCCGGATTGGAGTACCACATCCTCTCTGATGCGGAACCCAATTTGGATGAGCGGATTGCTTTCAGGAGAAGAAAGAAAAGCAAATTACCGGGCTTGTGCTTTTTGCCCTAATCAGGAGATCAAATGGCGATGATTTTAAGCTGTTAACCTTTTGATTTTTTAGGTGTTCAGGGCATAGGAAGATGAACCCGTCAATCAAAAACAGCGCAACTTGTTTTATACTCATGGCCGCGAATTATTTGATGTGATTTAAGAAAAATTAATAATCCATTTGTAAAATCAATCGTTAGATTTATTAAAACAATAACATTTATTATTTTATTTTTCAAATAGTTTTGCGGGATTAAATTTTAAAGCGATAGGAAATGATGTTGAAGAAATATAAAGGCTTTTCTTTCATATTGATTGCGATCGCATTCCTTTTTTTTAGCTGTGCTTCTTATGCTGCCACTTTTGTAAAAAGTTCTTTTGAAAATTCCCAAATTTCAATAAACTCCATACTTCCAAATCCTATGGAAATGGGAGAAGAATCTTGTTTGCAAACTTCTTCTTTTGGAACCCACGACAGGGATTTTTCTTTCAGACACTTATCACCAAATCGCCTTGGCAGGAAAGAAAGTAGCTATATTTCTTTCGATTATCATGAGTGGCTTTCAAAATTTTCTTTCGATTCCTATAGCCATTTACTAAGACCGGCTTACTACCATTTTCTTTTCAGGCACAACCTGTTTTAAACCTTTCATTCGATCTTCTTCTTAGATATAGAAGAATTGATCTTCTGATCATTTGTTTTATGCTCAACAAAGTTGTTTGTGAAATGCGCTAAAAGCAAATCACCTAAAGCACTTTATTAAAAAATTAATCACTAAATTTTTTCCGGCAATCTTTTATTTATCTAATCATATTAATATGCAACCGATTATAGAATTTTTTAGCAACCTCACAGATCCTGAATGGATTATGCAACATGGCGGTCTTTATATCGTCGTTTTAATTGTCTTTATTGAAACCGGTTTGTTTTTTGGTTTTTTTCTTCCAGGTGATTCACTGTTATTCATTGCCGGGATGGTCATTGCTAACACGTTGTCGCCCTTTGGTTTTCCTATTGCTAACCTTCTTTACTGGATATTGCTAATATCGACAGCAGGCTTTTTGGGAAATTATTTGGGTTATTTCTTTGGTACAAAATCTGATAGATTTCTTTTCCGCAGAAAAGACAATTGGTTATTCAAGAAAAAATATTTATTTCAGGCGAAAGATTTTTACGACAGGAAAGGAGGTGGGGCTATTGTACTGGCGAGATTTCTGCCGATTGTACGCACCTTCGCTCCGATAGTTGCGGGCATGGTAAAAATGAAATTAGGAAAGTTTTCTTTTTACAATATCCTTGGAAGTTTTTTGTGGGCAGGAATTATCGTCTCAGCCGGTTTTTTATTGGGTGAAAATCAATGGGCAAAGGAGAATCTCGAAAAGATTATTATTGGTATTGTATTAATAACCACTGCCCCTGTTTTAATTAAATTGGTATTTAAAAAGAAGAATAAATTAAAAGTCGTTTCTGCGTAAGTGACGAAATAAAAAGAATTAAATCACTAAAGAAATTCAATTTAAAATAATTACATGGAATTTATTTTTCCTGACTTTACAAGTCCCGCAGTATGGATAAGTCTTATGACGCTTAGTTTTCTTGAAATTGTGCTCGGGATAGACAACATTATTTTTATTTCTATAGTTGCGGGTAAATTACCCAAAAAACAACAGCGAAAAGCGCGTAACCTGGGCTTGGTGCTTGCTATGTTTTTCAGAATTGGCCTTTTGTTATCAATAACCTGGATCATCGGTTTAAAGGATCCGGTTTTGACAATTCCATCCCTTAAAGGCGTTTGGGAAGGAGCGATATCATTAAGTTATAAGGATCTCATTTTGATTGCCGGTGGATTATTTCTCATTGTCAAAAGCACATTGGAGATCCATCATAAACTTTCAGCGAAGGAAAAAGTTGAGATGAAAGATAACAGGAAGTTGATTGGCTTTGGGAATGTGATTTTTCAAATTATATTGGTGGATGCCGTGTTCTCATTCGACTCGATTCTAACTGCCGTTGGCCTTGTTGATAGTGTTATCATAATGATCATTGCTGTTATTGTCTCAATTGCAATAATGATGCTTTTCGCCGGACCAGTAACAAAAATCATCAATACACATCCAACACTTCAAATGCTGGCACTTTCGTTTTTGGTAGTGATTGGAGTGGTGTTGATTGCAGGTGGATTACACCAGGAAGTGAGTAAAAGCATTATCTATTCCTGCCTTGGCTTTTCGCTAATTGTGGAACTTCTAAATATCCGATTAAGAAAAAAGGAAAGGAATGTCCAATTGAATAATTGAAGATTCTTTCGATCATTTCTGCTTATCCAAAAAAGCTTTGCTGAGGAACGCTAATTCTTTCGCAAATTACAAAGCCCGCGTAAGGGTAAGGAGTTGATAATATGGTTGGGCTTACCGGATTTTCCTGCTTTGCGATATCAGAAATCCGGTGATCGATAGAATTGCTGGCATAATACCAAAAAGGCAATAGAAAATTTTTAAAAGAATGCCCCCATAATTGCCAAAATGAAAAGGCGCTGCCATTAACATCAGCTTTTCCGGCAATGGAAGCTGCCGCATTACCTGTTTTTTCTGTGTTCTTTTTGATATGCCGTTTATTAAAAAGTAACTGGCATAATCACCATAAACTGCCGGATCATTTTTGTAACGGCCGCTAATCTTTACCATATTGCTATAAGCCGGAATGCGCAACAGGTGAATTTCGAAATCAGGGTTTGACCTGGTAACTCTTTTAACTACGGAATCTAAAGAAAAAATCACATTGGTATTGATTGATGGTTTTGAATCGGAAGTTTTTATTGCATTTTGTGCTATGGGAATGCTTAAAGCGAGGCCGGATGCAATGATCAACAGGTTAAATAAAAGTGTCCACACACCAATATGGCGATGCAGGGAAGAATAAAAAGCGGATTTTGTGTTATACCGAAAGGCTGATTTGAAACGAATTGTTTTCCATATCGCTTTGCGGTAAATAATGAAGCCCGTTATAACGGATAATAGAAAGAGGACGCCGAAAACTACAACAAAGATCTTTCCGGTTTTTCCTGCAAAAAAAGTATAGTGAAACAGCAGTAATCTCCGGTGCAATTGGCTTTCACCATCAATAGCATTGATTATTTGCGGTTTGGTCGGATTAACGAAAACCTTTTTGCTGCTGATCCTTCCTCTGAGTTCGTAGACAAGTGCCTCGTTTTTCCGTGGCTGGCCATAAAGCCGGACTTCATAATCCGGATACTTTTGCCTGATCAATGCAAATGAAGAGTCATAATAATAGTTGCCTGAGGGATTTGAAAATTCTTTGAAAGGCTGGTCGGCTGCGTGTTCCATTTCATCTGTAAAAACAAGAATAGAACCGGTGATACTCATCAACAAAAGGAAAAGACCTGCAAGCAAGCCTGTCCAGTGATGCCATTTATAGATAGTTCTAATAACCATTACCAATTGAAACCTAATGCCAGCTGAAATCTCATCCCGTTTGCTGTTGTGTAATTTGAATTATTTCCGGACCATTGGGAGATTGGCGGGTAATAAGTTTTGTTAAACATATTTTCCAGTCCTGCATTCAAATGGATCTTTTTATTTACCTGCCATGATGCGGAGAAATTGACAATTCCTGCCCCTTTTACCGGGCCTTCGCCATTAGCAAAGCTACCATTTGAGCGGCGTTCAAAGCGATCCCTGTCTCCAAAATGCAACCATTGAAGGTAAAGATTTACAGGCTTAACCGGCGTATAATTGATGTAAGCGCTTGCTTTTGGGGAACTGATCTTCAATGCATTCAAATATCCATCTGATGCATCATTAAAGTTGCCGTTTTTATTAAGGTCAGCCTTCCCTTCCACAAATGCAAATGCGATTCCTGCACCTAATTGCTGAATAGGTTGAACATCAAGTGTGAGTTCATATCCGAAAGTTTTTTCCGGAGCTTTTTGCTGGGTAAACCATCCGGTACTATCTTCTTTCAAAGAAGCACCAATTTTATTTGTGCTGATAAAGTAGGAGCCTGTAAATTGCAGCCAACCAATATTACTGCTAAATCCTGTTTCATAATTATTTACTGTTACCGGTTCTATCTGCATGTGAGACACATCATTTTCTTTTGCTGAACGGACATAGCGGCCAATATCAATTACCGAAAAACCCTGGGAAAAGCTGATGAAAGGTTTAAAGTATTCCAATTTTGCATAGCGCATACCAACATTAAAACTGGCGGCATCAAAATGGATCTTCCCTCCTGAGATCTGCTGCCCTCCAATATATCCGCCGGTTGCACTGTTCAACACTTTTACCTGCGTAAAGCCGGGCACGTCTACTTTCATCTTATCATACCTGAAACCTGCACGCAGAATTAAATTTTTATCCAGAGTGATATTGCTTTGAAGATAAGGCGCCGTATTCAGTAGTGAAATCATTGGAACCCATGTACGCTTATCAACCAATGGCTGGCCTGTTTTATCGTTTAAAATATCCAGACCATAAAGCACCTCACCTTTTAACCAATCACTTACCTGGAAAGGAGTATTAAAGGAAATTCGGAATCCTTTTTTATCAGATTTGATAGTAGACTGACCTCCATTTTCAAAATAATCCGGCTCATAACCATAAACTGTCAGAAACTTTTGCTGATAGGCATTTACTTCAAGATTGGTACTCAGAGGCAATCCTTTTGCACGGTAAAGAATGTATGCATTATGGTTATAGCGGTTTCCTCCAGGCTCTCCCATCACTTTACCTGCAATCCCGATGGTAGGAATGGAATCGTAAACGCCTGTTTTGACAGTATAACCTGTTTTTTGCTGTGAACCATAATAGTTATACATTACTTCAAGCCTTTGTTTTGAAGTGATATTGTATCCGAGTTTTGCAAAAGCGTTGTATATACTTGTTTCACCTAACCCGTAATTCGGACTGATCACTCTTCCTTTACCATCTTTATACACGCCGGTTTTTTCATGGCTGGCACTTACCAGGTAATCGAACTTTTTTATTTTTCCTGAAAACTGTTGTATAATTCTTTCACCTGCAGTATTGGAACTATGAATTGGCATACCGGTAATTGCTGCAGAGGTATATGCGTTAAAAGCGCGTGATGTGGTTGGCTTTTTAGTGATATAATTGATAATCCCGCCATCTGCGCCATTACCATATATCGCTGTAGCTCCCTTTATTACTTCCACCCTTTCAATTACAGAAGGATCAATCGTCCTTACATCCCGCGATCCATTGCGAAGAGGAGTAGATTGAGGTATACCATCGATCATAATTAAAGGATTCCTGCCTCTTAATGTTTGGCCTGTGTTACTGGTCGTGTTTGTCGCAAATCCCAGGGAAGGCACAGCCTGCGCAAGAATGTTCGATATATTCGGCGAAATCCCAGATTGAGTCTGAAATTCTTTCGAATTGATTACCTGTACCGATGCAGGGGTTCGGTCAACAATTTCTGCGTTGCGGCTGGCCGTAATGATGATCTCTTTTAGTGATGTTGTGGAACGGATCAATGTTATGTCCACATCTGTATTTTTACCATCAATTATTTCCAATGGTTTTATCACCGTTTCATATCCAATTCCTTCCGAGACCAAAGTATATTTTCCGGGTGCCGGCAAACTTAAAAAGAAATGACCAATGCTGTCAGTTATGGTACCGGAAAATAATTCACGGATACTCACAGAAATATTTGGTAAGGCTTTGCCCTGCTGATCATGTAAAAAACCATTTACAGACTGAGTTTTGCCATTACTGATAGAAAAAAGTAAGACTATGGCAATTGTAAAAATTTTTTGCATTTTATTATTTTGCCGCGAATTTAGAATCACAATAAAATGGTCATTTATTAAATCGGGAATTAAGTTTACGATTCCGGGAAAATGGAATTTTGTTTGTAATTACAATAGAAGCTTATTGCCTGGACTGCATAGCGTTAGTTCTTTTTGAAATAAATAATTGTTCAGAATTTTTTCTGTTTTTCTGTAGCGTCAAGAAGCTTTATGGTGATTAATAGAATGCTTTTTTGCTTCAGTATTTATTTCGCTTATCATGAGTTCGATTAAAGGAAATAAATTTTGTCAGGGAAATGGCATAAATTTCCGTCAGTTAATAGATTAAGGAAATAAATTTTAGAAAATTAATTATTGGATTGCTCATTTTACCCTTTGAATTTTAAATCAGATAATTTGAAGTTAACTAACGGTAACGCACACATGAAAACATAATTGAGAAATATTATCAACGGTGATTTTGATGATCACATTTGGCAAGGAATAAATCAGCTTAATCAGTTAAATCATACCGGTCAATGTTTAAACATTATTTAAAAACAACGTGGCGAAATCTTTGGAAGCACAAAGCTTTCACCTTAATCAATATTCTCGGTTTGTCAGTTGGTATGACGGCCTTTTTCCTGATCTTTTTGTATGTGAATTTTGAAACAAGCTATGATGCTTTTAACACAAAGGCAGATAGAATTTACAGGGTAGTTACTGATATTAAAACCCCGTCTGACATGTTGCACTGGAGTGCCACTTCAGCTCCTATGGCAATTAACATAAGAAAAGATTTCCCTGAAGTTGAATCCGCTGTACGCGTAAGTTCTCAAAGTTTCCTGGTGCGAAAAGGCAATATGAAATTCCAGGAGAAGAACACTATTATGGCTGATTCCACACTCTTCAACATCTTTGACTTCCCACTCATTTATGGAGATAAGAATACCGCCTTGAAGGAGCCGATGAGTGTCGTGCTTTCACAAACAGCGGCAAAAAAATATTTTGGCAAAAGCGATCCTGTGGGGCAAACAATTTTGCTTACCGGCGCATTGATCAATGCAAAAATTACCGGGGTTATGAAAGATATTCCGGAGAATTCACAGATAAAAGCGGATATGATTGTTTCAATGTCATCACAGAAACAGGTGTATGGTAATTCGCTGGATAGCCAATGGGCAAATTTCGGATTAACTTCTTATCTTCTTTTAAGACCCGGTACAGATGCAAAAAAGCTGGAATCTAAGCTGCCGGCGTTTTTAGATAAATATACAGGCGAGAAACTCAAAGAAGCACAGATGAGTTTTAAGCTTTTTCTCGAACCGTTAAGGGATGTTTATCTGCGCTCAACAAGGGATGGCAAAAAAACCGGAAACATAAATAATGTTTATATTTTTTCGATCATTGCGTTGTTTATCCTTCTTATTGCCTGCATTAATTTCGTAAATCTTACTACCGCAAAATCAGCCGAACGCGCAAAGGAAGTGGGAATACGAAAGGTGGCAGGTGCGGAAAAGTTTCAGCTCATGCGCCAGTTTATGGGGGAGTCAGTTTTGTTGTGCTTAATGGCATTTGTTATAACAGTAATTTTCTCTATTCTATTCATTCCTTTATTTAATCAGCTTGCAGGAAAGATCATCAGCACGGGATTCTTTGCGAATATCTCAAATGTGTTATTGTTGTTGCTCACCTCTGTTTGCATTGGATGCATAGCAGGTATTTATCCGGCACTCGTTTTGTCATCCTTCAGGCCCATTACTGTTTTAAAGGGACGATTCTTAACTGGCAATCATGGTATTTTATTAAGAAAGGGATTGGTGGTGGCCCAGTTCACTATTTCAATTGGACTGATCATTGCAACAATAGTTGTGTACAATCAATTGAAGTATATGCGCAGCCAGGATCTGGGTTTTAATAAAGATCAGATGCTGATCATCGATACCAACGATGATAAAAATAAAGACGCCTTTAAAGAATCATTGTCTTCAATTCCAGGTGTAAAAAGCACTTCCTTTTCCAGTTCAGTTCCGGGAAACGGTAATTCAACGGCCTACTCGAAAGTGGAAAACAAATCCGGTGATATGCAAACTGCAAGTCTTGATATCTACTTTGTTGATTTTGATTTCATCAATCAATATAAAATGAAGATTGTCGCCGGCCGGGGTTTTTCAAAACAATTTGGTACTGATACTACAGAGGCAATGGTAATCAATGAAAGTACAGCAAGGCTGTTAGGGTATAGTTCTCCTCAAGAGGCCATCGGCAAAAACTTTGACCAGTGGGGAAGGAAGGGAAAGATCATTGGTGTGATCAAAGATTTTCATTATCAAAGTTTACAACAAGCCATACCACCTTTGACCATGCGCATCGAACCGCAGGGTTATCAAATGCTTTCTATTAAAGTCTCTTCCAATAATTTGCCCTCAACCATTAAAACTATTGAGCAAAAATGGAATCAATTTATTTCGGACAGGCCATTTGATTATACATTTCTCGATGAAAGCTTTGATAAACAATATCGGGATGAAGACCGGTTTGGAAACCTGTTTTTAAATTTTGCGGTTCTTGCCATATTTATTTCCTGTCTTGGTTTGCTTGGCCTTGCATCGTACAGTACTATACAAAGAACAAAAGAAATCGGCATCAGAAAAGTGCTTGGGGCCTCTGTTTCCAATATCACCACATTATTATCAAAGGAGTTTATAAAACTTGTTTTGATCGCATTGCTGATCGCTTCGCCTATTGCCTGGTTTGGGATGCACAAATGGTTACAGGGTTTCGCCTATCGT
>Ga0157370_10009658_pt1 | contig 10260 bp, 9 predicted proteins | sample C35metaG_FD_113463 | JGI IMG/M metagenome (GOLD analysis project Ga0157370, IMG submission 113463) | Corn rhizosphere microbial communities from Kellogg Biological Station, Michigan, USA - C3-5 metaG | ecosystem: Host-associated > Plants > Roots > Rhizosphere > Soil | place: USA: Michigan... | reverse complement strand
TCTTGCGCCCGAAAATAAGCCTCTCGAGTCGCCACCAGCTTTGACCAAGCCTGCAACACGCCAACTGGCAGACCGAATTATTCCATGGAGAACCCAGAGCAATCGGGGTGTGAGAAATGCGGGCTAGCCGCGCTGCTCATTAAAATGCTGTGCGCGCTGGGTGGATTCAGCATTGCCGTGCTATGTTTGCGCCATGCCGCGGGCTGGACGGTGGAGTAGCGCCGCACCGCCTGGCAGCGGGAAAAAGATCGTAGAAGGCGGACAGGAGCCCGCAGGTTCATCAAGACGGCCGAGGCAGGGCTGGCCGGTTATCAAAACCTGCCCGATTACGGTATCACGCCCAGGCTTACCGCGAACCAGCGGTCAGGATCGGTCCAGATATGTTCAACCTCGAAGCCGCCGCGCCGGAGCAGATGCTCCAGGCACTCGACCGTATATTTATAGCTATTTTCGGTGTGAATGCGCTCGCCTTGATAAAACTGCAATGTCGTATCCAGCGCATCCACCCTTACCGACTGTAGACAGGTACTTTCCAGGTGCAGCTCGATTCGCGACGATGCCTCGTTCCAGAATGATACGTGGCAAAAAGCATCCGGTTCGAAGTGGCCGCCGAGCTCGCGGTTGATCCGCACAAGAAGGTTTTTATTGAATGAGGCGGTAATCCCGGCGCTGTCATTATAGGCCGCGTGCATGACGTCGCTATCCTTCACGAGGTCCACGCCCAGCAGCAGCTGGTCCCCGCTTGCCAGGTGGCTGGCTATATTCTGAAGCAGGGAAACGGCGTCCTCCAGTTCCAGGTTGCCGATGCTCGAACCGATATACAAAACCACGCGGGGCGGCACCTGCCGTCCAAGAAACGTCAAGTCCTCGAAATCTCCCACCTGGGGATGGACATTGACCGCCGCCAGTTCTCTCTCCACCTCGTCTTTGGCCAGATACAGGGCGGCATCGGACACATCGAGAGGAAAATAATTGACGCTGAATTGCCGCCGCAGCAATGAACGCAGCAGAATGCGCGTCTTGGTCGCGGTGCCGGCGCCGAGCTCGCCAACCGAGACGTTCCGGCCGAGCCGGGAGCATATCTCCTCCGCATGGCTTGCCAGTATGGCGGCTTCCGTCCGCGTCGGATAATATTCAGGCAGGCAGGTGATCTGTTCGAACAAGGCTGAGCCCTGGGCATCGTAGAGGAGCTTGGGCGGCAAACTTTTGGGCTGGCGCGAGAGGCCTTCCAGCACATCTCCGGCGATGACGGATACCGGGCCCGATGCAGGGAGCGATACCGCGCCGAGTTGCGCGCGCGCGTTCATGAACGAGCCCCGTCATGGGCCAGCCTGATGCCGGAAAACTGCCAGCGCGTCTGCGGCGGGAAAAAATTACGGTACGATTCACGAATGTGCGATGCAGGCGTGGCGCATGAACCCCCGCGCAACACCATCTGGTTGCACATGAACTTGCCGTTGTATTCGCCCTCGAGGCCGCCCGGGGGACAATATCCGGGATAAGCCGCGTAAGGGCTCGATGTCCACTCCCAGGTATCGCCGAAGATCTGCTGCAGCCCCGCGGGGGCCGTGACCGGCCTCGGATGATACGTCTCGTTTTCCAGCAGATTTGAGCCGCCGGACGCAGGGCCGGCCGAGCGTGCGGCGACCTCCCACTCGAATTCCGTCGCCAGCCGCGCACCGGCCCATCGGGCGAATGCATCGGCTTCATAGAAACTCACATGGCATACAGGTTCGTTCGGATTTAGCGGCAACGTACCCCGGCAGGTAAACTGGGTCCATCCATCCTCTGCCTGTTCCCAGTAGAGTGGCGCCATCCACCCGCCGCCGGCGACCAGGTCCCAGCCGTCCGACAACCAGAGTTCCGGACGCGTATAGCCGCCATCGGCAATGAACGCCGAATACTCGTCATTGGTGACCAAGCGGGATGCGAGGCAAAACGGTTTCAGGTAGATGGAATGCCGCGGCAGCTCATTATCAAACGCAAAGCCGCGCGCGTCATGTCCGGCCTCGTGGATGCCTTCATCGAAGGCATGCCAGGTCAAAGGTGCCGTACGCGATTCAATAGCCCTGATTTGCCTGGGCTGGTAATTCGGCCGCAACGGATTTGTCCAGAAGCCATGCTTGATATCGGTAACGATCAGCTCCTGGTGCTGCTGCTCGTGATTCAACCCCAATTCAAGCAGCCGCAGGATCTCCGCGGACGTTTCACGATCGAGCAGTTGGCGCACGCAACGATCGACCTGCGCACGGTAGTCGAGAACCTGATCAAGCGTCGGGCGGGAGAAAGTGCCGCGAATGGCGCGCGCGGGGTGGTTTCCAAGGCGCTTGTAGTATGAGTTGAACAGAAAACCGAATTTCGGATCGACGGGAACGTAGTCTCGTACATGGGGTGCCAGGACAAATGTTTCGAAAAACCAGGTGGTATGCGCGAGGTGCCATTTTACGGGACTGGCTTCGGGCATGGATTGGACCATCTGGTCCTCGGATGTAAGCGTCGCAGTCAGTGCAAGGGTTCGCATGCGAACTTCATCGTATCGTTCAATCCATTTTAGCGATTGCGGTAAAGGCCGGGTATGCAGGTTGGATATTTTCGTCATATTTGCTCATCTCCTGTCAGTCCGGACACAATAAAAAATATGCTGCCGGACAAAACGCCATATTTCAAAATCGCGGCAAAATAATCGCCGTACCCGCCGTACTGCCTGGGGCCGCGAATCCATCCGTGGAATTGCCACCGCTGGCTCCGACCCCCGTCCTGCCGTACTGTCCGGGAACGGACTTTCACGCCTGAGCGGTTTTCCGTTCCAGCGCTGCCCTGTCCCAGGCCGCCAGCGTAGCCGCAGCGTCATATGTGGTCTGCAGAAACCGCAGCAGCGCCTGGGTAGGATCCGGGGCTGTCCGCACCGCCTCGTACGGCAGGATGAACTCGCCCAATCGAGCGTGGAAATATGCCTCCTTTGGCTGAACCGGATACTTATCGAAACCGGCAGGCGCAGGATACGCATAGCTGTAGAACGCCGCCTCGCCCAGACCCGTTCCGGGCCAGAATCCCGCGCTCGATACCTCGTGCGAATACGCTTCCTGCACCACCCGGTCGGCCAGGTTCGGCACGCCGCCAGGATGCCTGGGTGCGGTCCGCCCGGAGAACCGGGTCACGGCCAGGTCGAACGAGCCCCAGAAGAAATGCACCGGGCTTGCCTTGCCTGTAAAGCGGGCGCGAAAATCCTTGAAAACGCGATCCGCCGATACGAGCGCCTGCCAGAAACGGTACACGGCATCGGCATCGTAGCTTGCGTGCCGGGTGTCCTGTTCGAATGGTATCGCCACTTCCACCTCGACCGGCCGGGCAAGGATTTCGACCGCTATGTCCAGCTCGCCGAGCGCCTCCATTATCTTGCGATAAAAGTCCGCGACCGGCATGGGCTGAAGGGCGAACGATCGTTCGGCACCTTGCGAAGTAGTGATGTGCAGCGCGCGCACAATAAAATCGAACTCGATGGCAAAAGTAAATGTTCCGCAGGGAATAGGCGAAGTCGTCAGCCCCCGGGTGGTGACATAGAGAGTCGAGCCCCAGCAGTGGTTGATATCCGGGGAGAGTTCCAGCCGGATTTTGCCGAGGATTTGCGTCCACATATGGAGCGTGGCGCAGGTATCCTGCCACGCTTCCAGCGGCGGCAACTCGGGCCAATGGATGGGGACGCCGCCTATGCGATCAGTTGTTGTCATCGTCATTTCCATGGCCGGGATGCCGCTACAATGCTGCCGTTGTAAAAATCAAACATGGCGATTCAGGAAAAAAGGCGCTGTACAGCCATTGAACATATCGATATTCTGAGGAGAGGGATAGGGATGTGCTGTTCGATAGCGTACATATCCCGGAAATAGTCGGTCAGTTTTTCCGGCAAACTCGCTGGGCGGCAGGCAATGCATGCCCGCGCCCCATCCTTTCAATCCCTTTTGCTTCAGCGCCAATCAATTTGATGCCGCGCCGGACCCTTCTTCGCGTCTCTTTTCGTGGGCAGTTTCCCGGCATCAGGCGTGGAAAAACGTGATATAAACGAAGGTCCGATCACTCCGCAGGTTTCGCCTGCCTCACCATTGAAGGAAAATACAATGTCGCAGACCGTGTCCCAGCATGTTTCCCACGATGCTCTGCCAGCAGCCCGGCTGATGCAGATGATTTTCGGCTTCGTGACTTCGCAGGCAATTTCGGTTGCCGCACGGCTTGGCCTGGCGGATTTGCTCAAAGACGGGGCGAAAAGCGCCGACGAGCTTGCGCAAGCCACCGGCACCCAGGCTCGTCCGCTCTATCGTATCCTGCGGGCCCTGGCCAGCGTGGGTATCTTCGCCGAGGACGATACCGGACACTTTTGGCTGACGCCGTTGGCCGAACCTTTGCGGAGCGACGCCTCCAGCAGCCTGCGCGATTTTTCCATTTTTATCGGCGCGGATTGGCACTGGCGTGCATGGGGCGACCTTTTCGGAAGCGCCGAGACCGGGCAGCCCGCATTCGAGAAGCTGTACGGCAAGGCCTACTTCGATTATCTGGGAGAGAACCCTGAACCTGCGCGGGTTTTCAACGATGCCATGACGAGTCTCAGCATGGCGACCAGCGCGGCAGTCGTCGAAGGCTACGACTTCACCGGAATCGGCAAGCTCGTCGATGTCGGCGGCGGACATGGCTTGCTCCTTTCCTCGATTCTGGAAAAGTATCCGCAGATGAGGGGCGTACTTATCGATGCGCCTTCCGTCATCGCGGGAACAAAAACCGCTATCGCGGCGCGCGGGCTTGCAGGACGCTGCGACGCCGTCGAGGGCAACTTCTTTGCCTCGGTTCCGGCGGGTGGAGATGCTTACATCATGAAGCATATCATCCATGACTGGAACGATGAACGCGCATCGACCATTCTGCAGAACTGTCATCGTCAAATGAAGGGGAACGGCAAGCTGCTGGTCGTCGAGATGGTGATCCCGGAAGGCAATGCGCCATCGATGGGCAAGCTGATGGATCTCGAAATGCTGGTGCTGCTGCATGCATACGAGCGCACTGAAGCCGAATATCGCGCGCTGTTCGAACGCTCCGGCTTCAGATTGACCCGAATCGTGCCGACGAAGTCGCCCTATGGCGTGATAGAAGGCGTGCGTATTTGAGACTATGCAGCCAAAGCCGGATGCAATGCGACCAGGGTAGCCGGCTTCGGGATAGGTCCCCGTCAGGACTGCGTGAATCGAACATCTCGGCTTCGCTACTGCCTTGCCGTGCCGAAGCCCGCTGCAAGGTCGCCGAGAAGAGAACGGTACACGCCGTTCATGAATTCGACCGCATCGGTACTTTGAGATTCCCACGATGCCGCCCACTCCGCAAACGTGGTGTTATCGGCGGTAACAGGCAATAAATGCAGGTTGCCTACGTAATCTTGAATTTCGTTCGATGAGAGCGGAGCGGGCGCTTCTTCGATCGCATACATGATCCGCTTTTCGACGGCGCTGCAGGCAATCAGCTTCTCCAGAAAGGCATCGTTTATAAGCCGCATCGCACCGGCGGAATATCCGTCGCTCTCACCCACCTTGCTGCAGGAAATAACCGCTGAGGGCGCCCATGAGAAGTCATGAAAGTCGCGTATCCTCGACCATACCTGCTCGATGGGAGCGGGGACAATGATTGAGTTGTAGATTCTCGGCATATTTTCCTCTGTTTATGTAATCCAAGCCTGGGTTTGGTTTAACCTAAATCTGGTAGTTGACCGCGCGCCTATCATTGTCCCGCATTGAAGACAGGTTCAGCCACCTTTTTCGCATGCTCCCGAATATCTGCCGGCCATCCCGCGATCGCGGTATCGAATCGCTCGGGTCGGGCAGCGAATAGCGCGCGCGCAGCCTCTTCGAACCCCGATTCGTTGCCTGCCATGGCAAACATAAAGCGGTAGGCGGACTCGCGCACCCGGCGGATTCGATCTTCGCTTCCGGCTGAACGACGGGCATGCTCGACCAGTTTTCTCAATGCAACCGACGCGCCGCCCGGCTGGTTCGCGAGCCATTCCCAGTGGCGCGGCAGCAGCGTGACTTCGCGTGCCGTCACCCCCAATCTTGGCCGCCCCGGTGCGCGACGCGGATGTCCGCCGGCACCTGAAACAGAAAATCCATCCTCCTCTTCCGCGGATTCCGAAGGCAATCGGGAAAGAACTTCCTCCAGGGTTCCGCGCAGATCCAGTTCCACTGGCTCGCTGGACTCAGCATCGAATACCGATACCGCAGGCGACAGGGACTGGTCGACCACCCGCTTGACCGCTGTTGCCACATCGCTCAACGAGCCGTACGCAATGCGCTTATCGCCGGCAAAGGCGATATATATCTTCGTAAAAGAGGCATTCACAGGAGGGATTATCTTATCCTAAAAACTAAATTTTACCCGGACAAAACGAAGCCTGTCAATATTACCCGGGTAAAATCTTTAGGCTGACGATTTCGACAATATCTGCCGCCAAAACAGGCCGACACTCCGAATATCGCCGTCGCCGCCCGGCAGGCGGTATGGCCCTTGCAAAACAGTTTTTATCGATTGATAGTAGCCACTGCCACTTATAAAACACTGGCCGAATGCCCATGCAGCGGCATGCTTACGCAAAATTCCACCTGCCGCACCAGATAGTCGGATGAGGTCATCCCGGCCGACATCATCGTGTAATGGAAAGCCGCAACAATAATAAGCGGAACTTCCACCACACTACCAGGAGCGACATCCATATGAACATAAAGAAAAAACTCATTCCAGTCCTATGCGCATCGCTGTTTGCCGTGCCGGCCGCCCACGCCAGCATTGATCTCATCGCCATCGGTTCCCTGAGCGGCACCTTCTCCGATCTGTCAAGCCAGACATCGGGCCCGCTGGAAAACGGCGTAGCCGGCAATCTCCTCGGCGGCCTTGGCTCCGGCATCGGCTGGGCAGGCGGCAATACCTTTATCGCAACCCCGGACCGCGGACCCAATGCAACTCCTTACAATTCGCTGATTGACGATACCACGTCTTACATTGCCCGCTTCCAGACGCTCCAGTTGAATCTGACGGCCACTGCGTCGGGATCGCTGCCTTACACGCTCACCCCGACGCTGAAGGCAACCACGCTCTTGTCCAGCGCCACGCCGCTGACCTATGGCACCGGCGCGCTGGGAACAGATGCCACCCACACGCTGGGCAGCGGCGTGCCCGCCTTGAACGCCCTCAACGGCACCCACTATTTCACCGGCCGCTCGGACGGCTTTGGCGCCGGATCTTCCGGCAACCCCGGCGATGCCCGCTTCGACCCTGAAAGCGTGCGCGCTTCCAATGACGGCAAGAGCGTCTTTATTTCCGACGAATACGGTCCTTACGTCTACCAGTTCGACCGCGCCACGGGCGAGCGCATCAAGGCATTCGCACTGCCCGCCAATCTCGCGGTGGCAACAGCCGGCCCCACCACCACCTCCGAGGGCAGCCCCTTCAACACTACCGGCCGGGTCGCGAACAAAGGCATGGAAGGACTGGCGATCACCCCGGACGGCAAGACGCTGGTCGGCATCATGCAGGCGCCGCTGCTCCAGGATACCAACAAGAATGTCAGGATCGTCACCATTGATATCGCGAGCGGCGCTACTCACGAGTACGCTTACAAGCTGACCACGGGTTCCGGTGTCAGCGAAATTGTCGCCCTGAACGATCATCAGTTCCTGGTCGACGAGCGCGACGGCAAAGGCCTCGGCGACGGCTCTTCAGCCGCGGTCAAGCAGCTGTTCAAGATTGACATCGATGGGGCGCAGGACGTTTCAGGAATGAGCGGGGACTTGTCGTCCAAGGCCATCGGCAAGACACTGTTCCTCGATGTCGCGAATACGCTGCACAACAACGGCATCGCATTCGATCAGGTTCCCGCCAAGATAGAAGGCCTGGCTTTCGGGCAGGACGTGGTTATCGGCAGTGTCACCATGCATACCCTGTTCGTGGCCAACGACAATGACTTTGTGCCCGGCGTGGCCGGCAACAACAAATTCTACGTCTTCGCTGTCAGCGATACCGACCTGGCGGCCGTCGGCGCCACGTTTACCGGGCAGATGATCTCCCCCATTCCCGAGCCGGAAACCTACGCGTTGATGCTGGCCGGTCTGGCCGTAGTGGGTGGCATCGCACGCCGCAGGAAGCGTGCCGTAAAATAAAAAAATCAAATTGCCTACATCAAACCTCCGCCCAAAGCGGAGGTTTTGTTTTAGGCAACGAACATTTCGGTATGCCTGTTGTTGATGAGAAGCTATAAATCTATAGGGTGCGGCGGCGGCGATTTGCGATACCCGCCAGCAAGCCGAGACCCATGAGCGCGAGCGTGCCGGGCTCGGGAATTTGGGCGGTCTCGTTGAGGGAAATAGGTCTTACGCCCAGCGCCACGTTATCGAACTCAAATGCGTATGCCGTGCTTGAAGCAACCACTTTATTAAAAGGCGTGTCGGAATTGATATTCACATACAGGGTCCCGGCTGCGCCTTGGTTGCCATTGGCCAGGCTGTCGACATCATGGCCGGTGTAAGTAAAAAGCAGGGTGTTGCCATCATAGAAGGAAAGCGAGTTGGCGGTGTCGACCGAACCCCACAGCAGGCCGAAATATTGATCATACCCGCCCAAATCCAGCGTGACCGAGCCAATACCGGTAGCCAGATACCCGGTCTGGTCCGCGCCACTGGCGTGGAAGTCGCCGAACGGTACGCCATTACTCGCGGAAAGGAATGGCGCGGCATATTGCCCCGACACGTCCGGAAGCGAGACCGCGGCGGCACCCGGGCCGCTGAACGATACTTTGATTCCGCTGCTCGTGGTTCCGCCCCCCGCCCCCGCTGGCAGGTTATTGAAATTCTCATACACTGCAGCACCTACGGGAGTCCCCCCCACCGAAGCGCTGATTAAAGCCGCCATGCTGGACGACGACGCCCCGGCAACACCCAAAGCAAAAGCCGCCGTCACCGCATAAAATTGAATCGCTTTATTCAACATCGAAAATCTCCTTTATCTATCGTTTGAACGTCGCCTGCGTCATGCACGGGCAACAGGTATCGTTTTGCTTCACCTGTCTATAAGCAACTACCGTGCCATATCATATATACCCATACATTCATATACTTATAAACAGAAAGGGGTGAACGCAATGGAAGTGCAAATTTCTCCGTCATGTACCAAGGTACAGGGTGGCTCCCTCCGCCATGCCGGGAGAGGTAATGACGCCGTACTCTTTTTGTATTTTTTATTTGAGCAAAGTATTGTTTACACAGACATTCCCGCAGAAAGTTTGCAGAAAAATGGTATGCGCGGCGTCTGCCGCCGCCTGGATGGCGTACCCGTCCGGAAGCCTGGAATGTGCAAATTTCTCCGTCATGCACCAAGGTACAGGGTATTTTTCGGATGGGAACGGCAACGCCGGAGGGTATTGTTTTTTTTCTTGTTGGTGGGCGCCGGGAAGAACTCACCAAACCGAAGATAAAAGACTATTGCCCAACACGCCGATGCGTTGCGCATTTGTGAGTGGAAGGTAAAGGTGGCAAGATGCGCTTGATCCCACGCACCTGTATGCAGCCTTTAGTAGAGAAGAATACCTGAAAGGCATGGGCAGCACGGACAAGATGCTGACCTGCCTTTATTTCGGCCCGTCGAGAACAATGTCCATAGCCACACCCGGATCGCCGGACACGCCCAGACTCTGTTTACTTCGAGGTGGCGCTGAAGTATTTAGAAAGGCTCCGTATCACCGGGAAAACATGGGGCCGCACGTGACGCGGATCGCCGCCGCAACCCATGCGTCGGATAATGGTGCAGATATCGCCAAGGTGCAGGAATGGGTGGCGGCACGCGAATATCTGGAGTCGAAGCTCCTTCCGAGTTTCTGGAAGGGGTAGCCCGAGGAAAACTGCGGCCGCTAGCAGCCTGTCGGACTTGAAGAATCGAAGCGAAAATGTGACTGGGTGAGGATAGATTTGACGATTTTGAAGGCCAATAGTTGTTCTATTCGTCTTTTGTGAGCAGAAAGCGGCGAAATATAGACCAGTTAGGGCCTGTTACCCCTTATTTCGCATCCGCGTTGCTACACGAAAAACGCGGAGGCAAGGCGCGAAGCGCAAGCTATAGTGGGCCTATGGCCAAGTTTTGCAACGCGGCATCCGCGTTTCTCGTGCACAACCCGAAGGGACGGGGCGGATTTCATCCAGCCCTTCGTTACTCGCCGCTTACGGAGGCCCGCTCCGCCGC
>Ga0157370_10009656_pt1 | contig 10261 bp, 8 predicted proteins | sample C35metaG_FD_113463 | JGI IMG/M metagenome (GOLD analysis project Ga0157370, IMG submission 113463) | Corn rhizosphere microbial communities from Kellogg Biological Station, Michigan, USA - C3-5 metaG | ecosystem: Host-associated > Plants > Roots > Rhizosphere > Soil | place: USA: Michigan... | reverse complement strand
CCCACCGTCATCGAAAGCCGGCCAGTCACTTTCTTTACCCAGCCTGCGAGATTCATCTCCGAGCCCGTGAATTCCGCTCGATTGAAATAACGAGTGCTCGCCTCGAAAATGTCGACGCCGGCATCCGCGATCGGTGCGAGGATCTGTTCGAGCTCGTGCGGATCGTTGGCGAGGCGCGCGCGGAAATCCTGCTGTTTCCACTGCGAAAAGCGGAAGGTAATCGGCATCGCATCGCCGATCGCTTCGCGTATCGCACGCACGACTTCGACGGCAAAACGGCTGCGTGCCGCGAGATCCTTGCCCCAGTTGTCCGTGCGTTGATTGGTCTCGGCCCACAGGAACGCATCGATCAGATAGCCGTGACCACCGTGAATGGCAATGCCATCAAATCCTGCGGCCCGCGCAAGACGTGCGCTTCGACCGTATGCAGCGATGACGTCCGCGATCTCGGTGTCTGTCATTGGCCGCGTTGGCGCCGTGACGCGCTCGATGTAGCCCGCGTTGAGCGAGGTCGTGCACCCTGACGGCCCCCATAGGCCCGATGGGCGCAGCGGAGCGGCGGCCGGAAAGGGGCCCGTATTCGCCTCTTTCATTGGCCCCATATGCCACAGCTGCGGAAAGATGACGCCGCCACTGGCATGAACTTCGTCAGTCACGCGCCGCCACGCGGCCACCGATTCTTCTCCGGCGAGCACGGGAATTGAATCCTCGCCGAGCCCGGCTTCGCCGAGCGCTGCCGGATGATCGACACCGACACCTTCCGTGATGATGAGGCCTGTTTCGCCTTGGGCGCGCCGTTTGTAGTAGGCCGCGACGTCATTGCCGGGTAGTCCTTCGGGGGAAAAACCGCGCGTCATGGGTGACATGACGATTCGATTGGCGAGCGTGACGTCTCGAACAACGAGAGGTGTGAAGAGCGATCCAGTGTCCATGTATATTCATATATGTGACTTGTGTGCGTATAATGATACGCCATGTCTTGCTGATGAAAAAGGAAATATCGGCACCTGGCTAGTTGCGGCGCTTAAGAGGAGGATGGCATTGGAACAAGTACACGAAGTGGCGGTGGATGCGCCTGCAGAAAGCGGGGAAAAACCCATTCCGGCGGGTTTTTCATTGATGCCGGAGTTCGGCCCCTTTCATCGGATGTTCGGTCCCACGTACTTTCGCAAGAGCGAGCGCGGGCACGTCATCGGCATGTACGTGCGTGAAGCGCACAGAAACCTCGGCCAGATGATGCACGGCGGCGCCGTCTGCATGCTGGCGGATACGGCTATTACGTGGGCAAGCAAGTATTCGCGTCAACCGGCGGTGAAGGTGTTGACGACGGGCTTGACGGTCAATTTCATGGGCAACGCGGAGCCGGGTGACTGGGTGGAGGCCCATGTCGATGTTCTGCGTTCCGGGAAGCGCGTGATTTTTTCGGATTGCCGGATCTGGGCCAATGCGAGGTGCATCGCCCAGGCATCCGGGCAGTTTCAGGTGATGGGAGAAATTGCCGGCTAGTATGTCGGGAACGCACGTGGGGCGCACCGGCCGCAAACGCTACGTCATTGACTTGACACGGGCTTTGTCCAGCGACGCCCGATACTTCCACGCAATCAGCAGGATCCGATGAACTCGCTCGGCCCGACGCTTGCGTTCCGAGCGCGTGGTTTGGATCGCGAGCAGCACTTCAGTTGTGCCGGCGACGAGCGTAAGGAGATCGTGCGCTGCGTTCGCGGGATCGTCGATATCGATCACGCCATTCGCGGCCGCGGTTTTGAGGGCGCTCGTGAGTGGCTCCAGCATCGTCATCACAAACTGCAGGAACTGCCTTGCGACGTCTGGAAAACGTATCGACTCGCCAATGACCATGCGTGAAGTGTGCGTGCTGTCCGGTGTTGCCATGTGTTCGACCAGTGCATCGATAAGGGATGCCAGATTGGTCGAAAAATCGCGGCCGGGTTCCAGGTGCTGGGCGATCTTGCCGCTCAAGTCGGCCATCCCGCGCCAGACGATGGCGCGAAAAAGCTCTTCCTTCGTGCCGAACTGGCGGTAAACGGTCGTTTTGCTGACGCCGGCAAGCGATGCGATTTCTTCGACCCGCGCGGCGCCGAACCCTTCTCTCATGAAGACCGATTTCGCGGCGTCGAGCAGCCGCTCACGCAACTTGAGTGCGTCTTCGTGGCTGGGCCGCCCGGCCGCTCGAGGTTTGCCCGCTGCAGCGAGCCGCGAGGCTCCGGCGGGAGCCTGAACTGCCATGGGTTTGGACATCGTTGAGCATTGGATGACGAAGTAGGCACCAGTATACTCATGCGCCCCAATGGGCGCCAATGATGCCATGCTCTGCGGCTCGGTGCCCGAGGCAGGGATCAAACGCTGATCATTCCACGGACGTACGACTCCATCGTGCCGGCGCACGAGAGTTTGTCTTCGCCTTCTTCAAGGTCGGCATAGCGGCCAACCTGTTTGATGAGCGGTCCCTGGAGGCCGTCGGTAGTGCCGGATGGCGAGAAGTCCACCGTGACTTTGTCGCCGGTGATGAAGCCGCCCCAGTATCCGTCGGCAAGCAGGTCGAAAAATGCGAAGCGGCCTTCCACAACACCGCGGCCGTCCGACGGGTTCAGTAGTTGCTCCCCCGTCTTGTCGAGCACGAATGGAACGATCCACGGGCAGATTGCGTAGCCCTGCGCCACCTCCGACCAGGGGCCGGCCCCGATCATTTCAGACATGCCGTAGCTGTTCTGAATGTTCTCCGGGCGAATGCCGTAGAAACGCATGATCTGTTCGCGATAGTCGGCGGGCGCGGACGTGCCCTTCAAACCGCCACCGGTCGTGATCACCGTGTCAGGGTGGCAGATTCCATCATCGATGCCACGTTGACGCGCGCGCTCCGCGAGTGTCCAGTGCAGTGACCAGTTGCCTTGCACGAGAACGGGGATGTCGCGCCGTGCAGCAAGCTTGTCGAGAAAGCCGTCGATCATGGCGCCGGTATGGCGCTGCCGTGCCGCTGCATGTTCCTGCAGAGCGGCAACTTCGCTGGGTTTCGCGGAACCGTCGGCGATTGCGCGGCGCATGCGGCCCATCGCGATCGTTGCGGAAGCAAGCACCGGCTCGTCGAACATCAGCGTGCTTTCGGCGCCGAGTCGCTTCGCGGCGCGAAGCACAGGTTCGATATGGCGATGCGCACCCGCAGGCGGCATCATCAGGAATACAGGGCGCTTGCCGAAATCACGGTGGAGCAGCGCGTTACCGTGAATACCGAGCTTCACACACGATTCGGTGACGCTGTCGAGATCGGTACGCGTCTGGTTGATGAAGCTGCATTTCCCTGATGTGCCGCTGGAGCTGAACACGTAGTGGCCCGCGTCGCGCAACTTCCCCATCCAGGCATCGACATCTTCCACGCCCGTCATATCGATATCGCTTACGGGGTTGCTTGAGAGGGTCTGTAGCCAGGTTGCCAGATGCTTCCAGCGGCCATTGTCGATGAATTGTTCCGGGTAACTCTTGTAGATTTGATGCGCGAACAGAAGAGGGATCATGTCCGCGTGGCGGTTGATGGTTTCAACGCCCATATCGTCCGCCCGGCGGCGCAGCAGCCTGATCTGGGTGCTGCGCTCGGCGAAGCGCTCCTTCATGGCAGCGAGTTGAAGATCGCGAAGATCCCGGGGGTGAGCGCGGAATGGATCGGCGTCACCGCGAAGCATTGCATAGAATGGGTCAAGTGCGGACATGTCGGCCCTCGGACTGGAAGTTGCGCTGTTAACGATCGAAGTCGGTGGAACTCGATACTTCGAGCCACGCTTCCAGATTGTCCTGTACGGACGCGAGTTTCTTTTGGACGGCGTCGACGGCATCCGGACCGAGCGGCAACCGCAGCGGCGGGTTTTCTGACGTCACCGCACGCACGACGGCTGCGGCTGCCTTGGCTGGATCCCCTGCCTGCGTGCCGTGGTAGCCACGCATCATCTGGCGCATCTTGCCCACGGTTTCCGCGTAGGCAGGGGATTCGATCTCGCTCCACTTCAGTGAGCCGCCCGAAAAATTCGTGCGAAAACCGCCGGGTTCGACGATGGTCACGTGAATGCCAAACGGCTTCAATTCTCGCGAGAGCGATTCGGACAGGCCTTCTATTGCATGCTTCGACGCGCAATAGAAGCTGCAACCCGTGATGCCGATTACACCGGCCAGCGACGAGAAGTTCACGATGTGCCCGCGCTTTCGCTCACGAAAATGGGGCAGAACGGCGCGGATCACATTGGCCGTGCCGAACACGTTGGTATCGAATAGCTGCCGAGCTTCGGTATCGGAGATTTCTTCGAATGCACCGAACAGTCCGTAGCCAGCATTGTTCACGAGAACGTCGATCGTGCCTGCGCGACTAATGGCCTGCTCGACGGCGCCAGGCACCGACGTGGTGTCGGTGACATCGAGCAGTACGCCATAGGCTCGCCCTGGCGCGAGATTTTCGAACGGCGTGAGCTGCGCGGTGTTGCGCACGGTGCCGACCACCTTGTCGCCGCGTGCGAGGGCCGCTTCCGCAAGGGACCGCCCAAAGCCGGACGAAACGCCCGTGATGAACCAAACGGCTGGATTTGTCATTTTCTCACTCATGAGTGGGTAGGATTACATAGGATTGTGGAGAATTATCTTATTTGGCCGTACGCGCCTCGATCATGTCCGTCATCTCTCCGCGGACATAGGCGTCGATCGTGCCAGCGCAGGACAGCTTGTCGTCACCGTCGGCAAGGTCCTTGTAGCGCACCACGTTATGGATGATGGGCGTCTGCACCCCATCGATGCCGTGACCGAACTCCACGGTGACCTTGTCCCCGCTGATGACGCCACCCCATCGGCCGTCTGCAAGCAGGTCGATTATCGCGAGCCTGCCTTCGACGATGCCTGTTCCGTCGCGCGGATTCAGAAGCCGCTCGCCGGTCGCGTCGAGTACGAGCGGGACGAGCCACGGCGGCACCGTCCACGCCTTCGCTTCATGGAACCACGGGCAGAACCCCGATACTTCGCCCATGCCGTAGCCGTCGTTGAAATTGGTCGGGTTGAAATTGAAGAAGCGTTCACACTGCTGCTGGAAATCTTCGGGCAAATTCGCCCCCTTTTTGCCACCGCCGATGCTGATGATCGTGTCGGGATGAAAAGCGCCGTCGGGAATGCCGCGTTCGCGCGCCGTGGCAACGATCTGGTAGAGCATGCCCATCATGCCCATGATGAACATCGGTTCGCGGCGCCGCTCGAGCAATTCGTCGATGAAGCGCCGGAAGTCGGCTTGCACGCGCTCGGTGCGCTCACGATCCTCGCTCTGGAAGGCTGCGATCTCGCTGGGGAGCGCGGTGCCGTCGGCGATTGCCCGCCGCACGCGCGCCATGCGCGTGGTTTGGGCAGCGCTTTGCGGCACGTCGGACATGTAGTGAATATCGCCAGGCAGGGCAATGGACTCGGCGAACTTCGCCATGCGCTCGGTGCCGGTGTAGGAGCCGGAAGAGGGCGTCAAGAGATAAGCAGGATAGCGACGTGACCGATCACGCATGCCGCTCGCAGCCCAACGAATGCCCTGGTCGAGCAGGCGCCAACCGAGTTCACGGTCTGTTTCACTCTGGTAGATGAACGACTGCTTGCCAGAGGTGCCGCTCGAACTCATCACGTAGTGTCCGTTGCGACGCAGCTCGTTGATCCAGTCGTCGAGATTATCGACCTTGCCGTAGTCGAGCCCGTCGATCCTGTTCGTCGTAAGGGTTTGAAGCCATGCCGTGAGATGACGCCATTTGCCGCTTTCGATGAAGGAATCGGGATAGCTCTTATAAACGGCGTCGGCGAAAAGCAGCGGAACTGCATCGTCCAGCGCTCCCAGTTCGGTTACGCCGGCCTCGCGAGCTCGCTTGTCGAGAATGCGAATTTGTTGACGCCGCTGTGCGAAGCGTTCCCGGACTGCCTGCAGTTGAACGGCGTGGAGTTCATCATGAAAATTTCTGAAGGGATCCTGAATATCGATGAGTTTTACAAGGGATGAAAGAGCCTGCATTATCGTACCTCATGCTGGTTCGGACCCGATTCCTCGGAAACCCATTTCATGAATCGATGGATGGGGAACATGCCGTCATGAGGGTAGCCGCCAACGCCGTCCGAAATCGACTCGCCCAATGCGACCATGCGTTGTACGCCCGCGCATGCCAGGGCATCGCGCACCTCGATTACCCGATGCGGCGGATAAATCCCGACAGTCTGCGTTGCGACAGTCGCGTAACGTGCCCCGTCGCGCAGACTGCCCACCGGAATGACGTTGACGGTCTTGCAGATCGGATGGAAGTCGACCATTTCGTCCGAGCGAATGACGAGACCTTTACCCTCGTAGCCACCGAAAACGCGATAAATCGGCTCCATCTCGCGCAATACGTCCACTGATTCGCGAATTTCGCTCGGCACGAGCGGTCCCTGTCCGTCGCCGTATCGGTAATCCTCGCCGAGTGCGAGCGCGAGTTGCTCGCAATAGCGGTCGGCGTCGTCTTCGTCGCCTTCGATGTACTGGTAGCGGCTCGCGTTGCATGCGTCCTGGTTGAACGACAATACGTCCGCGGCGCCGGCTCGTGCGACTTCACGCAGCACCTCGTCGGAGCTGAACGCCTCGCGGCCGATCAGCGATATGGACACCTTGGGGTCGAACGAAATCAGCTCAAGCCCCGGCCCGGCGTAGCGCATGACATGACGTACCGCACTGTCACCGCCCCAGACGACGATTTTGTCGAAGTATTGCGGGCGATAAAGGATGGACTCCACGCTTTCGTCGCCCCCCCGCCAGTAGGCTGCCGAGAACGACTGCGTGACGGGATGTTGAGGGTCGATTTCGGCCATCGTCCGGAGAATCGCCGTCGCCGTAAACAGGTCGTTCGACGGCAGCTTGAGCAGGTGCACGCCCTTCGTCAGCGCCGCTCTCATGACCGTCATGGCCGCTACCATAGGCGAGTTGCCTGCCAGAATATGAACGAGTCTCGGCGGGAAAGCGCGCAGACGGCTTGGACGACCGCGCAGCGTACGTTCTACCCAGCCGTCGACGAGCCTCGCGTCGCCAAGGCTCACGCGCAACTCGTCCTCGATTACGTGGCGCAAAAACAGGTTCGGAATGTCCCGATAGCAGTTTTCAAGGATCCGGCGTCCAAGGGGACTCACCTGAATCATCGATTCAAGTGCCGCCTGCATCAGCGGATTGACGTCCAGATGCAGACGAGGGCCGAGTTCGACGAGGAAATCCACGATTTTCTCAACCGGTAAATCATACGCAGGTCCCGATGCGGCACGCGGCCAGACGAGGTCATCCAGTTCGATCGAGGGCGTGCAGAAGCCCTGCCCGAGATCTCGCGATACGTGGCGGATCGCGCTTCCTGTAACCGTGCGGCCGCGGTACACGTGAGGAACGCACAGCGGCGCGCTCTCAGGCGCCGGCGTTCCGCTTTGCGTTCCGATTGATTCGGTCTGCTCCATGAAGTGCTCCATTTTCAATTGAGGTAAGCGTTGAGCTCCGGCTGATCCGCTGCTCAAATCGGGCATGGCCGTCGCTGCTCAGCTCAGGTTGACGACCATTCGGTCGAGAAGGCGTTTGACCGTTGCGACTTCGTCCACTGAGAAGCCGAGAAGCTGCCGGTTGCTCGTTTCAACGATGTGCGGCAGTGTTTCGCGCAGCAGTTGCCGCCCACTTGCCTTCAAGACAAGTTCGATGCTGCGTCTGTCGGAAATGCTTCGGATTCGCTCGATCAATCCCCGCCGCTCGAGAGAATCCAGCTTGCGCGTCATCGCGCCGCTGTCCGCGAGAAGGATGCGGCAGAGCGCGGTCGGCGTGCGCGCGCGCTCGTCATAGAGCGCTTTCAGAATGCCCCACTGAAGAGCGGAAAGCCCGCTGGCCGAGAGCTTTCGGTCGATTTCGCTGCCGAGCAGCAGGTGAACCAGATTCATCTTGAAGGCCACGCTTTCTTCCGTTCGGTAGTCCTCCGGGGTCAGCGCTCGTGCTGGTTCGGTGCCGGCGATGCCATCAATCAGGCTGGGTGCGTCAGCGAGGTTCATCAGTTGCCTGCCAAAAAAGTATCTGAGAATGAAGGCAACTATATGCACGTCATTCAATATATGCAACGACCGATGAGGTGTGGTTTTCCCGATGTCGCGGCCGAGCGCCCCCTTGTGCGACGAATCGTACGGCCCTTCAAATCTCGATTGCGAGGGCAATCCCGTTTGCACCCGCTGTGATGAACGACATGGCGTTACCGGTGACGATCGAGGGGGGGCTGCGACCCCGGTCTACGCGGCGCGCTTCGATCCGCCGGTATCGAGTCACGGCACGGCCGGGCCGGAACAGACGCAGGCCGTTAATGCAACTACGTGTTGCATTGGTGATCCCAAGAGACTAAGCTCCATCGACACGGTCGCCTCAGTGCGCGCGAGCGCATTGCGGTGGCGAGCGACTACATCACCGACTACACATGCCTTCTCCGAAAGTTTTCTATCAGCGTTTGCGCGGCAAGATCGCGATCGTCACCGGCGCCGGTTCGCTCGGCCAGGGCTACGGCACGGGCAAAGCCATTGCGTGCCTGTTTGCGGCGGAGGGTGCTTCGGTTTGCCTCGTCGATCAGCAGCACCAAAGGGCGGTCGAAACGCTCGAATTGATCGCTGAATCCGGCGGGCAGGGTTTCGTCTGTACAGGCGACATCACGGATGTGGACGTGTGCGCGCGTATCGTCGACGAGACGGTCGACCGATATGGCGGGCTGGACATACTCGTGAACAACGTAGGAATTTCGGGCGCGCCGGGGCGGTTGCAGGATCTCGACGAGGCGTCCTGGGACCGCGTGATGGACGTGAACCTGAAGAGCGCGTTTCTGATGAGCCGGGGCGCTGTGCCGCACATCGTGGCGCGCGGTGGCGGGGCGATCGTCAATATCAGTTCGGTAGCCGGGATACGCAGTCACGGGTCAGCCGCGTACGGCTCGTCGAAGGCGGGTATGGTTGCGTTTACGCGAGAGTTGGCGGTGATGTATGGTCGCGATCGTGTGCGCGCTAACGCCATCGCGCCGGGGCATATCTTTACACCGATGGTGCACAGCATGCTCGACGAAGCGGCGCGCGAGCGCCGCCGCAAAATTGCACCGCTTCCACTGGAAGGGGATGCGTGGGATGTTGCGTCTGCCGCGCTCTTTCTCGCGAGCGATGAATCGCGGTTCATCACCGGCACATGCTTGCCGGTGGACGGTGGCGTAACGGAGGTGGCGGCCCTCGCCGCATACGACCTCGTTGGACAATAGCGTACGCCGTTCTGCTTCGTTGCTTTCGGGGCGGTTTTTCCTGGCCTCGCGGACACTTACGAGAAATCGCGAGCGGATAGCTCATCCTGATTGACTGCAGGGCCGGCAACGCGGTTGGCGTCGGCATGTTCGGGTATTGCGAAGCGCACCGTTCTGAGCCGGCGACAACCATGTGAACATACCCGACCGCGCAGTGCCGTTGTTACACCTTCGATCGTTCATATTGTTGCACGATATTCATTTATGTATACTTGGCGCTGTCAAGTGCGGGAGACGCTGAACGCGATCCCGTCTTGATCGCGCCCTCGAAGGGCGAGAGTCCGACGAGCATGGCGACGTTACGGAGCCGAGGAGACATTGGGGATGGCGGAAGAGAATCACCGAGGGCATGGCCCGCGTGAATCGATGGAATACGACGTCGTGATCGTCGGCGGCGGCCCCGCCGGGCTGTCGGCGGCGATCCGGCTCAAGCAGCTGGCCGCCGAGAAAGGCACCGAGATCGGCGTGTGCGTGCTCGAGAAGGGTTCCGAGATCGGCGCGCACATCCTGTCGGGCGCGGTGATGGACCCGCGCGCGATCAACGAACTGTTCCCCGACTGGAAGGAACGCGGCGCGCCGCTCGACGTCGAGGTGACGGAAGACCGCTTCCTGTTTTTGTCCGAGAAGAGCGCGGTCACGACGCCGAACTGGGCGCTGCCCGCCAACTTCCAGAATCACGGCAACTACGTGATTTCGCTGGGCAACGTCACGCGCTGGCTTGGGGCACAGGCCGAGGCGTTGGGTGTCGAGATCTTCCCCGGCTTCCCCGCTGCCGAGATTCTCTATAACGACGACGGCTCGGTGAAGGGCGTGGCAACGGGCGACATGGGCGTCGCGAAGGACGGCACGCACAAGCCCGAATACGCCGAAGGCATGGAGCTGCACGCGAAGTACACGCTGTTCGCCGAGGGTGTGCGCGGATCGCTGTCGCAGATGCT
>Ga0157370_10009653_pt1 | contig 10263 bp, 10 predicted proteins | sample C35metaG_FD_113463 | JGI IMG/M metagenome (GOLD analysis project Ga0157370, IMG submission 113463) | Corn rhizosphere microbial communities from Kellogg Biological Station, Michigan, USA - C3-5 metaG | ecosystem: Host-associated > Plants > Roots > Rhizosphere > Soil | place: USA: Michigan... | reverse complement strand
TCGTTCTCTTCGAAGTAATGCCCGAACTTGATCTGCTTAGTGCGGATATAGCGCTCGTTCTCGTCGCGAACCGGAATGGCGAGCGCAACCCGCTCGCAAACGGGGATACCGTGCTTCGCTAGCGTATCGAACTTTTCGGGATTGTTGCTCATGAGCCGCACCGAAGCGACGTTGAGCTCGCGCAGAATGGCCGCAGCCGAATCGTATTCCCGCGCGTCGTCGGGCAGCCCAAGTTCAAGGTTTGCCTCCACCGTGTCAAGCCCTTGTTCCTGCAAGGCATACGCGCGAATCTTATTCGACAGGCCGATTCCTCGGCCCTCCTGCCCCCGCAAGTACAGAAGCACACCGCGCCCCTCGGCGGCGATGTAACGCAGCGCCAGATCGAGCTGTTCGCCGCAATCGCAACGATATGAGCCCAGGACGTCACCCGTCAGACATTCCGAGTGCAAACGCGTCAGCACCGACGCCTGCCCGCTCACATCGCCCATCACCAATGCCAGATGCTCGGCGCCACCCGCCTCGACACGAAACGCATATGACATAAACGTTCCATACCGGGTGGGTAAAGTGGCCTTGGCGGCGAGGGTGACGCACTGCGTGGCGCTTTCGCCGTCTACATGCGGCGGCTGGGAGGGCGTGAACATGACTTCTCGAAGATAGCGTTGTAACGGTTCGTCGGCGCACCGACAGCCGGCGCGCGCACCGCGAGTTTAACCTCAATTGCCACTTGCGGCCGGCAGGCGAGCCACGGCGCCTGCCGCCACCGCCTATACTGGGAAACAGCCCCGCACGCGCTTTGGCGAATGTAGGAGCCGATCCCCGCTCCCGAACGAGACGGAGACTCACATGCCCAACGTAGCGCAGATTCTCAAGTCGAAGCTCGACGACCCGCTGGCCGCCAGACGAATCGCCGAGCAGCCCGTGATCACGATCGACGCCGAAGCATCAGTCTTCGAGGCCGTGAAAATGATGTCGCAGCACCAGATCGGTGCACTCATCGTGACGCAAGGAAGCGAGAAGAAGGTCGCGGGGATCATCACCGAGCGCGACTATGCTCGCAAGATCGTATTGATGGACCGCTCCTCGAAGTCCACGCGCGTCGGCGAAATCATGACCAAGCAAGTGCTGCACGTGCGAATGACCGATACGGTCGAAGCCTGCATGGCCTTGATGACTGAGCATCGAATGCGGCACTTACCCGTCATCGACGAGGGCGAACTCGCCGGCATGATCTCGATCGGCGATCTCGTCAAAACGATCATTTCGGAACAGCAGTTCACCATTCAACAACTCGAACACTATATATCGGGCGCTCGCACGTGACATCGAGCTGGCGCACCCGCCGGCACACGGGACATCGGCGACGCACGACGGGCATCACGACCCGAAGTCAAGGCGACGCAGGCCCCGTCGGTTGGCGCGACCCGGACTCGCTCGTCGTGCCCGGCTGCACGCCATAGCCATCCACGTCGGCAGATGTCTGCGGCTCGTCCGCCCGCCGATCGACGCGCTGCGGCCCGGCTTCCACGTCGTTCGGATAGGTAGTTTCGCCACCGCCCCCGTAGCCAACCTCCGCCGATTGCCGCATTTGCGCTACAGCCTGAGCGCGGACGGGCAGTGGCCACGCCTGCGCAAGCGAGAGCATGGGCAGCACCGTCGCGCCGACGATCCACGCGGCAGTCAAAATCGCTTTCATGGTGAGATCTCCAGATCGGGTTTCGCTCGGCCACCTCGTGCCGAATGCGGAAAGCAGTCTACGTGGGAGCCGCCACAGGGGTAACGCCGCTCTCAGTTAATCACTATTGCGGCATTCGTAAATATCGAAAACCAGATCGATTCATTGTCACCGATTATCGCAAAAAACGATGATGGAATCGGTTCATATTCAAGCCGGCCGCGACAATGAAATCGATAGATTAAAATAGCGAGACACGAAGCATGGCTGAAATCGATCTCACGCCTTTACATATTGAACTGTCATTCTAAAATCGATAATTTGCACTAAAACGGTGCTGCGCTGCAGAAAAGAAATCGATGCGCCTTCTCGCCTCTGATATGATTTCGACAAAACCACTTGCTTGATATTACACAGAAAAAACGCCCGCTTTATCTGTTTTGGGCAAGTAATATTTTCGATAGATGAGGATATATGGCCCGTCAATTCGTTGAATCGATGTCGTCGTTATGGCGCGCTACCGACGAAAAATCATGGTTCGACGCGCTCGTCTTGCTCGGAAAGAAGTATGGATTCGATCACACGCTTTTTGCGGTCGTGCCACGGCCGGGCATGAGGTTCAGCGATGCCTTTGTCCGCAGCACATACGACGATGCTTGGCGCCAGAGTTACGATGAGCGCGCGCTATTCCGTATCGATCCGACCGTCGAGCATTGCCTAACGCAGACGTCGCCGCTTATTTGGTCGTCGTCTCACTTCGCCGAGCCCAATCAGCAAGAGATGTACGAGCAAGCCTGCCGACACGGGCTGTGCACGGGTATCTCTTTGCCGATTCACGGCCCCAAGCAGGAAGTGGGCATGCTTTGCTTCGTGCGCAGCGACCGCACCCAACAAGCGCTTGACGCGCACGTGCAGCGCAATCTACCCATGCTGACCCTGCTGCGGGACGTGGCCTTCGACACGAGCCGGCGGTTTCTGGACGGGTACACCGAGCGGCTAGTACCGAAGCTGACCCCGCGCGAATATGAATGCTTGAAATGGACCGCACAAGGAAAATCGACCTGGGAAATCGCCAAAATCTTCGGCTGCTCCGAGGCGACCGTAAACTTCCACATGACGAACATCCGCGGAAAATTCGGGGTTAGCTCGCGGAGCGCCGCCGCCGTCAAGGCGACCCGAATGGGGCTGATAAATCCTGATTGAGGTTGGCGGTTCGCTGCACCGCCACCCGTTTTTGCGAAACACTCCGAATATCGTCGTCGGAAATCCGCGCCTCGAAATATAGATGCAGCAGGATCATGACGGGCCGAGGAATATTCGCGCCGAGCTCGAAACGGCTACCGCGCGATTGCGTGACACCAAAGCGAGACCAGAAAATCTTTTGACTCTCTTTCATGCTCCTCCGATGACCTTGAATAAACGCACGGTCTATTTCCGTCCGAACCGATCGGACGGCATCTTCCGTTTTGAGTTGACAAATATCGCCGATGGACATGGCTCTCACCTGTTGGGGGCGTACTCGATACCCGAATCATCGCAACTGTCGCCGACGATTTGTACCTATCTTGCTTGACAGTTACAGATCGCACGCAAAGTGCATATGGTCTATGCCCGTTACGTGAGCTAACCACCCGGGAGAGCGGAGATGAATACGAATATCACCATCGACAACCAACATAGATTCGATCTCGGCGCGCTGGCGCAGATGTACCGGCTGCGCGCAAAAGTGTTCGGTGAGCGCATGGGATGGAAAGTCGCGGTGTCGGCAGGCATGGAGATCGACGATTACGACGCGCAGTCGCCCTTTTACATGCTCGTGCGCGACAATTTCGGTAGGGTGTGCGGCTGTTGGCGCCTACTGCCGACTCAAGGCTCCTACATGTTGCGCGATACCTTCCCCGAGTTGCTGCATGGTCACGATGCGCCGGCGTCGGTCCACGTCTGGGAGTTGAGCCGATTCGCGATCGTGTCTCCCGAACGCACGGGCTACGGCTTCGGGGAGCTAGCCCTCGATGCGATGCGCTCGATCGTCGCCTTCGCCGACTGCCGCGGCATTACGCGCTATGTCACCGTCACCACGACCGCGGTCGAGCGGCTACTCGCGCGGGCTCGAATCGAAATACGCCGCTTCGGCCCGCCCATGCGGATCGGCAGCGTCAACGCCGTGGCGTTGACGATCGAGCTCGGCGGACAAACGCATGATGCACTATTCGGCCAAGCGCAGCCGAGTCAACGAAATCAACCCACTCTGTGTGCGCGATCGGCCGACCCAGCACACCTGACACCGTCAACGGACCGGTTCGAGCAATCGTTTAGGACCACTGACGAATGCGCTGCCCGGCTCATAAAAACGCAGGGGTTCGTGCATTTCACGCGAAAGGCCGATACGCTTGGTCGCTGCGATCCTGGCGACAAGCGCCGTGCCGTCGTTTAGGTCTCCTATCCAAAGCGGGCCGCCCTGACACAAATCCACGCCGTCAAATCCCGGGCCGATATCGAACGCAGCGCATAGGCGCCCAGGCCCACGCGCAAGGTCGACGTGCTTCGTGCCGGGACGTCTCGTCTGCATGAACTGCACCCCATCCAGTGGCTCGATGGCGCGCAACAACACGGCGGCCCCCTCGCCTTCGCGCTCGGCGGACATATTGAGCATGTAGCATGCGCCGTAGACGAGCCGCACATAGGCATGGCCCGGTGCGCGAAACAACGCGCCGTTGTAGGGGCGCACGCCGCGGTATGCATGACTCGTCGAATCGCCGAGCGGATACGCTTCCGTCTCGACGAGCCGACCACTCACGCGACCTTGAGGCGTGTCGTGCACAAGGCATTTGCCGATCATGAACCGCGCAAGCTCGATCGTATCGACGGGCAATTCGTCGCGCGAAAGCGGCGCAATGACATAGCGCGGATCGCTCACGCCGATCGGCTCCCGGATTGCGCTTCCCCGTTCTCAGGGTGCGCATGATCGAGGGCGAGCCACGGCCCAAGCCACGCGGGACTCTGAAATCTCTGCAGTGTGCTCAGCGGCGCAGGCCAACGCCTCCTCATAGGGTTTTCCTCCATTTTTCGGTCATTCAGCGCCCCCCATTGACTAGCCGTAACGAACGTAACCTGTCGATACATATTTAACGCGGGTAGGGGATGCGTTGCCCGTTAAAATACGCCGCGCCTACCCAGTTTTGAAGACCGCGGCGCACGATAGACACGGGCGTAAGCCGCGCGTGCGATCGCCGCCGCAGAAGCCCACGCCGAAGCACCCAAGAGCAGCATGACCACTGAAGCCACCCTAGCGGACTCTCTCACCGTTGCCGATCGCGTGCGTGCGCTGATGGTTCGCCACGGCATAGGCAAGCGGCAGCAGACCACCGAGCTTTGCCGGATTCTCGATCTGAGCTTTTCTCAAGGCCACCGCAAGCTGCGGGGCAGTAGCCCCTGGACCCTCGCTCAAATCCGTAAAGTGGCCGAAGCATTCGGCGAGCCGCCTACGCAGTTGTTCGGCGCGCAGGAAAGCGGGCTCGGCGGGACGGGCGTGCAGCCGCGAGAAGCCATGCTCAATATGGAGGCGTTCGAGGGACCGTGCATCGCCTGGATCGGCGAGCCGCTGCGCCCACACGAGCGCGCAGAGTTCGTCGCCTATGGGGAAGGTAATCGTTGGCGGATCGTAAGATGCGATGGCGCGCCCGGCGAGCACGCGCACGAGGTGCTCAAGATCGAGATTCATCCGCGACGCGGGGAAGCGCAGCGTGCGGCGATCGCGGTCGTCGACGGCGATGAGGTCGCCGCCGAGGCGCTGTGCGACTACCTTGCCCAAAACGGATTTGCGCCTACCGCCTTCAGCCGGCTGCCCGCATTCCTCGATGCCCTGCGGACACAAACGTTTGACGGCGTCCTCACCGATTGGCTCTTCGGCGAGTACACGGCGGCACGGGCCATCGAAGCAGTCCGCCGTTCGCCGCGGCCGGACGCCGCCGTGTTCCTGTTGACGGGCGACCTGCTGACCGGCAAGGCGAGCGAGACTGAAATCAGCGAAGTCATCCGCCGCTTCGACGTGGCCTGCTACGAAAAGCCCGCGCGCCTCGCGATCCTCGTCGCCGACCTCTCGAAGCGTCTCGGCCGCGCTTGAGCGGGAACCCCGTTCAACCGGGGCCCGCATCGCACGCATCGGCAGATGCCGTCAACGCGCGTCGAACCTTGGCTCAAACGTCGGCTCAAACGTCGAACTTCACGCCCTGAGCAAGCGGCAATTCGCGGCTGTAATTGATCGTGTTCGTCGCCCGACGCATATAGCTCTTCCATGCGTCGGAGCCCGATTCGCGGCCGCCGCCTGTTTCCTTCTCGCCGCCGAACGCACCGCCGATTTCAGCACCGCTCGTCCCGATGTTCACGTTGACGATGCCGCAATCGCTGCCGGCTACGGACATAAATTGTTCGGCCTCGCGCATGTCGTTCGTGAAGATAGCCGACGATAGGCCTTGCGGCACTGCGTTATGCAACGAGAGCGCTTGGTCGAAATCGTCGTAGCCGAGCACGTAGAGAATCGGCGCAAAAGTTTCCCGCTCGACGACGGCCGTTTGCGCCGCCATGCGCACGATCGCTGGACGCACGTAGTAGGCGCCGTCGTGACCGACGTCGACACGCTCGCCGCCCGTCACCTGTCCGCCGTCCTTGCGCGCTTCGGCCAACGCGGCTTGCATCGCCTCGAACGAGCCCCGATCGACGAGCGGGCCCACGAGCGTATCGTCGTCAAGCGGATCGCCGACCTTCACCGACGAGAACGCTTTCTCCAAGCGCGGCAGCAGCGTCTCCATGACGCTGCGGTGCACAATCAGCCGGCGCAGCGTCGTACAGCGCTGCCCCGCGGTACCGACGGCTGCGAACGTGACGGCGCGCACGACGAGATCGAGATCGGCGCTCGGTGCCACGATCATGCCATTGTTGCCGCCCAGCTCGAGAATGCTGCGGCCGAGCCGGTCGCTCAGCGTCTGCGCCACTTCCCTACCCATACGCACACTGCCCGTCGCACTGACGAGCGGGACTTTATGCGAACGCGTCAACGCTTCGCCTACGTCGCGACCGCCGATCAGCAATTGCGACAGCCCCTGCGGTGCCACGTCAGGGTGCGTCTGATTGAACTGGCGGACGGCTTGTTCGAATAGCGCGTGGCACGCGATCGCCGTCAGCGGCGTCTTCTCGGAGGGCTTCCAGACGATCGGGTCGCCACACACGAAGGCGAGCGCGGCATTCCACGCCCACACCGCCACAGGGAAGTTGAATGCGGAAATCACTCCGCATATACCCAGCGGATGCCAGGTTTCCATCATGCGATGCCCCGGACGCTCGGAGGCGATGGTGAGACCGTACAGTTGGCGCGACAGCCCGACTGCGAAGTCACAAATGTCGATCATCTCCTGTACTTCGCCGAGCCCTTCCGAGCGGATCTTGCCCGCTTCGAGCGTCACGAGCCGGCCGAGCGCGTCCTTGTGCTCGCGCAGCACATTGCCGAACACGCGCACGAGTTCGCCGCGTTGCGGCGCCGGCACTGTGCGCCACTTCAAAAATGCGGCGTGGGCCGCGTCGATCTTGCGCTGCGCGTCGAGCGCCGAGTCGACCGCCAGCGTCGCGAGCGTTGCACCGTCACCCGGCGAGCGGGCCGTCAGGGCGTCGCCTTTCCAAGCGGAAAGGTCGACGTTGAGCGCTGCGAGAATGTCGTTGACTACCATCACGTCCTCTCAATAAGGAGAATCTGAAATCCAAATCGGTGTATTTGCGACTAGGGCATTCCGCCCATGCGGATGCGGCGGGAGACGGCGCGGCTCCAGCGATTGGAACGCGTTCGCGCTGCATGCGCAAGCCTGTGCCTTCGGCCCGGCCTATACCCACTACCCACTACCCACTATCAATTACTCATTACTCATTACCTATTACCTATCGCCCATCGTCATCTATGCCTGCAACAACGCCGAGGCCAGGCGGCGAGCCCCTTCGAACGCCTCAGCCTCGCTCGGCGCAGCAAACGACAAACGCAGGCTGCTCAAGTCCGGTTCGCGAATGAAGAACGCGGCGCCGGGAACGAACATCACGTTCCGTTCGATGGCGTGTTTGAGCATCTCACCCGCGTCACGCCCGCCTGTCAGCCTGGCCCAGACGAACATGCCGCCCTCGGGCGCGGAAAGTTCAATGTCATGCGGTGCGAAATGCGCCAGCGCGTGGAGCAGCGCCTCGCAGCGCACGCGATAAGCGCCAATGATCGAACGCAGATGCAGCGTCAAGCTGCCGCTGTCCAAATAATGGCGCGCGATCTCCTGCGATAGCGGCGCGGTGCACAAATCGCTCGTCTGCTTGGCCACGATTATCCGTCGCGCGATCGGTGCGGGCGCGACCGTCCAGCCGATGCGCAGGCCCGGCGCCACGATCTTGGACAGGCTGCCGAAGTAGACGACCCATTCTCTCGCACCCGGGCATGCCTCGGCCAGCGCGAGAATCGGCGGTACCGGCGTGCCCGAAAAACGCAACTCGCCGTACGGATCGTCTTCCACGAGAACGATACGCCGCGCAGCGGCCAGACGCACGAGCGCTTCGCGCCTTGCCTGCGGCAACGTCGCGCCGGTCGGATTCGCAAAAGTCGGAACGGTATAGAGGAGCTTAGGCCGGTTCGCCTCGGGCAGCGCATCGAGTTGCGCGGCGAGCGCGTCGACATCGATTCCGTCCCGGTCGGTACGGACCGCAACGATGTTCGCCCCCGCCAAGCGCAGCGCCTGGATCGCCGCGGGATACGCGGGCTCCTCGATCAGCGCCGTATCGCCCGGCGCTATCAACGTGCGCAGCAGCAAGTCGAATCCTTGCTGCGAGCCGGTCGTCACGACTACATCGTCGGGCTGGCAATTCACGCCGCGCTCGGCCATGAGCCGCGCGAGCGACTTGCGCAGCAGCGGCGCACCCGCCGTATCGCCATATTGCAGACAGGCGATCGGATCGCCGCGGTAGGCGGCATCGAGCGCTTGCGCGAGGCCTTCGCGATCGAACAAATCCTTTGACGGATAACCGCCTGCGAACGAAATCATGCCCGGGCGTCCGACATACTTAAACAGCTCCCGGATGGGCGAGCCCTGCGGCGCGCGAAACGGCGCCGCGAACGCGTAGGCCTCATCGTGTACGGTCGTATGCGCGGTATTGCCTGATGTCATCGCTTCCCCTCGGCTCGACTCTATGCCACCGTTGCCGTCACGCTGCCGCAGTCATCTTGAAGATGCCCGTCGCATTGCCTGCATCGAAGCCCAGATCGAGCGCGACGCGCCCCGATTCTTCATCGACATAGGTATCGCGCGTAATGAATTCATAGAACGAGCCAGGTACTTTGCGGCGTACTTCGCTGCCCTTCTCGTCCAGAAACACACGCTCGACCGGATCGGCCTGGAACGCCGTCTGCTTGACGCGGCCCGACTTCGATACTTCGACGCACTCTTTGATGGGCCGGCCCAGCGCTCGTTGCGCGTCGGCCGCCGCGAATACATCCGGTACCCGATCGGTCGCGTGATTGAAAGCATTGCCCTCGGTGGCGATCCATGCCATTTCCGCAGATTCGCCCAACAGCGTTAAATAGTCGGCCAAGCGCGGCGTCGCATGTTGGCGGTCGAAACACCGCACGAGTACAGGAAGCAGTGCGCAAGCGTACTCAATCGGTAAGGCTGCGTCGCGCTCCAGTTCGGCAAGCCAACCGACGGCACGAGGCGTGAGCGGATCGACGGACGAGCCGACGACACGGGTCACCGCGTGTTGAAACTCAAGCGAACAACGCTCGGGGTGCAGCTCGCTGACGAAGAACTGAGCGATGTGCTCGGGGGCGTCGAGGTGCGCATACGAGCGCCCGGTCATCTTGATTCGGTCGAGCGGATACGTGCCGTTCAGACGATAGCCGAGCGGCTTGAGGATGCGCGTGAACGCCGCCTCCCCGGGTGGCAGCGCGCCGCATTGCGGCCAGCGCACCGTGCGTAATGCACCATGGTCGAACTGCACGCGCCCGCCCGCATGAACCACGTCGTCGGTGTAGGCACGGCCCATCGGGACGCGTTCGAGCAAGCCGGCAAACAACGCCATGTTCATCGCCTGCGCCAGCTCCGCACGCGTTACCACACCCGGTTCGCACCGCGCCATCGAAGGCGGTATATTCATCAGTTGCACCAACTTCGAGGCGGTACCCGAGCCGCAGGTCGCTTCGAGCATGGCGTCCAGATTGCTGTTCATCGAATCCATTCCTTGGGATCTATGTGGCGGCGCCCTGCCGCAAAGCATTAAACGCATCGATCGCTGGCCCATGCGGGCGCTGATCGAGCACCATTGTCGGCGTCGTGCCGGCGCACCACAATTGATTTAAACTCACGACTTCATTCATAAAACTCACCAACTCGCTATCAGTCTGAGGGTAGCGCGCGGTGTTGACGATGAGAAAAGGCATCCCCAATCTCGCCGCGCTACAGGTATTCGAAGCGGCGGCACGGCACGAAAGCTTTACCCGGGCCGCGGACGAACTCGCGCTCACCCAAAGCGCGGTCTGCCGCCAGGTCGCCTCGCTGGAAAACAGGCTGGGCGTC
>Ga0157370_10009652_pt1 | contig 10264 bp, 5 predicted proteins | sample C35metaG_FD_113463 | JGI IMG/M metagenome (GOLD analysis project Ga0157370, IMG submission 113463) | Corn rhizosphere microbial communities from Kellogg Biological Station, Michigan, USA - C3-5 metaG | ecosystem: Host-associated > Plants > Roots > Rhizosphere > Soil | place: USA: Michigan... | reverse complement strand
CGCGCGAGCGGCTGCAGGCCGCGTGGCCGGACGTCCGCTTCGTCGGCGTGCAGCGCGGCGCCGCACTGGCCGCGCACTACGCGTCGGCCGACGCGTTCCTGTTCCCGAGCCTGACCGACACCTTCGGCAACGTCGTCCTGGAAGCGCTCGCGTCCGGGCTGCCGGTCGTCTCGTTCGCCGCCGCCGCCGGAAAAACACACCCTAGAACCCGCTTGCCGGGATACGCTCCATCTCGATCGATGCTCCGGGCAGAGGGGGGACCCATGCATCCCAGGAGTCTGGCCCGGACGGCACGGTTCTTTAGCCTGCTGGCGGTCAAGGAACACGTGATGCCGCAGTTGCACGTACGGCCGCTGGTTGCCGAACTTTTCCTGACCGACAACTGCAACCTGAAATGCGTCAGTTGCGCGTGCTGGCGTACCACCACCCGGGAGGAGCTCAGCACCGAGGAATGGCGCGGGGTGCTCGATCAGCTGGCCGAGCTGGGCATCATCAAGGTGAATCTGACCGGCGGCGAGCCGTTGTTGCGCCGAGACGCCCCCGAGTTGATCAGCTACGCACTGGAACGCGGAATCCGAACCGTTCACGTCAACACGAACGCGACGCTGCTGAACCCTCGGCGGCGCGAAGCCGTGCTGGCAGCCGGCGCCCGCAGCTTCAACATCTCGGTCGATGGACCGGATGCCACCACCCACGAGGGCGTCCGGGGCGTTCGCGGATCGTTCGATCGCACAATGCGAAACCTGCAGGCGCTGATTGCCGAACGGGAGCGCCTCGGACTGCGGCTGCATCTGAACTTCACCGTGCTGCGCAGCAACGTCGGGCAGCTGCCGCAGATCGCCCGGCTGGCTCAGGAGTTGCAGGTGCGACTCTCGCTCAACCTGGCCACCGATCACACCTTCTTGTTCCGGCACGCCGACGTGGCCCGGGTGGCCGAGGTCGACTCCACAGAGCTGGACCAGGCGCTGACCGAACTGGAAGCCCTGTGCCGGGAGAACGCCAAGCTGCTCCCGCGGTTCTCCGAACTTCGTTATCTGCGTCGGCACTTCACCGACGTGGTGCAACGTAACCTGCCGTGCGCGGAGTCGCAGCTGAAGCTGATGATCCACTCGACCGGAGACACCGGCGGCTGTTGGGGCCACGATCCGGAGCAGAACGTCCGTACCGCCTCGCTGCGGGAAATAGTCGACGGTCAGCATTACCGCCGCCAACACGCCAAGCTCTACCGCAAGGAGTGCGTTGGCTGTGGCAGCAACTACGCATTGAACCTGCGGTGGCGGCCACGCTCCTACGTCGATGACGCACTCTGGCGGTTGGGCCGACGCAGCTTGGTGCCGGCAGTGTGAGCGGTGCGGCCGTTGGCCTGTTCGATTCGTTGGCCGAGAACTACGAGCAGCACTTCGCAGAACCGCACCGGCGGGCCTATGACGACCTGGCCTGGGAGCTGGTGTCGACCTGGCTCCCAGACCGGCCCGGCACGATCGTCGACGTCGGCTGCGGAACCGGCCGGTGGGCTCGGCGACTGCTCAAGCTCGGCCACCAAGTCATCGGAATCGAGCCGGCGCCGAAGATGGCGGCCCGGGCCGAGGCGCTGACCGACACCGGACGCTTCACCCTGGTGCGCTCGGACCTGGAGCACGCGGAGCTTCCGGCCGCGGGCGCTGACCTGGTTCTTGCCATGGGTTCGCTGCAGTACAGCCAGGATCCGGCCGCGGCCCTGATCCGCCTGGCCGGCTGGGCCCGTCCAGATGCACGTGTGTGCGTGCTGGTGGATTCCTTGATTGCCCTGGTCGTCGAGCTGTGCCGACGCGGAGAAACCGATACCGCCCTGCAGCGGCTGTCGGAACGACGGGGACACTGGCGGATCGGCGATCAGCAGGCCGGCTTGACCTTGTTCGACGCGGCCGAGTTGGCTGCCGCCTTCGCCGCCGCCGGGCTTTCGGTCGATAGCTGCACCGGCCTGCTGGTCGGAGCCAGCCTGCTGGGTCGGACTGAGCTGGTTGACGAACTCGCCCGAAACTTCGCGGGCCGGCTGGCGATCGAACGGCGACTGAGTGCCAGGCCGGAGCTGGCCGACCTGGGCAAGCAACTGCTCGTCATCGGTCGCCGAGAAACCAGTCGACGCAACCAGCCACCAGCGCGGCCTGGGTCACCGTGAGCTCGGACGACATCGGCAGCGCCAGCACTTGATCACCCAGCGACTCGGTCACCGGGAGTTGACTCGGCTCGGCGTGGCCCTGCCAATCCAGCCGATGCAGCAATGGCGCGTAGTACGGCTTGGTGCCGATGCCGCGGCCAGCCAGGTGTCGGGCCAGGGCATCTCGTCGTCCGTCGGCAACGCGCGCCGTCCAATGCACCCAGGCGTGCCGGTTGCCGAGCGCCACCCGCTGCTCGGTCAGGCTCGCGTGCCGGGCGGCCAGGTCGGCGTAGACGGCGGCCACCTGGTGCCGGCGCGCCACGAGCGTCGGCAGATGCTGCACTCCGTCCAAGGCCACGATGGCGGCCAGTTCCGGCAGCAATGCCGAGCGCAGCCAGTTGTCCGGGCCGGTGAGCCGTTCGACCGCATCCGCCGCCACCACCACTGCGCCGCCCGCGCCGCCGGCCGAGACCACCTTGGCGAAGCTCATCGAGAACGCATGCGCATCGGCTTGGCTTCCGACCGGCCGGTGCTGGTACTCGGCGCCGAGCGCGGGCGCCGAATCGGCCACCAGCACGGTGCCGAAGCGGTCCCGTACCTCGAGCAGAGCGCGGTAGTCACACGGGTTGCCCAGGGCATCGACAGCCACCACCACCCGGGCTGGCTGCCGGTCCAGCGTCCGGGCAAGTGCGACCGGATCGAGCGTCCAGGTGTCCGGATCGACATCGCAGAACACCAGCCGATAGCCGAGTTGGCGTACGACCTCAGCGGTGGCGTTGAAGGTGAAGGACGGCAGTACGGCGACCTCGCCCGGCCGGGCCGGTCCCACCGTCGCACGCAGCGCCAGCCGAAGCGCCTCCGTACCTGAAGTGGTCAGCAGCAGCGCCCGGTCCGGCGGCAGGGCCAACGCGTCGGTGAGGGCCTCGGTCAACCGGTCCGTCCACTGGTTGCCGTGCTTCACCCGGCCGGACCACAGGGCTGCCTGCTGCCGGGATGACACCACTTCGGGTTGTTCGGGCCGCGGCGGCAGCACCACCTCGATCGGCGGTTGGGCGCGCGATCCGCCGTCGGCCAACGTCGTGCGGACGTGGGCCGACACCTGCGGCCGCAGCGGCGGCAACTCACCGAGCAGTTGGGTCAACCGGCCGGTGTCGACCTCCTGGTCGCGATCGGCGTTGTCGGCTGGCCGCACCTGCAGCGGCGCGCGACAACCCGCCGCGTCCGATACGAGCTCAGCGAGCTCTGTCAGGCAGATCGCCGGCTGGCCAACGTTGTAGACGCCGGGTGGGACGGCCTGGCGGAGGACCTGACCGAGGTCAGCCACCGAGAGCAAGCTGCGGCGGACGTCAGCGACGGCCAAGCCTCGTCGGGACAGCGCCCGGGCGGTCAGGTCGGCAACCAGCCCCGGCTGGCCCGGCCCGAAGACCTCGGCCAGCCGTAGGATGGTCAACCGCGGAACAACCTCGCCGAGCAACAGCTCCTGGGCCCGCTTGGCCAGCCCGTAGGCCCCACTTCGGCCGGCCGCGTCCCACAGCCGGCGGGCCAGCCCGAGGTCGGGCTCGGCCGAGCCGGCCCGGGCCCGCGCGTCGGCACACCATTCGCGCAACGCTGACTCGGGCGCTGAGTTGGACCAAGCAAGTTCCACGGCGGTGGCTTCGGAAAGCGGGCCGGCCGCGGCACCGTAGACGGCCAGGCTGGATAGCAGCGTCACGTCCCGATTGGCCAGTTGTGGCAGCAGCCGGGCGGTCAGCATGGCCGTGGACAGCACTACCGTCCAAGGATGCCGGCGTTCGTGATTTCCGCCGGTCGCCAGCACCACTCGGCCCGGCGGCACCTCAACCGGCTGTCGAAGGAGGTCGGCCCGCAGGAAGTCCGCGATCAGCGGCCGCAGCGCCGGTGCCGGCTCCTGCCGGTCCACCACGGTGACCGTGGCCCCGCCGCGGGCAAGGGCTCGGATGAGGCCGGTGCCGAGAGCACCGGCTCCCCCGACCAGCACCAGCGGTTCTCGGCTCACGGGCGATCAGTGTGCCCGTCAAACGCCTCTCGCGCAGCCAGATCAGACGGTACGGTGCACAGTGTCGCGTCGAGGCCGGGCACCGGCGAGCAATCTGAGGGCGGTCGTCGTAGCTGATCTCACACATCTGCAGCCGGTGGCGGTGCTCGGCCTGGGCACGGTCGGCTGGCCGGTGGCTCAGGCCGTGGCCGCGGCCGGGCATCCGGTGCTCGGCTTCGACATCGACACCGGTCACGTCACCACGCTCCAACAAGAACTGGCCGTACACCCGCCGGCCGGCCGGATTCAGCTCGTTACCCAGCCGGCCGCACTCGCCGCAGCCGGTACCTATCTGATCTGCGCACCGACCGGTCTGAGCGAAGGCCGGCCTGAGCTGTCCGCGGTGCTGGCCGCGCTGGATCTGATCGCCGGCCTGCTGCAGCCGGGTGATCTGGTGGCGGTGGAATCGACGCTGCCCCCGGGAGCCACCGCGCAGTTGCTGATGCCACGACTGGCCGGCCGCTCGGGTCTCACACCGGGGACCGACTTCGCCTTGGTCTACGCCCCGGAGCGGCTCGACCCGGGAAACGCACACTTCGGCGTACGCAACACTCCGAAGCTGCTCGGTGGCCTCACCCCGGCGTGCACCGAGGCCGGCCGGATCTTCTACGAAACAGTGGTCGACACCGTGACGGCGGTGACCCACGCCGAGGCCGAGTTGGCCAAACTTCTGGAGAACGGTTTTCGGCAGGTCAACGTCGCCCTGGTCAACGAGTTGGCCATGTTGTGCGCAGCCACCGGCGTCGACGTGCACACCGTGCTCGACGCCGCGGCCAGCAAGCCGTTCGGCTTCATGCCCTTCCGGGCCGGCCCCGGCACCGGTGGCCGTTGCATCCCGCTGGCGACCGAATACCTGGCCGCGGCGCAGCGATCGGCCGGCCTGACTCCGCAACTCACCCAGGCGGCGATGACGGTCAACCAGGCCATGCCGGACTTTGTGGTCCGGCGGTTAGACCAGCTACTAGCCGGGCAGGGTCGCCCGATCGCCGGGGCGCGGGTACTGGTCGTCGGCTTGGCCTACAAGTCGAATGTGGCCGACGCTCGCAACTCAAGCGCCGCGGCCTTGGTTCGGTCGCTGTCGCGAGCGGGAGCCATCGTGCGGGGTTACGACGAACTGATTCCGGCCTTCGAGGTGGACGGCCGGCCGCTGGCCATGCTGGCCCGGCTGTCCGAGCTGCTCGAGCAGATGGACGCAGCGATTCTGCATACCCACCATCGGGGCCTCGACGAGGCGGAGTTGACCCGAGCGGCCCGGATAGTGCTGGACACTCGCGGCACCCTGAACCCGGCGGCGGAGAACGTCTACCGGCTGTGACCGTCCTCGACAGCGCTGAGCTGGCACCAGGCCCGCCAGGCGGCGACATCAGGCACCAGCAGTTCGGCCAGTTCGACCGGCCTTCGCCGTTCCAAGTGCCAGGCATGACCGCGACCGCGCTGGGCGCGAACCTGCGAGACGTCTTCGTCAGCCGCGGCTGATCGGACCCTCGCTGGGCCGGGCATCACATCCAATCGCTCAGTTCGCCAACACCGCCGCTAACACCGGCCCGAGGATCGCCTCCAGCAGCTCGACGCACCAGGTGAGCAGCGGCTGGTCGCGCAGCGGCTCGCCGCCAAACTTCGCCACCAAGAACGAACCGTCCGCTTGCCGCACGCCCTTCGGCCGGCCGGCCGACATGGTGGACACGGTGGGCTTGTAGGCCGTCTTGTCATACAGCCGCTGCAGCCGCAGCTGGGCCGATTCCGGCAGCAACACCGGGGAAAACCGGATCGAGTTGCCCTGCAGCGACACCTCGGTGATGCCGTACTTGCGGCAGGTCACCTTGAACCGGGCCACCGCCAGCAGGTTGTCCACCTCCGGCGGCAGCGGGCCGAACCGGTCCAGCAGCTCCAGCCGGATCGCGTCCACCGCCTCGTTGGTGGTGGCCGCGGCCAGCGACCGGTACGCCTCCAGCCGCAGCCGCTCCCCCGGCAGGTAGTCCACCGGCAGGTTGGCGTCCACCGGCAGGTCCACCTTCACCTCGCTGACCTGCTGGTCCGGAGTGCCGCGGTACTCGGCGACCGCCTCGCCGACCAGCCGGACGTAGAGGTCGAAGCCCACCCCGGCGATGTGGCCGGACTGCTCGCCGCCGAGCAGGTTGCCGGCTCCCCGGATCTCCAGGTCCTTCATGGCCACCTGCATGCCGGCGCCCAGTTCGGTGTGCTGGGCGATGGTGGCCAGCCGGTCGTGCGCCAGCTCGGTGAGCGGCTTCTCCGGCGGGTAGAGGAAGTAGGCGTAGCCGCGTTCGCGGGCCCGGCCGACCCGGCCGCGCATCTGGTGCAGCTGGGACAGCCCGAACGTGTCGGCCCGTTCCACGATCAGGGTGTTCGCATTGGGAATGTCCAGCCCGGACTCGACGATGGTGGTGGAGACCAGCACGTCGTAGTCGTTGCGCCAGAAGCCGACCATGATCCGCTCCAGCGCGTCCTGGCCCATCTGGCCGTGCGCCACCGCGATCCGCGCCTCCGCCACCAGCTCGGCCAGCTTGGCCGCCGCCCGGTTGATCGACTCGACCCGGTTGTGGATGTAGAAGACCTGCCCGTCGCGCAGCAGTTCACGCCGGATCGCCGCCGAGATCTGGCGCGGGTCGTAGGCGCCGACGAAGGTCAGGATCGGGTGCCGCTCCTCCGGCGGGGTGAGGATGGTGGTCATCTCCCGGATCCCGGTCAGCGACATCTCCAGGGTGCGCGGGATCGGGGTGGCCGACATGGTCAGCACGTCCACCGCGGTGCGCAGCGACTTCAGGTACTCCTTGTGCTCGACGCCGAAGCGCTGCTCCTCATCGACGATCACCAGGCCGAGATCCTTGAACCGGACGGTCTGCTGCAGCAGCCGGTGGGTGCCGATCACGATGTCCACGCTGCCGTCGGCGATGCCGGCCAGCACCTGGTCCACATCGGCGGCATGGGTGAACCGGGACAGCTCGGCGATCTTCACCGGGAACTGGTTCATCCGGTCGGTGAAGGTCTGGATGTGCTGGTGGGCCAGCAGCGTGGTCGGCACCAGCACCGCGACCTGCTTGCCGTCCTGCACCGCCTTGAACGCCGCCCGCACCGCGACCTCGGTCTTGCCGTAGCCGACGTCGCCGCAGATCACCCGGTCCATCGGCAGCGACTTCTCCATGTCGGCCTTCACCTCGTCGATGGCGGCCAGCTGGTCCGGCGTCTCGATGTAGGGAAAGGCGTCCTCCAGCTCCCGCTGCCACGGCGTGTCCGGGCCGAACGCATGCCCCTGGGTGGCCATCCGGGCCGAGTAGAGCCGGATCAGCTCGGCGGCGATCTCCTTGACCGCCTTGCGTGCCCGGCCCTTGGTCTTGGCCCAGTCGGAGCCGCCCAGCCGGGACAGCGACGGCTGCTCGCCGCCGACGTACTTGGTCACCTGGTCCAGCGAATCGGTCGGCACGAACAACCGGTCGGCCGGCTGGCCCTTCTTGGCCGGCGCGTACTCGATGATCAGGTACTCCCGCTCGCCGCCGTTCACCGTCCGGCGGACCATCTCGACGTACCGGCCGACGCCGTGCTGCTCGTGCACCACGTAGTCGCCGGCCGCCAGCTGGATCGGGTCGATGGCGTTGCGGCGCCGGGACGGCATCCGGGACCGGTCCAGGGTCGCCGAGCCGCGCTGGCCGGTCACGTCCGCCTCGGTCAGCACCGCGAGCTTGAGCTGCCGCGAGACCAGCCCGGCGGCCAGGCATCCGGTGGCCACCGAGACCACCGACGGATCCAGCCGATCCACCCCGTTCACCGGACGGGCCGGCAGGTCGGCGGCCCGCAGCCGCTCCAGCGCGCGGTCGGCCGTGCCGTGGCCGTCGAAGATGAGCTCCACCCGCCAACCGTCGGCAAGCCAGCCGGCCAGGTCGGTCAGCAGCGCCTCGGAGTCGCCGCGGTAGGCCGGCGCCGCCTCGAACGACGAGGTCAGCGCGACCGTGCCGCCGGCCTGCTCGGCCAGCTCGCTGTCGGCGCCGAACGGCGACAGCGTCCACCAGGGCAGCCCCAGCTCGGCGGCCTCCTCGGCGACCTCGGAGATGGTGCGCAGCGAGGCCGCGGCCAGATCCACCGGCGCCTTGCCGCCACCGGCGGCGGCAGCCCAGGAGGCGGCCAGGAACTCAGCGGAGGTGGCCACCAGGTCGGCGGCACGGGCCCGCACCCGCTCCGGGTCGCAGACCAGCACGTGGCTGCCGGCCGGGAACTCGTGCAACACCAGCCGCAGCTCGTCCACCAGCACCGGCGCCAGCGACTCCATCCCCTCGACCTGGTTGCCCTGGCTGATCGGCTCCAGCAGCTCACCGAGCTCGGGATGTTCGGTCAGCAGCGCGGCAGCCCGGGCCCGGACCTGCTCGGTGAGCATCAGCTCCCGGCACGGCGGTGCCCACAGCCCGCCCGGGGCGATCTCCAGCGAGCGCTGGTCGGCGACCTTGAAGTAGCGGATCTCCTCGACCTCGTCGCCCCAGAACTCCACCCGCAGCGGGTGCTCCTCGGTGGGCGGGAAGACGTCCAGGATGCCGCCGCGGACGGCGAAGTCGCCACGTTTCTCGACCAGTTCCACCCGGGCATAGCCGGCAGCGACCAGCGCGGCGACGATCTCCTCCAGTTCCCGGCCGGAGTCGCCGATCGCGATGCTGACCGGGGCCAGCTCGCCGAGGTCGGGCACCTGCGGCTGCAGCACCGAACGCACCGGGGCCACCACCACCCGCAGCGGCCCGGTGCTCGGGTCGTCGACGCGGGGATGGCGCAGCCGGCGCAGCACCGCCAGCCGCCGCCCGATGGTGTCCGGCCGTGGCGAGAGCCGCTCGTGCGGCAGCGTCTCCCACCCGGGGTAGAGGGCCACCGAGTCGCCGGGCAGCAGCGACTCCAGCGCCTGCACCAGGTCCTCGGCCTCCCGGCCGGTCGAGGTGATGGCCAGCACCGTGCGGCCGGCGCCGGCCAGCGCGGCGATCGCCAGCGGCCGCAGCGCCGCCGGCCCGGCGACGGCCAGCGCCGGCGAGCCAACGAGTTCGCGCAGCGCGTTCAGCGCCGGGTCACCCTCGGTGCCGGTGGCCTCGGCTATCAGTCCGGACAAGCTCATTTCGCGGCCCTGCACCCAATCTCCAGCCAGACCTAGTCCGCTGGCCGTCTTCACTTCGGCAACACGTTTGGCCCCCGGCCGCGGGCGACCGGGGGTGTTGTGACCAGCGTACGCAGCGGAGCCGACACCCGAACGCCGGGCACTTCCACCCGATATTGATCACGTTCGGTGACGAGCACGCTGCGCTGCGTAGATCGATCGAGTTTCCCGGGAGTTTCACGGGGAATTCTTGATCACATTGGTGGATGTGAGATTGGAGTTCAGTTAGCATCGCGGTACCGAACGTGAACTGGGGGACCAAGCATGAACAGGACCATGAGCGCCACCGAGCGAGGCCTGGCGGCGGCGACGCGGGGCATCGCGGCTGCGCTGCTTCTCGCGGTGGCCGGCTTGCTCGCGCTGGTCGGCCTGGCTGGCCCAGCCTCGGCCACCTCCAGCTACCCACCGGCCCCGTCCTGCTCGGTCGCCGGCAGCTCGACCGGCTCGGGCTCCGCGATCACCGGCACCGGCTTCCAGCCGGGCAGCTCGGTCACGGTCTCCCTCGGCGGCTCGCACACCACCGTGGTTACCAACTCGGCCGGCAGCTTCGCCACCTCACTCGGCAGCGCCAGCGGGCAGCTGACCGCCACCGGCACCGGCTGCACGGCCAGCGCGAGCGTGTCGGCCCTGAGCTCGGATACCTCCAACACCGTCCCGGCCAGCAAGCAGTCCGGTGGCGCGCTGCCCAACACCGGCGCGAACGTGCTCGGGGTCGCCGCAGTTGCCGGCCTGATGCTGGTGGGCGGCGTGCTCCTTCTCCTGCAAGGCCGCCGCCGGCACAGCTGAGCCGGTGTCCGGCGACTCGCGCCGCGCCGCTGGAACTGGTGCTACTGGAACCGGTACCGCTGTACCTGCAATCCGTTCCGCTGCCGGAATCCGCCGGCTGGGCTGGCTGCTGCTCGCCTTGGTGCTGCTGCTGGGGCTGGCCTGGCTG
>Ga0157370_10009650_pt1 | contig 10265 bp, 4 predicted proteins | sample C35metaG_FD_113463 | JGI IMG/M metagenome (GOLD analysis project Ga0157370, IMG submission 113463) | Corn rhizosphere microbial communities from Kellogg Biological Station, Michigan, USA - C3-5 metaG | ecosystem: Host-associated > Plants > Roots > Rhizosphere > Soil | place: USA: Michigan... | reverse complement strand
TGCTCAACGCTTCGGTCAATGCGGTGAAGGTCGCGCTGGAGGCGATCCAGTCGCTCGGCGGCAACGGCTACATCAACGAGTTCCCCGCCGGCCGCCTGCTGCGCGACGCCAAGCTGTACGAGATCGGCGCCGGCACCAACGAGATCCGCCGCATGCTGATCGGCCGCGAGCTTTTCCACGGCAAGGCCTGACGCGGTTACACATGCAATGTCTTCGCGCCATGGATCGGGGCGGCGACAGTCTGATGCAGGTCAAAGATCAGCAACTCGTTGTCGCCCTGCCGGAACCATGACGCAGGACAGTACAGCCGTTGCTGCGGACCGAGGTTCCAGTAGCGACCGAGCAGCTGGCCATTGATCCACAGATAGCCCTTGGTCCACCCCGTCATGTCGATGTAACTGTCGCCGAGCCGGTTGAGGTGGACGATGGCCTTGAAGAAAATCCCCGCGCGCGATGGCGTGTTCACCAAGGGCCTGAGCTGGCGGATGAAGTCGTCATCCAGCGGCAGGCTGCAGACCTGCCAGTTTTCCAGCACGTCACCATCGAGGCGAATGCCGCCGACGATTCCCTTGCGGTCGGCCATCGCCGGGCCGTAGCCGACATGACCGAAACTGTCGACGAGGATGTCGATCAAGGCAGGCTTTGCAGCGGCGCCCGGCGGAAGACCGACCCGATGGCCCTTTCGCAGCCTCAGGTGCTCCACACGCGACACCGCACCGATGTAGATGCCGTCACTGAACACCGTGGCGTAATCGCGCACGCCGTCGATCGTCAGCACGCCACCCCCGCCATGGATCTCCCGGCGGTACAGCACCAGGCCGTGATCCTGTGCAAACAGCAGCTCGTTGGCTTGCGGCGTCCGCACTGCCGTGGATGGCGGCAGGTTGTCCCATAGCGATGCATGCGCCACCGGCATCACCGGCGCAAAGCGGATCGCCGGCGGTGATGCGGGCACGCCCGACAACGGTCGCCTCGTGTGTGCGGCAAGCAACTGGCGGAAGACGTGATAGTCCGGCGTGGCCTCGCCGCGCTCGTTGATCGGCGCGCCATAGTCGTAGCTGGTGATTACCGGCTCGAATTTCGAATAGTCGCCGTTCGCATTCGCGCCTGCACCGTAGCCGAAATTCGTCCCGCCATGCACTACGTAGAGGTTGAACGAGCGCCCTTCCGCCAGCAGCTTGCCCAGCGTGCCGACGAAATCGCCGCGCGCGAAATCGGGGTCACCCCAATGGGTGATCCAGCCGGGATAGCCCTCGCCCATCCACACCGGCATTTCGCCGGCGATCGCCTGCGCACCGACGAAATCGGTATCGCCGTCCAGACCCAGCGCGGTATCGGGCAGATACGTCTGCGCCTTGCGCACCTGGCCCAGTCCGTCGGAGATCGAGAACGGACCATGCACGCCGTGCTGCTCCCACAGCGAGCGGATCAGCTTGAGATAGTCGAGGTCGTGACCGAACGAGGCGTACTCGTTTTCCACCTGCAACATCAGGATCGGGCCGCCGCGATTCGCCATCAGCGGCGCGATGTGCGGCGCGATCGTGGCGATGTAGCGGCGCACCGCGGCCATGTAGTCGGCATCGTCCTTGTCGCGTACGCGCAGGTGCGGACACCGCAGCAGGTACGGTGGCAGTCCGCCGAAATCCCATTCGCCGCAGATGTACGGGCCGGGCCGCAGATACACCCACAGGCCCTCTTCCTGGCACAGTTTGATGAAACGGACAAAATCGCGGTTGCCGCTCTTCAGGTCGAATACACCGGGCTCGGGTTCCAGTGCGTTCCACATCAGATAAATCGCGATGGTGTTGAGCCCCATCGCCTTCGCCATGCGGATGCGGTGGCGCCAGTACTCGGCAGGGATGCGGATCGGATGCATCTCGCCGCTGCGGATCTGGAACGGCTCGGCATCCAGCAGAAATTGCTGCGTGGAAAGCTCGAAGCGATGCGGGAGCCCATCCGGCAGCCGCTCGGGCGACGCGACGTGTACGGCAGAGCCAGCCATGACGCGCGAACCGAGCGCGGCCAGCGGTGTCAGTGCGGTCAGCCGCAGAAAGTCCCGTCGTTGCATCGGATCTCCTTCGGAGGAAGTCGCCTGTTCAGGCACGTGCGCGCCGGTGTGCGCTCAATGCCGGCCGGCTGTGGTGATTCCGCCGGGACAGCCACCCGCGCGATCGGCGATTTTGACAGCGAGTTGCCAGGCGTCGCCCTGCGCCTTGGTCGGCAACGCCTCGCGCGCATGCGCCCATGCCTGCTCCATCGCGAACCAGTCGATCGGCGTCGGCGGCGTGCGGTCGACCAGCGCCTGTTCCAGCGACGCGAAGTAGCGGCGCCAACGCGGCGCGTACAGACCACTGACCAGACCATGCAATTCGCGGTTCGCGTAGTCGTGCAGGCCGCCGTGGTCGGCGCCGGAGCGATCGCCCCAGTGAGTGATGATCGAACGCTGGTCGTATTCCTGCTGCGCCGCTTCGGCCGCGTCGGCGGCATCGGTGCGCGCGTGCGCCAGCCAGGCGCCAAGCAGGAAGTGCGGATCGCTGGCGAGCAGGCGGTCGAGCAAGGCCATGTCATTGAGCCATTGTGCGGTGAGCGCGCGGAAACGTGGCAGATCCTTCGCTGCATACGCGGCCTTGATCTGCGGCAGCAGCACGCGCGCGCGGTTGCTCAGCACCTGTCGCGCCACGTCCACCAGGTCGTGGCGATAGGCACTGGTGACGCGCAGCGCAGGCGCCACCTGCAGCATTTCGCACACCGCCGGCTCGAACCGCGCGGCGTCGTACCGCATCGCCTCCGGCGACCAGTTGGCCGCGGTGCGCACGTCCAGGCTGGGCCGCGCATCGAACAGGCTGTCCTGCGGCTCGGACCATTCGCCGGACGGCATCGCGTACGCGGTGCTCGCGAGAATGCGCCACGCAGCGTTGGCGTGCGCATCGGCGCCACCATAGCGGTACGTCGCGTAATCGGCGAACCATGACGACGCCCTGGCGCGCGATTCGCTGTTCGGATCCCGCCAGGCGAGGGCGGCGAACCGTGCGAACGCGGCCGGATCATTGCCGCTGCCCTCGGGCATCCAGGCGATACCGCGCAACCCGCTGCCGTGCTTGTCTCGCCACGCCGGGAAGCGCTTGACCCAGACGTCGGCATTCGCACCCAGCGTGGTGTGGCCGCCGAAGTTGTTGATGCTGCCGAACGCATAGGGCGCGCCGTGCCAGTCGCGTTCGCGATCCATGCCGTCGTAGCGGTCGGACAAGCCGTCGACGACAAGGATGCGGCGATGATCCACCGCATCGACCACCGCCGCCGGCGGATTGCGCTGCCAACCCAGCATCACCCAACGCGCGCCCGGATGCGCCGCCTGCAGTGCGGCCATCACCTTTTGCGCGGCCGCGGCCTCCGGCACGTTGCCGGCGTTGCCGCCCTCGTGCAGAAGATCCATCTTGTACATCGTGCTGGCGCCGAACAGCTCGCGTTGATGGCGGTAGAACGTGGCAGCGATCTGCGCATACAGCGGTTCGCGTGGGTCGAGCCAGTCCGGCCGGCTGAAACCCACCCACGATCCCTGCGACACCACGTTCACGCCGGGATGCCTCGCGGCGAACTGCGGCGGCAACGTACCGAAGTAGCCCGGCAACACCGGCGTCATGCCCAGCGCACGCAGGCGCGCAACGATCTTCTGCGCCAGCGCGACGCGGCGCGCATACTGGTCCGGCGCCATCGGGCCGCCGAACGCCGACATGTTCTGCAGCAGCCACCACGGCTGGTGCGCGGTGGCCGGAATCCACGCACGGATCGACGCGTCGCTGTAGCCGAACGCGCGGAACGTGCGCCGGTACACCTCTTCCGTGCCAACCGGCACGAACACCTCGTTGATGCCGTGCAACGCGAGCAGGTCGAGCTTGCGCTCCCAGCCGGGCCAGTCCAGATAGGCGTCCGAATAACCGTCGTCGGTATCGTTGAGCGCATAGCGATCCGGCACTCGCGCCTCGCGGCGGATCGGCGCCGCGGGTGCCGGCAGCACGGCCGGCAGTCGCGCGAGGCTGTCGCCCGGCCAGCCGATGTCGACATGCGCCACCTGCTGCAGATAGGTCTCCACACCGCCGAGCAGCACCGCGGGCGAGGTACCCGCCACCATTACGTGACCCGGCGTACCGTAGATCTCGAGACGGTCGGCACGCTGTCCTCGCGGCAGCGCGATCAGGCGGAACTGCGCCGCCTGCGCTGCGGGAAGCAGGCGTTGCAGCGCATCCCGCGCCGGTGCGGTGTCGAAGGCCGGTGGCGGCGTCGCGGCAGCGGCGATGGCGGCGGCCATGCCGATGCCGAACAGCGCCACGCGGCAGCACGCGCCATGCAGCCGGCGACGAATAACCGCGGCACCCGGCCTCCGCATCATCCCGTCAGCCGCCGGTCACCGGCGTCAACTCCAGTGTCAGCACCTCGAACGGCGCCAGCCGGATCGTGTCCACGCGATCGGCGTCGAGCTGCTGCGGCACGTCGCTGCCGCCACTCTTCCACACGTCGTGCACGCGGAAGCGGCGCGCTGCGTCCGATGGCAGTTCCAGCTGGCGCTGCAGGTCGATCACTGCGGTCTGCGCGCGTGCATCCGGATTGCGCAGCGTGATGATCGACTTCTTCGGTGACCATGCGCCCCAACCGTAGACGTCGAGCCGGCCCGGATCGCCGCCGATCCAGTGCGTGTCGCGCAGCACGTCGGCATGGGCGCGCGACCATTTCGCCGCCTCGGCCAGCGTGTCCCAGTCCGTCTTGGCGAGCAGCGACGGCGTGATGTACAGCTCCTGCAACTCGGTGCCGGTGGCGAAGTAGGAGTGCACCTCGTTGGCGAAGTCGTGGGCCGGATCGGTGTTGAGCTTGCGGTTCTCCTTCGCGTAGATGATGCCGTGGAGCATCAGCGAGTTGAGCGGGAACAGCGGGCCCTTGATCACGATGTTGTGGTAGGTCTGCTGGTCGCGGTAGGTGATCCACTGCTCGCGCGTGCTGCCGACGCCGGTTTCGCTGTCGTCCTCGCCGTCGCGCCAGATGGTGTCGGCGTAGCGCAGCCAGAACGGCGACGCCCAGGTGCCGGTGGTGAGGTTGATGAAGGTGTCCGGCCTGGCCGCGCGGATGTCGTCGATCAACTGGATCGCCGCGGCGAAGTCGCTGTCGAAACGGCTGCCCGGGAATACTTTGTCGGCATTGCCGGTGCCGTCGAACTTGAACTGGTTGATGCCGTTCTTGTTGACCAGGTCCATCACGGCATCATGGAAGCGTTGGTAATACTTCGGACCGGACAAGGCGAGGCCGCCGTCGATGATCTCGTAGCCGGCCTTGGCGCCGCGTTCGGCGCGCTCCTTGGCCGGCGGGCCGTAGCCGCCCCACGGCGACAGCCACACGCCCGGCGCGGCACCGAACTTCGCAGCGGCGTCGCGCAGCGGCAAGAAGCCATGCGGGAAATCCTTGCTGAAACGCCAGCTGCCGCTGCGGTCGTCCCAGCCGTCGTCGAACAGGAACGAATCCAGCTGCACGCCGCGCTTGACGTGCAGCTCGGTGCCGACGGTGTTGATCCGGTCCAGCGCCTGCGCCTCGGTATATGGCGTGAAGTAGCCGATGTCGTACCACGAGTTGTAGTGCAGGAACGGCCGGTACGGATGCGCCCGCTCGCGTTCGACGTAGCTGGCGAAGTCACGCCGCAGCTGACCATCGCGCACGATGCCTATCACGGCCGAATAGGTGATCGTCTTGCCCTGCTCCAGCGGCAACTGCCGGTCCAGGGTCAGCTTGATGTCGCTGCCGCGCACCGTGCTGTCCGACTGCGGATGCTCGAAGCCCAGATAGACGTCGCCGGCAACCACCGGCGAACCCTTGGCCTCGCCGCTGACTTCCGCGCCGACCGCGCGCGTTTCCAGCAACGACACCTTGGCGATCTTCTCGTCCTGCTTCAGCGCGGTGACCGAGACCAGTTCGCGCAGGTAGGGCGAACCGTCGCGCTGCACCAGCTGCCAGTCCACCCGGAAGCGGCCATCGGCGTCGCCGAAGCTGGCCCGCACCGATTTGCCCGGGATGCGCGCGGCGAGGCGCGAGGCCTTCGCGTCGACCGGCAGCGCCTGCTCGTGCGGCGGTGACAGCAAACGCATGGCGTCAGCCTCGATGGTGCTGCCGTCGCCCAGCACCATCGCGAACGGTGCAGGCACGGCAAAGGTCTTGCCGTGCACGCGATCGGTCAGCGCGGCCCCGACAAGATGCTGTCCGTCGAGCTTCCAGCGCAGCTCGATCGCCGCATTGCCGAAGCTCGCCGTGCCTTGCCGGTCGACGAACGCCGCTTTGCCGGGATCAAGCACCAGCTTGCCGGTGGCGATGCTGTCCTCGGCGTGCACCCGGCCAGGGCCTGCCAGCGCGGCCAGCAGGCAACAAGCCAGCAGTTGCACGCGCGGCGAACGAAGGGGAAGAAAATGCGATGCTGCCATGGTTGTCCCTCGTGTTGATTATGGGTATCGACCGGCCGGGCTGTGCTCAACGCCGGCGCAGCTTTGCAAGACCGTGAGCGATGAATGCGGCATCCGGCTGCGCGGCGGAGCACGGCCGGACGCCGCACGCCAGGAGGCATCCGCGTCGTTCAATGCCGACAGCATGCCGAGGCCGATGCGGCAATGGGCAACAGCAACAAGCACCCTCACGGCTGCCTTGATAACCACTGCTGATGGCTGGATGAATCGCAATCCGCCAGATTTACCGCGCTGTTCTGCCCGGCATCGCCCGCAGCGTTGAGGCATTGGCCGGAGCCCACGTTGAACCAGGCTTTCGAACCCGGCATGTACAGCCATTCCTGGCTGCTGTCGGCAGCGCAATTCGCGACCAGTACGGCACTGTTGCCATTTCCCTGCAGGCAAACGCTCCGATCGACCAGATACAGCCGGTTATTGGCATCGTTCGCCAACAGCTGGTTGGCAACGGCCCAGGGGGAGCTGCGGCTTCCGGCACAGACGTTGAGGCCCATATGGTTGCCGCCCAACGTGTCCGCGCAGTAATGCCGAACGCGATTCTCGGCCATGAAAGGCACGCCAAAAGACTGGTTGATGGTGGTAATGGCCGTGTGGTCCGGGTTCATCATCGAACTGGCGATGGACGCGCAATCACCGTAGGTTTCTGTCGAGGCATGGTTGGTTTGCACGGCGTTGTTCGCCGGGTCGTACATGATCGGTGCGTAGAACACCGCAGTCGTGGGTGGCACCTGAGCGCAGGAGGAATACTGCTCCGACCCCTGGGTGAAATTTTCCACGAACTGCGGCACGACCGCTTGCAGAATGCCGTTGGCCGCGGGCGAGTGGATGGTTCCGATCACCGTGGTCGTGCCCGTGCTCTCATCGGTGATGGAAGCCTGCCACAGGTAGTTCTCGCCAGCATCGGCCTCGCCCGCGGGGATCGTTGTCTTTCCCGCGTAATCGACGTGGAAGGTGTACATGGCCCCCTCTTTCCATGCCGGCGCCTTGGTGCCCTTCGTGGTGAACAGGCATTGAGTGCCGGTGCCCTCGCCGCCGAATCCCTGGCATACCGCGCCAGCGGCTGAACCTGGTTTGTCGACACTGGAGTTGTAGGTCTGGCCGAAGATCGAAAAGAGAACGGTCTTGGTCTTCCTCGAGTTTTGCTGGATACCGGTATAGCCGCCCTGGTTGACGTTGACCGTCCAGAAGAACTGGCTGGCGTAATACGTATTGCCGTTGTTGCCCGGCTCGTAGGTCACCCGCATGGATGCGTCGATCCCGTTGTAGCCGTACAAGCCATCGGCATTCGCAACGGTCGAGGCGGGGTAGTAGTAGTGATTCGCCGCCATGCCACCGGCAATCACGGCGTAGGCCGGGCTGGCCAGGATGGCTCCAATACCTGCAAGCCCATAAGCGAGGTGCAACAGATATTTTTTCATGGGGTACCTCTGGTGAATGAGCAAGGCGATCGACGCCCGGCGCAACAACAAGGTTCACGGGCAATGAGCGAGGCGGCGCACCCTCTCGGCGCGGCGCCCCGTGTCCTCATCGAAAGGTATAGCGGGCGATCAGCATCGTCGTCCGCGGAGCCTGCCAGGTGGCTGCGCCGTAGCTCGGGTTGAGGATCGGCGAGCCGTCGGTCTGGAAGCCACCGGTGTCGTACAGCTGGTTCGCATCAATGCGGCCCTGACGGTTGGTGACGTTCTGCACCTGCAGGTCCAGGCTCAGGTGGTTCGACTCGTTGATCGTCCAGTCGTAACCCACGCCCAGGTTCCACTGCCAGAACAACGGCATCCGTCCGGCCGCGCCCAGCGGTGCCGGCACGTTGTTGCAGAAGTGGCTGGCGGCACCGTATTGCTCGGCGGGGTTGTCGATGTCCGGATAGGTGCCCAGGCAGTTCTGCGGTGTGCCGGTGGAAAGATCGAACGTGCTGCCGATGCGCAGCCCGGTCGGGAAGTAATAGATGCCGTTGAGCTTGAGGCTGTGTCGCACGTCGCCGGCCAGGTTGCCGGAGCTGTGCTCCATCAGGCCGGGGAAATCCCACAGGATCTGCTCGGACGGTCCGCCGTTGGTACGCGTGCCGAGATTGAGCAGGCCATCGTAGTTGCCGTACAGATGCGCCCAGGTGTAGCTGAGGTCGAGGAAGTACGGCTCCTCGCTGTTCTGCGCATGGGTCAACTCCAGCGTGAGGTGGACGTACTTGCGCGTGGGCGCGGGACCGAAGACGCTGCCCGGCACGGTCAGCGATTCGAGCTTGCCGTCGCCGTTGTAGTCGCGCATGAACACCTGGGCGATGCCCGGATTGATCATCGGGCAACCGCTGGAATCCTCGTAGCCCGGATAGCCGTGCGCCTGCGCGTAGTCGGTGATGCCCTGGGTGTAGCAGGTGTCCTCGATCGCGCGCTTGAGCGAGGAGTAACCCAGTTCGGCCAGCGACGACCAGCTGTTGCCCAGCGTCTTCTGCACGTACAGCTGGAACTCGTACTGGTACGGCGCCTTGATGTTGGATGTGGCGACGTTCGCAGCGCTTGGCGCCAGGCCGTTGATCAGCGTTTCCTGCGGGCCGATCTGGGTCAGGCCGGTCGGCGCCTGCGTGTTCGGATCCCTGCCGGCGTAGGTGTAGTAGCGGTACCACTGCGTGACGGCACCGGCGGCACCGTTGTTGACGCTGGACGGAATCGGAATGGTGTACTTGCCTGCGTTGGCACCGACCTTCATCGTGCTGTCGCCGTACACATCCCACGACACGCCAAACCGCGGAGACAGCAGCGGCAGGCGCCAGAAGTTCTGGCCGTTGATGTTCTTGTTGACGAAGGTGTCGTCGCGCAGGCCGGCATAGGCGATCCAGTGATCCGAGACCTGCCAGTAATCATCGACGTAGAACGCCTTGTTGACCGTGTAGAACGGACCACCGGTGCTGATGTAGTACTGCGCCACGTAACGGCCGTCCGCCGGTGCCGGCGAACCGTTCGGCAGCACGCTGCCGGGCTGGGTGTGATAAGTCCAGTCGCCGCCATCGGAGGTGGTGCCGACGTTGTTGATGAAGTGCTTGTAGTGTTCGGCGCCGATGGTGATCTTGTGGTCACCCAGGTTCCAGGTGAAATCGCCCTTGAAACCACGGCGCCAGTAGGCAAACGGGTACAGCTTGGTGCTGGTGGTGGTGAGGCCGATGTTCTTGCGCACCTGGGTGACCGGATCGACTTCGACCACATAAGGCAGATTGGTGCCCGAGGTGGATGTCGGGCTCAGCGAGGATTGGCTGAGGTATCCGCCCATCAGGCGCAGGCTCATGTCGTCGTTGATCTGCCAGTGATAGTTGCCGATCAGGAACTGGTTCTTGACCTGGGTCGAGGTCCAGCCTGCGTACGCGCCCTGCGAGGACGGATCGTAGTCGCGCGTCAACGCATACCGGTTGTTGAAGGTGTTCTTCCAGTCACGGTTGCCGACCACGTTGAGCGACTGGTCGGCATTGATGTTCCACGTCAGGTTGAGCAGGCCGTTCTTGTCGCGGTTGGCCGTGTCGACGTGCCGGTTCTGCGTATTGCTTTCGCTGGTGTTGGCCGGCGAATTGCCCAGCATGGCAAAGAAGAACAGCTTGTCCTTCACCAGCGCGCCGGACGCAAACAGGTACTGGTTGGCCACATTGGCGCTGTGGCTGTTGGAGGAGTTGAAGTGGTAGTAGTCGCCCTGCGATGTGCGCGAATCGCGCGCACGCGGGTTGAACCAGGAAGTCGCCGGCGTGAAGTACAGCGAATAGCCCGCCTGGAATCGGTTGGTACCCTGGCGCACGGTGGA
>Ga0157370_10009649_pt1 | contig 10265 bp, 8 predicted proteins | sample C35metaG_FD_113463 | JGI IMG/M metagenome (GOLD analysis project Ga0157370, IMG submission 113463) | Corn rhizosphere microbial communities from Kellogg Biological Station, Michigan, USA - C3-5 metaG | ecosystem: Host-associated > Plants > Roots > Rhizosphere > Soil | place: USA: Michigan... | reverse complement strand
GCAGCAAGCGCTCGTAGGCGTCCCAGCGGCGCTTCTGGCGAAACGCCTGGGCGAGGTTCAAATCCAATTCCACCGGCGCCAAACGCATGCCCTTGCCCGGGGTTTTGCCCATCAGTTGCAGGCTGATGCGCTCTTCCGGTTGCAGACGAATGATCAGGCGGTTGGGCAGGGTGTTGTCGAACAACAGGTGCGGCACCTGCTTGAAGTGGATAACGATTTCCGAGGTCTTTTTCGCCAGGCGTTTGCCGGTGCGCAGGTAGAACGGCACGCCGGCCCAGCGCCAGGTGTTGATCGCCACTTGCAGGGCAACAAAGGTTTCGGTGTCGCTGTCGTTATCGACGTTTTTCTCGAAGTAATACGCCGGTACTTCCTGGCCGCCGATCTTGCCGGCGGTGTATTGGCCGCGCACGGTTTTGTCGTGCACGTCCATGCCTTGAATCGGCTTCAGGGCCTGGAGAATTTTCAGTTTTTCATCGCGCACCGACTCGGCGTCAAAGCGCGCCGGGGCTTCCATTGCCACCAGGCAGAGCAACTGCAACAAGTGGTTTTGCACCATGTCGCGCATCGCCCCGGAGCGGTCGTAGTAGGCGCCACGGTTCTCTACACCGAGGGTTTCGCACACGCTGATTTGCACATGATCGATATGCCCGCTGCGCCACAGCGGCTCGAACAGGATGTTGGCGAAACGCAGCGCCATCAGGTTTTGCACCGTCTCCTTGCCCAGGTAGTGATCGATGCGAAACACCCGCGACTCATCGAACACCGCGCCAATGGCTGCGTTGATCGCCCGTGCCGAATCGAGGGAATGGCCGATAGGTTTTTCCAACACGATGCGCGCGTTGGGCCCGGCCAGGCCGGCGACTTTCAGGTGGCGGGCGATGTCTTCGAACAGATTCGGCGCGGTGGCCAGGTAATACACCTGCACGCGATCACCGGCTGGGCCGAGGTGACGGGCCAGACGGCCGAAATCGGCGCTTTGCGAGGCATCAATGGGAAAGTAATCCAGGCGCTCGGCGAAGCTCGCCCAGGTCGCTGCGTCGAAATCGGCACGCGCCACCTGCGCCCGGCAGCGGCGTTCGGCCAGTGCCTGATACGCCACGCGCGCCATGGGGCTGCGGGCGAGGGCGAGAATGCGCGTGCCCTCGTGCAGGCGGCCGTCGCGGTGCAGGTGATAGAGCGCCGGCAGAAGCTTGTGCAGCGCCAAATCTCCGGTGCCGCCGAATACCAGCATGTCGCAAGGAATGGAAAGCAAATGACCCTCCGGGGTACAGCAGACGGTGTGAAAACGACGGCGCTCGGTTGGCGGCGTGAAAATAGCTTTTTGCCCGCCGTGCATGGTTTGGCTGGGCGTCGGGAAGGTCATGTAGTATAACTACACGCGCGCTACAACCCGGCGTCGGCCGATCATAACTCATCAAAAGAGCCAATCCCTTGAACCTCTTGCAACACATTGCCCAGTCGCGTCACCTGTTACGAAAATCGGAGCTGAAAGTCGCCGATCACGTGCTGCTCGACCCGGCGGCCGTGATGCACAGCTCCATGGCAGATCTGGCCCACAGCGTTGGCATCAGCGAGCCCACCATCGTGCGCTTCTGCCGTGCCATCGGCTGTACCGGCTTTCAGGACTTGAAGTTGAAACTGGCGCAAAGCCTGGCCGCTGGCGCCAGCTTCGGCCAGTTCGCCATTCACGAAGATGACTCGGTCGCCGACTTCAGCCTGAAAATTTTCGACACCACGCTGCACACGCTCATCGAAGTGCGCGAAAAGCTCGACCCCAAAGCCCTGCAACACGCCATCGCTGCCTGCTCGCAAGCGCAGCGCGTGGAGTTTTACGGCTTTGGTGCGTCCGGTGCGGTGGCCGCCGATGCCCAGCACAAATTCTTCCGCCTGCTGCTCACCGCTGCGGCCTATTCCGACCCGCACATGCAGGCGATGTCGGCGGTCACGCTGAAGCCGACCGACGTGGCCATCTGCATCTCGCAATCGGGGCGCTCGAAAGACCTGCTGATCACCGCCAACCTGGTGCGTGAAACCGGCGCCACGCTCATCACCCTGTGCCCAAGCCAAACGCCGTTGGCCGAGCTGTCCACCGTCAACCTCGCCATCGACGTGCAGGAAGACACCGAAATCTACACGCCGCTCACCTCACGCATCGCCCACTTGGTGGTGATCGACGTGCTGGCCATGGGCGTTGCCATGGCGCGTGGCCCGACCTTGGTGAACCACCTCAAGAGCGTGAAACGCAGTCTGCGCAGCCTGCGGTTGTCGCCCAAGTCGCTGAAGTCAGCGGACGATGCGCGGGCTGACTGAGAGCTTCTAAAGCATCGCGGCTAAACCGGAGCGCCGGCCGGCCGCTCCCACAGGATTGCGATACCTGTGGGAGCGGCTTTAGCAGCGATGCTTTTCACCCGCCGTCACACGAAATTCATCCCGCCTGCACACAACTGTCGCTTTCCCCGCCCAGTCTGGTACTCCCGAATCCAACGATGGGAGCACGCACATGACTCGTTATCTGGATGAAGCACAGCCTTACGCCTCCTCTGCCGCGAAAACCAAACGCCAGCTCGAAGACCAGCGCCGCATGGCTTATCGCCGCGCCATCGAAGACTTCACCGAAGAGCGTCGCCTGCAACTTGAGCTGTCGGATTATCCCGATCTGGTTGCCGCCAATTACCTGGCCGCTAGCCAGGCACCGCGCCGAAGCGGGCCGCCAAGCCACTGATTTGCGCACGCTCGGCGCGAATAAAGGCGAAGAACGTTTGCGCCACCGGTGACAGGTATTTGCCGCGCGGGTGCACCAGGCACCAGCTGCGCATCAGCGGCAGCTCAGTCACCGGCAATTCGCGTAGCGCGCCGCTTTCCAGTTCGCGGCGCACGGCGTGGCGCGAAAGCAGGGCGATACCCAGCCCGGCAATCACGCCTTCGCGTTGCGACTCCATCGAGCCCAGCTCTATGGTCTGCTGGAAGTGCGCGCGCTTTTGGTGGCAGTAATCTTCGATGGACTTGCGCGTGCCCGAGCCCGGTTCACGCACCAGTAGCGGCCAGGCGCACAGGTCTTGCAGCTTGAGGGTGGCGTGCCTGAGCAGCGGATGATCCGGCGGCGCAACGGCCACGATGGGATTGTCGAGAAACGGCAAAAACTCCAGCGACATGTCTTGCGGCACCTGCGACATGATCAGCAAATCGTCGCGATTGGCGCTCAGGCGGCGGATGGTCTGCGCATGGTTGACGACCACCAGCTGCAGATTCACTTCCGGGTACTGGCGCTTGAACGCGGCGAACAAGTGCGGCACGAAGTATTTCGCGCTCGACTCCACCGCCAGGTTGAGCTGCCCTTGTAGCGAGCCCTGCAGATCCGAGAGCTGCATATCCAGACTTTCCAGCCGGCCAAAAATGTCGCTGCTGGCGCGCAACAGCGCTTCGGCGGCTTCGGTGAGGTAGAGCTTTTTGCCGATGTAGTCGAAAAGTGGCTGACCTATCAGCGCTTCCAGCTGACGAATTTGTAGGGAAACGGCCGGCTGCGTCAGAGAAATTTCCTCGGCGGCGCGGCTATAGGACTTGCTTTCGCACACTGCCTGGAAGACTTGCAGCTGGCGTAATGTCATACGCAGCAATGACTTACGCATGGCATTTGGCCTTTTGCGGGTTGTCGGGTCGGCCAACTATAAGCCGTTACTTATGCCTAACCCAATAATTAATCATTTTGGGTAATCGTTGTGCGGGGCTAGGGTGTCGGGACGTTGACGCTTCAGGCGTTGCCCCGTTCAACCGGCTGAGGGCCAGCTCCGTGATCAAGAAAATTCTGATCGCTAACCGTGGCGAGATTGCCGTCCGTATCGTGCGTGCCTGCGCCGAAATGGGCATTCGCTCCGTGGCGATTTATTCCGATGCCGACCGCATGGCCTTGCACGTCAAGCGCGCCGACGAAGCCCACAGCATTGGCGAGGAGCCGCTGGCCGGTTACCTCAACCCGCGCAAGCTGGTGAACCTGGCGGTGGAAACTGGCTGCGATGCGCTGCATCCGGGCTACGGTTTTCTCTCTGAGAACGCCGAGCTGGCCGATATTTGCGCCGAGCGCGGCATCAAGTTTATCGGCCCGTCTGCCGAAGTGATTCGCCGCATGGGCGACAAAACCGAAGCGCGCCGCAGCATGATCAAGGCCGGCGTGCCGGTGACGCCGGGCACCGAAGGCAACGTGGCGGACATTCACGAAGCGCTCACCGAAGGCGACCGCATCGGTTACCCGGTGATGCTCAAGGCCACCTCAGGCGGCGGCGGACGCGGTATTCGCCGCTGCAATAGCCGCGAAGAGCTTGAGCAAGCCTTCCCCCGGGTTATTTCCGAAGCCACCAAGGCATTCGGCTCGGCCGAAGTGTTCCTAGAAAAGTGCATCGTCAATCCCAAGCACATTGAAGCGCAGATTCTCGCCGACAGCTTTGGCAACACCGTGCACCTGTACGAGCGCGACTGCTCAATTCAGCGCCGTAACCAGAAGCTCATTGAAATCGCCCCCAGCCCGCAACTGACGCCCGAACAGCGTGCCTACATCGGCGACCTCGCCGTACGCGCCGCGCAGGCCGTCGGCTACGAAAACGCCGGCACCGTGGAGTTCCTGCTCGCCGAGGGCGAGGTGTACTTCATGGAGATGAACACCCGCGTGCAGGTGGAACACACCATCACCGAAGAGATCACCGGCATCGACATCGTGCGCGAGCAAATCCGCATCGCCTCGGGCCTGCCGCTTTCGGTGAAGCAGGAAGACATTCAGTACCGCGGTTTCGCCCTGCAATTTCGGATTAACGCCGAAGACCCGAAGAACAACTTCCTGCCCTCGTTCGGCAAGATCACCCGCTACTACGCCCCCGGCGGCCCCGGCGTGCGCACCGACACGGCGATCTACACCGGCTACACCATTCCGCCGTACTACGACTCCATGTGCCTGAAGTTGGTGGTCTGGGCGCTGACCTGGGAAGAGGCCATGGACCGTGGCCTGCGCGCCCTGGACGACATGCGCTTGCAAGGGGTGAAAACCACCGCCGCCTATTACCAGGAAATTCTGCGTAACGCGGAATTTCGCAGCGGCCAGTTCAACACCAGTTTCGTCGAAAGCCACCCTGAACTGACCAACTACTCCGTCAAGCGCAAACCCGAAGAGCTGGCCCTGGCCATCGCCGCCGCCATCGCCGCCCACGCAGGCCTGTGAGGAACACATCCATGTCCAAGAAAATCCATGTAACCGACACCATCCTGCGTGACGCCCACCAGTCCCTGCTGGCTACCCGCATGCGCACCGAAGACATGCTGCCCATCTGCGACAAGCTCGACAAAGTCGGCTACTGGTCGCTGGAAGTCTGGGGCGGCGCCACATTTGACGCCTGCGTGCGCTTCCTCAAAGAAGACCCATGGGAGCGCCTGCGCCAACTGCGCGCCGCCTTGCCCAACACGCGCCTGCAAATGCTCCTGCGCGGCCAGAACCTGCTCGGCTACCGCCATTACAGTGACGACGTGGTCAAGGCGTTCGTGGCCAAGGCGGCGGTCAACGGCATCGACGTGTTCCGCATCTTCGACGCCATGAACGACGTGCGTAACCTGCGCGTGGCCATCGAAGCGGTGAAGGCGGCTGGCAAACACGCCCAGGGCACCATCGCCTACACCACCAGCCCGGTGCACACCATCGAGGCGTTCGTGGCCCAGGCCAAACAGATGGAAGCCATGGGCTGCGACTCGGTAGCGATCAAAGACATGGCCGGCCTGCTCACGCCTTACGCCACCGGCGAGTTGGTGAAAGCGCTGAAAGCCGAGCAATCGCTGCCGGTGTTTATCCACTCCCACGACACCGCTGGCCTGGCTGCCATGTGCCAGCTCAAAGCCATCGAAAACGGCGCCGACCACATCGACACAGCGATCTCCAGCTTCGCCTGGGGCACCAGCCATCCGGGCACCGAGTCGATGGTCGCGGCGCTGAAAGGCAGCGAATACGACACCGGCCTGAACCTGGAACTGCTGCAGGAAATCGGCTTGTACTTCTACGCCGTGCGCAAGAAGTACCACCAGTTCGAAAGTGAATTCACCGCCGTGGACACCCGCGTGCAGGTCAACCAGGTTCCCGGCGGCATGATCTCCAATCTGGCCAACCAGCTCAAAGAGCAGGGCGCGCTGAACCGCATGAACGAAGTGCTGGCCGAGATTCCGCGCGTGCGCAAAGACCTCGGCTACCCGCCGCTGGTAACCCCGACCTCGCAGATTGTCGGCACCCAGGCGTTCTTCAACGTGCTGGCCGGCGAGCGCTACAAAACCATCACCAACGAAGTGAAGCTGTACCTGCAAGGCGGCTACGGCAAAGCGCCGGGCCAGGTGGACGAGAAATTACGCCGCCAAGCCATCGGCAACGAAGAACTGATCGACGTTCGCCCGGCCGACCTGCTCAAGCCGGAAATGGACAAACTGCGCGCAGAAATCGGCGCGGTGGCCAAGTCGGCTGAAGACGTGCTGACCTACGCCATGTTCCCCGACATCGGCCGCAAATTCCTCGAAGAACGCGCCGCCGGCACCCTGACTCCCGAAGTGCTACTGCCGATTCCCGAAGCCGGCAGCGTGGCCAGCGTGGGCGGCGAAGGCGTGCCGACCGAGTTTGTCATTGACGTACACGGCGAAAGCTACCGCGTGGACATCACCGGCGTCGGCGTGAAAACCGACGGCAAGCGCCACTTCTACCTGTCCATCGATGGCATGCCGGAAGAAGTGGTATTCGAACCGCTCAACGACTTCGTCGGCGGTGGCAGCGGCAGCAAACGCAAAAACGCCAGCGCGCCGGGCGATGTGAGCACCACCATGCCGGGCAATATCGTTGACGTGCTGGTGAAAGAAGGCGATGTGGTCAAAGCCGGCCAGGCCGTGCTGATCACTGAAGCGATGAAAATGGAAACCGAAGTGCAGGCGCCGATTGCTGGCACCGTTAAAGCCATTCACGTGGCCAAGGGCGACCGCGTGAATCCGGGCGAGGTGTTGGTGGAGATTGAGGCTTGATCGGCTAGAAAGAGCACGTCCCATTGGGGGAGCCGAATGGCTCCCCTTTTTTGTGGGGTGCAGAAATTCGAAATTTCACTCCGTCATTCCCGCGCAGGCGGCGGTGCGACGATTCGGAATCCAGAATCGCTCGGTAGAACGGAGCTGTCTGAACCATCTCTCGATTTTGGGCTTCACTCCGTCATTCCCGCGAAAGCGGGAATCCAGTGGTCCGGCAATCCGGCGCGGTGGTTGTTCAGGCATCGCCGCTCTCCTGCACAATTCTGGATTCCCGCTTTCGCGGGAATGACGGTGTTGGGGGGATGACGGTGTAGCGGTTTGAAGAAACCCGCTTCCGCACAAATCCATCACAAGATTTTGGTTTTACTCTGTCATTCCCGCGAAGGCGGCGGTGCGACGATTCGGAATCCAGAATCGCTCGGTAGAACGGAGCTGTATGACCATCTCTCGATTTTGGGCTTCACTCCGTCATTCCCGCGAAAGCGGGAATCCAGGTGCGGTGATTGTGCAGACAACTCCGTTCTCCTACGCGATTCTGGATTCCCGCCTTCGCGGGAAAGACGGTGGTCGAGGCGGCAGGAGGTGTCTCCTACAAAACCCGCTCCCCACACAAATCCAACCCAAACCACTGCTCCACATCCCCCTGCGCCAACCCCGCCCCCAGCAAGCCAAACAACTTACCCAGCGCCGCCTCCCGCGTCATGCCACCGGCCGATATCAACCCGGTATTCACCAGTGCGCTCCCCGCCGCATACACACCAAACTCCACATGCCCCTGCGGACACTGACTGATCGCCGCCAGCACCACGCCACGCGCGTGCGCAGCCTTGAGCACCGCGAGCAGTTCAGCATTGTCCGAAGGCCCAGTGCCGACGCCATAACATTCGAGCAACAACGCCTGCGCGCCGGTGGCGAGCAGGGCTTCGGCATGGCTGGCGAGTACGCCGGGATACAGCGGCAGCACGGCGATATTCACCGGCTGGCGCTTCACGTCGTACGCCAACAAAGCCGGAAGCGCTCCGGCCCGTTCGCCGACGCGGTGGCGAGGCTGCTCGGTGAAGGCGTCGAACGCCTCGCTGCGCAGTTTGCTCACCCGCGCGCCGTGCATCAGCTTGCCGTTGAAGTACAGGTGCACGCCCGGCTTGGCGCCAGCCTGCAGTGCCTGCATGGCACCGAGCAGATTGCTCCAGGCATCGCTGCCCTCGGCGCCGGCCGGCAGCATGGAGCCGGTGAGCACCACCGGCACGTTCAGGCCCAGCAGCAGGAAACTCAATGCGGCGGCGCTGTAGGCTAGCGTGTCGGTGCCGTGCAGCACCAGCACGCCATCGAAGCCGCCGCCGCTAATGGCTTCGACGATCACGTCGCGCATCGCCAGCCAATTGGCCTGGCTCATGTTGGCGCTGTCCAACAGCGGCAGCAGTTCATGGAACTGCCAGTCGATGTCTACGCGCGGCGACAGGGTGCGCAGGTGTTCGCTCATTCGCACCTCGAAGCCACCGGCCGGAGCCAGCCCTTGAGCGGTTTGCAGCATGCCGATGGTGCCGCCGGTATAGAGCACGAAAAGCTTCATGCCGGATTCCTTTGTTGTTATTGGAAAAGCATCGCGGCTAACGCCGCTCCTACGCTACGCACACTTTGTAGGAGCGGCTTTAGCCGCGATAAGTCGGTCGCAGCATACCGCGCTGAGCCCAGAGACAAGAATGCCGCGCCAGCATCCGCGGGCGCGGCATTGCGTCAAACAGTTACAGCAAATTAGCGGTGGCTGGCAGCCAGGTGACCGTCAACGGCGGCGCTGCTGGCAGCGGCCTGAGGGGTGGTCGGCCAGGCGTCGCGGTCCAGGTCCAGATCAGCGAATTTACGGGCATCGAACACCGGCGTGGCGACGCCGGCTTTGCGCTGTTCGTCGTAGTCGCGCATTACCCGCAGGCCGACTTTGATCAACATCGCCAGGGCGATCAGGTTGACGAAGGCCAGGCAGGTCATGGTGATGTCGGCAAAGGCGAATACGGTGGTGAGGTTCTGCATCGAGCCCCAGCAGATCAGCGCCAGTACCAGGCCGCGATAGGTCAGCAAGGCCACACGGCTTTTGCCGAGCAGAAATTGCAGCGCGTTTTCGCCGAGGTAGTAGTTGTAGAGGATGCAGGTGAACACGAAGAGGCTCAGTGCCACGCTGACGAAAATGCGGCCCCAATCACCGACCACGGCGGCCAGCGAGTTCTGGGTCAGCACAATGCCGTCGCCTTCAAACCCTGGGGTATAGAAACCGGAGAGCAGAATCAGCAGGGCGGTGCAGGTGCAAATTACGAAGGTGTCGAGGAACACGCTGAACGCCTGAACCACGCCTTGCGCAACCGGGTGCTCAACGCTGGCAACTGCCGCCACGTTTGGCGCACTGCCCAGGCCGGCTTCGTTGGCGAACACGCCGCGTTTCACGCCCATCACGATCGCGCTGCCCAGCAGGCCGGCGAACGCAGGTTCGAGGCCAAAGGCGCTTTTCACGATGGTGACCAACATGCCGGGCACCAGGTCGATCTGGGTGAAGATCACGTACAAGGTCACGCCGATGTAGGCGAGGGTTTTCACCGGCACCAGCAGGTCGGACACCGAGGCGATGCGCTTGATACCGCCGATGAACACCAGACCCAGCAACACCGCCAGGCCGATGCCGGTGTACTGCACCGGGAAGCCGAAAGCGTTTTGCAGGGAGTGGGTCACGGTGAACGATTGCAGGCCGTTAAAGGCGAAGCCGTAGGTCACCAGCAGCAACACGGCAAACACCATGGCCATCCAGCGCAGCTTGAGGCCGTGTTGAATGTAATACGCCGGGCCGCCGCGATACAGGCCGTCACCGTCGGAACGCTTGTAGAGCTGCGCCAGGGAGCACTCGAAGAAGCTGCTGGACATGCCGACCAGTGCGGTCACCCACATCCAGAACACCGCGCCGGGGCCGCCGAGGGTCACGGCAATGCCGACACCGGCGATGTTGCCCGCGCCCACGCGGCCGGCGAGGCTGAGCATCAGGGCTTGGAACGAGCTGAGTTGACCGCCGCTGCTGCGCAACGACTGCTTGAACACGCTGAACATGTGGCCGAAATGGCGGAACTGAACGAAGCGCGAGCGAATGGTGAAGTAACTGCCCAGGCCGACGATCAGTACGATCAGCAGCTTGCCGGACAGGAAGTCATTGAGCATTTCAAGCATGGGAGGTTTCCTCGACTCTTATTGTTCGAATGCAGCGG
>Ga0157370_10009648_pt1 | contig 10266 bp, 10 predicted proteins | sample C35metaG_FD_113463 | JGI IMG/M metagenome (GOLD analysis project Ga0157370, IMG submission 113463) | Corn rhizosphere microbial communities from Kellogg Biological Station, Michigan, USA - C3-5 metaG | ecosystem: Host-associated > Plants > Roots > Rhizosphere > Soil | place: USA: Michigan... | reverse complement strand
GCCCCGACTTTTAAAGAGCATTTAGGGTGCGTAGCTCAGCTGGATAGAGCATCTGCCTTCTAAGCAGACGGTCAAAGGTTCGAATCCTTTCGCGCTCACTGAAAGACTTACTGGAAACAGTGAGTCTTTTTTGTTTTATCATATCTGAATTTTACAATTTAAAAGTGTATTTTTTGCGTATTTTAGTCCTATGCACTTTTGCTATATCCTTCATTCAAAAACCTTAGATAAGTTCTATATCGGACATTCTTCAGAATCTTTACAAGAAAGATTAAGAAAGCATCTGTCCGATCACAAGGGATTTACATCAAAAGCTAAAGATTGGATGCTTGTTTATTTTGAAACTTTAGAATCTAAATCTCTAGCATATAAAAGAGAAAGGGAAATTAAAGCATGGAAAAGTAAACCAAAAATTCAAAAGCTCATACAATCAGCAGAAAAGATAGAGCATCCCGATTTATAATCGGGACGGCAAAGGTTCGAATCCTTTCGCGCTCACTGAAAGACTTACTGGAGACAGTGAGTCTTTTTTGTTTTTATTTCTTACTCAAAAATCATTCGCTCTGAACTTTTTGAAAATATAAAATTGAACGTTCTGACAATGGTAAATAAACCAACATATTGGAAATTTGCATAAACATAAATTTTAATGAAAAAAGAAAATATACTTGCAATTTTCCTATTCGTAATGACTTCCGGTCAAGTAGGAATTAATACAAAAAATCCAACAGAAACTCTTGATGTTAACGGCATAGAGAGAGTGAGGGAACTTCCAAAGCATCAAACAGCCAATGCTATTTTTACAAAGCCCGATGGCTCTTACTCTGGTAATAAAGATCAAACCTTTGTAGCAACCAGAAGAGTTGTAGCTGATGCTAATGGTGTTCTGGGATATATTGATGGATTATCCGGTGGTGATCCGGGTAGTTCCCGTAGAAATGTCACTATTGGGTATTCAGCCAGTTTATGGGATGGAAATCTGTATGCGATTGGAGGCTCAGGTTTCCCTGATTTTAATTCTCAACTTCAAAATAAACTTAATTATGGGGCCAATGGTATCTATAATAAAGTATCAGGTATTGACTTCATACGATTTGAAGGGCAGATTAATAATTATACTGCAACGCAATTAAAAAATATAGTGGATGTTTTCTGTATTGGTGTTTCTCCCGGAGTAGAATTAGATATTACTATACTTACAAAGATCAAAGATTTTTCAGATTTGGGAGGGGTTGTTATCGTTCTTCTTGACGCCGGCAGAAATACTCAGGCTCTTCAGGTATTTGGTGGAAACGGCAGTGTAGCTAGTGGTACAGGATATTCGTATTCTATAAGTGGAACAACAGGCAGTAATGGTGTTTTTGGAAATATCGCAGGAAACACTGTTATTTATGGAGCTCAAACTGCAGGAAGAGTCTCCAACTCTCAACTCCCTCCCGCCAGCACAATTTTAGCTACAGAAGGAGGATCTGGGACATCCTTTGCTGGTATCACCACAACCGGAACCAATGGAAGAGTGATATTCTTTTGGGATGAAGGAGTATTTAGGTTTTCTGGTGTTAGCGGTAGTTACATAGATACAGATCAGGAAAAATATCTGCATAATATCATGGCATATGCGTTAGACAAATTGAATCTATAATTTCCGGTTTTTCAAAAGCTATCCTTCTCTTCTGGATGAAAAACATAAAACAAATTTATTATGAGTGTATAATAAATTTGTTTTATCATTTTGACAAAATTTGTTTTTTTGTCGAAAATATATTATTTTTGCACTCATATTTCAGACAATTTTCAGACAATGTCATCTCATACAGAACAAGATCAGCTTTCACAACAAATCCTGGAAACCGCTTCAGGGCTGTATTTGAAGTATGGTTTAAAGAAAGTGACCATGGATGATATTTCAAAAGCAGTCGGGAAAAGCAGAACATCTATCTATTATTATTATAAAAACCGGGAGGAAGTTTTTCAGGCAGTTTTGGATAATCTGATCAAAGAAGTTATTGCTGAGATTGATTCCAAGATGAAAAAGAAAAGGACTTTTGAAGGGAAGATTCAGGAGTTTTGTCTGGCTAAAGTAAAGACATCGGAAGAAAGGTCTTCGTTTTTCAGGGCTATTGAAGCTGGGATGGACAATGAAGAAAAATCAAAGCATATTACCGATGCCCACAACCGAATGATGGAAGCAGAAAGAAATCTTCTTCTCAATCTATTCTCAACGAGCATTAACAGTGGTGCCATTCCAAAAGTTGCCACTGAAGAACAGGAAACCATTATCTTTATTCTACAGAGCAGTATCAGAGGAATAAGGCGCGAAATGAGTTTAAAAAACAATTTTAAAAATTTAAACAATACAGTGAATACACTGACCTCTATGGTTATTCAACATATCAGGTAAAAATTTTTTATTTAAATTTTGACATTTTTACAATATATGTCAAAAAGTCTATTTTAAAAGATGAACAAATTAAGTAATATCAGTACATTCCGGGCTTTCAGAAGCACCAATTATACGTTGTATTTTTTCGGGCGTTCTGTCTCACAATTCGGGACATGGATGCAGCGTACAGCAGTGGTATGGGTTGTATACAGCATGACTCAGTCTGCCTTTATGCTGGGGCTCACCATTTTTGCAGAACAATTCCCCTCTTTTTTATTTTCAGCATTCGGTGGCGTTGCTGCAGACAGGTATAACCGGTATAAAATTATACAGATCACTCAAATTTTATCATTAATACAAGCGTCACTACTGGCTTTTCTGGTAATGACCGGGCATCAGAATATATGGAGCTTCATTGTGCTCAGTGTTTTTCTCGGTATTATCAATGCTTATGATATCCCGGCACGTCAGGCCATGATCAATGAAGTAGTAACGGATGATGAAGATCTTCCAAGTGCTCTTTCTCTGAGCGCAGCCATGGCAAGTATTGCAAAATTAGCAGGCCCCGCCCTTTCCGGAATTATCCTTCAAAAATTCGGAGCGGGAACATGTTTTCTTATCAATGCAGCCAGCTTTGCAGCGGTGATGGTTTCCATTTCTTTGATGAAAATAAAGATTGTTCCCAAAAAACCTACTAAGAAGGGAACTTTTACAGAATTAGCTGAAGGGTTCAGGTATCTGAAAAAAGAACCTTCCATCAGTCTGGTCATTATCATGCTGAGTATTACAGGCTTATTGATTTTGCCATATGATACTTTAATTCCTGTTTATGCAAAAGAAATTTTTAAAGGCGATGCTAAAACATTCGGGTATATATCAAGTTTCATCGGGATTGGAGCGGTTCTCGGAACGGTATTTCTGGCTTCCATGAAGAAAGGAGCCTCTATGAGAAATATTCTTATCCTGAGTACAGCTATTTTGAGTATTGGACTGATCTGTTTTTCGTACGCCACTAATTTCTACTGGTCTATGTTTTTTGCGGCACTAACAGGGTTGGGAGGTGTTGCACAGTTTACCACCTGTAACATTATTGTACAGTCTGAAGTAATTCCCGAAATGCGATCAAGAGCAATCAGTATTTTGCTGACTGCCATATTTGGGATGCTGCCTTTGGGAAGTGTGCTTATCGGATTTGTTTCGGAGAAAATAGGAGCGCCAAAAACCTTGTTGATAGAAGGAATTGCAGGTATTTTAATTGCCGTTGTCTTCAGACGTTTATTATTTAAAAAGAATAAAACCAAAGCTGTCAACAACCAACTTTTAGAAGAACCAGAAGAACAATTCATAAATAAAGTATAATTAAAAATGGAAAACAAAAAAACAGCATTATTGGTGATGGATATGCAGTCATCAATACTAAGTAATGTACCTGATACTCAAGAATTGGTATCTAATGTAAAAGAGGCTATTAAAATCGCCAGAAACCGCCAAATTCCCGTTATTTATATCACGGTAGGGTTCAGACAGGGAATGCCGGAAATAAGTACTAAAAACAAAGTGTTTTCAGGAATAAAAGAGCATATGGCAGATGTTGATATGAAAGACTGGATTGCCATTCATCCTGATCTTAGTCCTGAAGACAAAGATATCGTGATAACCAAAAGAAGGTTTAGTGCTTTTACGGGAAGTGATCTTGAAGTTGTTCTCCGCGGACTGGACATTCAGCATTTGGTACTGACAGGAGTATCTACCAGCGGAGTTGTTTTATCTACGGTGAGAGAGGCTGCAGATAAGGATTATAACCTCACGATCATTGAAGATTGTTGTAAAGATGGAGATGAAGAAGTGCATGAACTGCTGATGAGAAAAGTTTTCCCAAGACAGGCCGATGTTATTAAAATAAATGACTGGATATAACAGAACGGGAAATAACACCACTCTTCAGCAATTCGTTTCACCGGATGAAAATTCCGTTTCACTTATCTTTTTTGCTGAATCAGTTTATCTTTTGTTCTGGGAGATAGGAGGACGTATTACTTTTACATGGTAAATGCAACCGAAAGGTCACTTAGTTAGTTTTAATTAGTATCAAGGAACATTGATTAAGAATCAATAAAAATCTTTTTGTGCTTTAATTCCTTGCAGCCACTAATGGCTGAACTATACACTTAATCATGTTTGGGTAGGATTGGTTTGTTCCAGTCCTATTTTTTTATTTTAATCTTTATTTAAAACCGGAATTCTTCGATGGACAGATCATTGAGCAGAATTTTTGTACAGATTTCATGTTTTTTTGCAGCTCCCTGAACGCGCCAGATGATGGTGTATTTTTCTCCGATTCTTACATGCTTTCCTCTGATTGATTTTAAACTATGTTCTGCGAAAAGCGTTTCATATTTCTCCACTACTCCATCTTCATAAGGAAGTGTAATCTGATAGGTGTAACGGACACTTATTTTATCAATAATATCCTGAACATATTTGAACATGATAAGCAGCAGAAACACTACCAAAGAACCTATGATTGCTTCCTGATAATATCCGGCTCCAATGGTCATGCCAAGAGAAGCACAAATCCAGATGGTAACAGCAGTTGTAAGACCAGATACTCTGTTTTCCTCTTTAAAAATAACGCCTGCTCCCACAAATCCTATTCCTGTAATAATATTGGCAGCAATACGGTCAGGACTTCCTGGCCCGCCCAAACTCATAGAAAGCATGGTAAAAATACAGGCACCCAGCGTCACAAGAATCATAGTTCTTAATCCGGCTGATTTTAGCTGGTATTCTCTTTCAATTCCTATAATACCGCCTACAAATACGGAGAATAAAATGGGAAGTACATCTTCAAGTATATCCATTTGATTTTTTATCTTCTAAATGTATTTGATTTTTTTCAACTGTAAAAGATCTTTACACAAAAAAACCGCTGTGGGTACAGCGGTTTACTATATTAATACTTATTATTTCAGTTTATAAGAACTTCCGTTCCAAAGATAAGTTTTGGAAGAGCTTTTCTTCTTCTCTCTGTCTTTTTCATCCACTTCCATATCTTCTACTTTTAAGATAAATGCATTGGGAATTCCTCCTTTATCATTAGGAAAAACATATACTTCGCTGTGATAATAAGCACCGGCATCCCCAACATTCATTAATTGCGGAAGAGTAACCAGTTTTTTATCCTTGAAAAGAACATACTGATCATAGCTGGAGATTCCACATGCTTCTCCGGAAACCATTGCTTTTAAAGTAAATTCAACATTTTCAAGTTTGTGGCCGCTTTCAATATTAAAAGATGCGGAACTCAACTCTTCTCCTCTTCCCGTATCAAAATACACCTCATCAATAAGCATATTTCCTTCCATTACTTTTATTCCGGCAATGTTCTGTTTTTCTATCTCATTGAATTCTTTATTTTTCCTGTCAATGGTTTTGGAAAGTCCAAAAAGGAAATCATACCCGTTTTTATTACGATAACCGACACAAAGATTACCACCCCAGATATACCCTTCCTGTGTATTTTCTCCCCTCTGATAAGAGATTTTATACCAGTTAGCATTTCTTTCTCCCAATTTCAGGACTAAATTCTCTTTTTTAAGAATCATAACCTGCTGATTGGTCTGTAGCGAATCTACAATCTGAGCATTCACTCCGGGATCCTGTCTCACACGAGTCCAGTCGGTAAAAATTTTCTGGATTTTATTTTCCTCAAAGCCAAAGACTCCATCTGCATATACTTCACTTTCCTGCGCTGTAAAAAACTGCAGCATCAGTAAAAATAAAGCTGTCCATAAAGTTTTCATAGTTATATTTTGTTTTTTGGTGTGTTATTTTTCAAGCAGAAGGCTTACCCATTCTTCACGCTGCAACTGTTTTTTCAGCTCAAGTCCGCTTTCTTTGCATACTTCCAGGATATCATCTACATCAAAGAAACATAGTACTGAAAGCAATAGTTTTCCTCCTTTATTCAACACTGAAACATAAGTTGGAATATCTGAAATCAAAATATTTCTGTTGATATTGGCTAAAATAATATCAAAATTCTCTTTTCCTAAATTTTCGGCAGTTCCCTGTTCAATATCCAGTTCTACATTGTTTCTTACGATATTTTCTTTTGAATTTTCTACTGACCATTCGTCAATATCGATGGCTTTTGTATCTCCTGCTCCCTGTTGTTTTGCATAAATGGCCAATACAGAAGTTCCACATCCCATATCCAATACTTTTTTACCATTGAAATCAATATCCATCATCTGTTGGATCATCAGATGGGTAGTTGGGTGATGTCCTGTTCCGAAAGACATTTTAGGCTGAATGATAATTTCATGCATTCCCGGTACAGACTCATGGAACTCTGCTCTGATCAATACTTTATCATCGATATTAATTGGAGAGAAATTCTTTTCCCATTCCTCATTCCAGTTGATGTTTGGCATTTCTTCGAAAGAATATTCGATTTTTACATTTTCGTTTTCAAAGATCGGAAGTGCTTTCAAGTGATCTTCATGAAACAATTCTGTCTGGATATATCCTAAAATTCCGTCAATCTCTTCTGTAAAGCTGTCAAAACCTATTTCTATAAGCTCTGCCATTAATATCTCATTCCAAGGCTGCAATGGAGAAATCTTGAAATTGAATTCTAAATAATTTTGCATGTGACTAATTTGCTGCAAAAATACTAATGTTATTACGGTTAAAAAAATGATGGAAGGATTTTTGGCTGAAACCGGGGAGTTTTTTGTGATTATTTATTCCACAGATTACATTGATTGCACAGGTGTTTGCATACAGTATATTCAATAGAGGCGGGCTTTAGCCCGTTTAAAAAATCAAGATCAATTCCATTGGCTTTAGCCAAAACCTATTATAAAAGACCTGAAAATAAATTCCCGGGTTATTTTTATTATGTTGACTTTTTGATTGTTGGTTTTGGCTAAAGCCCTAGAAGTATGATAAAAAAGAAAGCGGGCTAAAGCCCGCTCCTGTTGAATTTTATTATCCAAGGAAGATTAACTGCTCTTTGTCGGAAGCATTAAACTCAGAACCTTGAACTTTAAATTTTAAACTTATTATGGATTCGTAGAGAAAATAGAACCGTTTGCAATTAATGCTCTTCTGTTCATTTTCAGGATATCTCTTACCCATTCTGCGAAGTCTTCCGGCTGTAATACTTTATCAGGATTTCCGTCTGTAAGTCCTCCCTGGATGCTCATATCAGAAGCAATGGTGCTTGGGGTTAAAGTGATGACACGGATGTTTTGTTTTCTCCATTCTGCCATCATGGATTGAGAAAGAGATACTACAGCTGCTTTTGAAGCTGCATATGCAGACATATTCGGTCCACCTTTCAAACCTGCAGTAGATGCTACATTGACGATATCTCCTTCACCTTTAGCTTTCATGAATGGATGAGCTGCTTTCGCTGCATAATATACTCCGAATAAATTGGTTTTAATAACCTGTTCCCATGTTTCAGAAGGCATTTCTTCAATGGAACCAAAGTCTCCGATTCCTGCATTGTTGATCAGAATGTCAATTCCTCCCAATTGCTCTGCTAAAGACTCTATCCCAGCTTTTACCTGAATTTCATTGTCTACAGAAAAAACTGCGTATGCTGAGTTTACTCCTGATTTTCTGATTTCTTCAACCGTCATTTTAAGGTTTTCCTCGTTTCTTCCTGTAATGGCAATGTTTACTCCTTCATTGGCTAAAGCTAAAGCTACCGCTTTCCCTAGTCCTCTTCCACCACCTGTTACAATGGCATTTTTTCCCTTTATATTCATAGTAATGATACTTTTCTTTGTACAAAGTTACGAAAGAACATTTTTATGAGCGGGTGAAAATACAGATTTAACTTATATTTTATACAACCACAAAAGTCACAAAAGATGATTACTATTGAGAATATTTAAAAGTTGCAATCATCCTGCATGAAAGTTCATATAAGTTGAAAACGCAGATTTTTATAAAACTTAAATGCGCTTCTTATACCCAAAGTTATAGCGTAAAAAAACTTTTGTGACTTTTGTGGTTAATCTAGGGCTCAGCAAAAAATTAAAACCGGCTCATGGGAACCGGTTTCAAAATCTAAAAAAAGGTATAGTAAAAAAAATAAAATGCTTAAGGAATCTGAATGGCATTCTGAACTTCAAACTCTTCTGAAGCTGAGAATTCATTTCCATACATGTCAACAGCTTTCATCTCAACTTTGTGTTTTCCTAATGATAATTTTTTAGGAAAATCTGCTTCCCAGATATGCTTTGACATTTCGGGATTGGAAGGTCTTCTTCCCGGAAGAATTTTCTCTGTAGTGTCCCATTTGAAAACAGAAAGAGCAAAATTTGGATCTATGGTTTCATCGTATTCCATTTCTTCCCATTTTCCGCCGTCTATTCTGTATTCTACTTTGTCTTTTTTGCTTCCCATGAAGAAATTAGCCAATACTTTAGCAGAAGTTCTTGAGGATGGAATCACTTTCGGAACATATAATTTGATCTGATAGTCTTCCGGTTTTCCGGCTGTTCTGTATTTTACTCTATACTGATTGTCTGCAAAGCTGATAAAAGAATATCCTTTTGCGGTTCCATCTCTCATGGTTGAGGTAGGAAGTCCTTCATCATCCGGTGTTCCTGAATACCAATCTCCGCAAGTGGTTCCTACATTATATTCGTGTAATTCTTTCATTCCGTTCCAGCCTGCTTTTTTGCCATAGAAAATCTGCTGTTGGATGTGTGTATGCGCTGATAAAAGCAAGACATTCTGAAATGGATTTAAGAAATCAAATAATTTCTGACGGTCAGCATTTCTAAAGTTGTCTTCGTTTTTATGTTCTAATGGAATATGGAAAGAAATGACAATCAGTTTATTTTTATCTACCACTTTCAGATCGTTTTCGATGAACTGAAGCTGGTCTTCACGGAATCCTCCCCAATATCCTTTGCCATCTCTCGGATCAGGATAAAGAATATCATCCAGAATGATGAAGTGCACGTTTCCATAATTGAAGGAATAATTGGCAGGGCCAAAATTGGATTCAAATGTTTCGTCGGAAAGCCTGTCTTCTTTTGCATCATAGTTCATGTCATGATTTCCCATTACATTATACCAGGGAAGTCCCACTTCTTTCATTACATCTGCGTAAGGTTTCTGAAGGCTTAGGTTGTCTCCTACCAAATCTCCCAAACTGATTCCCAGCACAGCATTTTTCTTGGTATTTTTCACTTCATTTACAATTCCTCTTTTGAAATAGTCCAGTTCTTTTTCTGTGTAAGGCTGCGGATCACCAAAAACAAGGATATCAAAGTTTTTATCTTCCTTTTGCGGGTAAAGCGGGAAATTCAGTTCTTTAGGAAGATCTCCTGTGGCAGCTACTCCTTTATATTTAAAATCTGCCGGAGAACCTTTTGGTTTATGATGATAGTAGAATTGTGGAAGATTGTTTGCGTTTAAAGCCGTTTGATAACCTGAAGGTTTGATCACAAAAATAGTCTGATCTTCCTGAACCGGCAGGCTGTATCTTCCGTTTTTATCGGTAAGAACCACCTGAACACCATTGGAAACAGATACACCTTCTATTCCTTTCTCGCGGTTTTCTTTCTTTTGATTTTTATTGCTGTCTTCGTAGACATATCCTGAAACAGAAGTTTGTGAAAATGCCATTGCTGAAACCAGTACACAAGGCATTAAGAATTTTATATTGATACTCATAAGTTTTAAATCTTTAAATTATTTTTAAATTTTTCAATTGAGGTTATTATTTATTCCACCACATTTTTACATTGATATTGTCTCCACCCATAGATTGTACGGCTGCATTATAATTATCCGTATTCATCACTTTTGTCGTGGTTGGGTACATAAATCTTACAGGCATCTGCCCTCCG
>Ga0157370_10009646_pt1 | contig 10267 bp, 12 predicted proteins | sample C35metaG_FD_113463 | JGI IMG/M metagenome (GOLD analysis project Ga0157370, IMG submission 113463) | Corn rhizosphere microbial communities from Kellogg Biological Station, Michigan, USA - C3-5 metaG | ecosystem: Host-associated > Plants > Roots > Rhizosphere > Soil | place: USA: Michigan... | reverse complement strand
GCGATCGTCGGGCGCGAGGCGCGGGCGCAGATGCTGGAGCAATACGGCCGCCTGCCTGACGTGTTGACTGCCTGCGTCGGCGGCGGCTCCAACGCGATCGGCCTGTTCCACGCGTTCCTCAACGATGCCGGCGTGCGCATCGTCGGCGCCGAGGCGGCGGGCGAGGGCATCGCCACCGGTCACCACGCCGCCTCGCTGGCGGCGGGCAGGCCGGGCGTGCTGCATGGCAACCGTACCTATGTGCTGTGCGACGACAACGGCCAGATCACCGAAACGCACTCGATTTCCGCCGGCCTCGATTACCCCGGCGTCGGCCCCGAACATGCGTTCCTCAAGGATGCCGGCCGCGCGCAGTACGTGGGCGTGACCGACGACGAGGCGATGGAGGCGTTTCATCTGCTGGCGCGTACCGAAGGTATCCTCGCGGCGCTGGAATCCAGCCATGCCGTAGCGCAGGCGGTCAAGCTGGCGCGGGAGTATCCGAAAGACGGCATCGTGTTGTGCAATCTCTCCGGCCGCGGCGACAAGGACGTGCATACGATTGCCGCGCGCGAAGGAGTCGAGGTATGAGCCGCATCGACCGTCGCTTCGCCGCGCTGAAAGCCGCGCACCGCACGGGCCTGATTCCGTTCGTCACCGCGGGCGATCCGTCGCCCGAACACATGGTGGCGCTGATGCATGCGCTGGTCGACGCGGGCGCCGACCTGATCGAACTGGGCGTGCCGTTCTCCGATCCGATGGCGGACGGTCCGGTGATCCAGCATGCCAGCGAACGGGCGATCGCCAGGGGCGTGGGGCTCGGCGACGTGCTTGGTTGGGCCGCCGCGTTTCGCCAGCGCGATGCGGACACACCGATCGTGCTGATGGGTTACCTCAATCCGGTCGAGACCCGCGGTTATGCGCGCTTCGCGCAGGAAGCCGTGCAGGCCGGCGTCGATGGCGTGTTGCTGGTCGATTGCCCGCTGGAGGAAGCCGCTGTCCTGCAGCCTCTGCGCGACGCCGGGCTGCAGCAGATCCTGCTCGCCGCGCCGACCACCGCACCCGCGCGTATGGCGCAGCTGTGCGGGTCGGCGGAGGGTTTCCTGTACTATGTCTCGTTCGCCGGCATCACCGGCGCGGCACACCTGGATACCGGCGACATCGCCGCGCGCGTGGCGGATATCCGCGCCCGCGCGAAAGCGCCGGTGGCGGTGGGCTTCGGTATTCGCGATGCCGCGAGCGCGAAGGCGATCGCCGGTTTCGCCGACGCGGTGGTGATCGGCAGCGCGCTGGTCGAGCGGCTTGCCGGGGCAGCGGATGCCGATGAAATAACCGTGCGGGTCCGGGCGTTCCTCGCGCCGATCCGCGCCGCGCTCGATGCGCATTGAGATCACGCATCGCCCGCGGGTGGTGTGCTCACGAATCTAGGTGGATGCGATGAACTGGCTTCAGAAAATCATGAACCCGCGTACCCGCCCGCAAAGCACGAACGGCGGCAAGGGTTCGGTGCCCGAAGGCGTGTGGGAAAAGTGCGGCGGTTGCGGCACCGTGCTGTACAAGCCGGAGCTGGAGCGCAACCTGATGGTCTGCCCCAAGTGCGGCCATCATCACTACATCAGCGCGCGCATGCGGCTCGACGCGCTGCTGGACGAAGGTTCCGCGCAGGAGCTGTGGGCCAGCCTCGAGCCGACCGATCCATTGAAATTCCGCGATACCAAGAAGTATCGCGACCGCATCACCGCAACCCAGAAGAAGCTCGGCGAAAAGGACGCGATGGTTGCGATGAGCGGCAAGCTCAAGGGCCGTCCGCTGATGGCGGTGGCGTTCGAGTTCGCCTACATGGGCGGCTCGATGGGTTCGGTGGTCGGCGAGAAATTCGCGCGTGCCGCCGAACGCGCGCTGGCCGACCGGAGCGCGCTGGTGTGCTTTTCCGCGACCGGCGGCGCGCGCATGCAGGAAGCGCTGTTCTCGCTCATGCAGATGGCCAAGACCTCGGCCGCGCTGGCGCGCTTGCGCGATGCCGGCATTCCCTACATCAGCGTGCTGACCAATCCGACCACCGGCGGCGTATCGGCCAGCCTGGCGATGCTGGGCGACATCAACATCGGCGAGCCGAAAGCGCTGATCGGTTTCGCCGGCCCGCGCGTGATCGAGCAGACCGTGCGCGAGACGTTGCCCGAGGGCTTCCAGCGTTCGGAGTTCCTGGTCGATCATGGCGCGATCGACCTGATCGTCGACCGCCGCGAGATGCGCGACAAGCTGGCCGACCTGTTCGGCGTGCTGACGAAGGCGCCGCGCGCGGCCTGAGTCTTGGCGCCCTTGCTGCGAACGATGCCGCCTCCGGGCGGCATCGTCGTTTTCGTCGCGGAGTTTTCCACAGCGATTGTGGACGCGCTCAGGTAAAGCCTGTGGACAAGCCGCCTTTGCAGCTTGCCCATCAGGCACTTGCTACGCACTGGTCATGGATTGCGCATGGGCGAACTGTCCTCATGGGCGTTGCACGGTGGCGCGTCGCCGACAGTTTTCCACAGCGCTTGTGCGCGGCTTCTGTACAGGGCTGTGGAAAAGTAGGCTATCTGCCTGACGTCAAAGGCGCTTGTGACGGCGTGCGCACGTGTTGCGCAAGGCGGGCGCGATCAAGGTGGCGAGACCAGCCATAGCGAGCTCGTGCCCAGCACGCTGCCGATCGCGATCGCCGCCAGCACGTCGCTGGGATAGTGCAAGCCGAGGATCACCCGCGAAGCGGCAATCAGCGCCGTGAACACCAGCAGCGGCGGCGCCAGCATCGGATACCAGGCCACGGCCACGACGCTGAAGCCCACCGCCTGCAAGGTATGGCCGGATGGAAAACTGAACTCGTCCAGCGCCGGGACATGGGCGATGACGCCGGCACAGGCGCGATAGGGGCGCGGGCGCCGCGTCCAGCGCTTCAGCAGGCGATACAGCAACAGCGCGGCGAGTCCGGTCGCCGCCATGTGCATGGCGGCGACCATGCCGCGGTGGCCACCGAAAAGTGCCAGCGCCGTCATCAGCGTGTACCAGAACACGCCGTCGCCGAGCCGGCTGACCGCGCCGAAGAACCAGCCGACCATGCGGCGGCCACCCCATTGATTGGCCACCACGCAGACACGGTGGTCGAGCGCGAAGCGCGGCCCCGAAAGGCACTCAGAGGGTGGCGCCGATGGCGGCGTGCTCATGCAGGTTCTCCTCGGCCATGTCGCGCAGCAGGGTCTCGAAGTCACGGATCACCGCGTCGGGCGAAAGCCCGGCGACGCCGGCATGGGCGGCCCTGCCCATGTGCCGGATCAAGGCCGGATTGCCGGCCAGCGTGGCCGCCGCCTGGACGAATGCCGCCGCATCGCCCGGCTCGATGGCGTATCCATTGATGCCATCGGCCAGGTGCTCGAGCGCGGCTCCCTGCGCGAACGCGACGACGGGAAGACCGGCGGCCATCGCCTCGATGACTACGTTGCCGAAGGTCTCGCTGAGGCTGGGGAACGGGAACAGGTCCGCGCTGGCGTAATGACGCGCCAGCGCCTCGCCGCGCTGCGCACCGGCGAAGATGAAATCCGGATTCGCTGCCTGCAAGGCGGCGTGTGCCGGCCCCTCGCCGACCCACACATAGCGCGCCTGCGGCGCCTGCTGCTGGATCGCACGGAAGGCCTGCACCGCCAGTTGAAGATTTTTCTCCGGCGCGATGCGGCCGACGTACAGCACCACGGGCGTGAGGGCGTCTACACCCCAGCTTGCGCGCAAGGCCGCATCGCGACGGTCCGGATGGAACAGTTTCGTGTCCACCGCGCGGCGCAGCAGGCACGCATTGGCAATACCCATGGCGTGCAACTCCTGCGCGAGCGTGCTGGTGGGGACGAGTGTGGCCATGGCGCGCCGATGAAAGCGGCGGAGGTACGCGCGCACCAGCGGCGTGAGCAGGCGCACGCCGTAATGGCCGGCGTAGTGATCGAAGCGCGTGTGGAAGCCGCTGCTGAGCGGAATGCCCAACTGCCCGGCGGCACGCATGGCCGACCAGCCCAGCGGACCTTCGGTGGCGACGTAGATGGCATCGGGCCGCTGCTGCAGCCAGCGCTGCCGCAGCTGGCGGCCAGCCGGCAGGCCCAGGCGCAGGCCGGGGTATCGCGGCAGGCCGATGCCGGGCACTTCGAACGCGTCGATACCGCGTTCATCGACATGCGATTCGGGCTGGCGCGGACGAATCAGGTCGATGCTGTGGCCGCGTGCAGCCAGGCCGGCGGCAAGGTGGTGCACGGTCAGCGCCACGCCGTTGATTTCCGGGGGGTAGGTTTCAGTGACGATGCCGATGCGCATGACGATATCCGTGCTGGCTGGGCGCAGCTTCGCCGGGTTGCGTTGCGAGGGCGTGGCGGGAGGATGACGCGCCGGTGACTTGCGTGCGTTGTGATGCGCGCTGCACTTACACTCGGGCTTTCACCGACAGGAGAAGACGATGAAACGCAGCTTGCTTGCATGGGGCTTCGCGCTGGCCGGGCTGACTGGCGCCACATGGGCCGCTGGCGCGCCGGGTCTGCCGATCACCCAGGCACCGGCGGGTGCCGAGGTTTACATCATCTCGCCCAGTGATGGCGCCACGGTTGGCCGGGAAGTCACGGTGCGTTTCGGCCTCAAGGGCATGGGCGTGGCTCCGGCCGGGGTAGGCAAGGAGCACACCGGACACCACCACCTGCTGCTCGACGTGAACGACCTGCCGCCGGCCGGCCAGCCGATTCCGAACGATGCCCGGCACCTTCATTTCGGCGGTGGCCAGACCCAGACGACGCTGAAGCTTGCGCCCGGCACGCATACGCTGCAGCTGGAGCTCGGCGATCAGAACCACGTGCCGTTCGATCCCGCGGTGGTGTCGAAGAAGATCACCATCCACGTGAAATGATCGAACCGGCTCCGGGTTGCGTGCGGCATCGGCTAAAATCGACAGCTTCGCCTCCCGCTGTCGAACTCCGATGACCGTACGCACCCGCTTCGCCCCCAGCCCCACCGGTTTCCTGCATATCGGCGGGGCGCGCACCGCGCTGTACTGCTGGCTGGAATCGCGCCGCCGTGGTGGTGAATTCATCCTGCGCATCGAGGACACCGACCGCGAGCGCTCCACCGATGCGGCGGTGAAAGCCATCCTCGATGCGATGCACTGGCTCGGCCTGGACGCCGACGAAGGCCCGTTCTACCAGACCCAGCGGCTCGATCGTTACAGGCAGGTCGCCGACGAACTGGTGGCCGCCGGCAAGGCGTACTACGCCTACGAAAGCAAGGCCGAGATCGAGGCCATGCGCGAGGCCGCCATGGCGAAGGGCGAGAAGCCGCGTTACAACGGCTACTACCGCGATCGCAACGAGCCTTTCCGCGAAGATCCCAACCGCGTCATCCGCTTTCGCAATCCGGACGAAGGTTCGGTGGTGTTCGAGGACAAGGTCAAGGGCCGCATCGAGTGGGCCAACAACGAGCTGGACGATCTGGTGATCTTCCGTTCGGACGGCTGGCCCACGTACAACTTCGCGGTGGTGGTCGACGACATCGACATGGGCATCACCGAGGTGATCCGCGGCGACGACCACGTCAACAATACGCCGCGCCAGATCAACATCTACCACGCGCTCGGCGCCAGGGTGCCGGAATTCGCGCACCTGCCGATGATCCTCGACAAGGAAGGGAAGAAGCTTTCCAAGCGCACCAGCGCGGTCAGCGTGATGGAGTACCGCGAGGACGGCTTCCTGCCGCACGCGTTGCTCAACTACCTGGTGCGGCTGGGCTGGTCGCATGGCGATCAGGAGATCTTCTCGCGCGAGCAGATGATCGCGCTGTTCGACATCGCCGACGTCAACAAGGCGGCGTCGCGCTTCGACACCGAGAAGCTGGCATGGCTCAACCAGCATTACCTCAAGACCGATGATCCGCAGTCGCTGGCTCCGGAGTTCGCCTGGCATCTGGCGCGTGCGGGCGTCGACGCTACGCACGGCCCGGCACCGGCCGACGTGATCGTGGCGTTGCGCGATCGCGTGCATACGTTCAGGGAAATGGTCGAGAAGGCGATGATCTGGTACGCGCCGATCGCCGAATGGGACGACAAGGCCGTCGCCAGGCACCTGAAGAACGACGCCGCGGTGGCCGTGCTCGAAGCGGCGAAACCCTTGCTGGCGGAGTGCGAATGGAAGCCGGAGCCGATCCATCAGGTGATCGAGCAGGTTGCCGCAAAGCTCGAACTCGGCATGGGCAAGATCGCCCAGCCGCTGCGCGTGGCGATGACGGGCACGCAGGTTTCGCCTTCGATCGATCACACGATCTATCTGGCCGGCCGTGTCGAGGCGCTCAAGCGCATCGACGATGCGATCGCCATGGCGCGGAGCTGACGATCCCCATGCCGCGGCCGTACTGACGCCGGTATGGACGAATGGCTGGCCAGGGCTGCGCGGGGCGTCGACCTGGATGCTCCGGGCGCGTTCTGGCATGTCTTCTTCAACCTGTTGAATATGCTGCCGTGGGCAGCCATGTTCTGGTGGAACCTGCTGTTCGTCGCCGTGGGCGGCTTGCTCGGCTGGTGGCGCGGGCGATGGCTGGAAGGCCTCGCATGGTCCTGGGTGCTGGGACCGATCGGCTGGATCGTGATTGTGCTTAAGCCCCGGCGCAAACCGCGCGCGCTGCCGCCCCCGCTGAGTCCGCCGAAACCCGCAGGGACGGCGGAGTATGATCAAACGAAGAGGTAGCCCTTGAGCGATTCCACGGACAACCGGCATACGCATCCCGCGCATCATCACGATGCGAAAGGTTTCGTGCGTGCGGTGGAACATGCGAGCGAGGAGCGTGGCCTGCGGCTCACTCCCTTGCGCAAGGAAGTGCTGGAGTTGATCGCGGCTGCCCACAAACCGGTCAAGGCCTACGACCTGCTCGACCAGTTGCGCGAAAAGCACGGCAACGCCGCGCCGCCCACGGTTTATCGGGCGCTGGATTTCCTGCTGGAAAACGGCTTCATCCACAAGCTGGAATCGATCAACGCCTTCGTCTCCTGCCATCACCCGACCGAGGCGCATCAGGTGCCTTTCCTGATCTGCGATACGTGCTCCAGCGCGCAGGAGGTGTGCGATGAGCGGGTGGCCGAGCTGATCGAGGCGCAGGCGCGGGCACTGGGTTTCCGCCCTCAGGCACAAACGCTGGAAGTGCATGGCACCTGCAAGCACTGCCGCAAGGCTTGAGCCCGTCATTCCAGCGAAAGCCGTGGTCCAGCGGCTTCGATCCTGAATCTGTTGAGGCGCAGCACGACCAGTTCTTCCACGTTCGCTGGAACGATGAGAGTGGGGACCTTTTGAAAGCCCGCTACCGGGCGGCGTTTTTGTACTCGCCCGGGGTGTGGCGTCACCGAGTGTTATAAAGTAACATGCGGACACCGGGCTGAAGAGTCACCGTGTTTGGTGATCCCGTGGCAGGCAATGGATTCCGAGCAGCCGAACAAATCACGCGCATGGCAGATGGCCGACCGCATCGGTGCGACGGCCTCGTTCCTGTGCGCGATCCACTGCGCGCTGCTGCCGTTCGTGCTTGTGCTGCTGCCGGTGGTGGGGCTGGAGTTCCTGGCCGACCAGCGTTTTGAACGTGGCTTCGTGCTGTTTGCCTGCGCCCTGGCGCTGGTGGCGCTGATCCGCGGCTTTCGCCGGCATCAGCGGCCGTTGCCCTTGCTGCTGGCGATTCCGGGCCTGCTCTTGCTGCTGCTCGGCGTGACTTACGCCGAGGATTATTCCGCGCTGCTGCACAGCGTGCTGGTGACCTCCGGCGGCTTGTTGCTGGCCAGCGCGCATTTCGTCAACCTGCGCCGCGACAGCCGCCACGACGGCCACGTGCACGATGCGCAATGCGCGCACTGAAAATTGGAACGGTGGTCGCCATGCCGGGTGATTGTGTAACGGCCGGCGCCGTTTCTAGCATGCGTGGATGAGCATGTCCGGCGACCATAAGCACGATCATCCGCACCCGCACGACCACACCCATCCGGGTGATGGACGCAGCCGCAAGCTGCTGTTCGCATTCGTCCTGACCACCGCCATGATGGCGGTCGAAGTGGCGGGCGGGCTGTGGTCCGGTTCGCTCGCCTTGCTGGCCGACGCCGGCCACATGATGGTCGACGCGCTGGCGCTGCTGCTGGCGGTGGTCGGTGCGTGGATGGCGACCCGGCCGGCGGATGCACGGCGCAGCTATGGTTATGGGCGCATGGAAGTGCTGGTCGGCTTCGTCAACGCACTGAGCCAGTTCGTGCTGGTCGGATGGATCATCTACGAGGCGGTGACGCGGCTGTTGCATCCGGGCGCCATCCTTTCCGGGGTGATGCTCGCGGTGGCGGTGGCTGGCCTGCTGGTGAACGCGCTGGTGTTGCGCACCTTGCACGGGCACGCGCATGACGACGTCAACCTGGCCGGCGCCAGCCTGCACGTACTGGGCGATCTGCTGGGTTCGCTGGCGGCTGTGCTCGCGGCGCTGGCGATTCGCTGGATGGGCTGGCTGTGGGCGGATCCGGTGCTGTCGCTGCTGGTTTCGCTGCTGATCCTGGGCAGCGCGTGGCGGCTGTTGCGGCTGTCGGCGCACATCCTGCTGGAAGGCGTGCCCGACGGCATGGACAGTGCGCTGGTGGAGGCCTCGCTTCGCAGCGCCGATCCTTCGATCCGCGACATCCACCATCTGCACGTGTGGCAACTGGCTTCGGGCTCGCGCATGGCCACCTTGCATGCCGAACTGCACGAATCGGCCGGGGCGGACAGCAGCCAGGTGCTGCGCGCGATCAAGCAGATGCTGCTGGAGCGCTTCCACATCCAGCACGTGACCGTGCAGATCGACCCAGGCCATTGCCCGGATGAGGCGCGCGGCTGCTCCGGCCCGGGCCACGGCCATGCCTGACTATGGCGGGACAGGCCGACCTGTTATGATGCTCGATCATTCATCCCACGAATCAAGGAGTTCCCATGGGTAAGGGCGATCGCAAGACCCGTCGCGGCAAGACCTACCGCGGCAGCTATGGCAATACCCGTGCGCACACCGTGTCGCCGGCCGTCGTCGGCGCCAAGCCGACCGTGACCAAGCCCGCCGCTGCAAAGAAGGCTGCGCCGAAAAAGAAATCGGCCTGAGCCTACAGTTCGCGCCGTTCACAAGACCCTCGCCTCGGCGGGGGTTTTTGTTTCTGGATAGGCCGGCAATTTTTTGAGTTGATCACGCGGGAAGGCACGATCGGCGAATTCGCGAAACGGTTGGCCGCCGTGCATGGCTAACCCGCAGTTTGTGTCCATGCGGAACGATGTGTATAGTGCGATCCACTGTATTAACGCATTAACACATTATGAAGCGTCGATCGCTGGATCCCGAGACCCCCGACGAGTCCGCCGAGCTCAGTCTCTGCGAAGCGTTGCTGTCCCTGAAGAACGCCACCGAGATGGCGGCGTTCCTGCGCGACCTGTGCACGCCGGCGGAAATGGAAGTGCTGGTGGATCGCTGGCGGGTGGTGCCGTACCTGCTCGATGGCGTCTCCTACCGCGAGATCCACGAGCGCACCGCGGTCAGCATCACCACGATCGGCCGGGTGGCGCGCTATCTCAACCAGGGCAACGGTGGCTATCTCGCCGCGGCGGCGCATGCCTCGCGCCGCCGTGCCCCCGGCAAGAAGGCAAGGGCATGAAGGCTCGTGATCGGCTGCGCATCGCCATGCAGAAATCCGGTCGGCTCACCGAGCCGGCGCTCGATCTTCTCAACCGTTGCGGGCTGAGCTTTCGGCAAAGCCGCGACAAGCTGTTCTGTTTCGGCGATGGCGAGCCGGTCGATCTGCTGCTGGTGCGCGACGACGATATCCCTGGGCTGATCGCGCAGGGCGTGTGCGATCTGGGTATCGTCGGGCGCAACGTATTGGGCGAATTCCAGCTCACTGCCGGGCGCGACGCCGAACCGCTGGCCGAATTGCGGCCGCTCGGCTTCGGCCGCTGCCGGTTGTCCATCGCCGTGCCGCAGGAACTGGATTACCACGGGCCGCAACAACTGGAAGGCCGGCGCATCGCCACGTCGTATCCCGGACTGCTTGGCGAATGGCTGCGTACGCATGGCGTGAACGCCGGCGTGGTGACCTTGAACGGTTCGGTCGAGATTGCGCCGAAGCTGGGCACCGCCGACGCGATCTGCGATCTGGTGCAGAGCGGCGGCACCCTGGTGGCGAACCAGCTGCGCGAAACCGAAGTGCTGCTGCAGAGCGAGGCGGTGCTGGCGGGGCCGCTGACCCTGCCGGTGGACGAGCGCG
>Ga0157370_10009645_pt1 | contig 10268 bp, 10 predicted proteins | sample C35metaG_FD_113463 | JGI IMG/M metagenome (GOLD analysis project Ga0157370, IMG submission 113463) | Corn rhizosphere microbial communities from Kellogg Biological Station, Michigan, USA - C3-5 metaG | ecosystem: Host-associated > Plants > Roots > Rhizosphere > Soil | place: USA: Michigan... | reverse complement strand
TTGGGCTCGTTGGCCTTGAGGTGGCGCAGCATCAGTTCCACGGGGGCCACGAACATGCCGGCGTTCCAGCTGTAGTCGCCGCTGGCCAGGTACTGCTCGGCCACTTCCTCGCTGGGCTTCTCCACAAACTTGGCCACCTGATGGGCGTGGGGCGCGCCGGCAATCTCCAGTGCCTTGCCCATCTGGATGTAGCCAAAACCGGTGGAGGGGTGGGTGGGGTTGATCCCGATGGTGACAATCTTGCCGGTGGCCGCCGTGTAGATGGCCTCCCGGACGGTGTCCTGGAACTCGATGTCCGGGCTGATGACGTGGTCCGCGGCAAAGGAACCCATGATGGTTTCCGGGTCGCGGGTGAACAGGATGGCCGCGGCCAGGCCGATGGCGGCGGCGGAATCCTTGGGCTCGGTCTCCAGGACCAGGTCGTCGTCGGCCAGTTCGGGCAGCTGGCGGCAGACGGCCTCCCGGTGCGCGTCGCCGGTGACCAGCAGAATCCTGTTGCCGCTGATCGGCTGCAGCCTGTCGTACGTGGCGCGGATCAGCGTGCTGCCGGTGCCCGTCAGGTCATGGAGGAACTTCGGGGCCGCAGCACGTGAGAGTGGCCACAACCGGGTGCCGACACCCCCGGCGGGGATAACGGCAAAGAACTTGTCCAAGGGGTCGGGGCCGGTGCGCACGGACGGGGCCGAATTATCAGTATTCATCACGGCAAGCCTAAACGATGGCGGCGTCCATGCCGGGATTCTGCGGCGGAAGGCGCCAAAGATCACCCGCAAGGATGAGGGGCAACGGCGTCGTGCTTGGAAATGTGTTTGGAAAAGTGCAGGGAAAAGGGTGGGCAATACAGCGGCAAAGCGGCCCCGGACGCAACCAATTCACCGCTTTGTGACTCGGCCGTGATTTGTCGCATGGGGCAAGGAGCGCCTAAGTTGAATATGCTGTGAGCGAAGCCTAAATTTAGGCAAAGTTATGAGTGCTCACGCCGTGTGCGTTTCCCCGCGTGGAACCACGCCAGCGTCACGGTGTTGCAGGAAGGTTTATTCAGTGCCGACAAAACCAGCTGGCACTCTGTACCGCGGCCGTGAAGGCATGTGGTCCTGGGTGGGACACCGCATTACCGGTGTAGTTATTTTCGTATTCCTGTTGGTGCACGTCCTGGACACCTCCTTGGTGCGGGTGTCCCCGGAAGCGTACACAGCAGTCATTGGGGCATACAAGAACCCCATCATGGGCCTGGGCGAGGCAGCCCTGGTCGCCGCAATCGTGTTCCACGCCTTCAACGGCCTGCGCATCATTGCCATTGATTTCTGGAAAAAAGGCCCCAAGTACCAGCGCCAGATGCTCTGGACTGTGCTGATCGCCTGGGTTGTGGTCATGGTTCCGTTCCTGATCCGCCACCTCTCCATCGTCTTCGGGGGGCACTAAAATGAGTTCCAACGTAATTGCATCGCCGCGCTCCAACAGTGCACAGTCGCCCTGGTACAAGCGCAACAAGGCCTCGCACTCCAGCTTTGAAATGTTCGCCTGGCTGTTCATGCGCCTTTCCGGCGTGGTCCTGATCGTGCTGATCTTCGGCCACCTTTTCGTGAACCTCATGCTGGGCCAGGGCATCCACGCCATCGACTTCGGCTTTGTGGCCGGCAAGTGGTCCAGCCCGTTCTGGCAGGTCTGGGACCTCGCCATGCTGTGGCTCGCCATGCTGCACGGCACCAACGGCGTGCGCACCATCATCAACGACTATGCTGACCGCAATGGCACCCGCATGACGTTGAAGACGATCCTCTACATTGCCGCGGGCGTCATCATCGTCCTGGGCACCCTGGTGATCTTCACCTTTGACCCGTGCCCGGCCGGCGCCGTTACCGACCTACCGTCCTTCTGCCCCGTACCGTAACCGGTCCGCGCTAGAAGTGAACACCAGCATTTTGTAGCAGCAAAGAGAGAAAGAGCATCCAGTATGCAGGTCCACAAATACGACGTCATCATCGTCGGGGCCGGTGGAGCAGGCATGCGTGCCGCCATCGAATCCGGTCAGCGCGCCCGCACGGCCGTACTGACCAAGCTCTACCCCACCCGCTCCCACACGGGTGCCGCCCAGGGCGGCATGTGCGCCGCCCTGGCGAACGTGGAGGAAGACAACTGGGAATGGCACACCTTTGACACCGTCAAGGGCGGCGACTACCTGGTGGACCAGGACGCCGCCGAGGTCATGGCCAAGGAGGCCATCGACGCCGTCATCGACCTGGAAAAGATGGGCCTGCCGTTCAACCGCACGCCCGAGGGCCGCATCGACCAGCGCCGCTTCGGCGGCCACACCCGCGACCACGGCAAGGCACCCGTGCGCCGTTCCTGTTACGCCGCCGACCGCACCGGCCACATGATCCTGCAGACGCTGTACCAAAACTGCGTCAAGCACAACGTTGAGTTCTACAACGAGTACTACGTCCTGGACCTGCTGACGGTTGAAGAGGATGCCACCCGCGAGGACGGCACGCCCTACAAGCAGAAGCGGATTGCCGGCGTGGTCTCCTATGACCTGGCCACCGGCGAACTGCACGTCTTCCAGGCCAAGTCCGTGATCCTGGCCACCGGCGGCGCGGGCAAGGTCTTCAAGACCACCTCCAACGCCCACACCCTCACCGGCGACGGCATGGGCATCGCTTTCCGCAAGGGCATCCCGCTGGAGGACATGGAGTTCTTCCAGTTCCACCCGACAGGCCTTGCCGGGCTGGGCATCCTGCTTTCCGAGGCCGCCCGCGGCGAAGGCGCGATCCTGCGCAACTCGGAAGGTGAGCGCTTCATGGAGCGCTACGCCCCCACCATCAAGGACCTGGCCCCGCGCGACATCGTGGCCCGCTCCATGGCCAACGAAGTCCGGGAAGGCCGCGGCTGCGGCCCCAACAAGGACTACGTGCTGCTGGACCTGACGCACCTGGAGCCGGCACACATTGACGCCAAGCTCCCGGACATCACCGAGTTCGCGCGCACCTACCTCGGCGTGGAACCGTACACGGAACCCGTCCCGGTGTTCCCCACGGCCCACTACGCCATGGGCGGCGTTCCCACGAACATTGCCACCGAAGTCCTGCAGGACAACGACACCATCATCCCCGGCCTGTACGCTGCCGGTGAAGTGGCCTGCGTGTCCGTGCACGGCTCCAACCGCCTGGGCACCAACTCGCTGCTGGACATCAACGTCTTCGGCAAGCGTGCCGGCGTGGCTGCCGCCGAATACGCCAAGGGCGCCGAGTTCATCGATCTTCCGGCCAACCCGGAGGCCGACACGCAGGCCCTGCTGGACCACGTCCGCACGTCCGACGGCGGCGAAAAGGTGGCTGCCATCCGCAAGGACCTGCAGAACACCATGGACGCCAACATGCAGGTGTTCCGGACGGCCGAGTCCATTGACCGCGTGCTGGCGGACATTGCCACGTTCGAGGAGCGGTACTCCCGCATCACCGTCCAGGACAAGGGCAAGCGCTTCAACCTTGACCTGCTCGAGGCCGTGGAACTGGGCTTCCTGCTGGAACTGGCCAAGGTCATGACAGTTGCCGCCCTCCACCGCCAGGAATCCCGTGGCGGACACTACCGTGAAGACTTCCCGGACCGTGATGACGAGAAGTTCATGAAGCACTCAATGGCGTACAAGGATGCGGCCGTGACGTCGGAGAGCTCCGAGGAGCACATCGCCGGCATCCGGTTGGGCACCAAGCCAGTTGTCGTCACGCGTTACCAGCCGATGGTGAGGAAGTACTAATGAGCCCCGTGGAAACTGCAGAAACTGCTCCCGAGCCGCTGTCCAAGATCGAACTGCCCGCACACCTCGGTGGCGGCGGGGAGATTCCCACCTTTGACATCACCCTGCGCGTGCGCCGCTACGACCCCGAGTTCTCGGAGGAGTCGAAGTGGGAAGACTTCACGATGACGATGTACGGCACCGACCGCGTGCTGGACGCACTGCACAAGGTCAAGTGGGAGCAGGACGGCTCGCTGTCGTTCCGCCGCTCCTGCGCGCACGGCGTGTGCGGCTCCGATGCCATGCGCATCAACGGCCGCAACCGTCTGGCCTGCAAGACGCTCCTGAAGGACTTGGACACCACCAAGCCCATCACCGTCGAGGCACTCAAGGGCCTGCCGGTTGAGAAGGACCTCATTGTGGACATGGAGCCCTTCTTCCAGTCCTACCGCGAGATCATGCCCTTCCTGATCAACCGCAGCCATGAGCCGTCCAAGGAGCGCCTGCAGTCCGCCGAGGAGCGCGCCCGCTTCGACGACACCACCAAGTGCATCCTGTGCGCTGCGTGCACGTCCTCCTGCCCCGTGTTCTGGACGGACGGCCAGTACTTCGGCCCGGCCGCCATTGTCAACGCGCACCGCTTTATCTTTGATTCGCGCGACGACGCCGGCGACATGCGCCTGGAGATCCTCAACGACAAGGAAGGCGTGTGGCGCTGCCGCACCACCTTCAACTGCACCGAGGCATGCCCGCGCGGCATCCAGGTCACGCAGGCCATCGCCGAGGTCAAGCAGGCCATCCTGGCCCGCCAGGTCTAGTTCCACCGCTTGCAAAAAGGCGCCGCTCCCGTGTGGGGGCGGCGCCTTTTTTGCTGCGGGGCCAAGATTCCAGTTGCGTGACTTCACCGTGGGGCAAAACTCGCTTCGGGTTTTGCCCCGGGTGCACCGGGGGCCAAACCCGCACCGAGTTTTGCCCCGGACGACGGCGGGAGGCGGGGTTCCGCTGGAACGTGACCTCCCGCCGTCGTACTTCAGGCGCGGCCGGTCACCCGGCGCGCACGGCCGCCACCAGGTCCGGCAGCAGGGCCGCCGCATTCGGGGTGCCCAGCCCGGTCACGGGATCCCAGCCTGTGGTTGCCGGGTAGCCCGGAACCGATGGATCGGTCTGGTTGTTGCCCGTGGTCACGTCAAAGAAGTCATTGGCGTAGGCCGCGGGGTTGGCGCCCAGCTTGTACAGCGCCGGGTTGATCAAGCCAAGCCCGCCGCCGTTCATCTGGGCCGCAATGGCCACCAGCCCGGCCCACTGCGGGCAGGACAGCGAGGTGCCGCCAATGTCGTACCAGCCGGTGCTGCACGGCGTGGCGCCGCACATCAGCCCGCCCAGTCCGTCCGGCGGGAGCGACAGGTAGACCAGGGCGCCTGTCCCGGCGCTGGCCTGCAGCGCAATGTCAGGGACGCCGCGCATGCTGCCAATGGCCGTGCTGCCGGCCGGCAGTGCCGACTGGTAGTCCGGGCGGGCAAACACGTGGCTGAAGCCGCCGCCTGCACCAATCCAGCCAACTTCGGCCTGGCCGAGATTCCGCTGGCATGACGCCGGCGGGCTGGCGTTGTCCACCGTCCGCCCTGTCACAGCCGTCGGGTCGGTGCACAGGTAGGTGCCGCCGACGCCTGTCACCAGCGGATCAGAGGCGGGCCACTGGACTGTTGGATAGGGGAACGTTGGCAGCGAGTTCGGGCCGCCGACGGGTGCCTTGTTCGGGTTCGCCGTGCCGCCGTCGCCCGAGGAACCCAGCACGGTGACGCCGTTCTGGGACGCGGAAATGAACGCGTGGCGAAGGTTCAGCAGCGATTGCGTGCTGCCAAAGGCCTCCTCCGTGGTGGCAAAGCTCTGCGAGATGACCTGGGCCAGGTGGTGGTCCACCACGTACTGCTCGGCAGCCATCATCTGCGGCAGGCCGTTGACGCCAAGGGTCTCGGCGGTGGGGGTGGCCACGAGCAGGATGTTGGCCCCCGGCGCCATGGCGTGGGCCGTTTCGACGTCGAGCGCCACTTCCAGCGCCCACGCGGCCTTGTCCTTCTGGGCCGTGCCCCTGCTTTGCGACGGCGGCGCCTTGGTGGCGGGCGAGCCTTGCAGGTGCAGCACGCTGAACGTGGGCATGCCCGCTGCGCAGGTGACTGCTTCCTCGCCGCACATGGCGGGCAGGTTGAACGCCTGGTCGTAGACGTGCAGGTCGTGGGCCATGGTGTCACTGCCATAGGAGTCCACCACTGCGATGGTGATGCCCGTTCCGTCGTTGCCCGCCGCATACAGCGGGCCCACGTTGTAGGCCGCCCGGGTGGACTGCGGTGTAAAGCAGCGCCGCCCGACGGAATTGCACTGGGCTTCCGTGGGAGGGGTGGCGGAACTATTGATCTGGACAAAGTCGCTGACCGCGGGGTGGACGTCTGGAACGGCGCCCCCTGGCGGCGACGCCGTGGGGACGCCGGCCATGCAGGCCGCAGCAACAAGTGCTGCACCCCCGGCCAGGGACAGGAATGATTTTCCGGTACGAGATCTCATGTTAACCTCCGTACAGCTTGCGAAAGGCCTTCACGGGCAGCATCGTTGCCGTCCTGGCACGGTCCCCCAAACGGGCCGAAAGCCATCACAGGTTTACTACCGAAAAGGGCGCCGCGTCAACATTTATTTGGCCCGCCCCACTGTGAAGTGGCGCGCCGCTGGGTCACCACGGTGCTCCACTTGCCAAGTGGCGCGCCGCTGGGTCACCACGGTGCTCCACTTCAAGGCTCCGTCAGGACAGTCCGCCGCCGAGGGGCAGTTCCTCGCGCAGGGCCCAGCCGCCGTGTGAATAGTCGTACAAGCCGATGCTGGAGACTTCCAGCTCGGCGCCGAAGTCCGCCAGCGCCGTCTCCGCCCGCTCCATGGCCGGCTGGTCAAGGTCATGGGCGATGGTCAGGTGCGGGTGGAAGCCGAATTCGACCAGGTGTTCCAGCGGCCCGTCCAGCAGCCTGGCGTGCAGGTCCACGCACTCTTCCACGCCGGCGTCGAGCTTGAGGAAAACGACGTCGGAGACGGGGGCAAAGGTGCCCGTGCCGCGCAGGGAGATAGTGAACGGGCTGGCTTCCCGGGCAATGGTACGCACATGTTCGGCGGCTTCCGCCCAGGACCCCTTGGCGCGCCCCGAGACCAGCGTAATGTGGGCGGGAACTGCGCTGGCGCCGGACCCGGCAAATGTTTCGCGCCACTGCCCCAATTCCTCGGCAAGGGCCGGGGGCATGGAGATGATGACCCCCAGGCTTTCGGGGCTGGGCGCCGGACTTGCCCCGCTTTGGCCGATGCCGGGCATGGTTAGGCCGCCGTCCCCACGGGCGGCAGGAAGCCCACCTTGGCGTAGACGTCCGCCAGGGTGACGGCGGCAATTTCGCGGGCCTTTGCGGCGCCGTGGGCCAGCAGCGCGTCCAGCTCGGCCGGATCATCCAGCAGTTCCAGCGTCCGCTTCCGGATGGGTTCGATCCGGGACACGACGGCGTCCGCCACGTCCACCTTCAGGTGTCCGTACATTTTTCCTTCGTACTCCTCCACCAGGGAGGGCACGGACTTGCCGGTCAGGGTGGACAGGATTTCCAGCAGGTTGCTCACGCCCGGCTTGTTTTCGCGGTCGTGCGCAATGACGGTGCCCGTGTCGGTGACGGCCGACTTGATCCGCTTCGCCGTGACCTTGGGGTCGTCCAGCAGGTTGATGAGACCGTTGGGGCCGGACGCGGACTTGGACATTTTCGCCGTCGGATTTTGCAGGTCATAAATGCGGGCGCCCTCCTTCTGGATGAACGCCTCCGGCACGGTGAAGGTGTCGCCAAAGCGGTGGTTGAAGCGCTTGGCCAGGTCGCGGGCCAGTTCCACGTGCTGGCGCTGGTCGTCGCCCACGGGCACACCCTGCGGCCGGTACAGCAGAATGTCCGCAGCCATGAGCACAGGGTAGGTGAACAGCCCCACGCTGGCCATGTCCTGCCCGCCCTTGGCGCTCTTGTCCTTGAACTGGGTCATCCTTGATGCCTCGCCAAAACCGGTGATGCAATTGAGCACCCAGGCCAGCTGCGCGTGTTCGGGCACGTGCGACTGCACAAACAGCGTTGACTTCTCCACGTCGATGCCGCCGGCAATGTACTGGGCCGCCGTTTTGCGCGTGCGCCGGCGCAGTTCCTCGGGATCCTGTGTGACGGTGATGGCGTGCATGTCCGGGATGAAGAAGAGGGCCTGGTAGTCGTCCTGGGTCTTGACCCAGTTGACCAGGGCCCCCAGGTAGTTGCCCAGGTGCAGGGAATCGCCGGAGGGCTGCATGCCGGAAAGGACGCGGGGGCGCAGGGTGGTCTCACTCATGGAGGGCAAAAAATCCTTAGAACGTGTAGTCGACAACCAGGGGGGCGTGGTCGGAGAAGCGTGACTCGTAGGAGTCGGCACGGTCCACCACGGCCTGCGTGGCGCGTGCCGCCAGGGCCGGGGTGGCCATGTGGTAGTCAATGCGCCAGCCGGTGTCGTTGGTGAAGGCCTGTCCGCGGTTGGACCACCAGGTGTACGGGCCCTCCACTTCGCCGGCCAGTTCCCGGGCCACGTCCTTCCAGCCGATTTCCGTGCCGAAGAACCTGTCAAAGTAGGCGCGTTCCTCGGGCAGGAAGCCGGCGCGCTTCACGTTGCCCTTCCAGTTCTTGATGTCCAGGGTGGTGTGGCCCACGTTGAGGTCGCCCACCACCAGGGCGTGGTCGCTCGCTGCGGCCAGCTGCGGCAGCCGGGCGATCATCGTGTCCAGGAAGCGGTACTTGTCGTCCTGCTTCGGCGTGCCGGCCTCGCCCGAATGCACGTAGGCGCTGACCACCGTCAGGGTGGTGTCCGTGCCGTCGGAGCCCTTGAGTGCATAGTCGGCCTCGACCCAGCGGCCCGTGGTGGCGAAGTATTCCTCGCCAATGCCCACGCGGGTGGCTGCCGGTTCCAGGCGGTCCTTGCGGGTGGCGATGAGCACGCCGGCGCGACCCTTGGCCTCGGCTTCGGCGTGCACCAGGTGCCAGTCCGTGGCGAGGAAGCCCTCCACGATGGCGTCGGGCGCGCGGACTTCCTGCAGGCACAGGATGTCCACATCGCGGGCTGCCAGCCAGTCCGCCATGCCGTTCTTGTAGGCGGCACGTATGCCATTGACATTGACGCTGGCAATCCTCAGACGGCCATTTTCAGTAGCGTTGCTCACTTGTTCAACCTTACCCGTTTCCGGTGGTCCGCAGGGTTCATGGTGCCCGGTGCCGGACTTTGGCTTTTGGCCGGCGGCCGCTAGTCAAGCACGACGCCGGACACGGCCTCGCCGTCGTCGGGTTCCGTTGCGCTTGGCTTGGGCTGGGCGGCCCGGTCAGCGTCCTTGCGGGCCATGGCGGCGTCCATCTTCGCTTCCTGGGCCTCCCAGTTCGGGTTGATCATGCCCCGGCCGTTGCGGGCCGTGATGTCAATGGTTTCCAGGGCCCGCTCCACCATGCCCTGGTCCTTGCCCTGGTATTCGTTGACCACGCCCACCTGGACGCTGATGATCTTGAAGGAATGGTCCAGCTTCAGCTCCCGGGCCTTGGCCGCCTGACGCGTGCCGCCGTCGTCGGACACCAGAGTGGTGCCGCCGCCGGCCGGGCCGCCGGCACTGTTGCGCTGGGCCATCTCGGCCTGGACCAGCTTCACCTGGCGGGCGCCAAACGCTGCGGCCCTGTGCACGCCGATGTAGACCAGCGTGGACAGGACCAGCCAGCCAAACGCGATCACGGCAATGACCCAGCCCAGGACGGTGCTGTTGTTCGCCGCGAACACCATGGCCACCAGAAAGACGATGGCCAGCACCACAGTGCCCAGGCCGGTGAACTTGCCGGGTTTGCCCGTTTTGCCGGTTCCAAGAGAAGTCATGCCCCCATTCTCTCAAACGCCGGGCAGCCCGCGGGCTCCTTCCACCAGCGGCGAACGGCCCGGGCCGGAAAATTGCCGGGCCGCCGGCCACGGGCCCGCCGTGCTACTTGCCCAGCTGGCTGCGGAGCACTTCGAGGCGTTGGCGGTATTCGGTCTCATCCACCTCCCCGCGTGCGTAGCGTTCGCGGAGCACGGATTCGGCGCCCTGGCTCTGGTGCCATTCGCGGCTGCGGCGCAGGCGTCGCGGGACAAAGAAGATGAACAGCCCAATCACCACGAGCCAAAAGAGCGGGAAAATCAGGAACCAAGGGCCTCCGCCCCAGCCCCATCCATGGTCCATGGCCTGGGCTGCGAGCGCGGCCGGTGTGCTCAGTGCTGCAATCATGATGCGTCCTTACGGTTGGTGCCAGCCGTCCTTCGGCTGTGCTTCAACTCTTCCGTCATGGGCGCTCGGCGGCGTCTGCCGCAGGGAGGCTCTTTGGCCGGCCGGGGTACTCCCCCGGGAGACGGCACGGGGTCACCCGGAAAAGAAAACTGAAATTATTTTCCCGCGGCTATTGTCTGGGGGTGGCTCAGGTCACATACTAAATGAATCAAGTTCATTTAG
>Ga0157370_10009644_pt1 | contig 10269 bp, 9 predicted proteins | sample C35metaG_FD_113463 | JGI IMG/M metagenome (GOLD analysis project Ga0157370, IMG submission 113463) | Corn rhizosphere microbial communities from Kellogg Biological Station, Michigan, USA - C3-5 metaG | ecosystem: Host-associated > Plants > Roots > Rhizosphere > Soil | place: USA: Michigan... | reverse complement strand
AGACGATGGAAGAGCTTATCTCCCCCGGTATCTACAACCTGATCATCTTCGTGCTGGCGATTTATGTCGGTTATCACGTGGTCTGGAACGTTACGCCTGCGCTGCACACACCGTTGATGGCGGTGACTAACGCCATCTCGGCAATCGTCATCGTCGGCGCCATGCTGGCAGCGGCCTTGACGGTGACGCCGCTGGGCAAAACCATGGGCACCCTCGCGGTGGCCCTGGCAGCGGTGAACGTGTTTGGTGGCTTCCTGGTCACCCGCAGAATGCTTGAGATGTTCAAGAAAAAAGCCCCGAAAGTCGTAAAAGAAGAGGCGCCTAAGTAATGAGCATGAACCTTGTCACGACGCTCTACTTGATCGCGTCGATCTGCTTCATCCAGGCCCTCAAAGGCCTGTCGCACCCAACCACGTCTCGGCGCGGCAATGTCTACGGCATGCTCGGCATGGCGTTGGCGATCCTCACCACCGTGGGCCTCATCTACAAGCTGGGCGCTGAACTGGCCACCGCCGGCATCGGTTACGTTATCGTTGGCCTGCTGGTCGGCGGCACCGCCGGCTCGATCATGGCCAAGCGCGTCGAGATGACCAAGATGCCGGAACTGGTCGCCTTCATGCATAGCATGATCGGTATGGCCGCCGTGTTCATCGCTATTGCTGCTGTCGTTGAGCCGCAGTCACTGGGCATCGTCAAGCAACTGGGCGATTCGATTCCGGCCGGTAACCGCCTGGAACTGTTCCTTGGCGCAGCCATCGGTGCAATCACCTTCTCCGGTTCGGTCATCGCTTTCGGCAAGCTCTCGGGCAAGTACAAGTTCCGCCTGTTCCAGGGCGCACCGGTACAGTTCAGCGGTCAGCACAAACTGAACCTGCTGCTGGGCCTGGCCACACTGGCTCTGGGCGTGACCTTCATGATGACCGGCAATCTCAATGCCTTTGCGCTGATGCTGGTCCTGGCCTTCGTGATGGGCGTGCTGATCATCATCCCGATTGGCGGCGCAGACATGCCGGTGGTTGTGTCGATGCTCAACAGCTATTCCGGTTGGGCGGCAGCCGGTATCGGCTTCTCGCTGAACAACTCGATGCTGATCATCGCCGGTTCGCTGGTGGGCTCAAGCGGTGCGATCCTCTCGTACATCATGTGCAAGGCGATGAACCGTTCCTTCTTTAATGTGCTGCTTGGCGGCTTCGGCAACACGGCCGACGCAGGACCGGCCGGCGCCCAGGAAGCCCGCCCGGTGAAATCCGGCTCGGCTGACGACGCGACGTTCCTGCTGACCAACGCCGATACCGTGATCATCGTTCCGGGCTACGGCCTGGCAGTGGCCCGTGCCCAGCACGCGCTCAAGGAGCTGACCGAGAAGCTGACTCATCGCGGCGTGACCGTGAAGTACGCGATCCACCCGGTTGCCGGTCGTATGCCTGGCCACATGAACGTGTTGCTGGCCGAGGCAGAAGTGCCTTACGACCAGGTGTTCGAGATGGAAGACATCAACTCCGAGTTCGGCCAGGCCGACGTGGTGCTGGTGTTGGGCGCCAACGACGTGGTCAACCCGGCCGCCAAGAACGATCCGAAATCGCCGATTGCCGGCATGCCGATTCTCGAAGCGTTCAAAGCCAAGACGATCATCGTCAACAAACGTTCGATGGCCAGCGGTTATGCCGGCCTGGATAACGAACTGTTCTACCTGGACAAAACCATGATGGTCTTCGGCGACGCCAAGAAAGTCATCGAAGATATGGTTAAAGCGGTCGAGTAACCCTCCGCTGCTACACTGAACGCCCCGACTTGTCGGGGCGTTTTTGTTTGCGCAAACGCTGGACAATTTGCCGCGTTGTTACCGATCCGGTAACAGTGTTTTACTTGAAACCCGCTGAATAGACGCCTCGTTTGCGACCTTGGTAGCGGGACAGGCGCCCGCGAAATTCACTAGACTGCGCATCCTGCTACCCGTTGCCCGAGATAACAATCCATGTACCGTGACCGTATTCGCCTGCCTTCGTTGTTGGATAAAGTGATGAGCGCTGCCGACGCTGCCGCTCTGATTGAGGACGGCATGACCGTCGGCATGAGTGGTTTCACCCGCGCCGGCGAAGCGAAAGCCGTACCTCACGCGCTGGCCGAACGCGCCAAGGTCACGCCGCTGAAAATCACCCTGATGACCGGTGCCAGCCTGGGTAACGACCTCGACAAACAGCTGACCGAAGCCGGTGTACTGTCGCGGCGCATGCCCTTCCAGGTGGACAGCACCCTGCGCAAAGCCATCAACGCAGGCGAAGTGATGTTCATCGACCAGCACCTCTCGGAAACCGTGGAGCAACTGCGCAACCAACAACTCAAATTGCCGGATATCGCGGTGATTGAAGCCGTTGCCATTACCGAACAGGGCCATATCGTACCGACCACATCGGTCGGCAACTCGGCCAGCTTCGCGATTTTCGCCAAACACGTGATCATCGAGATCAACCTGGCGCACAACCCGAACCTGGAAGGCCTGCACGACATCTATATCCCGACGTACCGCCCGACCCGCACGCCGATTCCACTGGTGAAGGTCGATGATCGCATTGGCAGCACCGCCATCCCGATCCCGCCGGAGAAGATCGTCGCGATCGTGATCACCAATCAATCCGACTCCCCCTCCACGGTGTTGCCACCGGACACCGAGACCCAGGCCATCGCCGACCACCTGATCAACTTCTTCAAGCAGGAAGTGGCTGCCGGACGGATGACCAACAAGCTTGGCCCATTGCAGGCCGGTATCGGCACCATCGCCAACTCAGTGATGTGCGGCCTGATCGACTCACCGTTCGAAGACCTGACCATGTATTCCGAGGTACTGCAGGATTCGACATTCGACCTGATCGATGCCGGCAAGCTGAGCTTTGCGTCGGGCAGCTCGATCACCTTGTCGAGTCGTCGCAATGCCGACGTGTTTGGCAACCTTGAGCGCTATAAGGACAAATTGGTGCTGCGCCCACAGGAAATCTCCAATCACCCGGAAGTGGTGCGTCGACTGGGCATTATCGGTATCAACACGGCGCTGGAGTTCGACCTCTATGGCAACGTCAACTCCACGCACGTGTGCGGCACACGGATGATGAACGGCATTGGCGGCTCGGGCGACTTTGCACGCAATGCGCATCTGTCCATCTTCGTCACCAAATCGATTGCCAAGGGCGGGGCAATCTCCAGCGTCGTGCCGATGGTCAGCCACGTTGACCACACGGAGCATGACGTCGACATCCTCGTCACCGAAATCGGTCTGGCTGACTTACGTGGTTTGGCACCACGGGAACGGGCGCGGGTCGTCATCGACAACTGTGTGCACCCGGACTATCGCCAGGCCCTGGACGACTACTTCACCGCAGCTTGTGCAATCGGCGGACACACGCCACATATCCTGCGCGATGCGCTGAGTTGGCACATCAACCTGGAAGAAACAGGGCGCATGCTCAAGGCGTAATTGGTACAGATAGCGGCTGACGCAAACACAGTTTCGTCAGCGCGCTATTGTTTCGTGGAAATCTGTTTAAAACTGTACTGCTGTACTGGTCATTTCCTACCGTAATTCCCTACCTTTTCAAACCATTCACACGAAAACGCACTAAATAAGTGCAGATAGATACAGTTGCCTCAATTTTGACCAGTACACCGCCTATAAACAGTTAACTGAGCCCTCACAATACAGATGAACTGTATCTACAGTGACTAGGCAAACGAGAGGATCATGGGCACCAGTTAAACCACTACCTAATCCCGCCACAAGCGGAAGGATGTCAATCATGGAACGTACACTCAGTTCCGGCCTGTTCTTCGAAGACACTGCTGCAAAAACCCAAGCCTCGATGCCTCTGCGCGTTATCGCCAACCTGATGCTGTGGCAGCGCCGCATCTCCAGCCGCCATCAACTGGCTCGCCTGGATTCGCGTCTGCTGGCTGACGCCGGGATTAGCGAAGCACAACGCTACGAAGAGCTGAGCAAGCCGTTCTGGCGCTAAGCTAGCGTCGCTGGCCCTGACCCCTCGGGTCCACTGCCAGCACTCCAGATTGAAAAAACAAAGCCCGTCGTGGGAAACCACGACGGGCTTTGTCGTTTTCGCGCCATCGAACTCGGAAAAACAACAGCGTTATGCAAGAGCGGTACAGTTTGTTAAAACCGATCACTGTACAAGTACAATTTCTATGCGGTGTATCTGTTTAGCAAAAACGGGGAGGGCCACCATGGAGGCTCATTCCAAAGCACACGGATCGCGCCATGAATCACTTACAAGATATTTCCGCACCTGCGCCGCAAGCGAAACCTTGTTTCACCTGGCTACAACGTACGTGGGCAGCACTGTCCCGCGGCCTGGAACGGGCCAGAACCCGGCGCCTATTGGGTCAGCTAAACGATCAACAGCTTTCAGACCTGGGCATCAGCCACGCCGATCGCGTCAATGAACTGGATAAACCGTTCTGGCGCTAGCGACCGACCCTGAACAGACGGGCTGTGCGAACTGTTAAAAGCAGGCCTAATATCAACCGGAACGTGGCGCACGCTGTACAACAGGCGTCTGATCCAGCAGATACCTTGCCACCTCTCAATTGGTTTTCCTGAAGGAGATACACCATGTCCCGTCTTCGCTTGCTCAGCGTCGCAGCCCTGCTTGCAGTGGCTGCCAATGCCAACGCCACCAGCTTTGTCGTGACCACTGACGCTGTCGTCAAAGCGTTAAAGGCCACGTCCGATGCAACCACCGACGTCGTTTCCTCTTCTTTTAAGGACAACAAGATTGTGCGTGAAGCGCGCGATGATGCCGCCAGCTTCGTCGCCAGCGAAGGTGCCATCCGCGGCGTAAAACTCGAAAGTGCGCTCGATTACATTCGCCACCAGGCGCCACAGCTGAACGCAACGGATGCACAGCTGGCTCAAGCCATCCTGACCATCTAAGCGAAAGCCCTGACGTGGGACACGCCCAACGTGTCCCCATGTTTCGGCGCTGGCTCTAGACCGGACGTTGCGCTAGCCTTTGGGCTCGCTTTCAGCTATCGAGTCTCATGCGTTTTCATTCAAGGTTGTTGCTCACGCCCCTATTGCTTGTGGCCTGCTGGTCGGGCTCGGCACATGCTTTCGATGCCTTCAATCTTTCCACACAAGGTACTGTCGCCAGTGGTTATGGCAGCAGTCTGGTGACCTCCGCGCCCTTCGACCGTAAACTGCTGCTCGCCGCTCACGATGATGCAGCGGCATTCATCGCCAGCGACACCCAATTGCGAGGAGCACAGCTGGAGTCCGCCCTGATTTATCTGCGCCAGACCCAGCCCAAACTTCATGCAAGCGACCTTGAACTGGCACTGGCAATTCTCGTCCAATAGTTATCCTTGTTTCCCCGGAGTCGTTCCATGCGTAGCCCGCTGATTGCTGCCACCCTTGGTCTGTTGTTGCTGGCCGATGTGGCACAGGCCCATACCCTGGTTGCCACCAGTAACATGCTCATTCGTGCCACCCAGCGCACGCTTGATTTCACCTCTGATACCACCACCTCCATCCGTGACTCGAAGATCATTCGTGAAGCCCACGACGACGCAGCCACGTTTGTTGCCAGCGACGGCGATATCCGTGGCGCGCACCTCGAAGCGGCTTTCAACACCCTGCGCGATCGCGTGCCTGAGGCCCGGGATGCCAGTGACCAGGTACTCGCCGAAGCCATCCTCGCCCTGTGAAGTCGCCAGCCGCCTGGCTGCTGGCCGGGGTCATGTTGCTGTTCGGCAACGCGGCTCACGCCAGTCTGCAATTACAACTCAAGACTGAAGGTCTCAGCCCGGCACAACAGCAGGCCAGCCAGGCACTGTTAGATGAAGCCATGCAGGCGCTTCCGCCTCGTTTCATCGAGCAACTGGATCGGCGCATTGATGTCGGCTGGACCGACAACATGCCAAGCAATGCCTACGGCCAGGCATCGCTGGTGTCCGAACTCGACCTGAACCGCAACCTGCTCGCCAGCCTTACCGATGGCAGCGCCGCGACCAGGAAAACCTATCGCCCTCACGGCACCGTACGCAGGGAAATGCTCGCCACGGTGGTGCACGAGCTCACCCACATTTACGACCGCTCGCGCCTGTGGCCAGACGCGGAGCGTAAATTGATTCAACGCTGCACCCGGCGCAACAACAGTGCCGGACTGGTCGGTATTCCTGACGAGTGCCGTGGCCAGAATGATCGTCGCTTCACCCTCAGCGACGATCCACGCCTGCTCGACCTGGCCGGCTGGCAACAATACGTCGGCCGTCGCGGTGAACGTGAACAACACAACAAGCAGATCGCCCGCAGTCCGGACATCTACGAAACGGACAGTCCCAAAGAGTTCGTCGCGGTCAACATGGAGTATTTCCTACTCGACCCGAGCTACGCCTGTCGTCGTCCAATGCTGTATCGCTACTACCAGGAACACTTCGGCTGGGCGCCGGCAGCCAAAAACACCTGCGCCAAAACCTTCGCCTTCCTCAATGCTGGCAATGACTTCGCCAAGCAACCCCTTGGGCAGGTGGATCCGGAACGGGTCTATGCCGTCGACTATCTGCTGGCCGAAGCCAATCAGAACTGGGTCAGCCGCTGGGGCCACAGCATGTTGCGACTGGTGATCTGTGCGCCAGGACGACCACGGGGGCCCGACTGCCGTCTCGACCTGGACCAGCATCTGGTCTTGTCTTATCGCGCCTTCGTCGGTGACGTACAGCTCTCGAGCTGGGACGGATTGGTCGGTAAATACCCGTCGCGCCTGTTTGTCCTGCCACTGGCCCAAGTGATCGACGAATACACCAAGACCGAACTGCGCAGCCTCGCCTCGGTGCCGCTCAATCTGTCGCGCAGCGAGATCGAAGGCGTCGTGGAGCGCGCCGCCGAGATGCACTGGAGTTACGACGGCAGCTACTTTTTCCTGTCCAACAACTGCGCGGTGGAGGAGCTGAAGTTGCTGCGCAGCGGCACCAATAATGCACAACTGGTCGGACTGGATAACATCATGCCGAACGGCTTGCTCAAAGTGCTCAAGGGGCGCGGGCTGGCGGATACCAGCGTGCTGGATGACCCACGTGAAGCGCTCCGACTGGGTTATCGCTTCGACTCCTTCCGCGATCGTTATCAAGCCATGTTCGACGTGTTGAAGAAGCGCTTGCCGATCAAGCAGGAAAAAGTCGAAGACTGGCTGGCATTGAAAGCGGTAGAGCGCCGGCAATGGTTCGAACAGGCTGACCTGCGCGCCAGCGCGGCGTTGTTGTTGTTGGAACAGGCAGCCTTGCGCCAGCAATTGCTGCTGGCTCAGGACGAAGTAAAGCAGCGTTACCTGGGTGCTCGGAATCTGGAAAACGGCGGTATGGACAAGGCCAATGCGACCTTGAAGGATATTCTGGCCAACAGCGGCTACCTCAGCCGTCCGGCGGAACTGCTCGGCAGCAGCGGTTATGGATTGCCCCAACCGAGTGAATGGCAACGCCTGGAATCAGAAAGCAGCCTGCGCCAAAAGCAACTTCTGGTGCTGACAGGCGACCTGGACAAGGAAGTGAGAGCGCTGCTCGAACCGAGTCGTGCAGCCGAAATGGCCGCCAATGAAGCCAACCTGAAGCAAGTTGGCGAACATCTGAGAAAGCTGCACAAGGCAGCTGGCGGGTTGGAGCTGCCCTAGTAAAAAGGGCTTCGTGGATGATCCACGAAGCCCTTTTTTTGCTTGCACGTTAAATCAAAGAACCCCTTCCAGAATTTCGTAAACAACCCCGCTGCCTACGGCGATCAGCGCAATGTCGCCGCCTGCACGACGCCATTCATACCCCGGGTAATACGGCAGGCGACCCAGCGCGCGATTGTCCAGACGCTCACCATAATAGCCGTGGGGCAACGGCCGGCCGCGTTCCAGATGAATACCCGGAGGTGGTGGCGCACCGCGCACAAAATACCCATGATTGTCGTGAATCGTCTGGCGCACCGGGCCGAAGTCCCGGGGCGGAGGGCCCCCGCGATGGTTGTCCTGATGACTACGGTGATCATCGCCATGATTGTCGCCATGGTTATCGTATTGACCCTGCTGAGGGCCGCCATGGTCGTGATCGTCGCGCTGATCAGCGCTCGCGTGCAGCAATGGGGTGGCACTCAGCATCAGCACGCCCAGGCTGGCAATCAGACGTTTCGGCATTTTCATCGGGGCTTTCCTCACTGCACATACAGCAAAAAGGGCCTCAGAACGTAGTCCTGAAGCCCTCGGTCTTGCTGGTTAGTCTGTGCCGCGAGGCTCTAATTCCTCTGTATCAGGAACTTTACCTTCAGCTGACCCGCGCTTGACGCACGCCTTCCGACAGCGCTGCGCAAAGGCTGAGCACACCATCAATCGCCTGATCCGGCGTCGACGCATTGGCGATGTGATCGATCAATGCCGACCCCACGACAACACCATCTGCCAGGCGAGCAATGGAAGCCGCTTGCTCCGGAGTACGAATGCCAAAACCAATGCTGATCGGCAAATCTGTGTGGCGACGCAGACGCGCAACCGCCTCTTCAACGTGTTCCAGCGTCGCCGCCCCTGCACCGGTCACACCCGCAACCGACACGTAGTAAACGAAACCGGAGCTGCCGTTCAGAACCGTCGGCAGGCGCACGTCATCAGTGGTTGGCGTGGTCAGACGAATGAAATCCAGACCCGCTGCCTGAGCCGGGTCGCACAACTCGCCGTTATGCTCGGGCGGCAAGTCGACCACGATCAGGCCATCAACACCGGCCTCTTTGGCTTCAGCGATGAAGCGTGGCACGCCGTACATGTGGATAGGGTTGAAATAACCCATCAGCACCAGCGGAGTCTCGGTGTTGCCTTCACGGAACTCGCGAACCATTTGCAGGGTTTTCGCCAGGTTCTGCTTGGCGCCCAAGGCACGAATGTTGGCCAACTGGATCGCCGGGCCATCAGCCATCGGATCCGTGAAGGGCATGCCCAGCTCGATCACGTCGGCGCCAGCCGCGGGCAAGCCTTTGAGGATTGCCAGGGAAGTGTCATAGCTCGGGTCGCCAGCGGTGACGAAGGTCACGAGGGCGGCGCGGTTCTGTTCCTTGAGTTCGGCAAAGCGCGTTTGCAGGCGGCTCATCAGTGTTTCTCCTGCTTGGATTGCTCTTGTTGGGAGTGTTCCATGTGGTGCATCACGGTTTGCATGTCTTTGTCGCCACGACCGGACAGGTTGACCACCATCAGGTGATCCTTCGGCAAGGTCGGTGCGCGTTTGAACACTTCGGCCAGGGCGTGGGCGCTTTCCAGTGCAGGAATAATCCCCTCCAGGCGGCAGCATTTGTGGAACGCATCGAGGGCTTCATCGTCGGTCACCGAGGTGTACTGAACGCGACCGATATCATGCAACCACGCGTGTTCCGGGCCGATACCTGGATAATCGAGGCCCGCGGAAATCGAGTGAGCATCGATGATCTGGCCATCGTCGTCCTGCAACAGGAAAGTACGGTTGCCGTGGAGCACGCCCGGTACGCCGCCGTTCAGGCTGGCTGCATGTTTACCGGTTTCGATACCGTAACCGGCAGCTTCCACGCCGATGATCTCGACACTCTTGTCGTCCAGGAACGGGTGAAACAGGCCCATGGCGTTGGAACCGCCACCGATGCACGCCACCAGGCTGTCCGGCAGGCGACCTTCTTGCGCTTGCAGCTGTTCACGGGTTTCCTTGCCGATAACGGCCTGGAAGTCGCGAACCATGGCCGGATACGGGTGTGGTCCGGCCACGGTGCCGATCAGGTAGAAGGTGCTGTCGACGTTGGTTACCCAGTCACGCAGCGCTTCGTTCATCGCATCTTTCAGGGTGCCGGTGCCGGCGACGACCGGAATCACTTCGGCGCCCAGCAACTTCATGCGAAACACGTTGGCTTGCTGACGTTCGATGTCGGTGGTGCCCATGTAGATCACGCAGTCGAGACCGAAACGAGCGGCTACGGTAGCGGTCGCCACGCCGTGCATGCCTGCACCGGTTTCGGCGATGATGCGTTTCTTGCCCATGCGCCGCGCCAGCAGGATCTGGCCAATGCAGTTGTTGATCTTGTGCGCGCCGGTGTGGTTCAGCTCTTCACGCTTCAGATAAATCTTCGCACCACCGCAGAACTCGGTCAGGCGTTCGGCGAAATACAGTGGGCTCGGGCGTCCGACATAGTCGCGCTGGAAGTAGGCCAATTCTTCTTTGAACGCCGGATCTTCCTTGGCCGCTTCGTATTCGCGGGCCAGGTCAAGGACCAACGGCATCAGGGTT
>Ga0157370_10009643_pt1 | contig 10269 bp, 10 predicted proteins | sample C35metaG_FD_113463 | JGI IMG/M metagenome (GOLD analysis project Ga0157370, IMG submission 113463) | Corn rhizosphere microbial communities from Kellogg Biological Station, Michigan, USA - C3-5 metaG | ecosystem: Host-associated > Plants > Roots > Rhizosphere > Soil | place: USA: Michigan... | reverse complement strand
GCAATTACAATTTCGCTGATATTCCCAGATAAAAATTTCTTCCTATTGATGGAATAATACCAGGGCCGGGATATTCATCTGCGCGAAGGGTGAAATATTTTTTATCGGCGATATTATTCATTCCGGCTTTTAAAGATAGTTTGTTCAGCCGGTAGGTGAAACTTGCGTCCAGGACTGTATAAGCCGGAATATATCCCGCAACCGGATCAGAACTTATTTTTGCATTGGTTGCATCACCATATGCATCACCGGTGTTGCTCATTTCAAAAGTTCCGGACAGTCTGCTGTCATGATAAGTCACACCGATTCTGTTGATATATTTTGCTGCAGTTTCGACCCTGTTACCTTTGAACTCGCCACTTGTATATTCGGCATTGATCAAAGCCAGTGAATTAAAAATATTCAATCCTTTTTTAGAATGGCTGTTTAAATATTTCAGCAAATTAAATTCCACATAACTCTCCAAACCCTTATGAACACTATTGGCCACATTGGTTCTTAAAGTATATTGATTGGAAGAACCTGGATTCATTAATATTGTTCCAATCCGGTCATTGTAAGCAATATAAAACAATCCGATATCAAAATTCAGATAATTTTTAACGGTGCCTCTGTAACCAAGATCTGCATTAAAACCTTTTGCATCTTTTAAGTTCTGATCAATTTTTGAAGTTACACCGATGGGAGAGAGTTCGGAATAAGAGATTGGGCGGTAGGCCTGGCTGATATTTGCATAAGCATTGGTATAGGAAGTCGTTTTATATTGCACCCCCAGGCCAAAAAGCGGCAGGTATCTTTTCCTGTTCTCATTTGTGGTAAGCCTGCCATCATCACTGTCTTTATACCCATCACTGGTGCTCCTTAAATATTCAAACCGAAAACCCGGAGTAATACTAAACCGGTCGTTAACCCTGAAAATATTTTCTATAAACGGAGCAATGTTGGTCGTTGTAAAATTGATATCTTTTTCATATTTTCCTGTAATGGACAGATCGAAATCATCGCCGGTTGTTCCTTTCCCGCCGCTTTGTTTTTTAAACCAGGCATAAGTAAACCTTACTCCGCTTCCCAATGTGTTTTTCATTTTACCGGTGGTGTAGTCATGTGTCAGCCTCACTTCTGTAGTGGCATTGTTCATGTCCTCGCTTTCAACTTCACGGTTAACATACTGGCCTGTCAGAGGATCTTTTTCGTCTAAAGCTGCGGCGCCGCCATCTTCATTGCGCCAAACCAACGAACGGTTGCTGAACATCAAAGAAGATTTGATACTTAAAAATGTTTGTGGAGTAAGGTTATAATTCAGGTAACCGGTTACAATATTCCAGGGGCTTTTTAACCAGTTCCTGCTTCTGAAAGAGGTGCGGGGATCTGCGTTAAACATGCTGTCTGTTAGCCCTCCGGGCATTTTAATTCTGTTACGAAGAAGGGTGTATTCCACTCCTGCATTTAATTTTTCTGAAGGGGTAAATTGTATTTTTCCAAAGGCGGATAGCTGCCATTGCTGACTATTAGGCCGCCATCCGTTCATGGTTCTGAATTGTGCATAACCATAATAACTGATCTTGTTGATGGTTCCTCCAATCGAATTAAAGGTGTTGAAGAGACCGAAGCTCCCACCAGTTTCAGAAGTGTACCATTCAAACTTTTTATCCTTTGGCGCTTCATTCAACACATAGTTGATCATGCCTCCAAATTGAGAGCCATATTGAAGGGAAGCCGCGCCACGGACCATTTCTATTCTGCTTACTGCTTCCATTGGAGGAAGATAATAGGATTCATTGTAACCAAAAATATCCCCGCTGATGTTGTAACCGTTCTGCCTGGTGTTCATTTCAATACTTTGGCTTGGGTTAAGGCCCCTGGTTGATATTCCGTTGGCTGTAAAACCACCGGTTTCTGATTCCACAATATTTAAACCCGGAATTCTGCCTAGAATTTGCCTGGTGTTATTGATGGCTTTATTGGCATCAAGACTATCAACAAGGACCACTTCATTTTTTTTACCGGCATAGATAATTCCATCTTTTACATCCGGCATGTGGCCTGTTCCACGTACAGTTTTTATTTTATTAACTACGATTTCCTGGAGGGAGATCGTTTTGGTGCTGTCTTTTTTTTGCTGTGCAACTAAGGTGAGTGGGAATAATGCAATAATTAATATCAGTGTATGTTTCATCATTTAATATAAGGGTGCTGAAAAATGTGTTGCAAAAATGATTTAACAAACAAAGGATGATTTATGAAATGCGGAAATTAGATTTTCGATATCGGGAAAAGAAGATCGTTTAATGAATAATTGCTGCCGTTTTCCTTCCAAATGTCTGTAACAGTTTTATAGAGCGTGTTGTTTCCAAAGACAGTTTTTTGTAAATATGCCGGAATGATTTTCGCGACCTGTCATTCTTTTATCGGTTTCTTCCTTTCAACTTTAGGACTGGTGCAATTGTGAAGCATGCACAGGTTTTAACCGCTTTAAAACGGTACTATGCACCTCATTTTTTCATGATCATCCGGTTATAATTCGGTTTCTCATTTCAGCCAGCGATTATCAGCATGATTGCAGGTACCACCCGAATTAATTCTCTTCTTCAAAGACATTCCAGGTAATGGGCAAATGTTCCTCCTCAAGTTACCTTCATTATTTGATCCCGATACGGACTGTGTTGTGAAAATTCATTCTGATATGCCATTAAATTAATACCTTGTTGCCGATAGACGCAACTATAAACACCTGATAAATTTTTCAGTGGTAAATGGTAAACAAGCGTATAGGAGAGCATCTTTTTTGAACAATTAAATAAATAGTATTTTATGAATGATACTTATTACAAATCCGAAGATTTAAAAAAATTTGGTAATGTAGGCGAGTTTCAAAAACCTTTAGCCGATAAATTTTTTGACTATTATGGTGAAGTTTTTAAAGACAGCCAATTAACCGCGCGTGAAAAATCATTAATCGCGCTTGCCGTGGCTCATGCCGTGCAGTGTCCATATTGTATTGACGCCTACAGCAGCGATGCGTATGAAAAAGGATGGAGTGAAGGTCAAATGATGGAAGCGGTGCATGTAGCTTGTGCCATCCGTGGCGGCGCATCTCTGGTACATGGTGTGCAAATGATGAATAAAGTGAAAGAAATTGCGATGTAATTAATAGTGAAAATAAGCGAATATGAAAATGATGCAACCAGTAGACTTTGTTTCCATTTTTAACTTTCGCATTTCCAGCTTCTATATATGAAATCATTAAAAGCTCAAAATAATATACTCGCTGACACGCATGAACAAGTTGAAATAATAGAACATGGGCAGGCAGGTGATTTAACTTTAATTCCCTTTCAACAAAAGTTAGAAAAATCCGGCCTTTATCCATTAAAGCCAACTCAGATTGAAACTTTCCAGGTAAATATTGGAAAGATGTGTAACCAGACATGCAGACATTGTCATGTAGATGCCGGCCCTGACAGAAAAGAAATAATGACCAGGGAAACCATGCAACAATGTATTGATGTTTTAAAAGAAAATCCTGAATTAAAAACCATTGATATCACCGGCGGAGCCCCTGAATTAAATCCAAACTTCCGGTGGTTTATTGAAGAAATAAAAATGCTGGAAAAACATGTAATTGTTCGTTGCAATCTCACTATTATTCTGGCCAATAAAAAATACAGCGACCTCCCGCAATTTTATAAACAACACCACGTTGAAGTAGTTTCTTCTCTTCCATTTTATACACAGGACAGAACTGACAGACAGCGGGGTATTGGTGTGTTTGAAGACAGCATCAAAGCGTTGCAAATGCTAAATAATGCCGGATATGGAAAGGAAGGAACCGCTTTGATCTTAAACCTTGTTTATAATCCGGCGGGAGCATTTTTACCTGCTGCACAATCGTCGCTGGAAAAAGAATATAAGCAGGTGCTGAAAGAGAAATTTGCCATTGAGTTTAATTCTTTATTTACTATTACCAATATGCCCATAAACCGCTACCTTGATTATTTATTAACAAGCGGCAATTACCAAACCTATATGGAAAAGCTGGTGAATGCTTATAACCCGTATGCGGCGGAAAATGTAATGTGCCGCAACACGATTTCCGTTGGCTGGGATGGTTATTTATATGATTGCGATTTTAACCAGATGCTGGAATTAAAAGTGGATTGTAACAGCCGGCATATCAGTGATTTTAACAGGGAAAAATTAAACAGGAGGAATATTATTATTGGGCAACATTGTTATGGTTGTACTGCCGGTTCAGGTTCCAGTTGCGGCGGTACGGTAGTTAAATAAAAGACTATGAATGAATTTCAAAAAGCAAAAGAGTATTTAGTAAAACAACAAATAACCAATCCGCAAATTGGTATTGTATTGGGAACAGGATTGCATCAGTTGATAAACAACGTTGAAATACAAAAAACGATTCCTTATTCAGAAATTCCCGGCTTTGCGGTATCGACAGTAGAATTTCATAAGGGGAATTTGATTTATGGAACAATTGCCAATAAAAATGTCCTTATCATGCAGGGACGTTTTCATTTTTATGAAGGATATTCGATGCAACAAATTGTTTTTCCAATCAGGGTAATGAAATTGCTGGGAGTGGAACATCTTTTCTTATCAAATGCAGCCGGAGGAATTAATCCCGGTTTTAAAAAAGGGGATTTAGTATTGATTGATGATCACATTAATCTTCAAAATGCCAATCCCTTAACCGGGAAAAATGATGATGAATTGGGTTCACGGTTTCCGGATATGAGCGAGCCTTATAGCGTTTATCTTTCCTACAAATTACTCGATTATGCCGGCCGGCTAAACATTCAATTAAAGAAGGGTGTTTATGCAGCAGTTAATGGCCCGAACCTGGAAACAAAAGCCGAATACCGTTATTTGAAAATAATTGGCGCTGATATGGTAGGGATGTCAACCGTTCCGGAAGTTATCGCAGCAAATCACATGAAACTTGCATGTGCAGCGGTTTCTGTCATTACCGATGAATGTGATCCTGATAATTTGAAACCTGTAGATATTGAAGAAATAATTGCAACAGCAGCCAAAGCCGATAAAAAATTATCTTCTTTATTTCTGGAAACCATAAAAGCATTATGATGGAGAAAGCGCTATTGATTTTTGCTAAAAATTTAATTTACGGCCGGGTGAAAACAAGAATTGCTGCGACCATGGGTAATGATCTTGCGATGGATATTTATCAACAGCTTCTTAGTCGTACTCATTTGGCAGCCAAAACCGCTGACGCGGATAAAATTGTTTTCTATTCTGATTATATTGAAGAAGATATTTGGGATATAAAGGAGTTTGAAAAAGAAATCCAGCAGGGAAATGATCTGGGCGAACGAATGAAAAATGCTTTTATCACAGCTTTTGAAAAGCGCTATGAAAAAGTAATTATCGTGGGAACTGACTGCCCCCAAATCGATGAAAAAATTTTGGAAGATGCTTTTACTGAATTAGATGATCACGACATTATTATCGGCCCCTCCACCGACGGAGGGTATTATTTATTAGGGCTGAAAAAAGCAGAACCATTTTTATTTGAAAATATCAAGTGGAGCACCGGCTCAGTTTTAAAAGAAACCATTAGCCGTTGTATCACCAACAACTGGTCTTATTTTCTCCTTCCTGAACTGACCGATATTGATGAGGAAAAAGACCTTGCACATTTCAAAGAAACTTTCAATTTTAAAGGAGGCTTTTAATGATCAGCATCATTATTCCCACTTTTAACGAAGAAGAAAATATTGCTGAAACCATTGACCAGGTAAGAAAGAGAGATCCGGGTCATTATGCAATAGAGATCATTGTTTCAGATGGGCACAGCACAGACCGTACAAGGGAAATTGCGGCAAAGGCAGGTGCCACGGTGGTTGTAAGCCAAAAGAAGGGAAGATCAGCGCAAATGAATTTTGGTGCATCAAAGGCAAAAGAAGAGATTTTATACTTTCTTCATGCAGATAGTATTCCCCCAGAAGGATTTTCAAATTATATTTTAGATGCGGTTAAAAAGAATGTAATAGGCGGGTGCTTCAGACTTTCTTTCGATCATCAGCATTGGTTTTTAAAAGCCAATTGTTGGTTTACCAGATTTAACGTAAATGCCGTTCGCTTTGGCGATCAAAGTTTATTTGTTACCAAAGATGTTTTTAACAAATGTGGCGGCTTCAGGGAGGATTTGCTGATGATGGAAGATCAGGAAATTATTCACCGGATAAAAAAACAAGGAAAGTTTACCGTTATGAATGCTGCAGTTTCTACTTCTGCAAGAAAATACCTGGACAATGGCATTTACAGAATGCAGGTGATTTTTTTTCGAATCTGGTTGCTGTATTACCTTGGCCATTCGCAGGAACGATTATTAAAACTGCACAAGAGACTCATTGCTAAAAACAAACTTTGATCAGGCAATTACAGTCCTTGTTTTTCTGGAACAATACCAGCCGAGAATGCTGCCCCAGATAAGCATATTAAAAATAAGGGGGAAAATAATCCCTTTCAAATCAAAGCCATTGAATAATGGCTTGCCCATGAAAGCATTCACCACAACCCATAACCAAAGGGTGGGTAAAAAGCCAAATAAAATTCCCTTTAAAACGGTAGGATTCTTTACCAGCAAGGTAAAAATAAGGCCCCAGATACCACCGCTAATAATAAAAAGAATGGCAGCAATAAATTCATCACCGGGTGGATTAGAACCAAATGTAGCCCGATACATTCCTACAAAACCAGGCGTACCCATTCCGGCTGCCTTTATAATATACATGATAATTACCAAAACGATGGCACCTATACAACCACCGGTAAAGCCCCTTGTCAAAGAAGATTTCATAACGTTTTATTTTATTGATTCAATCTTTAAAACAATACTGGCGATCAATTCTTTACATCAGGTACGAAAAGAAGTATAAAGATATAGAAAAGTATTTTACAATATTTTACTTTAACTTGTTGCAGGAAAAGGGAAATGATCAATTGGGATAAAATGAAAGGTAATATCTACGATATACTAATTATCGGTGCAGGTTCAGGAGGTTTGAGCGTTGGCTTATTTATGAGCAAGGCCGGCTTTAAAGTTTTGATGATCTCAAAAAGCGATAAGGATATTGGTGGTGATTGCTTAAACGATGGATGCGTTCCGAGCAAAGCATTAATCCATGTTTCAAGGATGCTGCAGAGTGCAAAAACAGCCTCTCATTTTGGTGTAGAGATAACGGGTAAAGTGGACATAAAAAAAGCAATTAATTATGTTTACCAAAGACAGGAGATGATTCGCGCACACGAGAATGCACAATGGTTAAAGGAGCAGGGAATTGATGTGGCATTGGGCGAAGCAATGTTTACAAATAAAAATGAAATTGAAATAAACGGCCAAAAATATTCAGGAAAAAAGATTGTAATTGCCACGGGATCAAAGCCCCGAAAATTGAAAGTTGCAGGAGTTGAAAATGTAAAATATTATGACAACGAAAGCATTTTTCATATTTCAGAAATACCTGAAAGATTGCTGGTAATCGGTGGCGGACCGATAGGCATAGAAATAGGACAGGCAATGCAGAGGCTGGGAAGCAAGGTTACGGTGGTTCAACATGCAAATAAAATTTTGGAGCATGATGATCCCGCAGTAACTGAAATTCTTTTAGAACGGTTAAAAAAAGAAGAAATTAATTTTTTAATGAATGCTGATGTCAGTCATTTTATTTCTGAAAAAGAAGCTTTTATAAAGTTTAAAGATGGTTCAACAGGAAGCGTTCAGTTTGATGCCATATTTGTAGCTATTGGAAGAGACCTCGATTTAGAGTCCCTGCAATTAAATCATGCCGCCATAGAGGTGAATAATAACAGAATTGTGAGTAATAAATATTTACAAACCAGCAATAAAGACGTTTTTGTATGCGGCGATATAGCGGGTGATCTGGTATTTTCCCATGCTGCCGAATTTCATGCAAGAATTTTACTCAACAATTTTTTTTCTCCTTTCAAAAAAAAATTGAATAATGATCACCTGTCGTGGGTAACTTTTACAGATCCCGAACTGGCCACATTCGGGTTGAATGAAAAGCAATTAAAAGAAAGAGGTATTCAGTATAAAAAGCTCCTACAGGATTTTAAGGATGATGACAGGGCAGTAGTAGATAATTATCAATACTCAAAAATGATTTTATACATCACCAAAGGAAGTTTGTTTAAAAAAGAAAAAATATTGGGAGGTACAATGGTGGCGCCTCATGCAGGAGAATTGATACAGGAATTAATTTTAGCCAATACAAGTAAATTATCTGTCAATGCTATTTTTAATAAAATTTATCCATATCCTGTTGCTTCAAGAATTAACCAGCAGATAGTGGTAAAATATAAGGAAGAGAGTTTGACAGGGTTGATTAAAAAGTTATTGCATACAACCTTTAAATATTTCAGCTAATGGAATGGTGGGAGATATTTAAAAACTGGTTTTTAAGCCTCGGTGAAAAATATAATGTAAACCCTTACATCTTTGGAGGCATTTATGTGGGAGCCATTCCATTCTTTTTTCTTTGCCTTGGCTGGACAATCAGAAAAATCAGGAAAAAAAAATCTTTTGTGCTGCCCCTGTTATTAACTGGTTTCTTTTTTATATCGGCTTACTTATATCTCATTATAGTTGGTAAAAATATTCCTGTCTGGGTTTATTTTTTTATTGGATTGATGGTTGCCTATGGAATATTTTCAACCATTAAAAAGATAAAAGCGAAAACCAAAAGTGTATAACAGAAGACGAAGCTGCTTTTGATTTTTTAATTTATTAATTAAGAAAGTTATGAGGCCCCACGACAATAACGCAAAGCTTGAAAAAAGATTTTCCCGGATTTGATCATTTCAGGCAGCATGGTACGACAGGTAAAGGGAAAAAGTACAGTGACGACCAGGCAGAGGATATGATCACAGAAGATCAGTTTATGCAGAGATTTCAAAACCGGGTAAATGAATTTTCAATATCGCAAAAAGGCAAAGTAAAACCGAATAAATACAGGGCATATGGCTATAAGCCGCCCAAGCATTACTGGGCAGGTATAAAAGATGGAATCCGTTATTTTTAAATGATGATGGGCAAGGCTCCAAAAGGATCTTCGCCAAAAATCCGGGAAAAATTTGGATTGAATATAGATGTAACGTTGCATACCAAAGAAAGAGAGGGAAAAAATTAAGAAAAGATGATTAAATCCATTTTCGATACATATGGCTCACCAATATTAATTGGGGTTTTTATCCTTCTTTTTATTCTTGAAAAGAAATATCAATTAAGAAAAAGGGTTCAAAGCAGGTGGAAAAGAATTTTCATCAATTTTATTGTTTCCATCCCTTCGTTTGCACTGCTTCGTTTCCTGTTTATACCTTTAATGGTTTGGCTGGCGTTGAGAAATCAGCAATGGCATTTTGGGTTAAACTATTTATATGACGGGCCTGTTTGGCTCAAATTTGCCGTTGCATTTTTATTGCTGGATTATTCCCTCTACATCTGGCACATTCTGCTTCACAAACTTCCTTTTATGTGGCGGTTTCATTTAGTACATCACACAGATCTTGATCTGGACATCACCACAGCTTTTCGTTTTCACTTTGGTGAATTGATCGCTTCTGTTTTTTTTCGCGGAGCGGCGGTACTTTTAATCGGCGCTTCACCTATGGTGGTGCTGATTTACGAAATTGCTTTTGAAGCAGAAACTCAATTTCATCACAGCAATATGAAGCTCCCTTTTGGCTTTGAAAAAGTATTGAACCTGCTTATTGTAACTCCAAGAATGCACGGCATACATCATTCCGTTGTAAAGAGCCAGACTGATAGCAATTTTTCAACTATATTTTCTTTCTGGGATAGAATACACAGGACCATAAGATTAAACATTCGACAGGATGAAATAGTTGTCGGCGTTCCGGTTTATGCAGATAAAAATGAATTAACAATCGGGAATCTTTTAAAATTACCTTTTACTAAAATCCGTAAGTGGAAGGAAAGTTACAGGGCAGAAGGTGGAAATAAATATGAATTAAAACGGTAAAGGCTTTTCACCGAAGGTCATTAGTCAATCGTGAAAATTCCCGGGAATTAGCAGACCGCGATCGAAAATTTTTAAGCGACAATCTTAAAGTTAGGCGATCAGTATACGCGCACTTTCTTAAAAATCTTTTACCAATCCAGTTACTTACCAACCGGAGGTTGGATAGATGCGCCATCAACGGCAACCTTTTCTGAAAAATTCCCGATTTAAAAATAAAGTAAATTAT
>Ga0157370_10009642_pt1 | contig 10271 bp, 6 predicted proteins | sample C35metaG_FD_113463 | JGI IMG/M metagenome (GOLD analysis project Ga0157370, IMG submission 113463) | Corn rhizosphere microbial communities from Kellogg Biological Station, Michigan, USA - C3-5 metaG | ecosystem: Host-associated > Plants > Roots > Rhizosphere > Soil | place: USA: Michigan... | reverse complement strand
GACAGTAAAGATCTTTCTGCTTTGGTTAGTTTTTTATTTTTAAAGGTGTGTTTTGGCTGATTTTTTATGAAAGGCATAGCCCGGCCCGCGATGCATTATAACGAACCAATGTTTGTAATTTAGCGCGCAGGGCTATGCCAAAGCTAGATGGGGTTTTTGGGTTTTAGTGCGTAAAGCCTGTTGAACGGATAGCTGTTTTGGGGATTTTGTGTGTGAAAAGGTAAAACCACAGCTTTTCCATTAGCCAGTGGGAATGGCTTGAAGTAGATTACTGGGTTGTTTTTTCTTTTCATGCTCGTATGGTTGATACGAGTCTTTGGTAGTTAAAGCAAAAGCACTATAGCTGGGCTCTAAATACCGCCTTGCTAGGCTTCTGACGGCCATTGAAACGAATACAATAGAGCCCATAACGCTATAGTGTAAACGAAATTACACATAATATTGTTACGGGCATTAATCTATTGTCTCGTTCAGTTGCAGGTGTCAGAATTTAGCAAGCGAGACTCTTATTAATACCAAAAATTAAATAACTTATTTACAGAAAGTTATTGTATGTACCAAATATAATAAAAAAAAGCAAAAAGGACAAATATGTCCTAATATTTTTTCTCTAGTATTTTGAATTTAGCAGTGTGGGAAAACAATATAGGGATCAGCAATATTTGGAACTAGTTGGTCGCAGGCTAGTCGAAATTAGAGAAACATTAGGTATCACTCAGGAAAAGTTGGCTGAACTGACCAAATTCGACACTAGACAAATTGGTCGAATAGAAAGGGCAGAAACAAATTCGTCTATTAGTATGATTAAAGCCATAGCTGAGAAACTAGATGTAGGTATTGATGTTATACTCAAAGTAAAATAATAGGTTGCCATAAAAATCTATTCAATGATGTTGACTGTTTTCGCCTAGCTTATTTAATAAGCTGACTCAAATACATGATAGTCGGATAATCTTCGTTTATAGTGTATTATTTTCTCAATGCAACATAGTGGTCCAAATTTACAGCGAAAAAAAGATCAGTGGGTGTTGACTGCGACAGTTTGTCATCTCCTTGCTCTCCCATTATCGTAGTAAAATGAATTACTATTTTAAATCCGTTGTTTGGATTCTTCTACTTATAGTTTTTGCACTTGCAGGTATCATCAAGTTGTGAGGATTTTGGTACCTAAATCTTAGTTTTATGAGACTAATAATTAGATGATATAACTTGTCACTGTCTCGAAAATCCATCGTCAGATTTGATTGAAACAATTGCAAAAGATATTGGAACCATTTTTTCTAGCACCAAAAATGCTACGTCTATATAACCTTTTTGGTTTTAATATGGAATTAGTTAATTTTTTGTTTTGTCTTTGCTTTTTGTCGTCATTTTTTGTTTCAATGACAACGTATAGCAGGACTTTACGGTGATAACATTCCTGTAGCCTGAGAATTGAATTAGTAAAAGTCATAGAAGATGAAGAGAGCGATAAGGAGAAATTTTGGTAGATTTGGATGCATTTTTAAAGATATTCAATGATGCCAAATTGCGCAATGCGGAATTTAATATTCTGCCCATTAATACATTAAAGGCTGCCATACAGAAAATACTACGAAATAATATATAACAATAATTGAATGACAAGCATAGCACAGAGACAAGAATTACAAGCTAAAATTTGGAAAATAGCCAATGATGTTCGTGGCTCAGTAGATGGGTGGGATTTTAAACAGTTTGTGTTAGGAACTCTTTTCTATCGCTTTATTAGTGAAAATTTCACGAATTACATTGAGGGAGGTGATGATAGCATTGACTATGCAAAAATATCAGATGATGTAATAACACCTGAAATAAAAGATGATGCCATTAAAACAAAAGGATATTTTATCTATCCTAGTCAACTTTTTGTAAATGTAACCAAAACAGCTAATACAAATGCAAATCTTAATACAGATTTGAAAACAATTTTTGACGCTATTGAAAGTTCTGCCAATGGTTATCCATCAGAACCAGATATTAAAGGATTGTTTGCTGATTTTGACACGACTAGCACACGATTAGGTAATACTGTTGAAAGCAAAAATTTCCGTTTAGCTGCTGTTTTAAAGGGTGTAGAAGAATTGAATTTTGGAAATTTCGAAGACAATCAAATTGACCTTTTTGGCGATGCTTATGAATTTCTAATATCCAACTATGCAGCCAATGCAGGTAAATCAGGAGGTGAGTTCTTTACACCACAGCACGTGTCCAAGCTTATTGCTCAGCTTGCCATGCATAAGCAAGACAAAGTAAACAAGATATATGACCCTGCGGCAGGTTCAGGCTCATTATTGTTACAGGCCAAAAAGCATTTCGACAATCATATTATTGAGGAAGGTTTCTATGGGCAAGAGGTGAACCACACTACTTATAACCTTGCCCGTATGAACATGTTTTTGCATAACATTAACTACGACAAGTTTAATATTGCCCTAGGTAACACACTTACAGACCCGCATTATGGCGATGAAAAACCTTTCGATGCCATCGTTTCTAATCCTCCTTACTCAATAAAATGGATGGGCAGTGATGATCCAACGCTAATTAATGATGACCGTTTTGCACCTGCCGGTGTGCTGGCCCCTAAATCAAAAGCAGATTTTGCTTTTGTATTACATGCCCTAAATTATCTATCTAGTAAAGGTAGGGCAGCTATTGTTTGTTTTCCTGGTATCTTTTATCGTGGTGGTGCAGAACAGAAAATTAGAAAGTATTTAGTAGAAAATAACTTTGTAGAGACCATTATCTCATTAGCTTCAAACTTATTCTATGGAACTCCAATAGCAGTAACCATTCTTGTTCTTTCAAAACATAAAACAGAGAACAAAACTCAGTTTATAGACGCCAGTGGGGAAAATTTCTTTAAAAAAGTAACCAACAACAATGTGCTTACAGATAGCCACATTGAAAGGATTATGGAAATATTTGATAGTAAAGTAGATGTTGAGTATGTGGCTAAGACTATAGACAATTCTAAAATTACTGAAAACGATTATAATCTTTCCGTAAGCTCCTATGTGGAAACTAAAGACCATAGGGAAAAATTCAACATAGTTGAATTGAACAATGAGGTTTCAAAAACCGTTGCGAAGATAGATATACTTCGTGCTGATATTGATTCAATAATAAATGAGATTGAAGCATGAGTATTTTAGATAAATTTTTGGAAGGAACCGAGGTGAAGTGGGAAACTATTGACAATTTATTTCATGTTAAAAATGGTTATACCCCTTCTAAATCCAATCAAGAATATTGGACCAATGGAACAATTCCATGGTTTCGCATGGAAGATATTCGTAAAAACGGCAGAGTACTTTCAGATTCTATACAGCATGTTTCAGAATCAGCAGTCAAAGGGCACCTCATACCTGAGAACTCTTTATTAATGTCTACAACCGCAACAATCGGTGAACATGCACTAATCTTGGTACCGTACTTGACAAACCAACAAATAACTAACTTTTCATTAAAAACTTCATACGCAGATAAAGTAAGTGTAAAGTATCTTTTTTATTGTTTTTCTGATTTTGGAAAATGGTGTATTGAGAATGCCAATAAAAATGGAGGTTTAAGTATTATTGGTACAAACAAATTAAAAGAATATACCATTCCTATCCCTCCTCTCAAAGTCCAAATCGAAATTGTTCATATTCTAGACAAATTTTCGGAGCTTACAGCGGAGCTTACAGCGGAGCTTACAGCGGAGCTTACAGCTCGTAAAAAACAGTACATCTTTTACAGAGAACAGTTTTTTGAATTTAATGATTTAGAAATTAAAAGAGAACCATTAGGCGTAATTGGAGAATTTCAAAGAGGAAAACGATTTGTAAAGGACGATATGATTGCGCAAGGTGTACCTTGCATCCACTATGGTGAGATGTACACACATTATGGTACTTGGGCAAACAAAAGCAGGTCATTTCTTAGCGAGGAGTTAGTTGAAAGAAAAAATCTACGGATTGCCGAAAGAGGTGATGTTGTAATCGTAGCTGCCGGAGAAACCATTGAAGATATTGGAATGGGAACAGCTTGGTTAGGCAATGAAGGTGTAGTGATACATGATGCCTGCTTTTCGTTTAGAAGTCCTCTAAACCCGAAATATGTTGCCTATTTTACTCGTACAAAACAATTTCATGACCAAATTAAAAAGCATATTTCCTCAGGTAAAATTTCTGCTATTAATGCAAAAGGTTTGGAGAAGGTCTTAATTCCAATTCCTTCACTAGAAGAGCAAGAACGTATTGTAACCATCCTTGATAAGTTTTACATTCTCACCACTTCCATCATTGAAGGTCTGCCGAAAGAAATTAAGTTAAGAAAAAAGCAGTATGAATATTATCGTGATTTATTACTAACATTTACTAAAGATACTTCAGCATCGTAAAATGTCACATACATTAGCACAAATAGCGCAACAACTAAATGATGCCAACAAAAAGGTGCAGTTAATCTATGCGTTTAATGGCACTGGCAAAACACGTCTTTCACAAGAATTTAAAGAACTGATTGCACCCAAAAATGCTGAAATGCATGAAGGTGAGGAAGAGACAAAAACAAAGGTGATGTATTATAATGCATTTACTGAGGATTTGTTTTATTGGGATAACGATTTGAATAACGACACCGATAGAAAGTTGAAAATTCAACCAAATAATTATACCAAGTGGGTACTTGTGGAACAAGGTCAAGAACCAAATATTACCACCAATTTCCAACACTATACAAACGATAAATTAACACCTCATTTTAATGAAGAATCTACTATTAAGGATAGAGATGGTAACGATGTAATCATTCCTCCTTATTCTGAGGTTCGTTTCTCATTTGAACGTGGAGATGACTCAGGTTCCGATTATGTGAAAATTTCTAAGGGAGAAGAAAGTTGTTTTATATGGAGTGTGTTTTATAGTTTATTAGAACAAACCATTAGTGTATTAAATGTAGCCGAAGTTGGCGACCGTGAGACAGACCAATTTAACGATTTACAGTACGTGTTTATTGATGATCCTGTAAGTTCATTAGATGACAGTCACCTTATTGAATTGGCTGTAAATATTGCAGCGTTAATCAAATCAAGTCAGTCGGAAAAACTGAAATTCATTATAACCACGCACAATCCACTTTTCTATAATGTGTTGTTCAATGAGTTTAATAATGCAGACGCTCAATTTGGATTTAAAGTGAAACATTCTGCAAAAAGGCGGTTAGAGAAAAAAAATGACGGAACTTTTCAATTGTACGATCAATCAAGTGATTCCCCATTTTCATATCACTTATTTTTATTGTCAGAATTAGAAAAAGCAATTGATACTGGAAATATTCAAAAATATCACTATAACTTTTTTAGAAATATTTTAGAAAAAACATCTACCTTTTTAGGGCATAATAAATGGAGAAATCTATTGCCCGAAGATGCACAAGAAGCATATTACAACCGCATAATAAACCTATCGAGCCATTCAAAGCATCATGGTGAAGAAATTTCGGTCATTGATGATAATGACAAGAGGGTTTTGGGCTTTTTAGTAGGCGAATTAAAAAGGATGTATGGCTTCCAATCAGTAACTTATAACAGAGAAACAGAACAAGATGCCACAGTATAACACCATAGCTGAATCAAACAATTTTATTGTACTGGATAATTTTACCAAGTATTATGAAGTGAATGAAGCACCTGCTGTTTATCAAACAGAGACTGCTTTGGAGCAAGAATTCATCCAGGATTTAATCAATCAGGGTTATGAAAACCCTTTGAGCTTAAATACCCGGGAAGCCATGCTTGCCAATATAAGAGTACAATTGCAAACGCTTAACAGTATGGTATTTTCGGATGCGGAGTGGACTCGTTTTGTAGAAGAATACTTAGATAAGCCAAGTGATAACTTGGTCGAAAAAACAAGGAAAATACACGACAATTATATCTACGATTTTGTGTTTGACGATGGGCATATCCAAAACATCTATTTAGTAGATAAAAAAAATACTGCACGCAATAAAGTCCAGGTCATCAAACAATTTGAACAAAAGGGCTCACACGCCAATCGTTATGATGTTACCATATTAGTAAATGGCTTACCACTTGTGCAAGTAGAATTAAAAAAACGTGGTGTTGCCATACGTGAAGCATTTAATCAGGTACATCGCTATTCCAAAGAGAGCTTTAATAGTGCCAACTCCCTATTTAAATACATACAGATTTTTGTTATATCAAACGGTACGGACACACGCTATTTTGCCAATACCGTTGAGCGAAACAAAAACACCTTTGACTTTACCATGAATTGGGCAAAGGCTGATAATACGCTGATTAAAGACCTTAAGGATTTTACGGCGACCTTCTTTCAGAAACATACACTTTTGAATATATTGCTTACTTATTCCGTTTTTGACATAAATGATACCTTACTCATCATGCGACCTTATCAGATTGCAGCCACAGAACGGATTTTATGGAAAATAAAAAGTTCTTTTGAAGCTAAAAAATGGTCAACAGATGAGGGTGGTGGCTATATCTGGCATACCACAGGTTCGGGAAAAACACTGACCAGTTTTAAGGCAGCACGTTTAGCAACCCAATTCGATTTTATTGATAAAGTGTTCTTTGTAGTGGATCGTAAAGATCTGGACTTTCAAACCATTAAGGAATATCAACGCTTTTCACCCGATAGTGTGAATGGTTCAGATAGTACGGCAGGTCTAAAGCGGAATATCGAAAAGGATGATAATAAGATTATTGTTACCACCATACAGAAACTAAACAACCTCATGAAAACAGAGGGAGATTTAGCCATATATCAAAAGCAAGTGGTTTTCATTTTTGATGAGGCACACCGTTCACAATTTGGCGAAGCTCAAAAGAACCTGAATAAGAAGTTTAAAAAGTTCTACCAATTTGGCTTTACGGGAACACCCATTTTCCCACAAAATGCTTTAGGTTCGGATACTACAGCCAGTGTTTTTGGTCGTGAACTGCACTCTTACGTCATCACCGATGCCATTAGGGATGAAAAAGTGTTGAAATTTAAAGTGGATTATAATGATGTTCGACCACAGTTTAAAAGTATTGAAACAGAAATTGATGAAGAGAAATTAAGTGCTGCAGAAAATAAAACAGCCTTGCTACATCCAGCTCGTATCAAAGAGATTTCTCAATATATTGTTCAAAACTTCAGGATCAAAACCCATAGAAATCAGGGAAGCAATAAAGGCTTTAATGCCATGTTTGCGGTAAGCAGTGTTGATGCAGCAAAATGTTATTATGAGGAATTAAACAACTTGCAAAAGAATAGTGAAAAGCCGCTGAAAATTGCTACCATCTTTTCTTTTGCAGCTAATGAAGAGCAAGGTGCTATAGGTGAAATAGTGGATGAGACCTTTGAACCTTCTGCAATGGACAGTAGTGCCAAAGAGTTTTTAACCAAAGCCATCAATGATTATAACGCGATGTTTAAAACCAGTTATGGTGTGGAAAGCAAAGAGTTTCAGAATTATTATCGTGACCTTGCTAAAAGAGTAAAGAATAAAGAGATTGACCTGATAATTGTTGTCGGCATGTTCCTTACTGGTTTTGATGCTCCTGCGCTCAATACGCTGTTTGTAGATAAGAATTTGCGTTATCATGGATTGATGCAGGCCTTCTCTCGTACCAACCGTATTTATGATGCCACCAAAACATTTGGCAATATTGTTACATTCAGAGATTTGGAACAAGCTACCATTGATGCCATTACCTTATTTGGAGATAAAAACACCAAGAACGTAGTGCTCGAAAAAAGCTATAAAGAATACCTGGAAGGATTTACAGACATTGTTACAGGAGATGCTCGCAGAGGATTTAAGGATGTAGTACAAGATTTAAATACTAAATTCCCCAATCCTGATGAGATCGTAAGAGAAAAGGACAAAAAAGAATTTGCGAAGCTTTTTGGAGAATATTTGCGAGTAGAAAACATACTTCAGAACTACGATGAGTTTACGAATTTGAAAGCCTTGCAAGAAATTGACTTGAATGATGCTGCCGCAGTAGAAGCATTTAAAGAAACTCATTTTGTAACAGATGAGGATATTGATACCATGCAAAACATCGAGTTGCTCAATGAGCGTATCGCACAAGATTATCGTTCTACATATAATGACATTCGAGATTGGATAAGACGTGAAAAAACAGGCAAGGAATCAGAAGAATCAAAAATAGACTGGGATGATGTAGTATTTGAAATAGACCTGCTTAAATCACAAGAAATTAATCTTGATTACATCCTTGAATTAATTTTTGAGCACAACAAAAAGACAAAAGATAAAGCCAGCTTAATCGAAGAAATCCGTAGAGTGATTCGTGCAAGTGTAGGAAATAGAGCCAAAGAGAGTTTGGTTGTTGATTTTATAAATGAAACTGACCTTGATACGCTTCAAGATAAAGCGAATGTTATTGACTCATTCTTTGCCTATGCTCAAAACAAACAGAAAGCGGAAGCCTCAGAATTAATTGAAGATGAGAATTTGAATGAAGATGCGGCAAAACGATATATCACAGCTTCTTTAAAACGTGAATATGCTAGTGAAAATGGTACAGAGCTCAATGCCCTTTTGCCTAAAATGAGTCCTTTAAATCCTCAGTATTTGACTAAGAAACAAAGTGTATTTCAGAAGCTAACGCTGTTCGTTGAAAAATTTAAGGGTGTCGGTGGACAACTGTAACATAAATAACTTAATTGTTATGTAAAACTGAAAGAAGATTTTTTATTGTCTACTATTCTTTTCCCAATTGTAAATTGTTGCATTAGCTATATACCTCTTGTATTATACTTCTGATACCTGCCACGTCTTTAAATTTTAATAGCAAACAGAATTAAATTTCTGTGAATCTGCTCTTTATTAAAAGATGCATTTGTTTATAAATATATTTTTAATAATCTAAACTGAAAAAGCCCATCTTCACATGTTTGGATGAGTTCTTCATTATCAACCTTTACTGGTCAAATTTCAAACTATTTTTAAGCTGACTTGTTGAAATTAGTGCATGTAGCAAACTATTTAAAATGTTAATGGAAGGTTTTTTAGACAAGACCCAATATTTGAAACACTTTTCGTTATAACATTTTTTTGTACAGATCCTTTTGAAATTTAAGGTCTATTTTTTGTTGGTTTTGTGTCAGGTGACACAATTCCAGTTTTTTTCTTCTAATTCGGCTGAGTGTTTCCCGGCTTATACCGAGGTAAGATGCTATGTTTTGTTGTGTGGTTTGCAGTTCGATTTGAGGGTGGTTTTTGAGCAGGAGATCGTATTTGCTTTCGGGTTTTTGCGTGCGTAACAAGATGGTGCGCTCTTCGCCGAGCACATAGTATTTCTGAATGATAATTCTACCTAGTAAATTCCCTTCTTTAAAGTCAGCATAGTAAGCGTTGAGTTCAAGCCAGGTGAGCGATTGGAGTTTGCAGTCCTGAAGCACTTCAATGTACTCTCGGGCGGGTTGCTGAGTGAAAAAGCTTGATGCGGAGGTCATAAGATCCCCTTTGCCACAAAACCAGTTGGTACATTCTTTCCCGTCTTCGTCGATAAAGTAAGATCGAAGGAAGCCGCTTCTAATAAAGTAAATCCTGCGGGCAGTTTCGCCAGGTGATAAGAGGATTTTTTTACGTTCAAAAGTTTCGATGAGGCTTTCTTCTTTTACCCGGTTTTGCATCGGGGTTGGAAGAGGCATGATGAAGCTGAGTGTTTCCAGTAAGTCAGCTTCCGAGATGTTAAAATGCTGCATGTTGATCGATTGTGTCACAGATCAACCATTGTTATTTTTAAACGGGGTAATATTGCCCTTGCGGATCGGATACAGGTAGTTAACGCTTTATGGTACAGTTTAGTATATGGGTTAATATAATACGTTTCGCTTTAAAGCTCGCGATGAATGTGGTGGGGAAATGGTTTTTAGTCAATTGTGTTTATTTTTTCCTGCTTGTGAGAGTTGTTGCCGGTTAACAGGCGAAGTGGGATTTCATCTAATATCAACCCTATGTATTTAAAGTTTAGTGAAAAGCTGTTGGCCGAGCTTGATATCCGGCTGCAATCTTTAACTGTTCAGGAATTTTCTGATGTGGCACTTCTAAAGGCGCGGACTGCGCTGGTTTCGGAGGCTATTGGCATGCTTGCTGATTTTATCTCGGCACATCCGGGAGAGGATATTTCGCAGGAGATTCTGTATTATAAATCTATTTATCCCCGGTTCAAGTCTATACTGGTGTATGACACCGAATAT
>Ga0157370_10009641_pt1 | contig 10272 bp, 8 predicted proteins | sample C35metaG_FD_113463 | JGI IMG/M metagenome (GOLD analysis project Ga0157370, IMG submission 113463) | Corn rhizosphere microbial communities from Kellogg Biological Station, Michigan, USA - C3-5 metaG | ecosystem: Host-associated > Plants > Roots > Rhizosphere > Soil | place: USA: Michigan... | reverse complement strand
TATCACAGCCCGAGAGTTTCGTGCAGATTCAGACTGGATATCTCTGGCAGTAAATGCCATCTCAGGAAACAGTAATTCTTTAAGCTTTAACTCCCTGGCTTTGGTAAATGCTGATGTAAAAGTAATTACTTATAAAGGAGACAGCATATCAAACTTTGTAAGATTTGTTGACCTCTTCGACAACGGGAAGAAAAGAGACCCCAAAAAACCTCCCTTTCAGCTGAATTCCAGAATTCAGATTATTGATTCTAAAGTTTCCATCGTCAATGAGAATTCTCCCGGAGAACAGGGAAAATGGCTGACAGCAACTAAGTTCAACTTAAAAGCACCGAACGTGAAAGTCAATGGCCCGAATGTTTCGGCGTTGATTAATAATATGTCATTTGTAACTTCAAGGTGGGGGAAATCTCATTTTGTGGATACTTTTTCAACAGAACTGTCTCTAACGAAGCAGTTTTTGTCATTAAAAGACCTTACACTGAATACAAATCACAGCTTACTTCAGGGAGATATTAAATTTAATCTTCATGACGGATCCTGGGCAGATTTTGCAGACAAAGTGCGTTGGGATATGAATATTCATCAGGGAAGCCAGCTTAGCGGTTATGACATCAGTTATTTTGTGACGAACTGGGATAATATCAAGCCATTCAATCTTGCGGGGAAAATGACGGGATCTTTGAATAAATTCCATCTGGAAAATTTCCTGATCAGAAATCCTGACGTTAATATTGCAACCAAAACAATGAAGGTTGATAATTTGCTGAAAGGACACTTCGCGATTGAAACAAAAGACCTTTCCACAGATTTTACCTACAAAGATTTAAAAGCAATGATGCCCTCATTTATCTCCAAAAAGATGAAAAACTTTGCGGACGACTTTGGGAAACTAAAATATAATGGAACAGCCAAAGTAAATCCGGATCAGATCTATGTGGATAACGGAAATTTAATAACCGGGATAGGACAGGCTAAAATATCCAAGCTTACCTTAACAGGCTATAGCACTGCAATGCCAAAATATTCAGGTTATCTTGATGTGAAAGACCTGAATACATCTGTTATCACAAAAAATAAAACTGTAGGCTTGATTTCCGGTAAATTTGATCTTAACGGGCAAAGCTTTGATGTCAATACGATGCGTCTGACGACCAAATCCCAGATTGCCAGTGTTGAAATAATGGATAAAACGATCAATAATCTATACCTTGATGGATTATTGGATCATAAAAAATACAACGGATTGATTACTGTTAATGATGAACAGGCGAAAGCTACTATCAAAGGATTAATAGATTTCAGTACTTCAAGAGTCTCGATGGATGTGAATGCAGATGTCACTTATCTGAACATGAACTATTTTACCAATAAACCTGGCAGTCAGATCGTAAGTGGTCAGGTAGAAGGAAAAATGGCTATGTCTTCGATCAATGATCTTACTTTAGATGTGAATGCCAATAATCTGAATTTTGCTACGGCAACTCAAAAATATAATATTCCGAATGCTAAATTAAAGACATTCGTGGAAGCGGGAGGTCGTGTGATTGATGTGGATGCTCCGGGAGCTGCTACCGGTAAAATATCAGGAAGATACAGTCTTGCAGACCTTGCCGGAATGGTAGAAAACGGAGTAGGAAGAATCCTGGTAGGACCACCACCGCGAAAGTTATACCGCGGACAGAATTTTGCCCTGAAGTTTGATGTTCAGCAAGGATTGGTCAATTATTTCTTACCAGAACTGAGATTGCCCCAGGGAGCTGTTGTGGAAGGAGAATATAATGGAGATTCAAACAACCTTATTCTGAACCTGGATGCAGCCTCTCTGAAATATATGATGACGAAAGAGGAAGAAATTACAGAGGCTGATAAGGCACTGGCATCTTCCAATCCTGATTATAAAATTAATGACCGAAAGAATATCAACAGAGACAGTGCAATGGTGGATAGTGTTAAGGTTAGAATTAACACAGCAGATCTTAACCAGCAGTTGTATGCCAGGATCAACAGGGTTCTCTATAATAAAAATGTAATCAAAGACTTTGAGCTGAAAGGGAATAATGAGAATGGAAATACACTTCATTTAGCAACTACATTTAAGCATGGAAGTCCTGATGATGAATTGAATGAAAAGCTTAAAGAATATGCCATAAATGTAGACCAGTCTACTGATGCAGCTGGTGACTATGTGTTCAAATTTGAACCTACAGAAGTAAAATTCAATGAGGTGACCTGGGCAATAGATACAAGTCCGGAGCTAAATCACTCTATTACTTACAGAAGAAACACAGGAGATTTTGATATCAGAAATCTGAGGGTTTATTCCGATAAAAGTGCTTTGTTTATAAAAGAAGCACAGTTTAAATCAGCAAAAGATTTTTATGTAGATGCTGATATCAATGATTTTGCGATAGAAAAGCTTCTGGAAATGCAGTCCGGAGGAAATACCATGGATATAAAAGGTCTTGCCAACGGAAGTGTCAAGATCAAAATGGATAAAAGTACACTGCAGCCACTCGTAGATCTTAATATTGATAATATTAAGATGAATGGTAATGATATGGGAGATATCTCTATTTCTGCTACTAATGGTTTCTCACTGAATGTTTATGATATTGATGTAAAAGTACATTCTGCAGGAGTTTTAGGCAATAACAGCCTTAACCTGACAGGAACAGTTAATAATAATACTTCTTCTCCGATTATTGATCTTACAGCTGAAATGCGTGATTTTGATCTTTCGTTTACCCAGCAGTTTGTACAAACTGTTTTTGGAAATATTCGCGGAAAAGCTACCGGAGATCTTAAAATCAATGGAAAGCTTAGCAATCTGGATTATAGCGGAGACATTGCTTTAAAAGATTTTGGATTAAAACTATTGTTTACAGGAGTAGATTACTCATTTGATGATACTGTGATTCAGCTGACCAAAGGATTGGCCATCCTCAACAATATTGAGGTACATGACGGAAGAACCAATTCCAAAGGGAATATATCCGGGGCGATTCAGTTTGAAACCCTTTCTTCAATGGGGGTATCTCTCGTAATGAGAGCAGATAACCTATTGATGCTGAATACCACACAAAAAGACTTTGACCTGTTTTGGGGTAGAGTTTACGGACAAGGAGATCTGTACGTGGATGGACCTGTTTCAGGATTGAGTATAACCACTCCTAATATGAAGGCGCTTAACGGAAGTACCTTTACCTTCAATTCCAGTTCTACTTCCAACGTTGAAGAGTTCAAGATGCTGAGGTTCCTGAAAGAAGGAAAAGATGGTTTGATTACCCTGGAAGAAAAGAAGAAAACAGGAGCCAATATGAATATTGATTTCAATCTGGCTGTAGATAAAGGAACTACCGTAAATGTACTGGTAGGAGATGATGTAGGAAATATTACCGTAAAAGGATCTGCGGATCCGCTGAGGTTCCATATGAACAGGCAAGGGAATATTGCCATGAGTGGTACCTATAAAGTAGATAACGGAACATTTGTCTCTAAGGCAATTCTTAATAAGACGTTCCAGATTGAGAGAAACAGTAGTATCAGATGGGACGGGGATGCCATGAAACCTACTTTAGATATCAATGCCAACTATATAAGAATGGTTTCCAATGCCGGGGAATACCTGAGTATGGGAAAACTACAGCCTATCAGTATTTTGCTGCAGGCGCACATTACCCAGTCGTTGGTAGACCCTCAGATTGATCTTAATGTGACTGCAATGGATGTATCCAGCCAGGTAAGGGAAACTCTTGCTGCAAAAATGAGCCAGGAGGGAGAGAAAGTTCTTCAGTTTGGTTCTGTATTGCTATTGAGTACCTTCAACGTATCAAACACGGGTGGAGTAGATGTGAATGTAGGAAATGTAGCGGAATCTTCAGGATATAATATGCTTCTGAAACAGCTGGGATCAGTACTTAATACGATGAGTAATGAATTCCAGATTGACCTTAATTATGTAAAAGGGGATCAGAATTCCAACTTTGGAGACAGAGCCAATGCCGGAGTAAGCGTAGCCCTTTCCCCAAGAGTGAATATAAAAACCGGTTTGGGTATTCCACTATCCAAAACCGATGGTGCACAGAATAACTATTTGTCTACAGAAGGCTCTGTAGAGTACGACTTATCGAAGAAGAATGACGGAACGCTGGTAATACGTGCTTATTCCAAGCCTACGAACATCGGAATGGTGAGTACAAACGGTTCTGCAAATCAAGCCTATGGAGGAGGAGTAGTGTGGAGTAAAAGCTTTAATTCTTTGTTTAAAAAGAAGAAAAAAGACAAAAAAACTCCAGATGCAAAAGGTGAAATAAAAACAGATTCTATAAAATCAAATGCTAAATAATTAGAATATTTTAATGATTTTTATCATCTGTGTTAATTATTGTTAATATTTGATATGTATTTCTTAGTTAAATTATTTTTCGTAAATTTGCAAAAAATACATAGGTTTTTTAAAGAAATTGTAATTTAACTAATATGAACTATCAACTGGACGAAATAGACAAGAAGATTCTTGATTTCTTAGTAGAAAACACAAGAATGCCTTTTACAGAAATTGCAAAGCAGATGGACGTTTCTGCTGGAACAATTCACGTAAGAGTGAAAAAGATGGAAGATGCAGGTATTATTTTGGGATCATCTCTTAATATCGATTATGGTAAGCTTGATTATCACTTCACAGCTTTCATAGGTATCCTTTTGACAAAATCAAACCGTACTCAGGAAGTATTGAAAGAATTGTCAACTTTACCTAACGTAATCGAAGCTAGCGTTATTTCCGGAAAATATAATATTTTCTGTAAAGTAAGAGCTAAGAATACTGATGATGCTAAAAGAATCATTTACCAGATAGACGACATTCAGGACGTAATGAGAACTGAAAGTATGATTTCTATGGAAGAATTCTTAAGTGACAAAAACAGACTGATCAACGCTATCTCTGTGTAAGTCAAATTTTAAACGAATAATTATAAAAGAACTTATGAAATCTCTCATAAGTTCTTTATTTTTGCAGGTATGGAAGAATACAGCTATTTTGACGAAGATCCGAAGAAAGGATGGGGATTTGTACTGGCATTTGCAGCTTTAATGTTGTTTACCATAATGGGACTGGGAATTGATGTGGATGAATATCTGCAGCATGAATATCTGCAGATTCCAAGGTGGTATTTCTATGTTATTTTTTCAATTGACTTGCTGATGATGATCGGATTGGTACTGATGTTTTTTTACCGAAAAATAGGAATCTTTATGTTTCCTGCTTTACTGGTACTGCACTTCTTTATGCATAATTACTATCTGTCTACATTTTTGTATACGGATGTTACCAATCTTTTCCTTTTCACAGGATTTGGTATGCTTGCCATTATCCCGAAATGGAAGTTTTTTAAATAAGGACATAATCAATATGTACAAACATAACAAACCGCTTTTAAATCCTATTTAAAAGCGGTTTTTGAATTAAGATTTAAATAGCTTAAAAAGCTTTCAGGAATAAGTTGAGACGCTTGGTAGATGTCTTCTTATTTCTTTACTTAGAAAACACACCCTGAAAAAATAATTCTAAAGCCATATTTTCATCCAGCGCGAATTTCTTTTTTAGGCGGTATTTGGTCATTCTTACGCTTTTAGGCTCCACGTTGAGAAGATTGGCTATTTGTTTGGTATCCATTCCGAGATAAATGTAAGCGCAGTATTTCAGATCCAGAGCGGTAAGCTTTTGTTTTGCTCTGTCATTGATATTTTTAAAGAAATCAGGATGTAGCTCCTGAATCGTGAATCTGATCTTTTCAAAATCATTGTCCACACGGTTTTCTCCCTTTACAACCTGGTGAATATTGATATCCGTATCAGAAAGCTGGGTCTGAAGCTGCTGAAGAACTTCATTCTTATGCTGAATATGAAGCTGGCTGGCCAATACCTCATTTTGAAGTCTTTGCTGCTGAAGTGTAAGAAGTTCCTGCTCAGCTTTTAATCTTGCCTGTTCTTCTTCCTGAAGTTTGATCTGCATTTCCGCTTCGTGCTTTTCAGTATCCAGCTTATTTTCTCTTTCAATAGAATAACGCAGTTTAAAATGGTAAGAACGGAACATAAAAAATGTTCCAATCAACCCGATAATTCCCAACCCGATATACAGGAGTTTTTCTTTTTTTAGGCTGGCCGTTTTTTCGGTAAGAGATCTGAGTTCAGATTCTTTCTTTTGAGATTGGTATTGAGCTTCCAGTTTTTTTGCTGTTTCAGCCTGTCCTTCATTAAAGAGAAGATTACTGTATTCTGTTACCTTTAATTCGTATTCATAGGCCTTCTGATAATTCTTTTGCTTTGCATACAGTTGCGCAAGATCTTTCACTACGTTGATCATGACATGATAATAAACAGGCTTTTGAGTTAGGAGAATCTGTTCAGCTTTTAGAAGATATTGTTCTGATAAAGCATCATTCTGATCTCGTGAGGCAAGATTGCTTAAAACTCCAAGTGCTCCTGCCTGAATACCCTGGTTGAGAGTGGTATGCTGAGTAAGGGTAAGAATTTCGTTGGCATTATTTTGAATTTCGGAACGAATTTCCGGAGTCATAACAGGATAATTCAAATAATAATTAATAAGATTCAATAATGCCATGGCCTGCACATGTGCCGAAACATGCCCCGGAAACTGATGATACAGAGCGACGGCCTTTTTGCACATTTCAATCACAGGTTTCAGGTCTTTCTGATTACCTGTTTTTTCATATTGAAAAGAATAAGAGACTGCAAGAGCAGAATAAGCAGAACTTAGCAAATTTTTATTTCCTGATTTTTCAGCAAGTTCAATAGCTTTTTTTGCATATTTAGTAGCATTTTCAGCATCATTCCATTCCGTATAAATTCCGTAAAGAAGATAATTAAGCTTTGCATCCAGCATGATTTCCGAAGGCTGTTTTTCAACGAGCGGAAGCGTCTTCTGGATGAGTTTTATGGTGTTTTCAGGTTCGGTTAAAGCATTGCTGTAGTAAATGTTCAGATAGTTAGCATACAGCAGGGCTGCTTTATTATTGCTCCTTTGAACAATTGCATTTACTGCATCAATGATTGAGGGGATTTTATCGTATTCAGACTGATTAAGTTTAATGATACCTTTCTGGGTAAGAGCTTTTGCTTCCTCGGCAGCATTTTTTTCTTTTTTGGCAAGCTCCAGCTGCTGCTGAACGTATTTTTCAGCTGTAGAATATTCATCGCTGACTCTGTAATATTCGGTAAGCTCATTGTAAATTCTGAATTTTTCTGCAGTTGAAATATCATCTCCGTTCAATTGGTTCTTAAGACCGTCAATCAATGTATTCTGTGCGGGATATAAGGTGCAGATAAAAAGTATACAATAGATAAGTAAGTACTTTAATTTCATAGGGTGAAAGTACAAAAATTGTAGACATTCGTCAATTTTCTGTCTAAAAAAGTGTATAAGTGGAGTGTGTGTAAGTTGTTGTTAATTAGTTTGTTCTTTGTTTTTGTAGACGTTTTGTAGTCGTTGGTATTTTGAGTTGAAGGTGTTTTGTAGTTGTATAAATCAAGGGAGGATTATTTTTCTGATGCAACTTTGAACCAGAGAAAATCAAAGAATATTAATTAAAATTTTACAGCTATGGACAACAAAACATTATCTATTGTTTCTTACATTACTCTTTTCGGATGGTTGATTTCTTTTGTTATCGGAAAAGAAAAATCGAACAGTCTTTTAAAATATCATCTGAAGCAGTCTTTGGGATTGATTATTTTTTCAATTGTACTCTCGATCATTCTCAATGTCCTGATGATGGTTACCAAAATCGGAATTCTTGGGATATTTGGGTTTATTCCCATGGTACTGATGATCATCGGAATCATTAATGCAGCCAATAATGTTGAAAAACCTTTACCATTGATCGGGAAAATGTTTGAAGACAAGTTCTCTTTCATTGGATAATTGTTGAAATTTCTGAATATGAACGATTTTAAACATTTAAAAAAAGAAGGTTCAGAATATCAGGTGAAGCAATATATAGCATTTCAGCATGTTATAGTAGTAGCCTGGGTTTGTATTTCTGTATTTCTGATCATCAATACCAATTATCTGAAAACAGGCATTGCTTTGCTTATCTTTTCATTATTGCTCTCCATTGTTTCTTTTATTCCACCGAAAATTAATTTTGATGCACAAAATCATTTGCTTACCGTAACGAACAGCGGTTTGGTCCGGAAGAAATTCATTTACAAAATGGAAGATTTTGAAGGCTTTGAGGTGCATGCATTCCGGGTGGGATTTATTCCCATAGGATGTTATTTATATGCTAATTTTAAAAATGTATCAAATCTTAAACGTCCTTTAATATCACAGTCTTTCAGCAAAAAAATAATACAGGAGATTACCAATGAACTTGAAGATTTGAATGTGAAAATCAGATAAAAACACCTATTACAATTGAATACAGAACTATGAAAAGATCAATAATTATAGCAGGAATGCTTTTCCTGAGCTTTTCTGTCATCTCATGTGATAAGCTGGAAAAGATGAAAGAAAAACTTTCGCAGAATGAGAGCAAACAGGTAAATCCTTTCAGTGTTAACTCCGGAGATACCAACAGGGATATTATTTCCTTTAATAATAAAGTGGTAAAAATGGATGATGCTCAATCGGATTTTATCAAAAACTTTCAGAACTCATTGATCCAAATGGATGAATTTGTGAAGAATGCAGCTGCCAATCCGCAGTTTTCCGGAATTTCACCCACTTTTACTCCTACCATCATGATGTATTCCCATCAGGAACTGAAGGCTCCGGATGTACTAGGGAAAGAATTTCAGGGTTTGGTTGATACAATGAAGAATACAACGACTCAACTGGAAGCCCTAAAGAAAGAGCTCGAAACCTATAAAGAAGCAGAAGACTGGAAAGATGATAAAGGAAAAAAAGTAACAGAAATTACTGAAAAAGCAAAAAAGCTTATTCAGGAAAACCGCACTGCAGCCACCGAGCTGTTTGCAAAACTTTCCCCAAAAGCAGACAAAGCCGAAATGGAAACTCTTAAAGATCATCCGCTTAAAACACAGATCCTCCAATCCAGAGAAACGATGGAGCTGACGCAGAAAATCATTGACGATTCTTATCATGTAACGGATATGAATGCCTACAAAAATAAATTTTCCCAGCAATATCAGCAGATGGAAAAATTATACAACAGGAATATCAACGAAAAGATTCCGTCTTCTGAAAAACAAAAAGAAAGCAGTTATCAGGCATTTAATAATTCTGTAAATGATTTTCTCGGTAAAATGCGGATTGTACAGCGAAGCCTGAATGAAAATAATCAGGAACTGAACAGTAATCTTGATGATCTGGAAAGGGAAGCTGGTTATGTGCTTGACCGTTATAACACTTTTGTGGACTGATTTACTAATAATTAAACTTGATACTATGAAAAAAATAGTTGGAATTATTCTGATTCTGATAGGCTTCTGCCTGGTAGTAGTTATTAAAATAGGACCATCCAGAGAAACTTCCTGGTTGTTCAAATATGGAGAATTGGCTCCTATGCTTGCTGCAGCAGCTATTTTGATCCCTGGATTGATCCTGTATAATAAAAACAGATAGCCATAATCACGAAACTGGCTATACCTTTAGTAAATATAATGAGCTGATTTGACAGGATAAAGGTAATTTTACCGCCCACTTTTAAAAAAGAAACGAAATATGAATTTTGAAATTTTGAAAGAGAAGATAGAAGATGCTGCTAAGAAAGCTTTTTTAGAAATGTATGAAAAACACGGAGCGGAAGAAATATACAGTTTTGCGTTATACAGTGATGAAGGTGCAATGACGGTATGCCCTGCATCCAATACTATGAAAGTAATGGAAGAGGCAGATGAAGATGATGTACTTTATTATAAATATGAGCCGGCAGAATGGGCTTATGAAATGGAAGGCGCCGATGAAGAGTTCGATGAAATCTGTACCCAGCTGAGGACAGAGCTTTATAAACATGATGACGATGATCAATGGTTTGAAGGTTTTCAGACTAAGCTATATTCCATCTGTATTGAAGTACTGGAAAAGCTTAAAAATGAAAACTTTTTCACAAAGATTACAGGGAAAGAGGTGTTCCTGATTTTTACGGTTTCAGATTATGAGTTTGATAAAAAGGATCTGCAGGATCTCATCATCAGACTTAATGATAATGACTATAAAAGTGAATATTTGGACTGGATGGCTACCTGGGGGAATTAAAAGAATGAAGGATTAAAAAAAACACTTTAAAT
>Ga0157370_10009639_pt1 | contig 10273 bp, 5 predicted proteins | sample C35metaG_FD_113463 | JGI IMG/M metagenome (GOLD analysis project Ga0157370, IMG submission 113463) | Corn rhizosphere microbial communities from Kellogg Biological Station, Michigan, USA - C3-5 metaG | ecosystem: Host-associated > Plants > Roots > Rhizosphere > Soil | place: USA: Michigan... | reverse complement strand
TACGAGGACAAGGCGACGCCCGTGTTCAGCGATTCCATGGAGTTCGTCATCTTCCGCCCGTACTGGAACATCCCCGACGCGATCGCAACCAAAGAAGTCTGGCCGAAGGTGAGCGCGAACCCGGAGTACCTCGACGCGAACGACATGGAAGTGTACAACGACCACGGCGTGCGGCGAGTCCGCCAACGCCCAGGTCCCAAGAACTCGCTCGGTCTGGTGAAGTTCATGTTCCCGAACGACTTCAACATTTACTTACACGATACGCCGAACGACGAGCTGTTCAAGAAGGACGTGCGCGCGTACAGCCACGGTTGTATTCGGCTGGAAAAGCCCGCTGAGCTGGCGCAGTGGGCGCTTGGCTGGGACGCCGAACGCGTGCGGCAGGCCATGCACGGGGCGGATAACCATCAAATCAATCTGCCGCGAAAGATTCCGGTCTACATCGTGTACTTCACAGCGTACGCACGGGGCGGGCAATTGTACTTCGGAAACGACCTGTACGATCGCGACAGCAAGTTGGTGCAGAAGGTTCAGGACGTCGCGGCGCAGTCGCCAGAGACGATCAAAGCGCTCCAGGCGTTGCGCGAGGTGGCAAAGAGCTGACCGCCGGCCCGTATCTCGAGCGTGCGGCGGCGATGCGTGCGGACGCGGCGCGACTGCGAAGCGCGCAGCAACGGCTCGGCGTGGTGCGGCTCACCGTGTTCGCACTCGTCGTGGCCGCGGTCGCCGCCGCCATCGCGTATCCAGGGTTGCGCACGGCGTGGGTCATTTTGGCCGTGATCGCCGCGTTCGTGTTCGTGCGCTTGCTCGCCGCGAGCGAACGTCTCATGGCGGCACGAATACGCGCATCGACCGTCGCGGCCGTGAACGAGCAGGCCGCCGCTCGCGTCGAGCGCCGGTGGGACGAGGTGCCTGTGCCGGCGATCGCATCGCTTCTCCCGGACGATGACCCGCTCCAGAGTGATCTCTCCGTTTTCGGTTCGCGCTCGCTCGCCCATCTCCTGCCGCCCCTCTCACGCGCGCACGGCACGCCGCTCATGCGCTCATGGCTCGGTGAACCGGCGTCTCCGCAGGTGATCGCGGCTCGCCAGCTTTCGATCCGCGAGCTGATTCCGCAACGCGAGCTCGGCGAAATGCTGGTCGTGTACGCGGTGAGCTCGACAGTCACCGCCGAGTCGGCGGAGCGATTCGCGTCATGGAGCGCGGCGCCGGCGGCCGCGGTGTCAGGGTGGATGAATGCGGCGAGCGTCGTGCTTCCCGTGGCGTTGATCGCGCTCTTCGGGCTCGAGCTGGCGCACGTGGTCGAGCGGCCGTACTGGCTCATTCCGGCGGTCGCCAATCTCGTCGTCGCCGGCCGCGCACGGCGACACACCGGGCCGATGCTCGATGCCGTTGAGGACGTCGCGACGGTTGCCGCGAGCTATGCGAGCGTGTTTGCCGTGCTGAGGGCGCAGCAGTGGACGAGTGAACGGCTCATTGCTCTTCGCGACGCGCTGTTCGCGCCGGCCGTGACCGCCGAGCAGGCGGTCCGACGGCTGGCGCGCGTCGGCGGGTGGGCTGCGGTGCGTGCATCGCCGATGATGCATGTCGTGCTGCAAGTCACGCTTCTCTGGGACTGCCACATGGCGCGCGCCCTCGCCGCGTGGCGCCGGGACGCCGGCGCGGCCGTCGGTGCGTGGTTCGCGGCGCTCGGCGAGATCGAGTGCCTGGCCGCGTTTGCCGGGCTGGCGGCGGAGAATCCCGATTTCACCTTTCCTCATGTCGGCGCGACCGACACGTCGCGGGTCGCCGCGCGCGGGCTCGGGCATCCGCTGCTGCCCGCGCGCACGCGTGTCGCGAACGACGTCACCATCGGACCGGCCGGCACCGCGCAGCTGATCTCGGGTTCGAACATGGCGGGCAAGAGCACCCTGCTTCGCGCCGTCGGCCTCAACGTCGTGCTCGCGCTCGCGGGAGCGCCGGTGTGCGCCGCCGAGCTGGCCTGTCCGCCCTTGCGGCTTCGGACGTCGATCCAAGTGCGGGACTCGCTCGAGCGCGGGCTCTCGTACTTCATGGCCGAGGTGGCGCGGCTGCGCGAGATCGTCGTGGCCGCGGAGGATGTGGGCCAGGCCGCGAAGGGGCCGGTCCTGTACCTCGTCGACGAGATGCTGAGCGGCACGAACTCCGAGGAGCGGGCGGTGGCGATTCGCCTGATCGTCGAGCGTTTGCTCGCGACCAGTGCGATCGGCGTCATCACCACGCACGACCTGCCGGCGTTCTGCGTGGACCCGATCCAGTCGCGTCTCGTGCACGCGCATTTCCGCGAGCGGGTGACGGGCGAGCCGGGCCACGAAACGATGGACTTCGACTATCGGCTCTACGACGGACCGGCGACGTCGCGGAACGCGCTGCGCCTCCTCACCCTGGCGGGCCTCGTACCGGCGCGCTGAGCGCTACGGCTCGCCGAGCTCACGGAAAGTCGCCGCGCGTTCCGCCCAGCCAATGCACGGTGTCAGCCGCCGTCGCCGGCCCGATCGTGCCTTCGACCGCCTTCATCAGCGACGCGGGATCATAAACACGCCCAGCCTTGATCACCGCGCGCGGGTTTCGGACGACGCGGATGTCTTTGGTCGGATCGCCGGGCACGATCACGGCATCGGCCCACTTGCCGGCTTCGATTGATCCGAGCCGATCGCCCAGCCCCATGGCGCGCGCGGCATTGATCGTCGCGAAACGCAGGGCGGCGGACGCTGGAATGCCGGAGAGCACGAACGACAGCAGCTCGCGGTGCACCGAGAACGGCGTGAAGTACTCGCCCCAGCTCGGGTGGTCGGTCCCGAGCGTGATGAGGTCTGCGCCGCCGGCGTCGTAGAACGCCTTGATCTCCTTCCGCTTCACCCAATAGATGTTCTCGAATTGCTGCAGCACCGGCCTGGGCGGGCGCGCGTCGATCACGCGCCGCATGTAGGGCGTCAGGAAGCGCTTTTCGTCAGTGAAGTAGGTGAACACCTCGGGATCGCGCTTGCCATAATAGCCGTACGCGCTGAGTGTGGCGTCGTAGTAGACGTGCTGTTTGACATACAGCTCGAACGTTCGCTCGTACTCCGGGGCGTCGAACCGCGTCATCGCCTCGAGCGACGCGTACGCCGTCTTGTCCGCCGGGTAGGCGTCGCCGCCCATGAAGTGCTCGATGCGATCGATGCCCATGAGGATCGCGTCACGAGGGTTCACTGACGTCCGGATGCCGGAATCGAGATGGCCGGTGACGGTGAGGCCGTGCTGGTGCGCGCGGCGAATGAGCTCGCGCAACTGATCAGGGGTGATGCCCTTCGCCTTGAACCCGCGCACGCCCAGCTCGGCCCAGTGGTCCACCTCGGCGTCGATCGAATCGGCGGAGATGTTGCGTGGCCAGCCCGGGCGCGCCGAGCCGAAGTACGGGCCGGAATTGAGGAGCCGCGGCCCTGGCTCGAGCCCGCGGTCGATACGAATGCGCAGTGCGCGCATCGAGTCGGCGTTCATCTCGCCGGCCGGGAACGTGCTCGTCACGCCATTGGCCAGAAAGAGCGATGGGTACGCCTTCGTCTCGTCGATGCGGCCCTTGCCGAAGAGATCCATCGCGTAGTGCGCGTGGAGGTCGAACAGGCCGGGGATGATCGTCTCGTTGTCGGCGACGTGGATCGTGTCGGCTCCCGGCGCGGCGATGGACAGATCGCCGCCCACGCGCAGGAACTTGCCGGCGCGAACGAGAATGCCGGGGTTGTGGACGCGTGCCGTCCCGGTGGACGAGAAGAGCCAGCCGCCCAGGAGAACGAGATCGCGATCCTGCGCACGTGCGGGCCGCGGGATGCCGAGCACCGCGGCGGCGCCTATGGCCACGAGCACGGCTTGGTGGTGGTGTGTTCTCATTGCTCCAAAGTATGGGTTGACGCTGCCGCGAGCGAATTCGGCTGGCGGTTCTCAGGCGGCGTCTTTTTGGATAGAATCTGATCTCCACCCTTCGATGGAATTTCATGATTCGACGTTTTGCCGTCACGGCCACGCTCGTTGCCACGATCGCTCCCACCGTACGCGCGCAGGGCTCGTTTCAGGTCGACGAGACCACGATTGCCGCCATCCACGCCGCGATGCGTGCCGGGACGCTAACCTGCCGTGCGCTGGTGCAGGCGTATCTGCGCCGCATCGACGCGTACGACAAACAAGGGCCGGCGATCAACGCCATCACCGTCGTGAATCCCGATGCTCTCGCGGTCGCTGATTCGCTGGACAAACGCTACGCGGCCACGCGAACGCTGGCCGGTCCGCTACACTGCGTGCCGATGATCGTGAAGGACAACTTTCAGACGATCGGCCTGCAGACGGCCGCGGGCAACCTTGCGCTCAAGGGCTATACGCCGGCGGTCGACGCGTTCGAGGTCAAGCGCATCAAGGAAGCTGGCGCGATCGTGTTGGCCAAGTCCAACATGGCGGAGTTCGCGTTCAGCCCATACGAGACCGTGAACTCGGTGCTCCCGGGCTACACGAAGAATCCCTACGCGCTCGACCGCGTGACGGCCGGTTCGTCCGGTGGGACCGCCGCGGCGGTCGCCGCCGACCTGGGCGAGGTCGGACTCGGGACGGACACGGGCAACTCGATCCGTGGGCCGAGCTCGCACCAGGCGCTCGTGGGCATTCGTTCCACAATGGGGCTGACGAGTCGCGCCGGCATCGCGCCGCTCAGCCTCTTTGCCGACATCGCGGGGCCGATGGCGCGAAGCGTTGCCGACGCCGCGGCCGTGCTGCAAGTCGTAGCCGGGTACGATCCGGATGATCCGGTCACTGAAGCGGTGAAGGGAAAGGCGACACCCGACTATTCCAAATCCCTCGTCCGCGACGGCCTCGAGGGCGCGCGCATTGGTGTGCTGAGGCAGGCGTTCGAGAGCCCGACCGTCGACCCGGAAGTGCGCGCGGTGTTCACACGTGCGATCGAGGATCTGCGCCGGGCCGGCGCGACCGTGCTCGACACGGTCATCATCGCCGAGCTGGATTCGATCCGCCGGTCGGGGCGTGGCGGGTGCAACCCGTTCAGGCACGAATTCAACGCCTGGCTCGCGCAGCAGGGCGACCGCGTGCCCGTGAAGAGTCTCGACTCGATCGTGCGATCGGGGAAATACCATCCGTCGATCCAGGCACGACTGGAGGCCGCCATGCGAGTCGAGCAGAATCCGGATTCGATTCCTGCGTGCCAGGCGCGCCAACGCGTGCGAGCTGGGCTCCGAGACGCCGTCACCAAGACGATGGATCGCCTGCAATTGGACGCCGTGATCTATCCGACATGGAGCAATCCGCCGCGGTTGATCGGCGACCTGAACACTCCGGCCGGCGACAACAGTCAGGTGTTTTCGCCGACGACGGGGATGCCGGCGATCACGGTGCCGATGGGCTACACGCGAAACAACACGCTGCCGGCGGGCCTCCAGCTCCTCGGCAGGGCGTTCGACGAAGCTCGGTTGATCAAGCTCGCCTACGCATACGAGCAGGCGACAAAATGGCGGAAGCCGCCGCCGGCCACGCCGCCCTTGCGATAGCCGGGTCGGGCGAAAAGGACGGCCAGAAAAAAACGGTACGGGGAGCGCCAGTGTTGCACGCCCCCCGTACGCGCTTCTCTCCCCCCACCTGGCGATCTGCGCCCCACCTTCAGCCGCGCGAGCGGCTCTCCCTTTCGCAGTATCGCCGGCCATGAAGTAGAGCACTGTTCATGCCACGGGAACCCATCATCGCGGTCGTGCCGTCTCGCACGAATCGTGTATGGCTGAGCACTCCACACTTGCCAGGCACAGGCGTATGGCATTCGACCAGTATCATGAACCGCCCGAGGAGTTGTCACCGAAGACGCGCACGTTCGCGCGAATGATCGCGTCGCTGACGGAGGAGGCCGAGGCGATCGGTTGGTACGAACAGCGGCTCGCCGTCGAAGAGGATCGCCAAGCCGTTGCGATCATGAGGAACGCACAGCACGAGGAGATGAAGCACTTCGGCATGGACCTGGAATTCCTGCTGCGCCAGAAGCCGCAGTGGCGCAAAACGCTGAAGGGAATCCTGTTCAAGTCGGGCGACATCGTGGAGCACGGAGACGAGGCGGAAGAGGGAAGCGAGTAGCACGGGGCGATGCACTCGCGCATTCTTCGGTATGTCCGAATGCCTGTGCGCGCAGTGATGCCGCTCCATCGAACGCTTGCCCTTCTCGCCCTGCTCGCGGCCGCACGGGCATTTCCGCAGACGCCGCAACTGTTGACCGATCCACCCGCGGTGCCGCGCGAGCTCCGCGCGGCGTGGATGACGCCGATCTGGGACCGTGGATTCAAGGACTGGCCGTCGTCCCCCGGGATGACGCCGGATGCACAGCGCGCCGAGCTCCGATCGATGCTCGACGGCGCGGCGGCGATGGGATTGAACGCCGTGATCCTGCACGTCCGGCTCGCCGGCGACGCGCTCTATCCGACGCGGTACGCGCCGTGGTCCGTCATGTTTTCGGGGGCGTCGGGCGTCGGGCCGCAGCCGGCGTACGATCCGCTCGCCTTCGCCGTGACCGAGGCGCACGCGCGCGGCCTGCAGCTGCACGCGTGGTTCAATCCGTTCCGCGCTGTGTTGCCGAACGTCCCGGGCAAGATGGCGTCGACGCACGTCACGAAGCAGCATCCGGACTGGATTCGAAAATACGGCGCGCAGACGTGGATCGACCCCGGGAACCCCGATGCGCGCCGCTTCGTGCTCGAGTCGATCCTCGACGTCGTGCGCCGCTACGACGTCGACGGCGTTCACCTCGACGACTACTTCTACCCGTATCGCGAATCTCGCGTCGTCACGCGGCGCGTTCGCCGCAAGCGCGTCCGGACGCGCGTGGAGATTCCGTTTCCCGACGACAAGACGTGGAAGAAATACGGGCGCGCCAAGGGCTGGACCGATCGCGATGCCTGGCGTCGCGCCAACATCGACGACTTCGTGCAAGCGCTGTACAAAGGCGTGAAGGCCATTCGCCCCAGCGTGCTGGTCGGCATCAGCCCATTCGGTATCTGGCGGTCCGGCACGCCGCCCGGCGTGACGGGCCTCGACGCATTCACCGAGATCTACGCCGACTCCAAGCATTGGCTTGCCGAAGGGTGGCTCGACTACGTCGCGCCGCAGCTCTACTGGCCGCTCGACGGGACGGAGGACCGGTTCCGCGCGCTCGACGCGTGGTGGCGATCGGAGAATCCTCAACACCGGTACGTGTGGCCGGCGTTGTACACGTCGCACGTCTACGGCGGCGGCGACCCCTGGTCGCTCGAGGAGATTCCGCAGCAGATCGCGACGATCCGCGCCTCGCGCGCCGGCTCGCCGGACCCGCCGGGCCACATCCATTTCCGATTGGCGGCGCTGCTCGCCGACAACGGGCAGCTCGCGCGGCGTCTCGCGTCCGAGTACGCCCAGCGCGCGCTGGTGCCCGCGTTCCCCTGGCTCGGCGCAACGGCGCCCGCGTCTCCCGAGGTCTCGGTCGTGTACGGCGACGGGCCGGCGTCGGTGGTCGTGTCGGCGGCCGACACGGTCGGGGTGCGCTGGTGGCTGATCCAGTCGAGGGATCGCGACGGAACGTGGACCTCGACCCTGCGGCCCGCGTCGAGCGGCCAGATGACGACCGAATCGTTCGGGGCCGCGGACCCGGACGAGGTCGCGGTGACGGCGATCGGCGCGACCGGCGTCGCGAGTCCGGCGACGATCGTCGCCCCGTGAGCAGTGGGGACCGGGGCTATACAGACCTTCCCTTGATCAGCCATCTTCTCGTCGCCTATAACCAACGACTCGACTCACATGAGATTCTCGTCGCGCGGATGCATCGGAGTCGGACTTCTCATCCCCGGCATGCTCGGAGCGCAACGGAGTGCGCGGCCGGCGGCGGCACGGGAGAGCGCCGGCGTGGCCGGCTTCGATTCGACACGCTACGCCACGGCGCCGCGTGAGCTGCGCGGGTTGCGGTGGCGACTCGTCGGGCCCTTTCGTGGTGGACGCGCGGTGGCGGTGGTCGGCGACCCGGTGGACCGCAACATGTTCTACTTCGGATCGGTGAACGGCGGCGTGTGGAAGACGACGAACGGCGGCTCGAGTTGGTCGAACGTCACCGATGGCAAGTCCACGATCTCGTCGGTCGGCGCCATCGCGATCGCACCGTCGGACCCGAACGTGATCTACGTCGGCGGCGGCGAATCGGACCTGCGCGAGGACTGGACCTACGGCGACGGCATGTACCGCTCGACCGACGCCGGACAGACGTGGACGCATCTGGGTCTCGACGACGCGCAGCACATCGCGCGCATCGCGGTCGATCCGCGCGATCCGGATCGCGTCATCGTCGCCGCGATGGGTCATGCGAGCGGCAAGAACTCGACGCGGGGCGTTTATCGCTCCACGAACGGTGGAAAGACATGGCAACGCGCGCTTTTCGTCGACGATTCGACGGGCGCGATCGACGTGGCGATGGATCCGGGCAACCCACGCATTCTCTATGCGTCGCTCTGGCATATGCAGCGCACGCCCTGGGGGTTCACCGCCGGCAATGGCAGCATGTGGAAGAGCTCCGACGGGGGAGACACCTGGAAGAACCTGAGCTTCAATCCAGGCATTCCCAAGAATCCGCTTGGACGCATCGGGATCTCGGTATCGCCCGCGAATCCGCGGCGCATCTACGCCAACATCGAATGTCCTCCCGAGGATTCGACGGGCGGCATCTTCCGCTCGGACGATGCCGGCGCGACGTGGCAGCGGACGAACGGGGATCAGCGATGGATGGTGCGTCCGTGGTACTACAACGTCGTGACGGCCGATCCGGCGGACACCAACACAGTCTACGCGATGAACCTGGCGACGTGGAAGTCGACCGATGGCGGTCACACGTTCACTCGCCTTCGCATTCCGCATGGGGACACCCACGAGCTGTGGATCGATCCCAAGGATGCCCGTCGCATGATCAGCGGCAACGACGGCGGCGCGACGATCAGCTTCGACGGCGGTGCCGTGTGGTCGAGCATCATGAATCAACCGACGGCGCAGTTCTACCATGCGATCACCGACGACCAGTGGCCATATCGCATCTACGGCGCGCAGCAGGACAACACGACCGTGTCGATCACGAGCCGCTCGGACGACGGCGTGATCACGACGGACGACTGGTATCCGGTAGGCGGCGGCGAGTCGGGATACATCGCGCCGAAGCCCGGCGATCCGAACGTCGTCCTCGCCGGGACGTACACGGGCACGATGACTCGATACGACGTACGCACCAAGCAGTCGAAGGACGTTTCCGTCTGGTTGAACAACTACGACGGGTGGGCGGCGCGCGACGTGCCGAACCGTTTTCAGTGGACGTACCCGATCGTCTACTCGAAGCATGATCCGCACGTGCTGTACACGACGGCCAACAAGGTTTTCCGGTCGTCCAACGACGGCGACAGCTGGGAGCCGATCAGCCCCGACCTCACGCTGCACGATCCGAAAACGCTCGGGCCCGCCGGTGGACCGATCACCTACGACATGACGGGCACCGAGTGGTACGCCACGATCTTCACGCTCGCCGAGTCGCCGCTCGACGCGGACGTGTTGTGGGCGGGCTCCGACGACGGGCTCGTACATCTCACGCGCGATCGCGGCAAGACGTGGACGAACGTCACGCCGCCGTTTCCGGGCCGGTACACGCGCGTCTCGATCATCGACGCGTCGCACTTCGACGCGGGCACGGCGTACGTCGCCGCCAACCGCTACCAGCTCGACGACTTCGCGCCGCTCCTCTACAGGACAACCGACTACGGAAAAACCTGGACGCGCATCACGAACGGAATTCCCGACGGCGCCTACACGCGCACGATCCGCGAAGACCCGGTGCGCCGCGGGTTGCTGTACGCGGGGACCGAGACGGGCATCTACTTCTCGACCGACGACGGCGGCCGGTGGTCTTCGCTGCAGCTCAACCTGCCCCGCGCCTCCGTGCGCGATCTCACGATTCATGGCGCCGATCTCATTGCCGCGACGCACGGTCGCGCCATGTGGGTGCTCGACGACATCACGCCGCTGCGCCAGCTCGGCGACTCCGTGCGTCGCGCCCCCATTCACCTCTTTGCGCCCGACACGGCTATTCGCTTTGCCGGTGGGCATGCCCGCACGCAGAGTGCCGGGGAGAATCCGCCGGCCGGCGTGATCGTCGACTATTGGCTCGAGCGCGCGCTCTCGCCGCGCGATAGTGTCACGCTCGAGTTCCTCGACGCGGGCGGCAAAGTCATTGGCCACTTCT
>Ga0157370_10009637_pt1 | contig 10276 bp, 9 predicted proteins | sample C35metaG_FD_113463 | JGI IMG/M metagenome (GOLD analysis project Ga0157370, IMG submission 113463) | Corn rhizosphere microbial communities from Kellogg Biological Station, Michigan, USA - C3-5 metaG | ecosystem: Host-associated > Plants > Roots > Rhizosphere > Soil | place: USA: Michigan... | reverse complement strand
CGAAGAAGTGGCCGAGGTCAGCACCACGAAGTTGATCAGGCTGGCCGCGGCCGGGATGCCGGCCAGCACGAACAGCTCCACGAACGGACTCTTGCCCGGCTCCACCAGGCGCCACGGCGTCACTACCATGATCGCGACCAGGGCCAGCACGTAGAAGATGATGATGCGCACCGGGATCGAATTGATCGCCTTCGGCAGGTTGCGCTTCGGGTCGGCGGTCTCGGCGGCAGTGGTGCCGACCAGCTCGATGCCGACGAAGGCGAACACCGCGATCTGGAAGCCGGCGAAGAAGCCGCTCAGCCCCTTCGGGAAAAAGCCGCCGTCGTTCCACAGGTTGGCCACCGACGCCTGGTGTCCGCTCGGCGACGTGAAGCCCCACGCGACCAGTGCGAAGCCGGTCACGATCAGTGCGCAGATCGCGATGATCTTGATCAGCGCGAACCAGAACTCCATCTCGCCGAACAGCTTCACCGTCACCAGATTCAGGCTGAGCAGCAGCAGCACGCACAGCACCGCGGGAATCCATGGCGCCAGCCCCGGAAACCAGAACTGGGTATAGGCCGCGATCGCGATCACGTCGGCGATCGCGGTGATGATCCAGCAGAACCAGTAGGTCCAGCCGCAGAAGAAACCGGCCCACGGCCCGAGCAGGTCGGTGGAGAAGTCGATGAACGACTTGTATTCCAGGTTGGAAAGCAGCAGCTCGCCCATCGCCCGCATCACGAAGAACAGCATCACGCCGATGATCAGGTAGACCAGCAGGATCGAAGGTCCGGCCAGGCTGATCGTCTTGCCCGAGCCCATGAACAGGCCGGTGCCGATCGCGCCGCCGATGGCGATCAGTTGCAGGTGGCGGTTGGAAAGGCTGCGACGCAGGTGGTCGGGGTGATCCGGCAATGCGGTCATGCGGTGCGCCTTGGCGACGGGAATGGCGCCAACATACAGAAAAGCGCGTGCGGCATCCACGCCGCGCGGTGGCTCCCGTCACCCGGTGACCAGGCATGGCTCGCCCGTGGCTATGCATCTGGCGATGTGCGCATGACGTCCCTGGCCGTCGATCATCGCCGGGATTCCCTGCGCGGCGACCCCCGCTTCGTCGCCCTCATGCGCAAGATGCATCTACCCGGGGCATGGCGCCCCTGCCGGAAACTCCAGCCCGGTCTGCTCGATACCCCGCCACACATCCTCGGCGCAGGCCGCCCTCAAACCTGCACCACCACCCGGTTGCGGCCAGCCGCCTTGGCGGCATACAGCGCGTGGTCGGCGGCCACCACCAGCGACCACGACGAACGCCTGTCGTCCGGCTGCGCGGCACTGACCCCGATGCTGATGGTGACGTAGGCCGCCACCGGCGAATCCGGGTGCGCGATCGCCAGCTGCCCAACACGGCGGCACAACTGCTCGGCGAGACGCTGTCCGTCATGCAGGTCGGCACCGGGCAGCAGCAGCACGAATTCCTCGCCGCCGTAGCGCGCGACCAGCGCGTGCACGGTGTCGCCCACCTCGGCGCACAGGCCGGCGAGCGCACGCAGGCATTCGTCGCCGAATACATGGCCGCGCACATCGTTGAGTGCCTTGAAGCAGTCCACGTCCACCAGCAGCAGCGCCAGCGATCGACCCTCGCGCAGGTGCCGTTGCCAGTGTTCCTCCAGTTGCCGGTCGAAACAGCGCCGGTTGGCAATGCCGGTGAGGCCATCGCTCATCGACAGGCGCTCCAGCTTGCGGTTGGCCAGTTCCAGTTCGGCCACCACCCGCGCCAGATGCACGGCACCGGCGATCTGCGCAGCGATCGCGTCGAACGTGGCGCATACCTCGGGCGTGAAGAAGTCTGCGGACGTACTCTCCAGGTTGAGCACGCCGTGCAACCTCGCCCGATGCAGGATGGGCACCAGGTATTCGGACCTCACCGCGCGGTTGCCTGGGATGTAGTCGGGGTCGGCATCGACGTCGCTGATCAGCACGGCGACCCCGGTCTGCACGCAGCGACCGGCCACGCCCAGTTCCACCGGCCACGGCAACCCGGCGGGGAGTTCGAGATCGATCGTGCCAAACCAGACTTCCTGGATGAAATGCGTGCATGCATCGTTGAGCAGGATGATGCTGGCGATCGCCACCGGCAGGCTTCGCCCCACGCAGTCGACGATCCGCTGCAGCACCGCGTCCAGCGTATCGCCCTGCAAGGCCTCCATCGATACCTGCGCCAGGATTTCGGTGAGCATCGCCCGCCGCGCCGGTGCAGCGCGTTCGCTCCACGAAGAGGTATGGTCGGCGGCATCGCCAGCGTTGTCACGGGTCTGCGTCATCGCGATCAGTGGACTCCAGCCGCAGAGCGCCGTCAACGGGATCGGCCGCACTTGTCGCGCCCTTTCCTGCCGCCATGCCCGCGCCCGGGCCACGCGGCCGGCGAACAGACGGTCGCGATGACGCCTGCGTGGAACTGATCAGGGGATTTCTAATGCTCGCTGTTCCCGGTCGTGCCGTCGCCCGGGCCGAACAGCGTGCGATTCGCGTAGTGTTCCCTCGCGAAGGATGGGCCATTCAGCAGTTCGCTCATGCGACTCTCGCACATCGCCACGCCGTCGCTGCAGAACGCCGACATCGCCACGGACGGTGCCGGCAAGATGCCGCCGCGCACGAAATGCAGGGCGATCGCGTGGGCGGAATCCAGGTCCAGAAACAGCCAGAGTTCGAGCGGCACGCGCTTCGTGTCGCGAATCGGATAGGCCACCATGTTCCCGCCCGGCTTGCGACCGTAGCGCGACACCATCGCCTCGTAGGCCGACCTCACGTCGGCAAACGGGAATGGCGTCGACGCGCGCACGTAGTGCGGATTCGGATAGTCGGGGCCCCAGAAGTCCGGGCGATCAAGCATGTCCGCGTTCGCATCGAACGAGACCGGCAAGCGGACATACCAGGGTCGACCGGGATTGCGCCCGCCATCGGCCGGAAAGCGCCATTGGCGAGCCGCATCCGACGCCGCCCGATCCAGCAGGCGATAACCCGAGCTTGCTTCGACCCGGATGCGTGCCGGCGTGCCGTCCGCCTGCACCAGGATCAGCAAGCGCACCCTGCCATGTTCGCCTCGATAGATCGACATGCCGGGATAACGCGGCGCCGGGTGGACGATCGGATAGGTCGACAGCGGCAGCGCGCCCGGCGGTGCCGGAGGTGCCGGCGGCGGCGGTGGCGGCGGCGCGCGCGGCGGCAACTGGACCAGCAGTGGAGCGTCCACCCCGGTCGGTGGTGCCTTCGACCCGGTGGAGCAAACCGGTGCCGCCAGCAGGGCCGTCAGCAGCCCCATGACCTGATATGCCTTCATGCAACGCTCTCCACACATCCTGTTGTCGAATCGACCGCATGCGAGCTTGCCTGCAACCTGGCCGAAAGTCGCAAGCCCGTGGCGGGAAAGCGAACTGCATGTCGCCTTGCCCGGTATTGTGCATCGATGGAATGACCGATTTCCGGTCCGGACCCGGACAGTTGCCGTCCGGGTACCAGGACGTCCCGCGGCCATGACCGGTACGAGACGTCCTGACAACCGGCCGCTCGCCCGCTGTCGCCAAGCGGCAAGCTCTTTGCCCTGCTCCACTTCAGCGCAGTTGTCGATTTCGCCCAGACGCATTCGTCGCTGGTAGAAGCCCCGGTCCGTCTGGCGGACCCATCCCCTCACCGCGTGGAGCCATCATGCCAACCAGCAAGCAACAGACACACGGCCCGATCCTGTACGCCCACCCCTTTTCGTCGTACTGCCAGAAGGTACTGGTCGCGCTGTACGAGAACGGCACGCCGTTCGAGTGGCGCCTGCTGTCGCCGGATCACCCGCAGGTCCTGCAGGACTGGGCGACGCTGTGGCCGCTGAAGCGCATGCCGGTACTGGTCGACGCCGGCCGCACCATCGTCGAGGCCAGCATCATCATCGAGCACCTCGGCATCGAGCACCCGGGCCCGGTGCCGCTGCTGCCCGCCGCCCCCCGCGCCGCGCTCGAGGTGCGCACGCTGGATCGATTCTTCGACAACTACATCTCCACGCCGCAGCAATGCATCGTGTTCGACAGCCTGCGTCCGGACGGCCAGCGCGACCCGTACGGGGTCGCCCGGGCGCGTGAGCAGCTCGATATCGCGTACGCATGGCTCGACCAATGGCTGGACGGCCGTACCTGGGCAGCCGGCGACGGCTTCAGCCTGGCCGATTGTGGCGCCGCGCCGTTCCTGTTCTACGCCGACTGGACGCACCGGATCGATCCGTCGTTCGCCCGCGTGATCGCCTACCGCCAGCGCCTGCTGGCGCGACCGTCGTTCGCGCGGGCCGTCGACGAGGCACGCCCGTACCGCCCGTTGTTCCCGCTCGGCGCACCCGACCGCGACTGACTGCCTGCCCATCCATGGCCGGGCTTCGAGTTTGAAAAAGTCACAAACTCCCAGGAGACCTTCCGATGAACCTTGTCCCCACCGCCGAACTGATCAAGCTCAGCCACATGCGCTTTCCGAACGAAAGCGACGACTACCGCCGCGCACGCCATGCCCTGCTGGCCGAGGAAATCGAACTGCGCCGGCACATCGAGCGCGTCGCCGAGCAACGTCGCGCGCTGCCGCCCGGCGGCGAGGTGACCGGCGACTACCGTTTCCAGGGTGAACACGGCCCGCTCGATCTCGCCGGACTGTTCGGCGACAGGCAGAGCCTGGTCGTCTACAGCTACATGTTCGGCCCGCAGCGCGAGCGCCCCTGCCCGATGTGCACGTCGTTGCTGAGCGCATGGGACGGCGAGGCGCGCGACGTCGGGCAGCGCGTCGCGCTGGCGGTGGTCGCGCGCTCGCCGATCGAACGCCTCCTCGCCTTCGCGCGCGAGCGCGGCTGGCGCCACCTCAAGCTTTACTCGGACCTCGACGGCAACTACAGCCGCGACTATTTCGGCATCGACAGCAAGGGTGGCGACGATGCCGCGTTCACCGTGTTCACCCGCCGCGATGGCGTGATCCGCCACTTCTGGAGCGGCGAGATGGGCTCGGCCACGGCGGACCCCGGCCAGGACCCGCGCGGCGCCCCCGACCTGATGCCGCTGTGGACCATCCTCGACTGCACGCCCGAGGGCCGCGGAACCGACTGGTATCCGAAGCTCGATTATCCCGACTGAAGCTGTGCCGAACCCTGCGCCAGCGGCTGGTCCGCCTCGAACCGGGCCATCGTGGCACCGGGGTTCGTGATGGCCGCATCCACCCGCACGCGGGCCTGACCGAGTTGGGCACGGTTGCAGCGCAGTTCCGCGACGATGGCCTGACGCGCCCGCGCGGCCAACTTGGCTTCCTGGTCGCGTTGGTGCCATGCGTTGGCGCCGAAGGCAAGCAGCAAGGCCAGCACCACGGACGCGGCCTCGATGAGCATTTCCGGAGTCTTCTCGCGCGGTCGCGAGCGCCGCGGACGCACGGCCGACGAGCTGGCTTCGCGGTCTTCCACGACGAATGGTCCTGTCGAATCCACCGGCATCGGCAGCGGGAACTGCCGGCACGTGGTTCAGATGATATGGAAAATCCAGTGCAGGGTAATGCCGACCAGGACTTCGGAGACGACGAACACGCAGAAATAGACGACGAACCGGGTAGCCGGCTTCTCGAACCAGAAGCGGCTCTTCTCGCGAAGCGCACGGTCGGAGGCCGCTCGATTCTCGGCATCCATGTCGCTCCCGAGCACCAAGCCCATGTCGTCGAAGCCGTCGCCGATCGTGACCATCTGCCATCTCCGTGTGGATGTTGCACCCATCGTACGGCGATCTGCGCGCGTCAATCCCGCACCACGATACCCGACTCGACCAGCAGCTTGCGCAGATCCGCCGTCTGTTCCCGATAACGCCGCCAGCGTCCGACCGAACCGCGATTCATCGGCTGGCGCACCTGCACCGCGCTGGCCGTGGCGATCGGCGCCGGGTTGTTCTCGAAACGCAGGCAGGCGTCGTCCCATGGCAGGCCGCAGAATTCCAGCAGCTGCCGCGTGCCCCGCTCCTGCTCGTCCACCAGCGATTCGTATTGCACTTCCAGGATGCGCCCGGGAAACAGTCGCTGCCAGTGCGCCATCAGCCGATCGAATGCCACGTAATAACGACCGGTATCGAGCAGGTCGAACGAGTATTCGTGGACACCCGATTCCCGTGCGAACAACTGGCGGAAATTGCTGAGGCAGCTGTCCATCGGGTCGCGGCGCAGGCAGATGATCCTGGCCTGCGGCAACGCGCGGGCGATGAATCCCGCGTAGAGGAAATTGTGTGGAAGCTTGTCGACGAAGCGCGGCTTGGCGCCGGTCGCCGGGCGGGTACTGGCAACGTAGGACTCGCCCAGTCGATGCCAGTCGATCGTGCTGGCCCGGTCGATCGTCCGGGGATCAAGCATCCGGCCGTCACGCTGGCCGGATGCGTACTTGAACGCCATCGGGAAGCTCTGCAGCTCACCGGCCGAATACACCTGCGGATGACTGGAGATGATCCGGTCGACCAGGGTGGTTCCCGAGCGCGGCATCCCCATCACGAAGATCGGCTCGTCGCTGGCAAATCCGGCGGCGTTCGACCCCGCGTCGACGGGTGCGCTCATCAGCGCCTCGAACATCTGCCGATAACGTGCCGAGGCATCGCCAGGCAACAGCGAACGGCCCGCCGCCTTGCCCATGACCAGGTGCTCGAACGCCTGCGAATAGTCGGCCAGATCCTCGTATTCCTTGAACAGCGCCATGTGCAGGTTCAGCTGCGCCGCGGGATCGCCGGCAACATCCGGCAGCAAGGCGCGCAGGCGTTGCAGGTGGTTGCTTGCCGGGGTCTGCCGTCGCAGCTGCGCCAGGGTCAGATGGACGTCCCATGCCTGCGGCGACAGCGCAAGACAGCTCTCCATCTCGTCTTCGGCCCGCTCCAGCCGGCCAAGGCAGATCAGCGATTTGGCCAGGTTGTAATGCAGATCCACGCGATCCGGCGCCTGCGCCACCGCACGCTCATACAGCTCGCAGGCACGATCATGTTCGTTTGCGCGGGACAACACCACGCCGAGCGTATCCAGCGTCGAGGCATCCAGCGGCGGCAAGGCGAGTGCCTTGTCCACCACCACCCGAGCCACCGCCACCTGATTGACCAGCGAGAGCGCCCTGGCAAAGTGCGCCGCATGGTCGCTGCGCGGCTCCAGCTTCAAGGCGCGCTGCAAGTGGCGGATCGCCAATGGCATCTGCTTCATGCCCAGCGCCGCCAACCCGACTACGTGATGCACGCCGGCATGCTCAGGGGCGATCGCCAGCAAGGGGCTGGCCAGATCGAATGCGCGCTGCCAGTTGCCCTGGTTGTAGGCCGCCGTTGCCTCGAGAAGAAGTGCGTTGGGGTCAGTCATCCCGCAACGTTGCCTCAAGCCGTGCAGGCAACACAAGCGGCGCAACTACTTTCGATATGCCACCGGGCCATTCGCCATTTGAACAACCGTGCAAACACGCGCTCGAAGCGGGACTCGTTGCCGGCGCGCAGAAAGGGGGTGCTACGGCAACGCCGGCATGGCCAGGCTGCGTTCGGGATCGCCGGTGGCGCCGGTGCGCAGGTTCGGCGGGAGGTGCCCGACGTCGCCGACGGAAATGACCTTGAACCTGCCGTCGGCCTCGACGCGGATCCGGGTGATGCTGGCGTTGCCCACCGACATCTCCAGCCACGCCTGGGGATCGACGCCGAGCGCGCGCACCACCATGTTGCGGATCACGTTGCCGTGGCACACCATCAGGTCGGTCTGTTCGTGACCCGTGGCGGGTTTGAAGTAGCGGGCAAACAGCCGGTCGAGTTGCGCCTTGCAGGCCGCCAGTTGCGCCGGCTTTTCCTGCGCCACGATCTTCGCGCGCCAGGTCGGTGGCGTGCATTCGGCGAGATCGTCGACCACCTCGAAATGCCGTCCCGGAAAATCGCCACCGATGATCGCCGCCGTATCGCGCGCACGTTGCAGCGGGCTCACGTACAGCGCATCGAAACGGGTCGGCAAGCCGGCCAGACGCGCACCTGCCAGGTGCGCCTGCGCCACGCCGATCGGCGCCAGATGCGGCCCCAGCTTCTTGTCGGCGTGCGCATCGGGCAGGTAATAACCATGGCGCACGAGCACGATGGTGCGCGCTGCCGGCGCGGCCACCTCGGCGGCACGCAGCGACCCGATCAGCAAAAGGCAACAAAGCAACGGCAGCAGTCTTTTCATGGAAGTACCCCGGGACAGGCATGGAAGCGACAGGCACCGACGGAATATCCGCGAAAATTCGCGGCGAAGCGAGCACCATGACCCGCGGCAGGCATCGCCGGTGACGGGCCTGCCGCACGCCAACCGCATCGTGAAAGGAGGCTGCATGATCGACCCGGATGCCGTGATCGTGGGCGCGGGGCCAGCCGGGCTGGCCTGCGCGGCAACCCTGTCGCAGCATGGCTTGAAGTCGGTGATCCTGGAAAAGGCCGACGCCATCGGGGCGGTCTGGCGACGCCACTACGAGCGCCTGCACCTGCACACCGATCGCGGCCATTCGGGCCTGCCCGGCCTGCCGATGCCGCGAAGTTACCCACGCTATCCCTCGCGCGCCCAGGTGGTCGCCTATCTGGAAAGCTACGCCGCGCAGTTCGACCTGCATCCCGTTTTCCACAGCGAGGTCGAGCGCGTCCGTCGCGAGGGGTCGCGGTGGCGGGTCGACACCGCAGCCGGCAGCCACGTTGCGCGGATGGCCGTCATCGCCACCGGTTGGGCGGACTTTCCGCATGCACCGCGCTGGCCGGGCCAGGACGGCTATCGCGGCAACATCATTCACAGCAGCGTCTATCGCAACCCGGCGCCATATGCCGGCAAGTGCGTGCTGGTGGTCGGCTTCGGCAATTCCGGCGGCGAGATCGCGCTTGATCTGGCCGAGGCAGGGATCGACGTGACGCTGGCCGTGCGCGGTCCGGTGAAGATCCTGCCGCGCGACCTGCTCGGGCTGCCCATCCTCAGCTGGGCCATCCTGCAGAAATGGATGCCGCCGCGCCTGGCCGATTTGCTCAATGCGCCGCTGCTGCGTCTCGCCGTGGGTTCCACCCGACACCTGGGCCTGCAGATGGAACGCAAGGGACCGCTGACCATGATCGCCGAGGATGGGCGCATCCCGCTGCTGGATATCGGAACGCTGGCGCGGATTCGCGACGGCTCGATCAAGGTGCGCGGCGGCATCGCGCGCTTCAACCATGATGGCGTGACATTTGCCGATGACGCCGCCGGGCAGTTCGATGCGGTGATCCTCGCCACCGGCTTTCGCCCCGACCTGCGCCCGCTGCTGCCGGAAACGCCGGGCGTGTTCGACGCGCACGGCCTGCCCCTGGTCACGGGTCACGCCACCAGCGAACCGGGGCTGTTCTTCTGCGGCCAACGCGTGGTGGCTACCGGCCAGCTGCGCGAGATCGGCATCGAGGCCACGCGCATCGCCCGCCTGGTGGCCCGACTGCAAGGCTGAAGCCCGCCCGATTTCGCGCAGGACTTCCCTTGGCACGCCGAAATGGCGCTACAGTCGCGCATCGCCGCCGTACCCTCGTGCCTGCCTCGCCTCACAATTGAAAGGGGATGCCATGAATCGCCACACGTCTTGCACGATGCTGTGCCTCTGCCTTGCCGCCACGATGGCTTTTCATCCCGCCATCGCGGGCGCGAAGCCCGCAACGAAGGCGCACGGCGCCAGCCTGCTGCGCACACCCGGCGGCACCGATCGTGCCGAAATGCAGACCATGCAGATTGCCAGCCATGGTGCGCTGATGAACGCCCTGGTCTACGTCGCGGCCGGCGCCGGCCCGCATCCGGCGGTGATCCTGCTGCATGGCTTCCCCGGCAACGAGCGCAATCTCGACCTGGCGCAGGACATGCGCCGTGCCGGCTGGGATGTTCTCTACTTCAACTACCGCGGCTCGTGGGGCACGCCCGGGGATTTCTCTTTCACCCATGGCATCGAGGACACCGCCGCCGCGCTGGCATACCTGCGCCGGCCGGACGTGGCGAAATCGCTGCGACTGGATCCCACACGCATCGTGCTGATCGGCCACAGCATGGGCGGCTTCATGTCGGTGGAGGGCCCGGCGGCAGATCCGGCCGTCAAGGCCTTTGCCACGATCTCGGCCGCCGATCTTGGCGGACGCATGAAACAGATGCTGGCCACGCAGGCCACGCCGGACGCGATCGCGAAGGTGGCCGCCGCACTGGCCGCCGAGGGCATGGCGCCACTGGCCGGCTGCACGCCGCAGGGACTGGCGAACGACCTCGTGCAACACGTGGCGACCTG
>Ga0157370_10009635_pt1 | contig 10277 bp, 11 predicted proteins | sample C35metaG_FD_113463 | JGI IMG/M metagenome (GOLD analysis project Ga0157370, IMG submission 113463) | Corn rhizosphere microbial communities from Kellogg Biological Station, Michigan, USA - C3-5 metaG | ecosystem: Host-associated > Plants > Roots > Rhizosphere > Soil | place: USA: Michigan... | reverse complement strand
GAATGTGTCGGCTCGGCTGCCGAAGCTGCGCATCATCGCAGTGGAGAGGTTTCGAGGCCCCGACCACATCGCGATTCGGATTGTCACCTCCCCTGCCCCTGATTGGGAAAAGCCGGGGGCGGGGTGATCCAGAAAATGGGCGAAGCGACTTCATCACCTCCAACCCGGCCTTTGCGATCGGGGGAGAGGAAAAGACCAGTGGGGCGTTTCACGGACGCGTCCGCTCTCCGACATCCTGCTCGACGCGCTCTGCGTAAAGCCGCTGAAGCCGTTCGACCATCGGCCCACGGCAGATAAGCTCGCGGCCATCCACCTTGCGGACGGGCACAATGCCAGCCAACGTGCCGGTGACGAAGGCCTCGTCGGCGCCATAGACGTCGGTCATCGAGAAGTCCTTCTCGATTGCCCGAATACCTGCCTTCCGCGCGACTTCGAGCGCCACCCCCCGAGTGATCCCGCCGAGGCAATATTTGCCGCTCGAGGTCCAGACTTCGCCATTCCGGACGATGAAGAAGTGGGTCGAGTTGCAAGTCGCGACGAAGCCGTGCGGATCGAGCATCAGCGCTTCATCGGCGCCTGCCTCAGTCGCTTGTATCGAAGCAAGAATGCAGTTGAGCTTCGAGTGTGAGTTGATCTTCTGGTCCTGCACCGCCGGATCCCCACGGCGGACGTGGACCGTGAAGAGCTTGAGCCCGCGCTCGTAAATCGCCGGGTCGGGCTCCTTATACTCGGGGATGATCACGATCGTCGCGCCGACGACGACGACGCGCGGGTCCTGGTAGGGCGTCGAACGAACGCCGCGCGTGACCATCAGGCGGACGTGCACACCCTCGCTCATGCCGTTCGCGTCGAGCGTGTCGTAAAGCCGCTTCGTCAGCGCTTCTCGCGATAGGCCGATGTCCATCGCAATCGCCTTTGCGCCTTCGAACAGACGGTCGAGGTGGCGATCGAGAAATGCTGCCCTGCCCCGATGTAGCCGAAGGCCCTCCCACACGCCGTCGCCGAGCATGAAGCCGCTGTCGAACACCGACACGACGGCCTCGTTCCGCGGCTTCAGCTTACCGTTGACGTTGATCAGGATCGCCGCGTTACGCGGGTCCGAGACGTCATGCATCGATCTGGTCATGACTCGGCCGGCGTCACTTCAAGGTCAACCGGGCTTCGCGGTCTCAGATAAAGCCGCCTCACCATCGGAAAGCGTTGCGCCGCTTCCTGCTCGATGCTCCACACCAGGGCCTCGACGTCGCGGGCGGTGATATCGTCGTCGAAATCGACCGACAGCATGGCGGTGATCTGGTCGGGCGCGCTGTGGATCGTGAGCACCTGTCCGACCGCCGTTACTCCTTTCTTCGACTCGACCATTTGATGAAGTGCCGCAACGAGCTCCGGATCCGCCGCTTCCCCGATCAGCAGCGCCTTGGATTCGAAGGCGAGCAGGGCCGCGGTGCAGCCGAGGATGATTCCGATCACGACCGATGCCGCGCCGTCGAAGAAGGGATTGTGAGTAAGCTGCGAGAGCGCAAGCCCGATCGCCGCGGTGAAGATGCCGGCGATGGCCGCACCATTTTCGAGCAACACGATGAATGCCGGCGGGTCCTTCGACTGGCGCACCGCCTGAAACCAGCCGAGCTTCCCTTTGGCCTTGTTGAAATCGCGAAAGGCCTCGAGCGTCGACCAGCCTTCGAGCAGGAACGCCACCAGGAGCACCGCATAAGCTACGATCCGGGAGACTGCCGGCTCCGGATGCGCGATGTGGATGATCCCTTCGTAAACCGACACGCCCGCGCCGAGCGAAAAGACCAGCACGGCGACAACGAAGCTCCAAAAATAGAGCTCACGGCCGTAGCCGAAGGGATGCAGCGCATCGGGCGGCTTCTTCGCCGCCCGCCGTCCCCACATCAAAAGCAGCTGGTTGGTTGAATCGACGACGCTGTGCACGCCCTCCGTCAGCATCGCCGAGGAGCCGGTGATCGCGGCAGCTACGAACTTCGACGCCGCGATGCCAAGATTGGCTAGGAGCGCGACGACAAGCGTCCGAGTGCTGGTTGTATGCGCTCTCAACGGTCTGTCCCCCGCAGACTCAAGGTCATGAAGATCACCTACCGCGCCGCTCGCGGATCATCCAGATGGCGCCTCGACCATCGCCTCATATTCGGACGGCGCCGCCGGCAAAGTCGACCGCATGAGCAGTCCGCCGGCGATCACGACCGCCAGAAGCGCGGTCGCCCCGATCCGTCGGGACCGACTGAAGCGAAGATCGTCGGAAAGCAGGATTAGCGCGAGCGGCGCAGCGGCGATGGTCCAAAGATGATAGCGCAGGTCCGATGCGATACTGACGACGAGGAAGCTGGCTTCGAGCGTGAGTACGGAAACGATGAGCGCGAGCGCCATTCCTCCATTCGCCTCGGCGCGCCGCCGCAGCGCAAGCGGCAAAAGCAGAAGCGCGACGGTGGTCCAGACGATCGGCCAGCCGAGCGGAGTTGCAGCCTCGGCGGCGGCAACCGATTGCCACTCCGGCATGAGCGGGCTGGCGGGGGTTCGAAGCCCAATGTCATTGTCCTCCGATTCGTCTGGTGGGGCGGCTTCCGGAAGGCTCGGCTGCACGAGCCAGCGCTCGGTCGAGTTCCAGTGCCTGAGCCGGTGTTCCGCATAAGCGACCGGATGTGCGGCGACCGAGCGGGCAAGATCGATGAAAAGCACTCGATCGGATTGCTCGTCGAGCCGTTCGGTCGTGGGCCCGCACGAGGCCGGGTCGCCGAGCGGGTCCCAGAAGAATGATTTCGCGCAATGCTTCCGGACGATCTGGGCGCGCTCGGAACGCGTGAAGGGACTCGGCGAACCAGGCGTTGCGACGGCTATCGCTGCAAGATCGAACAGGGGCAGACTTTTTTCGACGCCGCTCGGCTCGGCCCGCAGCAGCCGATGATTGATGACCGGGGTTGAAGCGATCACGATCAGGATGGAGATTGCGCCAAGCACGCCCGCCAGGAGCGGCCGCCTTCTTGTCGGGAGAAGCAGTAAGGCCAGCGGCACCGTCGCGAATAGCGCATTGGCACGGACGAGCGTTGCATAGGCGATCAACAGCGCCGCAACCACTGCAGCGGAGTTGGGGACGCGCCGGTCTGTCCCCCGATAACAAGCGACGATTCCGAACGCGGCGACGATCGCCCCGAGCATCTGCCCGTCCTTGAGCACAACCATCTGCCAACCGAGCAGCAGCGGCGAGCCCGCAAGAACCGCAACGGCAATGGCGGCGCGCCACCGGCCGGTCCTCACCAGCGCCCAAACAATCAGCGCGAACCCCGCCGCGTAAAGTGCGACCTGAAGGACGAACATCGGCGCCGCGCCGGCCCAGATCGGATGGAGCAGCTGCCACAACCGGACCATGATCGGCGGATGCCAGTCGTCGACCTCATTGCTCAGCACCTGGCCGTACTGCGAGACGGTGTCGTACATCGCGATACCGGGCCAGAATAGGGCCGCGAGTGCAGCGATCAGCAGCGCGAGCGAGCCGCCCGCTATCCAGCTCGCTCTGCCAGAGCCGCCCGGCTCGAATTCGGCAACGAGGCGGCTAGCCTGGGCTTCGTATTTGCGAGGGCTTGAATTTCTCACGAGGCAGTCCGTTCACCGTATAGAGCCGCTCTGCCGGAATTTTGACGATGAGTCCGCTACTTGGGCACAAAATCCTGTACGGCTCCTTTGAGCCCCGCCATTCGAATAGCTTCAAGGCGGCTGACTAACATCATTCGAAATAGTGAGGCGCCGCGTCAGCGCTCACGACGAACAAGCGGCCTGAACGCGCACGGCGTAGTTCTCGGCGATGATCTTATCGAGCGCCTTGGCCACCCCCGGCATGGTCAATGGCTGGCTGCTCGACCGCGAGCGGTCGCAGCGGGTGCAAGCGACAGGGAGGCAGGCTAACGGCGATGGAAACGGGTTTCATGCCTATCCCCGTTCAACTTTCAGATGTGGATCACACGCCCAAATGCGGCGAGTACGCTCTCGTGCATCATCTCGGACAGGGTCGGGTGCGGGAAGACCGTCTGGATGAAGTCCGTCTCGACCAGCTCCGCCGTCTTGCCGATGGTATAGCCCTGGATCAGCTCGGTGACTTCGGCGCCGATCATGTGCGCGCCCAGGAGCTCTCCCGTCTTCGCATCGAACACGGTTTTCACGAAGCCGTCCACCTCGCCGAGCGCAATTGCCTTGCCGTTGCCGATCGCCGGGAATTTGCCGACTTTCACCTCGTAACCCGCTTCCTTGGCCTTCGCTTCAGTCAAGCCGACGCTCGCCACCTGCGGACGGCAATAAGTGCAGCCAGGGATGTTCTTGGCATCGGTCGGGTGCGGATGCGCGTCCTTGTTGCCAAGCTCCTTGGCGATTGCTTCCGTCGCGGTCACCCCTTCGTGACTCGCCTTGTGCGCGAGCCACGGCGGACCGGTGATATCCCCGATCGCCCAAATGCCGGGTACGCTGCTCCGCCCGTACGGATCGGTGTCGACGTGGCCCTTGGTGGTTTTCACGCCGAGTGCCTCGAGGCCGATATTCTCCGTATTGGGAACGATCCCTACTGCAACGATGCAATGACTGAAGCGCCGTTCCGAGGTCTTGCCGTCGCTCGTCTTGATCTTGGCGGTGACGTGCTTTGCGTCGGGGGTCAGGCTTTCAACGCCGGCTGAGGTGAGGATCGTCAGCCCTTGCTTTTGCAGGCTTTTGGCGAGTTGGGCGCTGACCTCCGCATCCTCGACGGGCACGACTCGGTCGAGCATCTCGACCACGGTCACCTTGGCGCCAAGGTCGGCGAAGAAGCTCGCGAACTCGATCCCAATCGCGCCCGAGCCGATCACCAGCAGCTCGGTCGGCATTTCGCTTGGGGTCATGGCGTGTCGGTAGGTCCAGATACGCTTGCCGTCCGCCTTGGCGAACGGCAGGTCGCGCGCCCGCGCGCCAGTCGCGAGGATGATGTGCCTGGCCATGAGCTCGGTCGCTTTCCCGTCCGAACCCGTGACCAAGAGCTTGTCCTTCGCGGTAAGCTTCCCCTCGCCCATCACGACGGTGATCTTGTTCTTCTTCATCAGGTGGGCGACGCCCTGATTGAGCTGTTTGGCGACCGCCCGGCTGCGGGCAACCACCTTGGCGATGTCGAATGACGGCTTTTCGTTGCTGAGGCCGTAGGCTTGGGCATGCTGCATGTAATGATAGATCTCGGCAGTCCTCAGCAGCGCCTTGGTCGGGATGCAGCCCCAGTTGAGGCAGATTCCGCCCAAATTCTCCCGCTCGACGATCGCGGTCTTGAGCCCTAGCTGCGCGGCGCGGATTGCCGCGACATAGCCGCCGGGACCGGAGCCAAGGACAATCAGGTCGTAATTATCAGCCATTCGTTTCTTCCTCTGCCGCGATTGCCCGCGGCCTTCCTTGTTCGTCGAGCGCGACGAAGGTGAACTCCCCCTCCGCCACCAGGGTTTCGTGATCGCTGTCGCGCTCGCGGGCGATCGCCTCGGCCTTCAGCCGGAGCGACGTCCGGCCCTGCTTCAAAAGATCGACATAGACGCTGAGCTCGTCGCCCACCGCCATCGATCCCGGGAACTTGATCTCGTCCGCCGCGACCAGCAACGCCTTGCCCTTCGTTCTGCGCGAGACGAACGAGCCGCAGGCGAGACCCATCTGGCCCATCAGCCAGCCGCCGAACACACCGCCGTACGGATTGGTGTCGGCCGGCATTGCGGTCACTCGAATGAGCGGCGTTCTTTGCACCCTCAATAGACTTTGTGGGCCTTGATCTCGGCGAAGTAGCAATCCTGATTGAGATAGGAGCAGTCCATCGCCACCACCACCTCTCCGGACGGCATCACCACCGGGACGGTCTCGTTCACCCCGTTGTTGATCCCCTCGATCGTGATTGGAACCACGCCGCGCGCCGGGCTGACGATCCAGCCCAGAACCGGCACGCGATCGAGGGTCAGGCGGTTGTGCTCGTCGAACACCTCCTGGAGCACGTAGGTGTCCGGGGCGGCGGGAAATGGATGGGCGCTGGCTTCGGTAATGCGGGCAATCTCGCCCGCAACAAGTTGCTCGCTGCTTCCGTCCTTGAGCCTGGCGCTCTCGAATTTCTGACCTGATGAATCGGTGTCTTCCAAAAGGCATTCGACCGAGCTCATCGGATAATAAGCGCCGCGCACCGTCTTCACGAACATGGCGATGCTCCTAGGCCAGCATCGCCAGCGGTTTCTCGACGAGGCGCTTGAACACCTGCATCAGCCTCGCGCCGTCGGCGCCGTCAATCGCGCGGTGGTCGAAGCTTCCGGTCGCGTTCATCACGGTCGCGATCTGAAGCGAGTCGTTGATGACGTACGGGCGTTTTTCGCCCGCCCCAATGGCCATGATCATGCCCTGCGGCGGGTTGATGACCGCCTCGAAATTCTTGATTCCGTACATGCCCATGTTCGACAGGCTGGCGGTGCCGCCCTGATATTCGGTTGGCTGGAGCTTGCCCTCGCGGGCGCGGGAGGCGAAGTCCTTCATCTCAGTCGAGATGGCCGAGACGCTCTTGGTGTTGGCGCCAACGACGATCGGCGTGATCAGGCCAGCGGGGATCGAGACCGCGACCGAAATGTCGGCACGGCTGTACTTCAAAAGCTGATCGCCGGCGAAAGCGACGTTGCACTCCGGCACCTCGATCAGCGCCTGGGCGAGCGCCTTGATCAAAAGATCGTTGACGCTGAGCTTCACGCCGCGACTCTCGAGCCCGGCATTGAGCTCGCCCCGGACCTTCAGCAACGCGTCGAGCTGGATGTCGACCGTCAAATAGATGTGCGGGATCTGCTGCTTCGACTCGGTCAGGCGGCGAGCGATCGTCTTGCGGACATTCGACAGCTTGACCGCCTCGTGCGGGATCGCCTGCTCGATAGGCCCAGGAAGCACGGCATGAGTGGCGAGCGCCGGCTTCGGCGCGGCGGCAAATGCGCCGCCGGGCTGAGGAGCAGCGGCAGGTGCGCCGCCGGCGGCGGCATCGACGTCCGCGCGGACGATACGGCCGCCGGGGCCGGTACCCTCGATCGAGGACAGATCGATGTTCTGCGCCTGAGCGAGGCGCCGCGCGAGCGGCGACGCCTTGATGCGCTCCTGCCCCTCTCCCCCCGAGGAAGCGGGTGCCGCGGCAGCGGCGGCTGAAGGGGGAGCGGGAGTGGACGAGGAAGGTGGAGTTTCGACAGAAGCTTTTGTCGGACTGGTGCCGGTCGGCGTGTCAGGCTTCGGCCCGACCTCGGCCGGCGATCGCTTCGAAGCGCCATCTTGTCCCTCCAGAGCAGAAGGTTTCGCAGGAGCGGCCGCAGCGTTGGAGGCGTCTTCGCCTTCGCCGGCAAGGATCGCGATCGGAGCTCCGACCTTCACGCCCTCGCTGCCCTCGGGCACCAAGATCTTCGCGATCTTGCCCTCGTCGACCGCCTCGAATTCCATCGTCGCCTTGTCGGTCTCGATCTCGGCGAGGATGTCGCCCGACCTTACCTCGTCGCCTTCCTTCACCAGCCATTTGGCGAGCGTCCCCTCCTCCATCGTCGGCGAGAGGGCGGGCATTTTCAGTTCGATAGGCATGTGGCGTGTCCTGAAAGCTCGAGCGGCTCAAAGCCAATGCGGCGGGCGCGGTCAAGCCTGCGCTGGGTAGATCGCCTCACCGCTTGCACTTAAGTCCGGTTTAACGCAGCACTTGAGCCCAATGGGGGCCGCAGAGCCGAAACGCACTTATCTCGTCGTCGTCGACGACAGTGCGGAGTCGCGCGTTGCGCTGCGTTTCGCCGCGCGCCGAGCCTCAAAGACTGGTGGACTGGTCGAGGTGCTTGGAATCGTCGAGCCGCAGGATTTCGTCCAGTTCGGCGGGGTCCAGACGGCGATCGAGGAGGAGCAGCGCCTCAGAATCGAGGGGGTCGTCAGCGCTTCGGTCGGCGAGATTCTCGATGAATCCGGCCTCGAGGCCAACATCATCGTCCGCCAGGGGGAAGCGGTGCGGACCGTCCGTGAATATCTGGGTGGCCGCGAGGACGTTGCAGCGCTGGTGCTGGGCGCGGCGCCGAACGGCAATCCCGGCCCACTCGTCGCCTCTTTCGCCGGCCACGGTGCGGGCCAGCTGCCCTGTCCAGTGATGATCATTCCAGGTTCGCTCAGCGATGAGCGGCTGGAGCAGTTGAGCTGACCTTACCGCCATCCCCGGGGGGAAGCGGGGATCCGCTTTTTTTTGCAGCGGCACGGGAAGTGCGGACCCCGGCTCAAGTCGGGGACGAGGAATTTAAAGGACGCGCGAAAGAATCTCGCCCAGCCGGACGCAGCCCGCTTCGTCCTCCACGGTGAACCGTCCGGTCTTCGGACTGTCGATATCGAGAAGGCCCAGAAGCTCCCCTTCGCGGATCAGCGGGACCACGATTTCGCTCCTGGACGCGCTGTCGCAGGCGATGTGGCCCGGAAAGGCATTCACGTCCTCGACGCGTTGGACCTGCCGGCTCCTCGCTGCGGCGCCGCATACGCCCTCGCCGAACTTGATCCGGACGCACGCCGGCCGCCCCTGGAACGGCCCCACGACCAGCTCTTTGCCGAGATTGCGGTAGAAGCCGACCCAGTTCACGTCGGGAAGCGTCTCGAAGATCAGCGCCGAGCTGTTCGCCATGTTGGCGACCGGGTCGCCTTCGCCCGAGACCAGCCCTTCGAGCGCGCTGGCGAGGTCACGGTATAGGGTGACCTTGTCCGCAGCGGCGATCTTGAAGTCGTAGGTCAATCGAACCTCACCTTTCCGCGCGTCTGCTTGACTGCGCTTCGCTGGCGCTTTCTGTCGACGCGTTCAGCCTTCACCGATTTTGGCACGCGCGTCGGTTTGCGTTTGCGCGGGGCGATATGGGCTGCCGCGATCATTTCCGCTAGCCTGCGCCGTGCGTCGGTCCGGTTCGCTTCCTGAGTTCTGAAGCGCCGAGCGGTGATCAGCAGCTCGCCGGCGCTCGTCACGCGCGAGCCTGCGATATGCTTCAGCCGCCCGTAAACATCCGGGTGCAAGCCGAGCTTGAAGAGGTCGACGCGCAGCTGGACCGCCGTCGCCACCTTGTTGACGTTCTGGCCGCCAGGTCCGGTCGCCGCGAGGAAGCTCTCGCTCAGCGCCTCCTCGGGCAGAATCACCTCCTCAGGCCGCATCGGGCCAGTCTCCAAAATAGTCGGGCAACGGCGCGGTCACATCGATCAGCGCTTTTCGTTCGCGCGGGACCACCAGCCGCGACGCATGGAGCAGCATCGGTCCTCCTGGAACGCCATAGACCCGGTCGCCGATGATTCCGCGGCCGAACGCCTCGCGTGCGTGCGCGCGGATTTGGTGCGTGCGACCCGTCACCGGACGAAACTCGACCAGGGTGGAAGAATTAAGGACAGCAATGCGCCGCCAGTGCGTTGTCGCGGCAAGGCCATGCTCATCCGCCACCATCCGCCATCCCGCTTCAGCGCTCGAAATCTTCGCCAGCGGCACCTCGATCACCCCCTGTTGTTCGGCGACCTCTGCCGCGATCACGGCAAGATAATATTTCTCGATCCGTCTTGTCTCGAACGACTGTTGGAATTGGGCGCGAGCCTTGGCCGTTCGCGCGAACAAAAGGCAGCCGCTGGTGTCGGTGTCGAGCCGGTGCATCGCCGCTGGTGGCCGTTTGAAGCCGCACTTGAGCTCATCGATGCTGGACGCAATCGACTTCCCGCCACGCCTCGGTGCGTCGACCGGCAGGCCGGCGGGCTTGTCGAGCACGATCGCTTCGGCGTCGATGTACAAGATGCGGTCGGAGAGTGTCATCTGGGGGTCATATCCTCCCCTCGATTTCGAGGGGAGGGGCACAGCCTGGAGGCGGGGCCGTTTTGCAGCTCAAGAATGAGGCTCCACTCACCTGTTCTCCTCCTTTGCGCGTGAAGGGGAGGATGGCCGCTGTGGATGTTTCTGTGACTCCCTTGCAACGAATCGAAGGAATTCAGCCTGTTAGGAAATATTAACCTTTTCGCTTCAGACCTCGAATGGTTAATGGACGCTTCAAGGCCGTTAAGAGCGCGTAACGCTTTCGGTCGCGAACGGGGGAAACAGCAATGCGCGTGCTGCTGATCGAAGACGAACCGACGACCGCGAAGAGCATCGAGCTGATGCTTGGGACCGAAGGTTTCAATGTCTATACGACCGATCTCGGGGAAGAAGGCCTCGATCTTGGCAAGCTCTACGATTACGACATCATCCTCCTCGATCTGAACCTACCCGACATGCACGGCTATGACGT
>Ga0157370_10009634_pt1 | contig 10277 bp, 11 predicted proteins | sample C35metaG_FD_113463 | JGI IMG/M metagenome (GOLD analysis project Ga0157370, IMG submission 113463) | Corn rhizosphere microbial communities from Kellogg Biological Station, Michigan, USA - C3-5 metaG | ecosystem: Host-associated > Plants > Roots > Rhizosphere > Soil | place: USA: Michigan... | reverse complement strand
TGCTGAGATAGGCTGGCCACCATAGGGTGGCCCCAACAGAGGGGCCGCGTTAGCGACCCCGCCCAAGCCGCTTCGAGCGGCTCACATAACTAAAGCCCCCGGCTTTGCCGGGGGATACTTACCTCTGGCGCCCTACCCACTCAAGGAGACAGCCATGTCAAAGACTGCTGGCAGCACGATCATCCCCTGCCTGCGCTATCGCGACCCGCACGCGGCCATCGCGTGGCTGTGCAAGGCATTCGGCTTCACGAAAAACGCCGTCTACGAAAACGACCGGGGCGAAGTCGAGCACGCGCAACTGGTCTACGGCAACGGCATGATCATGCTGGGTGGCGTGCGCCATGACGACTTTGGAAAACATATCGCGCAGCCCGACGAGACCGGCGGCCGCGAAACGCAGTGTGCCTGCGTGATCGTGGCCGATTGCAAGGCGCACCACGACCAGGCCAGCGCCGCCGGCGCGGTGATCGTCAACGAATATTCGGAAAAGGACTATGGCGGCGCCGGCTACAGCTGCCGCGATCCGGAAGGCCATCTGTGGTATTTCGGCAGTTACGATCCGTGGCACGTCTAGGGATGTTCTGATCTATTCAACGCAGACATGCCCGGCCCGAACCGATTGAAAACAAGGATGAAGGGTGATGTCCGTGCTGAATAGAGCAGAACATCCCAGCAGAAAAAGCGAGGCCGGCTTGCGCCGGCCTCGTGGTCATCGCATGCCGCACGATGCGTTACGGAGTGCAGACCTTGCCATGCTCCGGGTGCGCGCCCTTCGCCTTGGCGTCCGCCTCGCTCATGTATTCACCATGCTTCGTCTTGCCGTACCACTTGTCGGTGGAGCAGTGGTAGACCTTGCCATTGACCCAGACCATGCCCGGTCCGCCGCCGGGTGCCGCGTTGGCGGCCGGGGCCGGCATCATGTGGTGCGACTTCATGGCGGTATTCGCCGCGGGCGCAGCCGCAGGAGCGGGTGCAGCCGCCGGGGCAGGCGCCATGCTCGGTGCCGCGGCGGCGGCCGGTGCGGCGGCGGCAGCCGACGCGCCCGCAGCGGCGTACCACTCCTTCACTCCCTTGTGCCCGCGGCAGGCACCCCGCTTGCTCGCCGTGCTGGTGTAACTGCCATCCTTGCACTGGCCGGTCGAACCGGCGGGTGCGGATGCCTGTTGCGCATAAGCGGCCGAGCCCAGGAACAGGCCAGCCAGTGCCACTGCAGCCAAGATCGATGATTTCATTGCGGACTCCCTCCAGGACGAATTCGTGATGCACCCAGGCATCGATGACGACGGATGCCTGCCGCACGACTATGCCGCAAAATCATGTTCGCAAGAGGCTGCTGGCCGGTCGTGTTCATCCGGCAGACGGCTGTTTCGAATGAACTTGCGAAATCGCCTGCCGACCGCCTCAAGGTGTCGCCGCCACCGGCCGCCATGTCGAACCCGGCCGCGCCACCGCGTACATCTGCCAGCTGATCTGCTTGAGCAGGCCGTGCCGATCCTTGCCGACCTTGTACAGGTCGAAGTGGGTGCGGTCTGGCAGGAAACGGATGTCCGACTTGGCACCCAGGCCATCGAGCACCGCCTTCAACCTGTGTGCTGCGCCATCGAGGTAGAACGTGTCGGCGGTGCCCACGTAGAGGTGGATCTTGCCGTCCAGATCGGGCTTCAGCTGCGGCCAGTCGTGCTGCAGCCGCCAGGCAATATCGTAGTGATCGCGCCAGTAGGCCACGACGGCCGGATCGACGTTGCCGGTGTCGCGATCGAACATCGGCTCGGGCTTGCCATCCTTGCCACGCGGCGAGAACACCCAGTCGAATGAAGCCAGCTGGCCGCCGTAGCTGCCCAGAACCCGCTCGAGTTTCGCGAACTGCTCGAACGTGCCGAGCACCTTGGCGTGATCACGCACCAGCGGATAGGCCGAGCCATCCGGCCGGCGGTAGACATTGGCGTGCGGCGCGTACAGGTCGATGCCGGTGAAGTCATGGAAATCGCTGGGGTCGGGCGAGGTCGACCAGGTGCCGCCGAAGATCTTCGGATAGCGCGTCTGCAGCCACAGCGTGGCCCAGCCGCCAGAGGAGTGCCCCTGCAGGAAGCGGCCGCTGGACCTGGCGTCCATCCGGTAGGCGGCTTCGAGATGCGGGATCAGCTCGGTGGTCAGCGCGCGCCCCCATGGCCCGTTGTTCACCGAGTCCGCAAACTCGTGGGTGCCGGCAGGGCCGGACTCATCCAGGAACACCCAGATCATCGGCGGCATCTCGTGCTTCATCATCGCCGCGTGGACGGTGGACATCGGCCCGATCACACGATCGTTGTTGCCGCCGAAGCCCTGCGTGTAATACACGGTGGGATAGCGGGTCGCCGCCTTCGCGTCGTAGCCGGGCGGCGTCAGCACCCAGCCGCGCATGTGGATCGGGCGGCCCCAGAAGGCACTCAGCGACGGACTGACGAAATCGACCAGGGTCGCGTTCTGACGCGCTGCCGCCACGCTCTCCCGCAGTGCCTGTGGCGCCGAGGCCGGCATCTCCCACGGATCCTCGCCCGGCAACCTGGTGGCCAGGGTCAGGGTCGGGACGGTGGCCGTTGGCAGATGCATCTTGACCACCGCACTGAGCAGATCGCCGGCACCACGTCCGCCGTAGTTGTAGTCGTGATTCACGTCGAGCACGGCCTGCACCAGATAGTCACCCGGTGGCAGTTGCGACCAGCCGGCCGGAAACGCCAACCGGTCCGTATCAATGTCAATCTCCTGCCCCGGCGCCCAGTGACTCACCTCGCGCCCGGCCACGCTGGTCTCGGTAGCCCGGAACGGGTTGGCATCGACCTCTTCGACCACACTGCTCTTGCCCTTCGATTCGGCCATGGCCGCCGCTTCCGCGGTTTTCGCATCGATAGCGAAGAGCAGCAGGCGGCCCGAAGTCGGCTGCGCGCTGGCAGCACCGAGCCGGACGTGGAAGAAGCCGTGCGCGGCGACCTTGTCCGTGCGCGCCTGGGCAACCCCGGCCAGCAAGCCGAAGGACAGCAAGATCGCAACCGCATGACGACGATAGTCCATGATTCTCCCCTTGCAGAGGCGCCGACGGGGCGCCATGGTGATTTATTCTTTCAGGAGCCTCGGAAAAACCTCATACGTCCGTCATTCCAGCGAAAGCTGGAATCCAGTGCCTTGGCTACCCAATGGCCTGGAGTCACTGGATCCCAGCTTTCGCTGGGATGACGAGCAAAAAGCCGGGTTATTCGAGGTGCCCTTTCGCCGACTTCGAATCGGCCGCGGGCACCGGCACCAGCCGCAGGTCCTGGAAGTCGAAACTGAAATCGGTCAGCGGCGAGATCGGCTGCATGCGCATCTCGCGGATATGGCCGTCCATGTCCAGCGAAAAGTCGACGAAGGCGTCGGCATCCAGCAAGCGATCGTCCCAGCGCACGGTGAAGCTGTCGTGCTGCCACGGCGTCAGCGTGCCGATCAGTTGCTTGGTCTTGCCGAAGCGCAGGCGCAACCTGCCGTGCTCGCTGGTGATCACGACATCGCCGTACCACGGGTCGCGATAGGTGCCGGCATAGTCGGCCAGCGGCAGCGAGGGCTTGCTGTGCTTGTCGCGCGCCTGTTCATGCTTCGCCACGCTGTCGTCCGCCTTGGCTTCGGCCTGCTGCACCGCCTTCTGGTAGACCGCGACCCAATCGGTCTTGTGCGACGGGTTCAGATACGCATCCAGCACGCGGTACGTCACGGCATTGAATGCCGCCCCCGATTGCTGGTTGGTCAGCACCACCACGCCCAGGCGCAGTTTCGGCACCATCGTCACGCGCGAGACGAAGCCGGGCCAGCCACCGGTGTGCCAAGCCAGTTTCCGGCCCATGTAGTCGCTGAGGAACCAGCCCTCGCCGTAGCCATAGAAGTCCGGCGTCTGCGGGGCCAGTTCGGGAATCGATGGCGGCTTGATCTGGATCGGCGTCAGCATCGACCACATCTCGTGGTGGCTCTTCTCGGAGAACACGCGTTGCGGCTTGCCGTCGGCATCTTTCGTGGGCAACGCGCCGCCGGCCAGTTGCACGTTCATCCATTTCGCCAGGTCGTGCACGCTGGCGTAGATGCCGCCGGCGCCGGGATCGTTGAGCCAGGCCATCGGCGGCACCGGCCTGATGTCCTTGAACTCGTACGGTGCATGGCCGGTGGCCACGTCCATGCCCGGTTTCAGATACGTCATGTCGATCAGCGACTCGTCCATGCCGACCGGCTTGAACAGGTGCTCGCGCACATAGTCGGCATAGTCCTGGCCGGACGCCTGCTCGATGACCAGGGTAGCCACCGCGAACAGGATGTTGTCGTAGGCGTAGTGGCTGCGGAAGCCATTCTTCAACGGCACCTTCGCCAGTCGTTCGACCACGTCCTTCGTGGTGTACGAGGTCGGCGGCCAGTACAACAGGTCGCCCGCGCCCAGGCTCAGTCCGCTGCGATGCGCCAGCAGGTCGCGGATGCGCATCTCGTGCGTCACGTACGGGTCGGACATGCGGAACCACGGCAGGTGATCGATCACCCGGTCGTCCATCTTCAGCTTGCCCGCCTCGGCCAGTTGCTGCAGCGCTGCCGCGGTGAACGCCTTGGTGTTGGAGGCGATCGCGAACAAGGTATGCGCATCGACCCTGGCCGGCTTGCCCAGTTCGCGCACGCCGAAACCCTGCTCCATCACCACCTTGCCGTCCTTGACGATGGCCACGGCGATGCCGGGCACCTTGAACGTCCTCAGGGTATCGGCCATGTAGGCATCGAAATCCTGCAACTGCTCCGGCAACAGCGGCCGCACGATGTCGCCGGTCGACACCGGCGGTGGCAGGCGCCGCGGCGCCGGTGCCTGCGCCAGCGTGGCAGTGGCAACCATCAGCAGCGCGCAACAGCCGGCCAGCCTCATGGATAGCGGGCACACGGAAAGGAATCGCTGATACATCGAAGTTCCCCTTGCGGCAATCCGGCAACTATCGCGGCAAACTGCCTGCAAGGCCAGCGCTGGAAGTCATGCGTGCGGAACGCTCGACGCGACGCGCGCCTGCACCGATCATGCTTGACCTCAACGACGCTGCGAGAGCGGGAGCCCGAATGAACCCCATGGTGGAATGGATCGCCGCCCACGCCCTGCTGTTGTGGGCATTGCTGCTGATGCTGGCCCTGCTGGGCGGCGACCTCGCCTGGCAGCACAACGCACGCTGGCAACGCCGCGCGGCCCGGCTTGGCCACGCGTCGACGGTGTTGCGCTGGCAGGTCGGCGTGTTCCTGCTGCTGGCGCTGGCCTTGTGCTTCGTCGCCATCGCACTGGCGATATTCGGGCGGCAAACCGCGGCGCTTGCGGGCTTCGATGCCAGCCTGGCCGAGGACCTGCGCGATCGACTGCCGCTGCCGGTGTTGCGCGTGATCGCCATGATCACCCACCTGGGCGACCAGCTGTGGGTGACGGCGGTGGCGTCCCTGATGCTGCTGATTCTGCTGCTGCGCCGGCGCTGGCAACTGGCACTCACGTGGGCGGTAGCCCTGCTCGGCATCCTGCCGATCAATGGTGGCCTCAAGGCGCTGTTCCGCCGGACGCGCCCGCTGCACGATCACGGTTTCATCGTCGAACCGGGCTGGAGTTTCCCCAGTGGGCATGCGTTCGGCGCCGTGGTGTTCTACGGCATGCTCGCCTATGTGCTGCTGCGCCTGACGCCACGCTTCCACCGCGCCATCATCGCCGCCACGATGTTGCTGATCGGCGCGGTCGGCATCAGCCGCATCCTGCTGCAGGTGCACTATTTCAGCGACGTGCTGGCCGGATATACCGCCGGCGCGGCCTGGCTGGTGCTGTGTATCGGGGCTGCTGAAATCCTGCGCGGACCGACGACGAGGATATCGCCGTGAACGACCTGTTCGCTCCCGCCCGCAACGACGGCGCGCGGATCCGCACCGGCATCGGCGGCTGGACCTACGCGCCGTGGCGCAACAACTTCTACCCTGAAAAACTGGTGCAGCGACGCGAGCTGGAATACGCCAGCCGGCAACTGCGCGCGATCGAGATCAACGGCACCTTCTACGGTGCGCAGAAACCGGCCACCTACGCGAAGTGGGCGGCGCAGACGCCTTCCGGCTTCGTCTTCTCGCTGAAGGCGCCACGCTACGTCACGGAGGGCAAACGGCTGGCCGATACCGGCAAGGGCGTCAGCGGTTTCGTGCACGGCGGACTGGCCGAGATGGGCGACCGGCTGGGTCCGATCCTGTGGCAACTGCCGCCGTCGCGGCCATTCGACGCCGACGACCTTGGCGCCTTCCTCGACGGCCTGCCGCGCGAGCTGAACGGCCAGCCGTTGCGCCATGTGCTGGAAGTACGCCACGCCAGCTTCCTCGGCGAACGCTACGTGGCACTGGCGCGCGCGCATCGCGTACCCACCGTGTTCACCGATTCGCCGGATTACCCCTCGCTGGCCGACATCACCGGCGAATTCACCTATGCGAGGCTGATGCGCAGCGCAGGCGACATTCCCACCGGCTACACGCCAGCCGAACTGGATCGCTGGACCGGCATCGCGCGCGACTGGGCGGCCGGCAAGGATGTCGCATCATTGCCGCATGCCGCCGCCACGATGGCGCAAACGGCACCACGCGACGTGTTCGTGTTCTTCATCAGCGCCGCCAAGCAGCGCAATCCGGCCGCGGCAATGGCGCTGCAGGCACGCGTCGACGGCGCCGATCGCTGACGGCCGCGCATATGCCGGTGCGACGATTACACTGTGCGCACCGGCCCCCGTGGCTGCCTCCCGCGTACCGCCCATGCGCATGACAAAACTGCTCAGCCTCGCCTGCGTGCTGATCGTGGCGATCGCATGGTGGCAGCAGCAGCGCACGCCCGATCCGGCGACCGCAAATCGTCCGGCCACGGTCGGTACCGCTGCGCCGGGAATCGACCATGGCGATGCCTTGCCCGCCTTCCTGCCGGCGCAGGCACGGGACACGCTGGCGCGAATCGTTCGCGACGGGCCGTTCGAGCACAGCCAGGACGGCGCGGTCTTCGGCAACTACGAAGGCCTGTTGCCAAAGCAGCCACGCGGCTATTACCACGAATACACGGTGGAAACCCCGGGTGCGCGTACCCGTGGCACCCGGCGCATCATCACCGGTGGCACGCCACCGGCGGTCTGGTACTACACCGACGATCACTACCGCAGCTTCCGCCGTTTCGAGTGGCATCCGTGAGCCGGCAGGACTTCGAGCTCGACCTCACCCGGCCAAGCCAGAGCGGGGTGTATTTCGTGGGCGACAACGATCTCGATCGGCTGGCACGCCGCGCCGCGCGCGAGCAGCTGGGTGTCTGTCGCACCGACCTGGCCGGTTGCCGCGACAAGGACGAACTGCTGCGCCGGCTCGCCGCGTCGCTGCAGTTGCCGGCGACCTTCGGCCACAACTGGGATGCGCTGGCCGACTGTCTGCGCGATCTCGGCTGGCTGCCGGCCTGGGGCCACGTGCTGCTGTTCGCGCATGTCGACGAATTTCGCCGGTATGCGGAAGCCGATTACGACATCCTGCTCGGCATCCTCGATGATGCCGCCACCTTCGGCGAGGAACGCGAGATGCCGTGGTTTGCCTTCCTGGCCATGCCCGACAACGCCTTCGACGAACACCCCGCCGCCTGACCCCTCCTGGATACCCATGCAAACCATCGAATTCGAACTGGAAGGCGACTACGTCGAGCTCAACATGCTGTTGAAGCTGGTCGGCTTGTGCGACAGCGGCGGTGCCGGCAAGGCGATCGTCGCGAGCGGCGCCGTTGCGGTGGACGGCAAGATCGAGCTGCGCAAGACGTGCAAGATCCACGCAGGCCAGGTGGCGACGATCGACGACGTGGAGATCCACGTGCTGGCCGATCCGGAAGGCCTGGACGATGGCCGTCCGCAGGCAAGCCGCCCTGGCTGAATCAGCTTTGCGGCAGGCCTTCCAGCCGCCGGTCGATATCGGCGCCCGCGGGAATGCGCAGCAGGAACTCGTGCTCGACCACATGGCGCAGCTCGGAAACGTCACGCAAGGTGCGACGTTCCGGCTCGTGCCCGCTCCGGCGCACGGTGAACTCGCGATTGAACAGGCCGAGGCGACGATCCGCCGTCGTGCGCCCCAGCATCAGGTTGCTCACGAAGCGTGATGCGGGATGCGTCGATACGTAGTGGTTGGCCACCACGTAGTCGACCCATGGCGTCGGTTGAAGATCGAAGCGGTACAGCGTGCGCCACAACCCGTGCGCCAGCGACTGCATGCGCCACTCGGCATCGTGCCTGAGCAGCCGGAACGGTTCATGCCCGGTGGGCTGTTCGATATCGGGTTGAAGCCGCAGCGCACCGGTGAGCACATGGCCACCGAAGCCGACGTCGACCAGCCAGCCTTCGCCGGCGAGGTCGACGCGCAGCAGCATGTGGGTCTGCGGCGTGATCGCATCTTCCGGATGTCCCCATAGCACCCGCGCGATCAGGCCCGTGACCGCGAAGCCGATCTGCCGCAGCACCGCCTCGAACAGCAGGTTCTGCTCGAAGCAGTAGCCGCCGCGCCCCTGCTGCACCAGCTTCTGCTGCAGCGCGGCCAGATCCAGCTCCACCGGCAGGCCCATCAACGGGTTGAGATTGGCGAACGGGATGGCGGCGACGTGCGCCATGGCCAGGCCACGCAGGGTCGTCAGGTCGACCGCCACCGCGCCATGCCAGCCGATGCGGTGCAGATAGGCATCCATATCAATTCTGTCAGGCACGCGATTCTCCCGGTTGTCCGCAAACATGGTAGCCGCAGGTAACCCTGGCTGGCCCGGCGGCGAATGACCCGATGAGCGCGCTTCCACACGCGTGCATCCATTCCCGCCACTTCAACGTAACCCGTCATGCATGCCGCAGTTTCGTGCATGCCCATCCCCAGCGAGGCTATCCATGATTCGCTACCCAGCATTTCGCATTTTCCCCCTGGCTGGCGCCGCCCTGCTCGCCGGTCTCGCCGCCTGCCAGCCGGTGGCGACGGCCACGGAAGTCACCCGATTGCCGGCTCCGGCCGTCGATGCCACGCCAGTCTCCGCCGGGCATGACCAGGTGGCCGTGCTCGCCGGCGGCTGCTTCTGGGGAATCGAGGCGGTGTTCGAGCACGTCAAGGGCGTGCGCAAGGTCACCGCCGGCTACTCCGGCGGCGGCGCCGACACCGCGCACTACGAGATGGTCGGTAGCGGCACCACCGGCCACGCCGAATCGGTGGAGGTGGAGTTCGACCCTGCGCAGGTGAGCTACGGCACGCTGTTGCAGGTTTTCTTTTCGGTGGCGTTGAACCCCACCGAACTGAACCGGCAAGGGCCGGACAGCGGCACGCAATACCGCTCGGTGATCTTCTACGGCAACGCGCAGCAGCAGAGGATCGCCACGGACTACATCGCCCAGCTGACCCGGGTAAAAGCCTTCACCGCGCCGATCGTGACCCAGGTCGTGCCGCTGCAGGCGTTCTACCCGGCCGAGGCCTACCACCAGCACTACTACGACCTGCACCCGGACAATCCCTACATCGTGTTCAACGATGCGCCCAAGGTGGCGCACCTGCAGAAGCTGTTCCCCGCGCTCTATCAAGCCAGACAGCAGTTCGTCGAGGTGCAGCTGCACTGAAAAGTCCGCCCCGGGTTGCGTGAGGCGGCACGGCCCCCATGTCGGGAACTTCGCGTCCTGTCGCGCCTCCTGACATCCTCCCCACGTGCCGCCCCACGCAACCCCTCCACCATCCGCTTCGAGCGATCTCACCCGCAGCTTCCTGGGCGTGTTCCGCTACAGCGGAAGGGCGCTGGAGCTGGTGTGGAGCACCAGCCGCGCACTGACGGTCGCGCTGGCCCTGCTCACCCTGATCGCCGGCCTGTTGCCGGCCGGCGTTGCCTATGTCGGCGCGCACATCGTCGATGCGGTGGTCGGCGCCAGCCGCCAGTGGGCCGCGAGCGGACAAGCACCGCTGCGCAGCGTGTTCGAATGGGTCGCGCTGGAAGGCGTGCTGGTGGCGGCACTCGCCGGCGCGCAACGCGGGCTCTCGTTGTGCCAGTCGCTGCTGCGCGCCCAGCTCGGCCAGCGCGTCAACGTGATGATCCTGGAGAAGGCGCTGACCCTGGAGCTGGCGCACTTCGAGGATTCGGAGTTCTACGACAAGCTCACCCGCGCCCGCCGCGAGGCATCGAGCCGGCCGCTGTCGCTGGTGACGCGCACGTTCGGGCTGGGCCAGAACGCGATCTCGCTGGTCAGCTACGGCAGCCTGCTGTTCCAGTTCTCGCC
>Ga0157370_10009630_pt1 | contig 10280 bp, 1 predicted proteins | sample C35metaG_FD_113463 | JGI IMG/M metagenome (GOLD analysis project Ga0157370, IMG submission 113463) | Corn rhizosphere microbial communities from Kellogg Biological Station, Michigan, USA - C3-5 metaG | ecosystem: Host-associated > Plants > Roots > Rhizosphere > Soil | place: USA: Michigan... | reverse complement strand
TATGTATAACTATCAAGCGCAGCCCTCAAACCCGCAGAATAGACCCATTTTGGATTTAAAGGTGTTGAAGAATTGCTATAAAAAGACATTTTCGCATCAGGGTTAAAATGATGATAAGCAATTCCCAGATAAAAATTATTATCATCATTTGCACCTACCTGCGAGTTAAAACTAAGTCCGGCGCTTCCGTCAAAATACATGTAATTGCTGTTGGACAATGTTTCTCCTGTTCCTAAAGTGGGATCATAATCTGTTCCGTTATATTGATTATTTGTGGTCATTTTTGAAAGATCAAATTTGCGCTGAACCATACCTGCAGAAAAGCCCGCAGACAGATACATATTTCTTACATCGCTCAAGGATTTGTGATAGTTTAAAACCGGTAATACGCTGGTGGAAGTGAGCGAAATCGTTCCTGCTTTATCATAAAGAATCGCGCCGCCGATAGTAAGAAAATCATCGCCGTGGCCAACCGGCATTTTATATTCTCCATTCAAAGAAGAAGTTTGAAATGGAACGGTTACAGAACTCCATTGATTTCTAAAAACTGCCTGTACACGAACATCGCCGCTAAATATTCCTGCCAAGGCAGGATTGCGAAGAAGCGGCGTTTCTGAAAACTGGGAAAAATGTATATCCTGCGCAGAGCATTTATTTTGGAACAAAAAAACACCTGCAATAATAAAAATAGTTGTAAGAATAGCGGTTTTCATTAGGGGATTATTTATGATTTTTAACGGGCAGACCCTGTTATTTATTATTTAATTAAAGCAATATTTCCTTTAAAAGTAAGCGTAGTATTATTGTCACAAACTACCTGCAGGATATATACGAAAACATCAGGTGGAAGCGGCTTTCCTTTGAATGTTCCGTCCCATCCTGAAGAAGCATCATTGGGATTGAAATTTGATTTTTCAAAAACAATTTCGCCCCAGCGGTTAAACACTTTTATATTCTGAATTTTGAAAACACCGCTGCCTCTCGGATAAAAAACATCGTTGGAACCATCTCCGTTCGGAGAAAAAGTATTGGGCACAAAAACATTGGCATTATTGCATAAAACGTACACCGATACTTTATCACGTGCAGTACAACCTCCCTCATTTTTTACTTCAATAGAATATTCTAGAGACTGGAGCGGTTTCACGGTTATGGACGCATTATTTTTTGATACAATTCCTGTGGACGGAGTCCATAAAACACTCGTTACATCTTTTGAAATTTCAGGAACAATTTCCACTTCCCTTCCTACATTGATATGTTTTTCTTCGCCTGCATTTACCGTAGGAATCGGGTAAACTTTTACAGGAATATAACCGGTATCTTTAAAACAACCTTTTGAATCTGAACCAATAACCTGGTAAGTTGTGGAAGAAATTGGAGTTGCTGTTGGCGTTGCAATCAAGGAATTATTTAATCCGGTTGCCGGACTCCAGGAATATTTTTCTGTGCCGGAAGCTTTTAATTGCACTGATTGGCCAAGACATAAAGTGTCTGCTTTGCCAACTGAAAGTTTGAACGGAAATTTAACGGCTAAAGAAACAGAGCCAACCGAAACACAGCCTTTATCACTGGTTCCTTTTACACGATATTTTATTGCTGAAACCGGCTTTGATACAGGGCTTGCACAATTGGTGCAGGAAAGATAATTTGCTGGAGACCATGAGTAAGTTTGTGCGCCGCTAATATTTAAAGTTTCCGATTCGCCAAAACAAACAACCGTATCTGCAGAAATGGATAAATCAGGTAAAGGATAAATTTCAATAGTTTTTGTTGCCGTATCATTACACCCGTTGCTGCTGTAGCCAATCGCTTTTATAGTAAAATTTCCTGCGGATAAGTAATTCTGGCTAACCGGTTTTTGGAGGGTAGAGGTGTTGCCATTTGCAAAATCCCATTTCCATAAAACCTTTGATGTATCAGGATTAGAGATGATTCCTGTGAAATTCATAGCAGCGGGAACACACGCTCCGGCATTTGCAGCAATTGAAATCTCCGGACTGCGGTTTACTTTTACGGGCTGCGGATTCTGAACAGAATCTTTACAACCTCTTTGTGTAGTTACTTCAAGCGATGTATTGTAAGAACCTGGCTGAAGATAAGAATGCAAAGGAAGCGAATCAGTAGAAGTACTTCCATCTCCAAAAGTCCATGCATATTTTATAATGGCATCGTTGGCAACGCTAGTATTCTTAAAAGAAACAGGAGTTGAATCGCAGACTAAAGCACCATTATGGCCGAAGGAAGCAGTAACACCTAATACCGTAATGGAATCTCCGCCTTTTACTCCAACCTGGCATCCTTTCGCGTCCTGTAAAATCATTTTTGGCAAATATTTTCCAGGAGTATTATAAGTATGAACTACATTAGAATCTTTTGTTGAAATAGTTGTGCCATCATTAAAATCCCAAACAAAAGAAGTATTCTTTTTTGTCTGTGCTTTAAAACCAGTTTGCAAAGGAGTGCAACCAATCATGTTTGTATAGGAAAATGATCCGGAAGGGCCATCTACTTTTATTTGTTTTGTTTTTTGAGAAATGCAACCGCCAGGTCCGGTAATAGAAAGTACGGCATTAAAGGTTCCTGCCAGTGAATAGAAATGTGAAGGATTATGTTCTGTGGAAGTAGTACCATCGCCAAAATTCCATGACCAGTTTGAATAATTTTCTGAAGTATTTATAAAATTCACGACCAAAGGCGGGCAGGTTCCAACTGAATCACTCAATTGAAAATCTGCTGCCGGATTCGCTATAGTTACATAATTTGTTTTTGCGGCAGAACTGGTGCAACCATATTGATCTTTGATTGAAAGATTAATTGTGTAAATTCCTTCTGCATTGTAAAGGTGAACCGGATTGATTTGATTTGATGTAGTTCCATCGCCAAAATCCCAGTTGTAAATTAATCCCGGGCCGGAAGAAGAATTCGTAATATTTATTGGTTTACTGGTGCAGGAAAGTGTGTCTGTTGTAAAGGCTGCTATTGGTTTTGAAACCAGAATTACATTTGGTTTTTTAAGAGTATCTGTGCAACCTTTACTGTCTTTTACCATCAATGATACTGCATAATTTCCCGGAACAGAATAAGTATGATTAAATGGCCCGGCATTTAAATTATCTGTATTGCCATCCCCCCAATTCCACTGCCATTGTTGAATTGGATGAGTTCCGTCACTGAAAGAACTATCAATAAAGTTTACAGAGCTATTCAGACAAGTTCCAGGAACAGCAGAACTGAAAACGGCTGTTGGACCATTTACCTGTACTGCTAATGGTTTTGTAATTGAATCAACACAACCGTTGATGTCTTTTATAAATAATGTTACGTTATAGCTGGATGCTTTTGTATATTGATGTTTAATTGTATTAAATGAATCAGAAACAGAAATTCCATCTCCAAATTTCCAGGTATATGAGTCAATGTTTGCCGCATTAATGTTCAATGTGGAAAAAGTTATTGTTGCATTCCTGCAAATTTCTGCATCACTTGAAGTAAAATCTGCTATTTCCCTTATCACTTTTATAATTTGTGTTTCAGTTTCTGAACATCCTGTTGATTGATTGGTAACGGTCAGTGAAACGGTATAACTTCCTGGCATCACATAGCTATGTGTTGGATTTTTTTTGGTAGATGTGGCACCATCTCCAAAATCCCAGTTCCAATAATCTGCACCGATAGAACCATCCGTAAAGACAATCTGGCGTGGCACAGTGCACATTTTTGCAAAAGAAAAATTTGCAACCGGCGGATTTACATGAACTTTTTTGGGAATTGTAAGCGTATCAGCGCAGCCATTGTTAATGGAAATTAAAGTGACAGAAAAATAACCGGTGTCATTATATTGATATACCGGGTTCTGCAGGATTGAACTACCTCCATCGCCAAAAAACCAAACCCATTGGTCAGGATTTCCAACAGTTTGATCAGTGAAATGTATTTTTTCAACAGCGCAAATATTTGTCTGATCGGCTACATAATTTGCCTGAGGTTTCGAACCTGCCACAATGCCATTTGGTACAGTTACGCTTGCTGAACAACCGCCTTCTGTTATATAAGTAAGGGTAACAGAATATTTACCCGGCTTGTTATAAACATGAGTTGGGGTAATGGAATCAGATGAATTTCCATCACCAAAATCCCAATGATAACCAATAATTGAATCTATTGAATTTGCAGCAGTAGTAAATTTATGAAGAAGTGGCGCACAGCCTCTTTGAGGCAAGTTATTAATAGTAACAATTGGCTTTTTTATCCTGATGTAATTCGTTTTTACAAGACTATCTGTACAACCGCCCGCATTGGTAACAAATAATTTTACTGTATAGTTTCCTTCATTGGAATAAGTATGTGTTGGACTTTGAGCATCAGAATTACTGCCATCGCCAAAATCCCAATAATAAGTGTTTGTTGAAGTTTCTGTCTTGCGGTTTGCTACCCCTGAAGAAGTATTATTGAATTTAACGTTGAACGGTACGCTGCATGAAACGCTGTCCGATGCAGAAAAAGATATAACAGGCTTTGCTGCTACCTGTATATTTTTGGTAACAGAATCTTTACAGGCGCCGTTATTGCTAACCATTGTAATATTATATACACCTGCTTTTTCAAAAACTTTTATTGCATTAATTGAATCAGAAAAAGTGCCGTCGCTAAAATTCCAGGTAGCAGATGAAGGAACAGGACTGCTTGTGTTTTTTAAAAAGACAGGCGCGCCTTGACAAACAATTTCCGGAATAGAAAAATCTGCTTTTGTAGCGCCGATGGTAATTAATTTTGGTTTTATCAAAGTATCAGTGCAACCCGTACCATTTGTAACAATCAGGGTAACAGTATAACTGCCTGAAGAATTGTAAGTATGAGAAGGATTGGCGGCTGTCGAGGTACTGTCATCACCAAAATCCCAATAATAATTTAGTGTGCCGGTACCGGTTGATTTACTGGTAAAGTCAATGGTGGCGGGAGCGTTGCAGCTTTGGCTGGTTGAATTGAAAAAATCGGCTTTTACGCCGGTAGTAATCTGGATAAAAGAAGTAATTGTTTTGGAAGTAACGCAACCGAAATTATTAACTGCACGAAGTGAAACATTAAAATTGCCGGTTGATTTATAGATGTGTCCGGGATTTTCTTCATCAGAAAAATTTCCATCGCCAAAATCCCATTTCCATGAATTGAGCACTCCACTTCCCGGAAGACTCAAGTCAGAAAATTGAGTTTTTAACGGATAGCAACCCGTTAATGTTGAAGCATCAAAATTAATTACAGGGGAAGAATAAACCGTAATGTATTGAATCTTTGTAATGGAGTCAACTCCAAAAGCGTTTTGTATTGTTAGTTTAACGGTATAAGTTCCGGGATCGAAATAGACAACCGACGGATTTTGTAATACAGAAGCTGTTCCATTTCCCAAATCCCATTTCCAGGAAGAAGGATTTCCGCTGGAAGAATCGGAAAATTTTACAACCAGGGGCGCACAACCGGAATTTGTTGCAGAACTAAAATCTGCTTTCAATTGTGCCTGTGTTGAAAATGCGTATAATATTAAGAAAAAAAATAAAACCGGATATTTTGCTTTGATCAAAAACGCCGGAAAGAATGTAAGGTTCTTCAAGGTTTCAAAAATTGGATAGGTAAAAACTATTTTCAAAAATGCAGGGGTTAGGGAGCTGCATTTCTTCATTAAAAGAACGTTATTAAGCCTTGTTTTATTGTAGGAATAAGCTGAATAAGATCCAAAAACTTTTGGCAAACCCTTTTAAGTACAGATTATCAAATATTTATCGTTACTAAATTTTTTTGGTAAAATTTATTTTGACATTGATATTTATTTTGACATTGATGCGGTTCCGTAATTGGTGTGTAATTTGAGATACAAAAATATCATTAGAGAAAAATATGGAATCAAAACAAAGTGAAGAAAAAAAGAAGAGGCCGGTTTTAATTATGCTTGCGAGAATTGTATTGTGGATTTTGGGATCAGTTGTTTTCCTGGTTGCTCTTGTTTTAATTCTGATACAAACGGCATTTGTCCAAAATTTTGCACGAAAAAAAGTTGTTTCTTATTTGGAACATAAGCTGAAAACTAAAGTTGAAATCGGGAAACTGGATGTGAAATTTCCGACTGCGATCTCTTTACAAAATGTTTTTTTTGAAGATCAGGCAAAAGATACTTTACTCTATGGTGGCGAAATAAAAGTGAACATTAATATGTTCAAGCTTTTAAAACATGATATTGAAATAAAAGAAATTGCTTTAAATAATATCGTTCTGGAAGTGAAAAGATTGCCACCTGATTCGGTTTTCAATTTCCAATTTATTGTTGACGCTTTTACCAGTGAACAAAAGACAACGCCTGCAAAAGATACCACTGCTTTGAAAATGAATATTGATCAGATTCTTGTAAACAAAACAAGAATCGTTTATAAAGATGCTTTTACCGGCAACGATATGGATTTGGTTTTCGGTCATCTGGATACAAGAATTTCAACTTTCGATCCATCGCATTTGTTGTTTAATATTCCCTCCATTACGCTAAAAGGATTGACGGGTCATTTTTATCAATTAGAACCATTAAAAAAATCCATAGAAAAAACTGTTGCAGAAGCGGCTGCTCCGCCGCAACATTATTTACAATTCCAGAATAAAGAAATCAATTTATCGGCAATAAATGTAGTTTATAAAAGTGCACCTTCTCATATAAATTCCTCTCTTGTAATTGGAAATGCAATGGTTCATCCTAAAACGATTGACCTTAAAAACAGCATCATTACTTTAGACAATATCTTCCTGGAAAATTCAAATATCGCTCTTGAAACAAATTCAAAAGCGGTGAAGAAAAAGCCGGTTGATACAACCATAACTGCTCCGACACCTTCTATGAAAATAATTTCAGGTGATATAACAGTGAAAAATATCAACCTGAAATATGATGACAGTTCTGCTCCGAAAGCGCCGGCAGGAATGGATTTTTCTCATCTGGATGTTCAAAACTTTGCATTAAACATGAGCAACCTGAATTACAGCTCCGATACCATTCTCGCTTCTTTAAAATCTGCATCCATGCAGGAAAAAAGCGGGTTTATTTTAAATGATTTCACTACAGATTTCAGGATGAATCCCTCAGGTGTTTCTTTGCAAAATTTATTAATACAAACTCCCGGTTCGGAAATAAAAAACTCCCTGGTTATTTCTTATCCATCAATAGAGGCAATCAAAAAAAATATGGGAATGCTCGGGCTCGGGATTGATTTGGAAAACAGCAAAATAAGTGTAAAAGACATCCAGACATTTATGCCTTCGATGAAAGGCAAACTGTCTTCTTTGCCACCAAATTCTTCTTTGTATGTTGATGCAGGAATTAAAGGGAAAGTAAGTGACCTTGTTTTGCAAAAATTAATCTTAAGAGGATTGACTGCAACAGATATTAGTGTAAGCGGAACGATAAAAGGCATCCCTGATTCAAAAAAATTACTTACAGATCTACAGATAAATAAATTGCAGACTTCCAAACAGGACATCTTTGCTTTCGTATCGCAAAAGAGTTTGCCAAAAAGCATCTCATTGCCCGAAAGGCTTACTGCCAGCGGAAAAGTTAGCGGCGGTATGAATGATCTCTACCTCAATCTTGCTATCAATACTTCTTCAGGAAATGCGAAAATAAATGGTACCTTGAAAAATATTACCGATAAATATAAAGCGCATTACGATGTGGTTTTAAATGCAGCGAATCTGCAGCTTGGAAGGATAATGAAAAATTCAAAACTCGGTTCGCTTACCGGCAATTTTATTGTAAAAGGAAATGGTTATGATCCTAAAACTGCAAACGCCACTTTCAATGCAGTTATTCCAAATGTCACGCTTAATAATTACACATACCACAATATAAAAGCAGCAGGAAATATTGCGAACAAAAATTATAAAATTAATGCTTCAGTGCGCGATCCAAACCTTGATGTGGCGCTTACTGCTAATGGAAGTTTTTTAGGAAAGTATCCAACTGCTGACTTTGCTGCAACAATAGACAGCATTAAAACTTTGCCGCTGCATTTTACTACAAATAAGATGATTTATCACGGTGATATTGCAGGAAATTTTACCAATTTGGATCCCGATAGTCTTGCAGGAAATTTAGTCGTTACTCATTCCATCCTCGTGAATGACAGCCAGCGAATTACTTTGGATTCTGCACAGATTATTGCAAAAAATTCTCCCGGAAATCAAAGCTTATCTGTAAAAACAGATTTTCTTTCTGCAACAATAAACGGTACTTATAAGCTTACTCAACTGGCTGATGTTTTTAAGCAGGCAATAGATCCGTATTTTTCTTTAGGATCTAAAAAAGATACCGTAAAAGTAGATCCGTATCATTTTTCCATTGCTGCCGGAATGGTTGATAATCCCGCTTTACATGCTTTGCTGCCTTCAATAACAGCTATGAAACCAATCAATCTTGAAGGAAATTTTGCAAGTGACAGCGGATGGAATCTGACGATAAAATCGCCGCATATGGTATATGGGACTTCTGTAATTGATTCCTTCAATTTTATTGCCGGTACAAAGAATGGTGCCCTTGATTTTAATACTTCATTGAGGCGTTTTGAAAGCGGCAAATCCTTAAATATTTATGCAACAACGTTAGATGGTTCACTCCAAAATAATAGACTGGATTTTACTTTAACTATCAAAGACAGGAGTGCAAAAAATAAATACAGGTTGAGCGGTATTCTGAACCAGCCCTCTTTGAATAAGTATGTCTTTAGTTTGAAACCGGACAGCCTTCTTTTGAATTATAATAAATGGACGGTAAATGCAGATAATCAGATACAATATTTCAATAAAGATATTAATGCCCACGATTTTATTTTAACCCGGGGCAATCAGCATTTAGGAATCAACAGCACTGGCACCCAGCCTAATTCACCAATGCAGGTGAGCTTTCAAAATTTTAAAATAGAAACGCTTACCGGCTTTGTGGAAAGTGATTCTTTAATGGTTAATGGTTTATTAAATGGAAGCGCAACTGTGAAAAATATTCAAACCCAGCCAGCTTTTACTACAGACCTTACCATCGATAGTCTCAGCATTTACAATGACACAATCGGGAGGCTTACCGCAAAGGTTAATAATAATGTTGCCAATACTTATCATGCAGATGTGGCCCTCAACGGGCGTGGGAATGAAGTAAACATCAATGGTGATTATGTTGTAAAACCGGTGAACAGCAGTTATGATTTTGTGGTAGATATTGTAAGCCTTCAAATGAAAGCGATTGAAGGATTTACAAAAGGAGCTTTGAAGGATGCATCCGGAAATATGTATGGAAAGATAGCATTAAACGGAAGTCTTAAAACCCCAAATATTGATGGCAGAATTCAATTTAATAACACCGTGTTTAATGTGACGATGCTCAATAATGTTTTTAAAATTGATAAATCAGCGATAGCGATCATCAACAATGAAGGAATTGAGCTAAATCAGTTTACCATCCGCGACGAAGCCAACAACGCAATTATAATAGATGGAGGAGTGAATACTCCTGACTTTTTTAATTATACTTTTAATTTAAAAATAAATGCGCAAAACTTCCAGGCAATCAATTCTACCAACAAAGACAACAAGCTTTTTTATGGAAAAATGGTTTTTTCTACGAGGCTTACCGTAAAAGGAACACCCACTCATCCGGTTGTTGACGGCGATTTAACGATTAACGATAAAACTGATTTTACTGTAGTGCTTCCACAAGAGGAACCGGGTGTTGAGAAACGTGAAGGCATTGTGCGCTTTGTCGATATGAAGGCCACCGCAGAAGATTCTTTGTTTATGTCTCCTTATGATTCGCTCAAAACTTCTCCGCTTGTAGGTTATGATGTTTCTCTTAATATCAGTATTGATAAGAACGCTATATTCAATATGATCGTAGATCAGGCGAATGGCGATTTTTTAAAACTGAAAGGGACGGGCCAGTTAACTGCAGGAATAGATGCCAGCGGAAAAATTACATTAGTAGGTTCCTATGAAATTGATGAAGGAACCTACAATCTTTCCTTCAACTTTTTGAAAAGGAAATTTAATATTCAGAAAGGAAGCCGCATTGTGTGGACGGGCGAGCCAACTACCGCACAGCTTAATGTAACCGCTATCTATATTGCAAACACTGCACCGATTGACCTGGTGCAGGATCAATTGTCTGGAACAAATACAGTGATTTATAAACAAAAATTACCGTTTGAAGTTCACCTTTTATTGCAGGGCGAACTTTTAAAACCAGACATCTCATTTGATAT
>Ga0157370_10009629_pt1 | contig 10281 bp, 9 predicted proteins | sample C35metaG_FD_113463 | JGI IMG/M metagenome (GOLD analysis project Ga0157370, IMG submission 113463) | Corn rhizosphere microbial communities from Kellogg Biological Station, Michigan, USA - C3-5 metaG | ecosystem: Host-associated > Plants > Roots > Rhizosphere > Soil | place: USA: Michigan... | reverse complement strand
TTCGACCCGCTCGAGCTCGACCGGTACACGCGCTTTCAGGAGCTCACCCGGTCGCTCGCCGAGGGCATCAACGACGTATCGACGGTGCAGCAGTCGCTTCTGAAGAACCTCGACGATGCCGACGTCGCACTGATCGCGCAGGCGCGCCTGTCGCGCGACGTGCAGCAGCGCCTGTTCGCGATTCGCACCGTGCCCTTCAACAGCCTGTCCGAGCGCCTCTATCGAATCCTGCGCACGACGGCGCGCGAGCTCGACAAGCGCGCCAACCTCGAAATCCATGGCGGCCAGACCGAGCTCGACCGGTCGGTGCTCGAAAAGCTCGTGGGTCCGCTCGAGCATCTGCTGCGCAACGCGCTCGATCACGGGATCGAGACGCGCGCGGCGCGCATCGGCGCGGGAAAATCCGAGACGGGCGAGATCGCGCTCACCGTACATCAGGTCGGCAACGAAATCGCCATCGAGCTCGCCGACGACGGCGGCGGCATCGACTTCGAGCGCGTACGCGAGCGCGCGGTGGCGGCCGGCCTGATGCCCGCGGACGGCGAACCGTCGATCCATCAGCTCGTCGAGTGCCTGTTCCACCCGGGCTTTTCGACGGCGTCGGCGGTGACGCAGATCTCCGGCCGCGGCATCGGCATGGACGTCGTTCGCAACGAGATCGTCGCGCTCGGCGGCCGTGTCGACGTGCATACGACGCCCGGCAAGGGCACGCGATTCAACCTGTTCCTGCCGCTGACGCTCGCCGTTGCGCAGGCGGTGCTCGTTCGCGCCGGTGGCCGCCTGTGGGCGTTGCCCGCGCCGATGGTCGAGCAGGTGCAGCAGGTGAAGCCCGACGTGCTGCGCACGCTGTACGCGGATGCGCGCGTGCACTGGCAGGGTCGCGCGTGGCCGTTCCACTACCTGCCGCGGCTCCTGGGAGACGCCGCGAGCGCGCCGCAGAGCGGCCGCTACAACCCGGTGCTCCTCGTGCGAAGCGGCCAGGGAACCGCGGCGATCCACGTCGATGAAATGATCGGCAACCAGGAAGTCGTCGTCAAGAACATCGGTCCGCAGCTCGCGCGCGTGCCGGGCATTTCCGGCGCGACGGTACTGGGTACCGGCGAGATCGTGCTGATCATCAATCCGGTGCAGCTTGCGCAGCGCGCGGGCGTGCTGCGTTACAACCCCGCGGACGACGAGCGTTTCGCCGACGAGCGCCGCCTGGCGGCCGCGGCCGTTCCTTCGCGCCGACTCGTGATGGTCGTCGACGATTCGCTGACGGTGCGCAAGTTCACCACCCGACTGCTGGTGCGCGAAGGCTTCGAGGTGGTGACGGCGCGCGACGGCGTGGATGCGCTCAAGATGCTCGCCGATCGCACGCCCGACGTGATCCTGCTCGATATCGAGATGCCCAGGATGGACGGCTTCGAGTTCGCGAAGACGATCAAGGGCGATGCGAAGACCACGACGATACCGGTGATCATGATCACGTCGCGCACCGCCGACAAGCACCGCCAGCGAGCCGCCGAGCTCGGCGTCGAGCGCTTTCTCGGCAAGCCGTATCAGGAAGAGGAACTGCTGCGGACGCTGCGCGAGGTGTCGGAAATGCAGTTGCCGTAAATGGGATCGGAGCGAATTATCCGAGGCGCTTGCCTCGGATAATTCGCTCCGATCCCATTTACGTGTGCAGCGGTCGCGGCGGCTTTGCCACCGGCTCCCATTCGATCCGCTCGTACTCGGCGATCACCTGTGCGCCGAACAGCAGCACGATCGCGGCGATCTCGAGCGAAAGCAGCACGACGATCGCCGTCGTCAGCGACCCGTAGACCGTCTGCACCTGTGACAGCGTCGTCAGATACCACACCAGCAGATGGCGGGAAATCTCCCATAGCACGGCCGCGCTGACGCCGCCGATCAGCGCATGCCGCCATGAAAGGCGGCCCACGGGCATGACGAAGTAGATCGACGCCAGCATGAGCACTTCTCCGACAATGCCGATCAGGTAGAGCAGCGTGCGCGAGACGCCGGAAAGCGACCAGTCGTGTCCGAGCACATCGAGGTTGCTCTGTCCCAGCGCCTGCAGCGCGCCAGCCACGAGCGTGACGACCAGGAGGCCGATCCCGAGAAACAGGATGTAGAGGTACGGTATCAGCACCGACACCACGAACGGCCGGTGCTTCGTGAGCACGCGGTGGTAGAAGATCACCGACATCGCGTTTTCGAGCACCGAGAACGCGAGCGAGCTGAAGAAGATCAGCGTGACCGCGAGCGTCCAGCCGATCACTTCGCGGTGCGCGATGAACGCCCGCAATTCGTCGATCAGCGGGCCCGATTGGCCGGGAACCACGTTCCCGAGGTAGCGCGCCAGCGTCGACATGAGCTCTTCCGCGTCGATCACATGCGACAGGATGATCACGAGCAGGATCATCAGCGGGACGATCGACAGCAGCGTGTAGTACGCGACCCCGCCGGCCAGCAGCAGGCCCTGGTTCGCGCGAAACGCGCGGACCGTCTGCGCGGCGAAGCCGAGCGGATCGCGGCCAATCTTGCGTGCGGCGCGTGACAATCCCGGCCGAGGGGTGGCGGGTGCAAGCACGTCGTCGATGCTCGCACGCCGCGATCGAAGCCGCTGTCGGTGGAGCGTCGCGGCCGCGCGTAGGACAAACGCTCAAGGAACCGCTGCCTTTTCCGGGCCGGGCTGACAGCGCGGGGCATCGGCGGTACATTGCCTTCCATTCGAATCGAGGAGACGACCATGGCAGCGTTCGCAACGGAAAACATTCGTACCGTAGCGTGGGTGGGCGACGGGGGCGCCGGCAAGACGACGCTCGTCGAAGCGCTGCTCGCGAAAGCCGGCGCGATCGCGGCGGCGGGCAGCGTCGAGCGCGGGAGCACCGTCAGCGACTTCGACGCGCTCGAGAAGACGTACCAGCATTCGCTGCGCGCGTCGCTCGTCCACCTCGAGACGGACGGCACGCGGATTCACATGATCGACACGCCCGGATTCCCGGATTTCATCGGGCAGGCGATCGGCGCGCTCGACGCCGTCGAGACGGCCGCGATCGTCGTCAACGCTTCGGCGAGCGTGCAGATGATCGCGGCAAGGATGATGGAATGGGCGGCGGCGCGCGGATTGTGCCGTCTCCTCGTGGTCAACAGGATCGATGCCGAGAACGTGGATCTGCCCGGCGTGCTCGAAGCGATCCAGAGCGCGTTCGGGAAGGAGTGCCTGCCGATCAATCTGCCGGCCGACGGCGGCCGGCGAGTCGTCGACTGTTTCTTCAATCCATCCGGTGAAGCCGATTTTTCATCGGTCGCCGCGGCGCACAGCGCGCTGGTCGATCAGGTCGTCGAAGTCGACGAGGCGCTGATGTCGCTCTACCTCGAGCAGGGCGAGGTGGCGCCGGCGCAGTTGCATGCGCCGTTCGAGAAGGCCTTGCGCGAGGGCCATCTCGTGCCGGTGTGCTTCGTCTCCGCGCGAACCGGCGCCGGCGTGGCCGAGCTGCTCGACGTGCTCGTCAAGCTGGCGCCCAATCCCGCGGAGGGCAATCCGCCTCGGTTCATCAAGGGCGAAGGCGACAATGCCGTCGAATTCCGTTCCGAGCCCGACCCGCGCAAGCACGTGCTCGCGCACGTCTTCAAGGTCGTCATGGATCCGTTCGTCGGCAAGCTCGGCATCTTTCGCGTACATCAGGGAACCGTGACCCGCGATACGCAGCTGTTCGTCGGCGACGCGCGCAAGCCGTTCAAGGTCGGACACCTTTTCATGCTGCAGGGCGGCAAGTACATCGAGATCGATCATGCGGTGCCGGGCGACCTCGCCGCGGTCGCGAAAGTCGACGAGATCGTGTTCGACTGCGTGCTGCACGATTCGCACGACGAGGATCACATCCACATGCGCCCGCTCGAGTTTCCCGTGCCGATGCACGGCTTCGCCATCACGCCGAAGCGGCGCGGCGACGAGCAGCGGATTTCCGACGTGCTGCACAAGATGATCGCCGAAGACCCGACGCTCGTGCTCGCGCACGATCCGCTGGTGAACGAAACGGTGCTGCGCGGCCTGGGCGAACTGCATTTGCGCTCGGTGTTCGAGCGGATGGCGAGCCAGTTCAAGCTCGAAGTGGAAACCCGCCCGCCGCGCGTGCCGTATCGCGAGACGGTGACCGCCAAGGCGGAGGGCCATCACCGCCACAAGAAGCAGACCGGCGGCGCCGGGCAGTTCGGGGAGGTCTACCTGCGCATCGAGCCGATGGCGCGCGGCGGCGGCTTCGAGTTCGTCGATCAGGTGAAGGGCGGCGCGATTCCGAACACGCTGATTCCCGCCGTGCAGAAGGGCGTGGAGCAGGTGCTCGGGGCGGGCCCCGTCGCGGGCTTTCCGATGCAGGACGTGCGCGTCATCGTCTACGACGGCAAGTACCACCCGGTCGATTCCAAGGAAGTGGCGTTCGTCGCCGCGGGACGCAAGGCATTCCTCGATGCGATCGCCAAGGCGCGGCCGATCGTGCTCGAGCCGATCGTCGGCGTCGAGATCAATTGCCCGGCCGACACGATGGGCGACGTCGCCGGCGATCTCTCGTCACGCCGTGGCCAGGTCACCGGCACGCGGACGCAGCAGGCCGGCATGCTCGCCGTGAACGGGCTCGCGCCGCTGTCTGAGCTCGACGGCTACGCCGCGCGATTGAAATCGATGACCGGCGGCCATGGCGCCTGGACGATGTCGCTGTCGCATTACGAGCAGGCGCCGCCGAACCTGCAGAACGAGCTGTCGACCGACTACGCAAAGCATCGGCGGCACGAGGAAGAGTAGCGACGAAGGATCAGAACTCGTATTCGATCTGCGCGCGCAGTGTTCGCGCGGGGGCGGCGCTCGACATCCTGAACAGCACCGCCGCGTCGTACCTGACGACCTGCCGGCCGCCGAGGCCGACCTTGCCGAAGATCGCGGGGCCGAGCACGTGCGCCTGCTCGTGCGCAGGCGCCCAGTCGTTCCACGGGCCAACTTCCCCGAATCCCTGCGCGCCGAATTCGAACGCCGGCCGCCAGCGATACTTGAGCTGCCACTGATACCCGAGCTCGGTCGCTTCCGGCGCGTCGGCACGATAGTGGCGCTCGAGGAGCACGTTGACGTTCGCCTGCACGGGTCCGAAATCCTTCTGCATCAGCGGGCCGAGGCGCAATTCGTAGCCCTCGGCACGATCACGCGGGCGCTCGAGCTCCACCAGCAATCCGAAATCCGCGAAGTACTGACCGGGCTCGCTCAACTGGAAGCGGTTTTCCCATTCGAACGCGTCGAATCGCGTTGCATCGCTGCGGTTCCATTTCCCGTAGACCTCGGTTGCCCACCATGGCGTGACGCCGTAGCCGAAGGCGAGCGAGGCGGCCGAATGCCGCTGGCCCTCGGTCGCCGTGGCGGTTCCGAGCCGCAACTCGATTTCGCGCTCGCCGTACTCGACCGCCGGGGTCGCAACATAGTCGTCGGGATCGGCGTGGGCGGACGGCGCGAGCGAGAGAAGAGCCAACAGCAGGAAGCGCGCAGGCGAGCGCTTCATTGCGCGACCACCGCACCCTGCGCGGTCGACGCGTTGAATTCACCCATGAACGGATAGCGGCCGGGGGCCAGCGGCCCGATGAAGATCGTCGCCTTCGACGCGCCGGGAATGACCTTCTCGCGGTTGAGCGCATGGCTGTCGAACTCTTCCGGCGCGGCATCCTCGTTCTGGACGATCAGCTTCACTTTGGTGTTGGCCGGGATCCGGATTTCCGCAGGCGCGAAGCGGTGGCCGCGAATCGTCAGCGCGAATTCGGGCTCGTCGGCGGCCTGGGCGCCCCCGGCAGCCAGGAGGCATGCAATCAATACGAGGCGAGTTATCACCTTTTGCTCCGTGATTTGCGGGAATGCAGATGATAACCATTCGCATTAGCGTCTGGCAAGCCGACCCGCCGCGACGACCTCGCTTCCCGGCAGGAGTGCAGCATTTGTGCCGATAAACCCCACCCATTACAATCGGAGCCGTGGGCGAATCGGTGAACCTCACGCACCATTTCCTGATCGCCATGCCGGCGATGGCGGACCCTCACTTCGCCAACGCGCTGACATACGTCTGCGAGCACAATCGCGAAGGCGCGCTCGGCATCGTCGTCAACAAGCCGATCGACATGACGCTCTCGGCGCTGTTCGAGCAGATCGAGATACCGCTCGCCGACCGCGCATTGTGCGAAGCGCCGGTGCATTTCGGCGGGCCGGTGCAACTCGATCGCGGCTTCGTGCTGCATCGGCCGCTCGGCAACTGGCAGTCGACGCTGGCCATCCACGACGGCCTCGGCCTCACGACGTCGAAGGACGTGCTGGAAGCGGCTGGCCGGGGCGAAGGCCCGAAGGACATGTTCGTGTCGCTCGGCTACGCCGGCTGGCAGGCAGGGCAGCTCGAGGAGGAGCTCGCGCAGAACGCGTGGCTTACCGTCGAAGCCGATCCCGACGTGATGTTCGATTTGCCGGCCGAGCGCCGGCTGCCTGCCGCGGTGCGCTTGCTCGGCATCGACATCTCGCGGCTTTCCGATACCGCCGGTCACGGGTGAGCAGCGCGTGCGGAAATGTCCGGACGCGACGGTGCTCGCGTTCGATTTCGGCACGCGGCGCATCGGTGTCGCCGTCGGCAATACGTTGACGCGCGCCGCGCATCCGTTGCAGACGATCGACGCCGCGAATGCCCATACCCGATCGGCAGCGATCGCCGCCCTGGTCGATGAATGGCGTCCACAGCGGCTCGTCGTCGGCTTGCCCGTGCACGCCGACGGCGCCGAGCACGCGATGACGGCGCGCGCGCGCGCGTTCGCGCTCGCGCTCGAGCGGCGGTTCGCGCTGCCGGTGACGCTTGCCGACGAGCGTTACACGAGCGAGCTTGCGAAGCAGGCGCTCTCGACGTCCGGCCGCGGCGCGCGCGCCGATCGGAATCTTCGCGACCAGCTTGCTGCGCAAATGATCCTGCAAGCGTGGCTCGACGGGCAGCATGACGCCTGACGGCCATTTGCCCGACGCGGAAGCGGCGCTCGATGCCATGGTCGAGCGCATGCGCGGCGCGGTCGCGCACGATGCGGCGCTCGTCGGCATCTACTCGGGCGGTGCGTGGATCGCGGAGCGGCTCGCCGCGCGGCTTCCCGGCGCGCATCCGCTCGGCTTCATCGACGTGTCGTATTACCGCGACGACTACGCGCTGTCCGGCCTGAAGCCGAACACGCGGCGCACCGCGCTCCCGTTCGACGTCTCCGGTGCCTCCATCGTGCTCGTCGACGACGTACTGTACACGGGGCGCAGTGTGCGCGCCGCGATCAACGAGCTGTTCGATTTCGGCCGTCCCGAGCGCATCGAGCTTGCCGTGCTCGTCGACCGCGGCGGCCGCGAGTTGCCCATCGAGGCGACCTACACCGGCGTGCGGCTCGCAGTCGCGCGCGATCGCTCGATCGTCCTGTCGCGCGATTCCGGCGGGGCGCTGTCGCTTTGCGTCGAGCCGGCCGGCGTCGTCGGATAGGCCCGCCATGACGCGAAACCCGCAGCTCACCGCGAACGGCGAGCTCACGCATCTCCTGACGCTCGAAGGGCTGCCGGCCGCGATCGTCACGCACATCCTCGACACGGCGGAGCCGTTCGTCTCGATCGCCGAGCGCGAAGTGAAGAAAGTGCCGCTGCTGCGCGGCAAGGCAATGTTCAATCTGTTCTTCGAGAACTCGACGCGCACGCGCACGACGTTCGAGATCGCCGCCAAGCGGCTGTCGGCCGACGTGATCAATCTCAACATCGGCGCGTCGTCGACGACGAAAGGGGAGACGCTGCTCGATACCGTCGACAACCTGTGCGCGATGAATGCAGACCTCTTCGTCGTGCGGCACTCGCAGTCCGGCGCGCCGCACCTCATCGCCGCGCACCTGACCGCCAAGGGGCGCTCGCACGTGCACGTCGTCAACGCGGGCGACGGCCGGCACGCGCATCCGACGCAGGGGCTGCTCGACCTCTACACGATCCGGCATTACAAGAAGGACTTTCGCGCACTGACCGTGGCGATCGTCGGCGACGTGCTGCACTCGCGTGTCGCCCGTTCGCTGATTCACGGCCTCACGACGATGCAGGTTCCGCGCGTGCGCGTCATCGCGCCGCGCACGCTGTTGCCGACGAAGGTCGAATCGCTCGGCGTCGAGGTTTTCAACGACATGCGCGAGGGCTTGAGCGGCTGCGACGTCATCGTGATGCTGCGCCTGCAGAACGAGCGGATGAAAGGCGCGCTGCTGCCCTCGGCCGGCGAGTATTTCAAGCATTACGGCCTGACCGGTGACAAGCTGGCGCTTGCCAGGCCCGACGCGATCGTCATGCATCCGGGACCGATGAATCGCGGCGTCGAGATCGAGTCGCCGGTCGCTGACGGCGCGCGTTCGGTGATCCTGCCGCAGGTTACGTTCGGCATCGCGGTGCGCATGGCGGTGCTCTCGATCGTCTCGGCGAATTGAGCGCGCCATGAAGCTCGAAATCCGCAATGGCCGGCTGATCGATCCGGCGCGAGCGCTCGATCGCGCAGCGTCGCTCTTCATCGATGCGGAAATGATCGCGAGTGTCGGCGAAGCGCCGCGTGACTGGCGGCCCGACCGGGTGGTCGATGCCGCCGGTTGCATCGTGTGTCCGGGACTCGTCGATCTCGCCGCGCGGCTGCGCGAGCCTGGTTTCGAGTACAAGGCGACGCTCGAATCGGAGCTCGCCGCGGCGGCGGCTGGCGGCGTCACCAGCCTTTCGTGCCCGCCCGACACCGATCCGCCGCTCGACGAGCCCGGCCTCGTCGAGATGCTGAAGCACCGCGCACGGCAGATCGGCCAGGCGCGTGTCTATCCGGTCGGCGCGCTCACCGTCGGTCTCGCCGGCGCGACGCTGACCGAGATGGGCGAGCTCGCCGAAGCCGGCTGCGTCGCGTTCTCGCAGGCAGATGTGCCGTTGCACGATACGCTGATGCTGCTGCGCGCATTGCAATACGCCGGAACGTTCGGCCACCGCGTCTGGCTGCGCCCGCAGGATCACCATCTCGCGTTTGGCGGCGTCGCGCACGACGGCGAGGTGGCGACGCGCCTCGGCCTGCCGGCGATTCCGGTCGCCGCCGAAACGATCGCGCTGGCCAAGATCTTCGGACTCGTCCGCGAGACGGGGGTCGGCGTGCATTTGTGCCGGTTGTCGTCGGCGGACGGTGTGGCGATGGTGCGCGGCGCGAAGCAGGAGGGGCTGCCGATCACCTGCGACGTGGGCGTGCATCATCTGCATCTGTGTGACGTCGACATCGGCTGGTTCGACGCGCAGGCGAACCTGATGCCGCCGCTGCGAGGCACGCGCGACCGCGACGCGTTGCGCGGCGCGGTGATCGACGGCACGATCGATGCGATCTGCTCCGATCATGCGCCGGTCGACGACGACGGCAAGCAGATGCCGTTCGCCGAGGCCGAGCCGGGTGCGACGGGACTCGAGCTGCTGCTGCCGCTGACGCTCAAATGGGCGAACGAGCTCAAGGTGCCGCTCGTCGATGCGCTCGCGCGCATCACGACGGGGCCGGCCGCAATACTCGGCGCAGCACCGGCGTCGCTCGCGAAGGGCAGCGCCGCCGACGTCTGCGTGTTCGATCCGGCGGCGGCATGGACGGTTTGCGCCGACGCCCTGAGAAGTCAGGGCAAGAACACGCCGTTTCTGGGGCTCGAAGTCGCCGGCAAGGTGCGCGCGACGCTGCTCGCGGGACGCGTGGTGCACGAAGCCTGACGCTCGGACAGCGAGGCGGCGAACACGGCGCGCGTCGCAACTAAGGTCTGTTCTTCGAAGTGCGGCCCATCGTGTAGAACTCGTCGTTCGGCCGCATCGCGATCAGGTTCGCCATCCGGTTCGACAGCGCGAAGAACGCCGCGATCGCGCCGATGTCCCAGATGTCCTCGTCCGAAAAACCGTGCTCGCGCAGCGCCGCGAAATCGGCATCCTCGATTTCGACGCTGCGAAGCGCGACCTTCATCGCGAACGCCAGCATCGCCTTCTGGCGCGCCGTGATGTCGGCCTTGCGGTAATTGACGGCCACCTGATCGGCGACGAGCGGATGCTTCGCGTAGATGCGCAGGATCGCGCCGTGCGCGACGATGCAATACAGGCAATCGTTGGCGCCCGACGTCGCAACGACGATCATCTCGCGCTCGGCCTTCGAGAGGCCGCCTTCCTTCAGCATCAAGGCGTCGTGATAGGCGAAGAACGCGCGGAACTCGTCGGGCCGGTGCGCGAGCGTGATGAAGACGTTCGGA
>Ga0157370_10009626_pt1 | contig 10284 bp, 6 predicted proteins | sample C35metaG_FD_113463 | JGI IMG/M metagenome (GOLD analysis project Ga0157370, IMG submission 113463) | Corn rhizosphere microbial communities from Kellogg Biological Station, Michigan, USA - C3-5 metaG | ecosystem: Host-associated > Plants > Roots > Rhizosphere > Soil | place: USA: Michigan... | reverse complement strand
GTGAATGTGAACTCGAAGGTGAGCCGCACCATTTCGCTGTTCGGCACTTATGTCTTCAATCGAGTCAACAGCAACACCGATGGCCTGGGAACATTTCCCGCGAATCCTTACAGCAGCGCGGGCGAATATGGTCCGGCGGCCTGGGACGTCCGGGACCGCTTGAATACCGGTGGGACGATCAATACCAAGTGGAACGTGCGCCTCAGTCCGTTTATCGCACTGCAATCCGGCGCGCCCTTCGATATCACGGCCGGGAGCGATCTCTACGGCACCACGCTCTTCAGTGGCCGACCGGGTATCGCGACTGATCTCTCCAGACCAGGACTCATCCAGACTCCCTATGGCTTGCTGGATCCTAATCCCGCAGGGTCGGGCGAAACGCTGATTTCGCGCAATTTTGGACGCGGTCCCGGGCAGATGTTTGTAAACTTGCGAGTCGCCAAAATTTTCACGTTCGGGGCGGAGCGCAAGGCCGCGCAATCCGGCGGCGGCATCTTTGCCGCGCCCGCCGAGCGCCACTATAGCCTTAGCGTCTCGCTATCGATGCGCAACCTGCTGAATCACACCAACGAGGGTCCGATCATCGGCAACATCACGTCGCCGCTGTTCGGACAAGCCAACCAGATGGCCGGCAACCGGAATGGCGAGGGCTTTTCGGAAAACGCCAACAACCGGCGGCTGGAATTACAGATGCGCTTAGCGTTTTAGCGTAGCTTGCCGACATACCAAGGCGCGCTTACCGTAAAGATCCGGTCATTGCCGCGCGCAAGCAGCGCCCATTCGAGAAGCCGCCCGCGCTGGTTGTGCAGGAAGTATTCATACCATTTGTCTTCGACCAGCTCGGGGATCACCACGATGATGCTGCGAGTGGCATTCTTTTTCGAAAGGTCCAGGATGAATTGAACAATAGGAATGATGATGAAACGGTAAGGTGACGGCAGAAGGCGAAGCTGGGGAGGCTCCTTGCCTGCTGCGCGGAAAGGCCGATCGACATAGTGCTCCCAGTCCATTTGCAGAAGATCTGAGCGCTCGCTCGGCTCGACGTGCAGCGCGATCACTTCGGGTGAAAGGCGGGCGGCAAATTCGATTCCCTGGCGCGTGATGTGGCTCCAGCGCTCCACGGCAATAATGACTATGGGCGGCTGGCTGAGGGCTTCCGCGCAGACCGGGAGCCGGCATGCGATGCGCATCTTTATGGAATGGTAGTGGCGGCGGACCTCCATAAAGAAAACGATCGTCAAGGGGACGAAAAGCAGGGTAATCCAGGCGCCTTCCGCGAATTTCGCAACCAGTACCACCACTACAGTGATGCCGGTTACCAGGGCGCCAAGGCCATTGACGAGAGCGCTCTTCAGCCAGTGCGGGCCGCGATGTTTCCGCCAGTGCATGACCATTCCGGCCTGCGAAAGGGTGAAGGCCAGAAAAGCGCCGACCGCATAGAGCGGGATGAGGCGATCGGTGACGCCGCGAAAAAGAAGGAGGAGGCCGCCACTCAGGAGCGCGAGCACCACGATGCCGTAGGTATAGACCAGACGCCGTCCGCGGTATCCGAAAGCGTGCGGCAGATAATTGTTTTGCGCGATGGCGCGACAGAGGCGCGGGAAATCGGCGAAGGCCGTGTTGGCGGAGAGCGAAAGCACAAACAGGATGGAAGCGATGGCGATGTAGTAGAAAACTCCTTTCCCGAAAACGGCCCCGATCAGCATGGAGAGGATGCTTTGGTAGCCGGGCTGGCCGGGGTCGGTTGCAGCAATGCCGTAGCTCTTCACCAGAAAAGAGATCCCCGCCAGCAATATCGCCAGCAGAAAAATAATCACGGTGAGGGTGCGCCGGGCGTTGTCGACGGCGGATTCGCGGAAGGCTTTCACTCCGTTGCTGACGGCTTCGACGCCGGTTAGGGCCGTGCAACCGCTGGCGAAAACTTTCAGCAGCAGCCAGTAGCTGACGGCTTCGGTCATGGGCGGCGGCGGCGGAAGGGGAGCGACCGGCATGGGATGACCGCCGCTGAGGACAACGCGGATGGCGCCGGCAAAGATTGTGATCAGAAGCGTGCCGACGAAGAGATACGTGGGAACCGCGAAGATCACGCCAGCCTCGCGCACACCGCGCAGATTCAGGATGGTGATGACGATCAGAATGCCGATGCAGAGAGAAACTGTGTGCGGCAGCAGGCGGGGGACGGCCGAGACCAAGGCGCCCACGCCCGCGGAAATCCCCACGGCGACGGTCAGAATGTAGTCGGCCAGCAGCGCGGCCGCGGCCAACAAGCCAGCACGCGCGCCCAGGTTGAAACGCGCCACGGTGTAGGAGCCGCCGCCGGCCGGGTAGGCGGCTATGGTCTGGCGATAGGAAAAGTAGACGATCACCAGCAGCGTGATGATGGCGGAGCTGACCGGAATGATATAGCGAACGCCGAGCAGGCCAAGCGGAATCAGGAGACTGAGCGCAGCTTCGGGCCCGTAGGCGGCTGAACTCAAAGCGTCGAGACCAAAGATGGGGATACCTTCGGCGGGCCCGATCTGCTCGGCGCGTTCGTCGCTGGTCTTGAGGGGCTTGCCGACAATGAGGTCGAGTAGGTTCATGAGCAGCGGAATTATCTAAGAGAACGCCTCGGCGCGATCGAGTGGCTCAGGCGAGGATTTGTTGGCATGCGGCGCTGGTTTTATTATCGGAGAACCGGACAAGGCTCATGCGCGAATCGGCGACAAGCCGTCAACGTAAATGCCGGCAAAGGGTTCTTTGAAGGTGCCCTGTCGCACGCCCTCAGGCGGGTAGCTCGTAAAATTCCTCAAGACTTCAGCACAGTGCCCAATTCGGGCAGCTCGCGCAGCGAAGTGCCTTCCAGAAATTTCGCCTCAAGCGCCGCGTAGTCGCGGAAGGGATTATAGTCAGTGGCAAAGCTATGGGCGGCAAGCATCGCCAGGTATTCGTGCCGCATAAAATATTTCAGGGTCTGCAGCATGTCGCTGTTTTCGAGCAAAAAATCGTAAATCGTCTTTTTGTCGGAAACCCACGCCCACTGATAGTCCATCGTCAGCGGGCGATGACTTTGAGACAAGTAGATGTTCTCCATCTGGTGAGCGAGAAATTCCTCGGTACTCTGGCTAGCCGACAGTCTATCGCTGCGGACGCTAATGGTCATCGGATGGAACTTCTTGTAGGAGTACCGGTAGGCGTGAACCAGTTCGTGAAACAGCGTATCGTCCCCTAGTTCCGCGCGGAATTGAATGACGGTGTCGCCAGAGCCAACTCCGCGAGCAAAGCTTCCGTCCTTCGGTATGTCATAGTTCAGCGGCCACGTCTGCGAGCAATTGCATTGCTTTAGATCGGTATCCGATTTCGGAATGATCCAGACCGTAGTCTGCTTGTTCAGCAGCCCAAGAACCATGCGCCCTACCGGATTGCCACAGACCTTTCGAAGGCATTGATCGATCGTGGATTCGTACTGATCGAGCTCCCGCTTCCAAAGATTATTTTCTATGGTTGAATCGGAGGTCGTATTGGTCTGGATGGAACGCTGTCTTTCCTCCTGGTATCGCCCCGCCTCATGCAACCTTGTTTCCGTAGACCGGTAACGCAATTGCGTATGAAGGTTGTAATTGATGACGATAGGATATCCTGCAAACTTGCGCATAGAGCCGCCAACGGCCTCCGGATCTCTGCCTGACGGCTTCTCGCCCGCAGCCGTCGAAAGATCAATATAACATTCCAACCTGCCACGCTTCACGTGCGCGACATTCTCTGTTATCCTCGTCCACAAAGATGTTTGGGCGATTGCAACCCGCGCTGGCATTGGTTCTGACGTTCGCCTTGACCGTTTCCGCGCAGGAGCGGATTCCGGAGCGGGTGGATCTGAACGTCATTCACCAGATCAAGACGGAAGCGTTTCAGAACCCCAAGGTGATGGACAGTGTATTCCAACTCACCGACGTTTACGGACCGCGCCTTACCAACTCTCCGCAGTTTCGCGCGGCGGGCGAGTGGGCCGTCAAGCAGCTCAAGGAATACGGCCTAGACAACGTCAAGCTCGAAAGGTGGGGACCCTTTGGGCGCGGCTGGGCTTACACTTTCTACTCGGGCCACATCAATGAGCCGCAGTATCAGCCGCTCATTGGCTATCCGCTGGCGTGGACTCCGGGCACCGACGGGCCGCTGACGGCCGAAGCGGTGCTTGCGCCCATTCGTAACGAAGCGGATCTGGAGCAATACAAAGGAAAGCTGCGCGGCAAAATCGTTTTGCGCGACTCTCCGCGGGTACTTTCGCTACCCACCGAACCCGCGGGACGCAGGCTCAGTGAGGCGCAACTCGCCGATCTCTCGGTGTTTCCGATTCCAGCGCCGCCGGGACGCGGGGGGCGCGCGGGGAGGGCTCCCTTCAATCCGCAGCAGGCGCGCCGTCTGCGCGAGCGCTTCAATCGTTTTTGGAAAGACGAAGGCGTGCCGCTGGTGATTCGCGAGTCCAATGAAGGCGATGCCGGAACGGTTTATGTGCTGGGCGCGGACCGCGAATCCAACGATAACGTCCCCACGATCGTGCTCTCCGCGGAGCACTATAATCGCATCGCGCGGCTGCTGGAACACAAGCTTCCCGTCAAGCTCACCTTCGATGTGAAGGCCCAATTCTACGATGACGATCCGGCGTCGTTCAACGTTATCGCCGAAATTCCGGGCAACGCCAAGCGGGACGAAGTGGTGATGGTGGGCGCGCACTTCGACTCCTGGCACACCGGTACCGGAGCCACCGACAACGCGGCGGGGTCGGCGGTGGCGATGGAAGTGATGCGCATCCTGAAAACTCTCGATCTGAAAATGGACCGCACGGTGCGGCTGGCGCTATGGGGCGGAGAAGAGGAAGGGCTGCTGGGCTCGCGCGCCTACGTCAAAGAACATTTTGCGGATCCTGCCGTCATGAAGCCCACCGCCGAGCACGAACATTTCTCCGGCTACTTCAATCTTGACAACGGCAGCGGTAAAATTCGCGGCATCAATTTGCAGGACAACGACGCCATGCGGCCGATCTTCGAGAAATGGCTGGAACCGTTCAAGGATCTGGGCGCCGGCGCCATCGCGCTGCGCAATACCGGAGGCACCGATCATCTTTCGTTCGATGCCGTGGGCCTGCCGGGATTCCAGTTTATTCAAGACCCGCTGGATTATTTCACGCGCACGCACCATTCGAATATGGACGTGTACGATCGTATCCAGCCCACCGATCTGGAGCAGGCCGCGGCTATCATCGCGTCGATGGTTTATAACACCGCGACGCGTCCGGATAAACTACCTCGCAAGCCGCTGCCCAAACCGCGTCCGCCGCGCCCCGGTGAGGATACGCCTGCGGCCACGGCGCCGTCGGTCGGGATGGCCGCTGCGCCGCGTTAATCTGTAGGCAGTGACGACTCGGGTGACAACACGGGTTACGACACGCGTTACGACACCGGTGACGGCACGGGTTACGACAAGAGCTTATTCACTGGTCTTCTGGGCGGCGTGGCTGGCCGGGTTGTCGGGCGCGGCGTCGGGCCACGACGTCATCACCACCAAAATCACTTTCGACCGGGAAATTATTCGCATCGTGTACGCGCGCTGCGCGATCTGTCATCGCGACGGCGGGAGCGCGTTTTCCCTCACGTCTTACAGTGAAGCGCGGCCTTGGGCGAAGGCGATCCAGGAGGAAGTTCTGGAGCGCCGCATGCCGCCGTGGGGAGCGGTGAAAGGCTTCGGCGAGTTTCGCGACGATCAGGCGCTGACGCCGGAACAGATTGAGCTCATCGGCGACTGGGTGGAAGGTGGTTCTCCCGAGGGCGAGCCCAAGGACTTGCCGGAGGCACCCAAGTGGACGGTTCCTCCGCCGCCGCCGCATGGCTCCGCGAAGCTGGCGGTCAGTGGAGAGTATAAGCTGCGGCAACCCTTTGATTTGGCGGGGATTAGGCCTTCGAAGCTAGACGCCGGCGCCGTTTTTCAGATGACCGCGGAGTTACCAGACGGCAGCATTCAGCCGCTGTTGTGGCTAGAGCCTTATAAGCCTGCGTTCGGACATCCGTTTTGGCTGCGTGAGCCGCGGACGCTGCCGGCCGGGACCATCATTCACGGCTTGCCATCGGGAGCCGTGGTCGATCTGCTGCCCGCTCGCTAGATAGCTTGCGAGCTTATTCAAAGCCTGCCATTTGGGATAGGATTAACGGTTCCGTATCGCGTAATATTGACTTAGTGCTTGGGTGACCTTTTAGACCCATTGCTAGGTACGTCGCCACGGGGTTGGTCCCATGAATTTAACTGAGCTCTTTATCCGCAGGCCGGTGATGACCGCTCTGCTGATGATGGGCATCCTGATCTTCGGTGTAGTAGGCTACCGGTCGCTCCCGGTTAACGACCTGCCGGTCGTCGATTTCCCCACCGTTATGGTGATGGCAAACCTGCCGGGCGCGAGTCCGGAGACCATGGCGTCGTCGGTGGCGGCTCCGCTGGAGCGGCAGTTTTCGACCATTGCCGGGTTAGACAACATGACGTCGTCGAGCCAGCGCGGGTTCTCCATGATCACGCTGCAGTTTACGCTCGAACGCGACATTGACTCGGCGGCGGCGGATGTGCAGAACGGAATCTCGGCGGTGGCGCGCCGGCTTCCTCCGGGAATGCCGAATCCTCCCACGACCCGCAAGCTGAATCCGGCGGACCGGCCGATCCTGCAGATTTCGCTAAATTCCACGACGCTCTCGCCATCGCTGGTGGACGAATATGCCGAGACCGTAATCGCGCCGCAAATTTCCACTATCGATGGCGTTTCGCAAGTTGCCAATTTCGGCGGTGGAAACGGATCGAAGTACGCCGTGCGCGTGCAACTGGACCCGAATAAACTGGTAAACCGCCAGATTAGCCTGGACGACGTATCGAACGCGGTGGATCAGCATAACGCGAATTTGCCCACCGGCACGCTATGGGGCGCAAACCAGGCGTTCACGGTGCAGGCTAACGGCCAGCTCAATACGGCTGCCGATTACCGGCCGCTGATTGTGGCGTATCGCAACGGTTCGCCGGTGCGACTGCAGGATCTCGGCCAGGTGGTGGATGGAATCCTGGACGATAAGAGCGCGAGCTGGTTCAATCTGCGGAACTCGGTGATGCTGTCGGTGAGCCGGCAACCCGGCACCAATACGGTTGAAATCGTCGACACCATCTTAAAACTGATGCCGACTTTCCGGGCGCAGATTCCCCCTTCGATCAATCTGGAAATCATGTCGGACCGTTCGCAGGCGATTCGGGAGTCAGTGCAGGACGTAAAGCTGACGCTCATGCTGGCGATTGGGCTGGTGGTGCTGGTGATCTTCCTGTTCCTGCGTAACGTGTCGGCCACGTTGATCCCCAGTCTAGCCTTGCCGCTATCCATTCTGGGCACCTTTGCGGTGATGACGATGTTTGGCTATACGGTCGACAACCTCTCTTTGATGGCGCTGACACTGGCCGTGGGTTTCGTGGTGGACGATGCCATTGTGGTGCTGGAAAATATCGTCCGGCACATGGAGATGGGAAAGCCTCGCCTTGAAGCGGCGCTCGAAGGCGGTAAGGAAATCGGCTTCACGGTACTCTCGATGACGCTGTCGCTGGCTGCCGTATTTATTCCCATCCTCTTCATGGGCGGTATCGTGGGCCGCTTGTTCCATGAGTTTGCGGTGGTAATCATGTCGGCCATCATCATCTCCGGCATTGTGTCGCTGAGTCTGACGCCGATGCTGTGCAGCCGTTTCCTGCAGCCGCCCACCGAGCACCATAACTTCCTGTTCCGAGCCACGGAACGGATGTTCGACTTATGGCGCGATACTTATGCCTGGACACTGAAAGGCGTGATCCGCTTTAAGTTCGTAATGCTATTGGTGGCGGTGGGCACGCTGGTGGCTACGGTTTATGTCTACCGGCTGGTGCCTACCGGTTTTATTCCCAGCACGGATACCGACAGCATTACGGGGCAAATTCAGTACGCTCAGGACGCCTCTTATGACGTGATGGAGAACAGCTCTTTTGAGGCCGCGCAAATTATCAACAAGGATCCCAATGTGGATGCGGCGGGCGTAAGCGTGAATGGCACCACGAACTTTGGGCGCGTCGAAATTCGGCTGAAACCGCGCAAGCAGCGCAAGCTGAGCGCCGACGAGATTATAAACGAGCTTCGTCCCAAGCTGGCGGGAATTGCAGGAGCACGGGTGTTCCTGACGAACCCGCCATCCTTGCGCATCGGCGGATTCGGCGGCCGCAGCCAGTACATATTCACGTTGCAGGCGCAGGATCTGACGGAGCTGTATCGCGCAGCGGCGAGTTTCGAGAACGTGATGAAGCGCATCCCCGGCCTGGTGGATGTCAACAGCGATCTGCAGATTGCGAGCCCTCAAGTAACGCTGGATATCGATCGTGACAGGGCTTCCTCCATGGGAGTTACCGCCACCCAAGTGGAGAGCGCGCTCTATAGCGCTTATGGAACCCGCCAGATTTCCAATATCTTCACGCCCACCAACGATTACGAAGTCATCATGGAGCTGATGCCCAAGTTCCAGCGCGATCCCATTTCTCTGCACCTGCTGTACGTTCGCTCCAACACCGGCAAGCTGGTCCCGCTGGACTCCGTGGTCAAGCCGCGCAACAGCGTGGGAGCGTTGACGGTGGCGCACTACGGCCAATCGCCCGCGGTGTCTTTCTCCTTCGATATGGCGCCCGGTGTTTCCCTGGGCGACGTCACGGAACGGATTGAAGAAGCGGCGCGGGCTAATTTGCCGGCGACGATTCGCACGGCGTTCCAGGGGACAGCAGCGGCTTTCCAATCCTCCTTCGCCGGCATGGGAATGCTGCTGGTGATGGCGGTCCTGGTCATCTACATGGTGCTGGGCATCCTGTATGAAAGCTTCATTCATCCCCTGACGATTTTGTCGGGACTGCCTTCGGCGGGATTGGGCGCGCTGATCACGCTGCTGGTCTTCAAGAATGAGCTGAACATATTCTCCTTCGTGGGCATCATCATGCTGATCGGAATTGTGAAGAAGAACGCCATTATGATGATCGATTTTGCCGTGGACGCGCAGCGCACCATGGGTTCATCCCCCGCCGAAGCGATCACCGAAGCCTGTTTGGTGCGCTTCCGGCCGATCATGATGACCACGATGGCGGCACTAGTGGGCACATTGCCCATCGCCCTGGGACTCGGCGCCGGGGGAGAAGCACGGCGCCCGCTGGGTTTGGCGGTAGTCGGCGGACTGGTGGTCTCGCAGCTCCTGACACTCTACATCACGCCTGTGATTTATATGTACATGGAGCGCTTCACGGGTTCCGGCCGGAAGAAGAAGCGCGCGAAGAACGCTGTGGTGGCGGCCGAACCGCAACCTGCGTTGCAATAACACACTTGTCGCGGTGCGGTCTTGGCTATAATCGGGTCAGTCGGGACTGGATTGCGGGAGCGGACTCGGGAGGCGCGGCATGGGCATCCATCGAATTGTTTTAAAGGCGGCCGCCGGGCTGCTCATAGCGGCGATGCCAACGCTGGCTCACCACTCCTTCAGAGCCGAATACGACGATACCCGCGTCCTCAACTTGAGTGGCACGATCACCAAGGTTTCGTGGAAGAACCCTCACGTCACGCTGAACCTGGATGTGAAGGATGAAAACGGGAAAGTCACAAACTGGGAAATGGAATTGGCTAGTCCCAACGGGCTGTTGCGGGAGGGGTGGAAGATCGACTCGCTAAAGCAGGGCGATTATGTCACGGTCACCGGCTATGGCGCGAGAGACGGCTCGCACATGGCGAGCGCCAGGAAGGTGGTATTGCGCGGCACGGTTTATTCGGCTACGCGCGAGGACAACGAGACCGGCAAATAGGCGGCGGCCTGCCGGCCAACGTTCGCGTACCGTTCAGCATTCCAGAATGAAGAGTGACACCTAAAGTATGAGTGCGCGCCGAGCCGCCGCTATAGCTGGAATGCTCGCGATGCTGACGATGCGGCCGAGCCTATCGCAGGCGGCCACCACCGGCAGTATTTCCGGCACCTTGAAAGATCCCAGCGGGGCGGTCATACCAGGCGTGACCTTGATCGCGACGAATATGGCGCAAGGCATCCAAAACAAGACCACCAGCGACGACAAAGGTTATTACATCTTTCCCAGTCTTCCGGTCGGGCGCTATGACTTGCAGGCTCAGGTCGAAGGCTTCCGGACAGTGAAGCGAAGCGGCCTGGTGATTGACGCCGATAGCGCGCTCCACGTCGACCTGACGGTGGAGATGATCGAGAAAATCGAGGAAGTGACGGTTCT
>Ga0157370_10009625_pt1 | contig 10285 bp, 6 predicted proteins | sample C35metaG_FD_113463 | JGI IMG/M metagenome (GOLD analysis project Ga0157370, IMG submission 113463) | Corn rhizosphere microbial communities from Kellogg Biological Station, Michigan, USA - C3-5 metaG | ecosystem: Host-associated > Plants > Roots > Rhizosphere > Soil | place: USA: Michigan... | reverse complement strand
TAGCCGACGCCCCACACTTGCACATCACGAGAACCGCCGGCAGCCGCCGGCGGTTTTCTTTTGTACCGATAGTCTCTATCCTTGCCGGCACCCGAAGGGGAGGGGTGAGAAGAACATGCGCCGCAGTCTCTGCGTTCTGGTGCTCGCGCTCTTGCCGTGCGTCGCGCTCGGCGAGGGACTCGGTCTTTCGTACGTCAGGACGCCGGACCTCGACCTCGTCTACTTCGATCAGCTGCAGTACCTCGTGCCGCACACGGTGCGCACGTTCGCCAATTCGCTCACCTTCCAGCGCAAGACGTTCGGATGGGTGCCGTCCGAGCCGACAACGATCCTGCTGACCGACCTGTCCGACTACGGCTTCGCCGTGACCGGATCGATTCCGACCGACCGTATCATCGTCGACGTCGCACCGCTTTCGCACGCATTCGAGACCTTCCCGGCGAGCGAGCGGATGTACACGCTGATGAACCATGAGATGGTCCACGTGGTGCAGGGCGACATGGCCTCCGCGGCGGATCGACGCTGGCGCGCGTTCTTCCACGGCAAGATCGCCGTTGAGCCTTCGAACCCGGAAACCTTGCTCTACTCGTACCTGACCTCGCCCCGTACGGTCTCGCCGCGGTGGTGGGCCGAAGGCGGCGCCGTGTTCATGGAAACTTGGATGGACGGGGGCATCGGGCGCGTGCAGGGCGGCTACGACGAGATGATGTTTCGCACGATGGTGCGCGACGGCACGAAATTCTACGATCCGCTCGGGCTCGATTCGCAAGGTGTGCAGACGAGCTTCCAAGTCGTCGCCGACGCTTATCTTTACGGGACGCGGTTCTTCACCTATCTCGCGTACACCTATTCGCCCGAGAAGGTCGTCGCGTGGATCCAGCGTACCGACGGCAGCAAGGCGTACTACGCCGATCGCTTCCAGCAGGTCTTCGGCTTGCCACTCGAAACAGCGTGGCAGGACTGGATCCGCTTCGAGCAGGCGTTTCAGCAGAAGAACCTCGCGCAGGTACGCGAGCATCCGATCACGCCTTACACGAAGCTCGCCGGGCGCCCGATGGGGTCGATATCGCGGATGTACTACGACGGCCGCACCTCGACGCTCTACGCCGGCTTCGTCTATCCAGGCGTCGTCAGCCACATCGGCGCACTCGACACGCGTACGGGACAGACGAGGGTGCTCACCGATCTCAAGGGCCCGATGCTCTACAAGGTGACGTCGCTCGCCTACGATCCGGCGGGTGGGACCCTCTTCTTCACCAACGACAACCAGAATCTGCGCGACCTGATGTCGATCGACGTGCACACCGGCGAGGAGCGCACGCTGATCAAGGATGCACGCATCGGCGACATCGTCGTCGATCCGGTCGACAAGGCGCTGATCGGCGTGCGGCACGAAAACGGCCTCGCCCAGATCGTCAGGGTACCGGCGCCGTACACGGCGTGGCAGGTCATCCATACGTTCCCGTACGAATCGGTCCCCTACGACCTCGACGTCTCGCCGGATGGACGCCTGCTGTCGGCGTCGATGAGCGAACTCAACGCCGATCAGTTCGTTCGCGTGTGGAGCCTCGCGCGCCTCGAGCACGGCGACGTGAAGCCGATGTCGGAGTTCCGGTTCGGGCAGTCGATTCCGGAGGGTTTCGTGTTCTCGCCGGACGGGCGCTACCTGTACGGCAGCAGCTATTACACGGGCGTGTCGAACATCTTCCGCTACGAGGTGACGACGGGGAAGGTCGACGCGGTCTCGAACGCCGAAACCGGCTTCTTTCGACCCGTTCCGCTCAAGGACGGGCGTCTGATCGTGCTCGACTACACGGGTGGCGGCTTCATCCCGGTGACGATCGACCCGAAGCCCATCAACGACGTCAGTGCGATCACGTTCCTTGGGACCGAGGTCGCGAATAGATATCCGGTCGTCAAAACCTGGCAGGTGCCGCCGCCAAGTACCGTCGATTACGATCGATTGGTCACGGACAAGGGGGTCTACAAACCGCTCGGGCAGATCGGTGTCGAGAATGCGTTTCCGGTGGTCCAGGGATACAAGAATTCGGTGGGGCTCGGCTACAAGATCAATCTTGCCGACCCGATCGCGTTCGCCAACATCGGCATTACCGCTGCCTACACCCCGTTCGGGAACGTGTCGAGCAACGAGCGGGCGCACTTCGCCATCGATGGCGACTACCTCGGCTGGCGCGCGAGTCTCGCATGGAACCGATCCGACTTCTACGACCTCTTCGGGCCGACGAAAACGAGCCGCAAGGGCTTCGCCGCGAAGCTCGGTTACGACGACCTCTTGATCTACGACGTCCCGCGCCAACTCAAGCTGAGCTACGACGTCGCCTGGTTCGACCACATCGACACGCTGCCGAACGCGCAAAACGTCGGCACCGGATTCACGCGCCTCGCGACCGCCCAGATCGGGCTCCACTACACGTATCTGCGCCGCTCACTCGGCGCGGTCGACGACGAGAAGGGCATCAAGTGGGACGCGGTGGTCAAGGCGAGCCACATTGACACCGGGACGACAACGCAGGTTCGCGGCGACTTCGACTACGGCTTCCAGCTTCCGCTCCCGCACGCATCGATCTGGCTCCGCAGTGCGGCAGGCGGTGGCAACGGCGATCGCGACAATCCCGTTGCGAGTTATTACTTCGGCGGTTACGGTAACAATTACGTCGACAACGGCGAAGTCAAACGCTATCGCGACTACGATTCACTCCCCGGCTTCGGCATCGACGAGATTGCCGGGCAAAGTTTCTTACGCGAATTGGGTGAGCTCGACCTGCCCCCATACGTATTCGAATCCGTCGGCACACCCGGCTTCTACCTCAATTGGCTGCGCCCTGCGGTGTTCGCCACCGGCCTGTGGACCGATCCTGGCAACAAGGACCTTCGCAAGGGCTACGGCGACGTGGGCATGCAGGTCGACCTGCGTTTCCACGTGATGCACCGCTACGACATGACACTGTCGGCAGGCTATGCGGTCGGCTTCCAGGGCTCACGCAGGCACGGAGACGAATGGATGCTCTCGCTCAAGGTCCTCTGAGCGCACACGGACGCCAGCGGAGCCGATGGCGACTGCCCGAATCGGCTCGGCCGATTGCAGTGATGTGACCCGATGGGCTACGCAGCAATCGCGCTCCACGTCCTGATCGGCCTCCTGCCGGTCCTGGGCTTTCTCGCCGCACTGTTCTGGCTCGACAGCTACGGCCTCGTCGCCGCGCGGCTCGTCATTGCCGTGATCGTCGCGGGCGTCGTCGTCGCCGGTGTCTGCTACGAGGTCAACGGAGCGCTGATTGGCTGGACGGGTCTCGACTTCATGACGTACTCACGCTACGTCGGACCGCTCGTCGAGGAATTCGCCAAAGGCCTCGTCATCGTCCTGCTGGTGCGGATGAACCGCATCGGCTTCCTCGTCGACGCAGCGATTCTCGGTTTCGCGGTCGGTGCAGGCTTTGCGATCGTCGAGAACATCGCCTACCAGCGGCTGGTCCCGGACGCCGGCGTCGGCCTCTGGATCGTCCGCGGCTTCGGTACCGCGATCATGCATGGCGGCTGTACGGCGATGCTTGCGGTGATCGGCATTGCGATCCTCGAGCGCTGGCCCGCGGCAGGGATCGCCGCTTTCGCTCCCGGCTACGCGCTCGCCGTTCTGCCACATGCCGCCTACAACCACGGCTTTGTGTCGCCGCTGATCTCGACGCTGTCGGTGATCGTGATCGTCCCCGCGATGCTGCTGGTCGCCTTCGATCGCAGCGAGCGCGCGGTGGCGAGCTGGCTCGGCCACGGATTCGACGCGGACACGCAGATGCTCGACTCGATCATGTCTGGCGGGTTCGGCGAGTCACCAGCCGGGCGCTATCTGAGCTCGCTCAGGCAGCGCTTCAAGGGTCCGGTGGTCGCCGACATCCTGTGCTACCTTCGGCTGCATACGGAGTTGGCACTCCGCGCCAAGGGGCTGCTGATGATGCGGGAGAATGGGTTCGATCCGAGGGTCGACGCGGCCACGCGCGCCCAGTTCGCCGAGATGCGCTACCTCGCGAAGAGCATCGGCCCGACCGGACGTCTGGCGGTCATGCCGCTGATGCACCAGGGTCGGAAGGACGTCTGGCAGCTCGGCATGCTGGAGAGCGAGTCGGTCGCGAGCTGATCCGGTGGCGACGCGCTGCGTCCGTCGCGTGTAGGCACGGTTCGGCGAGGCGCCTGTGCCACGCACATCGTTGCCGCTTCGGGATGTCGCCGAGCGCGCATTTGCGCGTGCTTCCGGCGAGCCGGCATTCGACGGCAACTCGGTTCGGCTGCTTCGCGACGCCGCGGAGAACTATCCGGCATGGCGCGACGCCATCGCCACCGCGCGGCGTTCGATCCTGTTCGAGTGCTACATCGTCGACGACGACGCGGTAGGCCGTGAATTCGCGGCGCTCCTCGCGGCGCGCGCCGCCGAAGGACTCACCGTCTCGATCATCGTCGACTGGCTCGGATGCTGGCGCCAGCTCGGTCTGTGGCGCGGCGCCCGAGCTGCCGGTGCGGACGTGCGGGTGTTCAACCCGCCGCAGGTTACGAGCCCGCTCGCGTGGGTTACGCGCGACCACCGGAAGACGATCGTTGTCGACGGCGAGGTCGCCTTCGTCAGCGGGTTGTGCGTGAGCGCGCGCTGGCTCGGCGATCCCACTCGACAACTCGAGTCGTGGCGAGACACTGGCGTCGCGATCCGCGGCCCCGCGGTCGCGGCGGTCGAGCGCGCCTTCGCCCAGGTGGCCGCGACCTGCGGCGAAGCGCTTTCTCCCGGACTGATCGGTGCCGCCGACCGCGACGGGCCTGCGGGCGATGTCCACCTGCACGTCATCGCCAACGCGCCCGACGAGGCGGGAACCTTCCGGATGGATCTCGTCGTGGCTTCGATCGCGCGACGCGAGCTCTGGCTCACTGACGCGTACTTCGTTGCTACCGCACCTTACGTTCACGCTCTGCGCGCCGCGGCACGCGACGGGGTCGACGTGCGCCTCCTGGTCCCGGGGGCGAGCGACATCCCGGCAATCACGCCGCTGTCGCGTGCGCAGTACCGCCCGCTTCTCGAGGGCGGCGTACGCGTGTTCGAGTGGAATGGCACCATGCTGCACGCGAAAACCGCAGTCGCCGACCGCCACTGGTCGCGCGTGGGCTCGACCAACCTCAATTTCGTGAGCTGGATGTCCAACTACGAGCTCGATGTCGCAATCGAGGATGACACGTTCTCGGAGCAGATGGCGGCTCAGTACGAGGCCGATCTCGAGCGTTCGACCGAAATTGTGCTGACGCCACGCAACCGGGTGCGACCGAGCGCGCCGGGACAGGGTCCGGGCGTCGAGTCGCGCGCCGCTCGGCGGGCGAGCTCAGGAAGCGCGGGGCGGGCCGCGGCGGGTGCCGTCAGCGTCGGCAGCGCCCTTGGCGCAGCGCTGACCGATCGCCGGGCGCTGGGACCGGCCGAGGCCGGACTTCTCATCGTCATGGCTGCAATCGCGATTTCGATCGGCGTCGTCGCGGCGTGGTGGCCTCGCGTGGTCGCATGGCCGATCGCCTTCGTCGCAGCGTGGGCGGGGGTCACGTGGGCCGCGAAGGCCGTTGCACTGCGGCGCGAGCGCCACCGACCGCACTGATCGGTTTGCTATACTCCGCCGCTCGCGCCCGTAGCTCAGTTGGATAGAGTACCTGGCTACGAACCAGGGGGTCGTGGGTTCGAATCCTGCCGGGCGCGCCATTCCTTTCCGTGAAATCAGGACCCTGCAGCGCCATTAACGCGCTGTATGGCCGCATAGCAAGATTTTGCATCCGTCACCGGGACGCCCACATAGAATGGGGCACCGGAGGAGGGGGTTCCCATGTTGAGCATCAATCCGTTCGCGGCGGTGAGCGCGTCGCTGCCTGCCGGCTTCCTGCAGGGTTTCCTGGTCGTGATGTTTCTCGCGGTCCTCGCCGGGACGCTCTTCGATACGATTCACAAGCGTAGCGCGAGCTATTTCTTCGCCAACATGCGCAGGTCGAAGGGCAAGGGCCGCGACGTGCGGGGCGGCGAACTGGCCTCCATTGCCGTAAAGACCGCGGTCGTCGACGTGCTCGCCTCGGGAGAGTTCTGCAACCCGAAGCGCCGTGTGGCGCACCTGCTCGGTATGTACGGGTTCGTGCTCTACATCGTCGCAACTGCGGTCATGGTGTTCGGTTACCCGACGGACACGACGACCACGCCGGCGATCTGGCCCCTGCTGTGGTGGATCGGCTCCCTGATGGTGCTGGTAGGCTGCTACTGGTTCTGGTTCTTCATCCGCGCGGACGTCTCTGCGGAGGGCCACTCACCATTTCGCCTCATGAAGGCGGACCTCTTCGTCGTGTCGCTGCTCGCGAGCGTGACGCTCGCGGTGATCTGGGCCGCCACGGGCGGTGGTGTCGGCGCGCTCTTCTGGCTCTACATCATCGCGACCATCGTGCTCTTCGGGGGAGTGCCATGGTCGAAATTCGCCCACATGTTCTTCAAGCCGGCTGCAGCCTTCGAGAAGCGGGTGTCGAGGGCGAACGGTACGGCTGCCAATCTGCCAACGCAGACGCGCGACGACCCCGAGCAGCGCGAGCGCCACTCGATGGACCTGCTGCGGGACGCTCCGATGGACATGGGGCTCGGCATCAAGCGCGACGCACCCCACCACTATTAGAAGCTCGACGGGAAGTTCAACAGGAGCCGTTCAAGGACAGGACTCATGCCTACCTTCGTCTACATGACGAGGTGCGACGGATGCGGACACTGCGTCGACATCTGTCCCTCGGACATCATGCACATCGACCCGACGTATCGCCGGGCCTACAACATCGAACCGAACATGTGCTGGGAGTGCTACTCGTGCGTGAAGGCATGCCCGCAGCATGCGATCGACGTCCGCGGCTATGCCGACTTCGCCCCGCTCGGGCACAGCGTCCGCGTCGACCGCGACGAGCGCAAAGGCACGATCGCCTGGAAGATCAAGTTCCGGGATGGAACGGAGAAGAACTTCCTGTCGCCGATCACTACGAAGCCATGGGGGACGGCAATCCCCAAGCTCGCGGATGTTCCCGCGCCCAGCCGGGAGATGCGCGACGGCCAGCTCCTGTACAACGAGCCGAAATACATCCGGCTCGACGATGGCGGCCTGCGCACGCTCGAAGACGCCGGGCTCAAACTGAAGAAAGGCGTGTACTACTGATGGCCCCCGGGTCCATCACTGGATACACGATCTGCTGTCGGCGCGCGCATCGTATGCATGGGCGATAGCGCCGACGAATTAGAAGTGGGGAGCATGGTTCGCCAATCTTTCTTAGGGGAGCGTAATCGATGAATCCAAGTCTGGAAAATTCGCGCGCAGAGGAAGTGGCCGCACAGTCGGTTACCCGGGTCGCGATGGCCTCGTCGATCGGAGCAACGATCGAGTGGTACGACTTTTTCATCTACGGAACCGCCGCGGCCCTGGTATTCAATAAGCTCTTCTTTACCAACCTGCCACCGGCAATCGGACAGCTCGTCGCATTTGCGACCTTCGCGGTCGGCTACCTGGCGCGCCCGTTCGGGGCCGTGCTGTTTGGGCACCTCGGTGACAGGATCGGCCGCAAGACCATGCTGGTGCTGACCATGGTGATCATGGGCGTGGCGACCTTCATCATCGGGCTGCTGCCGACTTATTCCCAAGTGGGTCTTTGGGCGCCCGTCCTGCTGATTCTGGCGCGCGTCTTCCAGGGGATCGGCGTTGGCGGCGAGTACGGCGGAGCCGTGCTGATGGCGGTGGAGTACGCGCCGCGCGGGCGTCGGGGCTACTACGGCAGCTGGCCGCAAGTTGGCGTGCCCGCCGGCCTTCTGCTGGCGTCGGGGATGTTCAGTGTGCTGTCGTTGCTGCCCAACGAGGCGTTCCTCAGCTGGGGTTGGCGCATTGCCTTTCTGTCGACGATCGTGCTCGCAGTTATCGGCGTGTACATCCGGCTCCAGGTGCTCGAGACTCCGGCCTTCACGAAGATCAAGCAAGCGCAGGAGGAATCGAAGATTCCCTTCTTCGACCTGTTGCGCACGCATCCGAAGCAGGTTCTGCAGGGCATGGGCATGCGCTGGATCGAGGGTCTGACCTTCAATGCATACGCGGTGCTCGCGGTGGCCTACGCGACGCAGTACGTCCATGTAGCCAAGACCGTCGTACTCAACGGGATCGTCATCGGTGCGGCGTTCGGCGTCGTCCTGGTCCCCTTCTATGGGCATCTGTCGGACCGGTTCGGTCGGAAGGCGGTCTATGGAAGCGGAGTCGTGGCTATCGCGCTCTTCACGTTTCCTTCGTTTGCTCTGATCCGGACCGGCTCGACGCCGTTGATCTGGCTCAGCATCGTGCTCGGGCTCGGGATCATCTACTCGGCGATCTACGCGCCGCTCGCCGCATTCTGGGCCGAACTCTTCGATACCCGCGTTCGCTACACTGGAGTGGGCAGCGTCTACCAGTTCTCGGGCATCTACGCGAGTGGGCTGACGCCGTTGATCGGGGTCGCGTTGATCGAGTACACAGGCGGACAGCCATGGGCTTTCGCGGCTTACATGGTGGCCGTGGCATTGTTCAGCCTGATCGTCATGTGGTTCGTGCCGGAATCGCATCACAAAGACATCTATCCGGCAACCTCGCCGGACATCACCCCAGCCCGTGCCGCGGCCCTCGCAAGCCGCCGTCCCGCTTAGCGGAGCACTGAAATGCGCGAGAGCAGACTCCTGTACAACGGAACGAAATGATGGCCTACCACACGATCGTCGAAGACGGCATCGATATTCTCGTCGTCGGCGCAGGCCTCGGTGGCACCGGCGCCGCATGGGAAGCGAGGTTCTGGGGACAGAACAAGAAGATCGTCGTTGCCGAGAAGGCCAATATCGATCGCAGCGGAGCGGTCGCGCAGGGCCTGTACGCGATCAACTGCTACATGGGCACCCGCTGGGGCGAGAACAATCCCGAGGACCACGTCCGCTATGCCCGCATCGACCTGATGGGGCTGGTGCGTGAGGACCTGCTGTTCGACATGGCCCGTCACGTCGACTCCACCGTGCATCAGTTCGAGGAGTGGGGCCTGCCGATCATGAAGAACCCGAAGACCGGGCGCTACCTGCGCGAAGGTCGGTGGCAGATCATGATTCACGGCGAGTCGTACAAGCCGATCGTCGCCGAGGCCGCCAAGAAATCGGCAGACAAGGTTTTCAACCGCATCTGCGTCACCCACCTGTTGATGGACGAAAGCAAGCCGAACCGGGTCGCCGGTGCCGTCGGCTTCAACGTCCGCACCGGCAACTACCACGTGTTCAAGTCGAAGACCGTGATCTGCGGCGCGGGGGGCGCGTCCAACATCTTCAAGCCGCGCTCGACCGGCGAAGGCGCCGGGCGCACGTGGTATGCGCCGTGGTCGTCCGCGTCGGCCTACGGGCTCATGATCAATGCCGGCGCGAAGATGACGCAGATGGAAAACCGCATCGTGCTGGCGCGTTTCAAGGACGGCTACGGCCCGGTCGGAGCCTACTTCCTCCACCTGAAGACGTACACGCAGAACGCAGTCGGCGAAGAGTACGAACCGAAGTGGTGGCCCGAGCTGCAACAGATGGTCGGCAAGGCCTATCTCGATCCCGAAGCCTCGCACCTGACGCACCGGCCCATCCCGACCTGCCTGCGCAACCACGCGTTGATCAGCGAAGTGAAAGCCGGCCGCGGTCCGATCCACATGGTGACGATGCCGGCGTTCCAGGATCCTCACCTGGAAGAGGTCGGCTGGGAGAACTTCCTCGGCATGACCGTGGGCCAGGCGGTGCTGTGGGCCGCGACCGACGTCGATCCCAAGAACGAGAATCCCGAACTCACGACGTCCGAGCCTTACGTCATGGGCTCCCACGCGACGTGCTCGGGCGCCTGGTGCTCGGGTCCCGAGGACGTCTCGCCGCCCGATTATTTCTGGGGCTACAACCGCATGACGACGGTCGAAGGCCTGTTCGGCGCCGGCGACGCGGTCGGTGGCACGCCGCATGCGTTCTCGTCCGGCTCGTTCACCGAAGGCCGGCTCGCGGCGAAGGCGGCCTGCAAGTACGTCGACGACGGCAAGGCCGAAGGCATCGTCGTCTCCGATGCCCAGATCGAGCGGCGCAGGAAGGAAATCTACAAGCCGCTCGAACACTACCGCATCTACCGCAATGCGGTCGTGGCGGGCACGGTCAATCCGCACTACATCAACCCGCAACAGGGACTCGACCGCCTGCAGAAGCTAATGGACGAGTATTGCG
>Ga0157370_10009624_pt1 | contig 10285 bp, 8 predicted proteins | sample C35metaG_FD_113463 | JGI IMG/M metagenome (GOLD analysis project Ga0157370, IMG submission 113463) | Corn rhizosphere microbial communities from Kellogg Biological Station, Michigan, USA - C3-5 metaG | ecosystem: Host-associated > Plants > Roots > Rhizosphere > Soil | place: USA: Michigan... | reverse complement strand
TAAGTCTGCATAATTTCATTACCATGCAGTGGTCCAGTAAGCGTTAAATGTAGAAGCAGACCATTGGCCTTTAATTAAAGCATTGTTAAAGGCAGGTCTGTTTTCTATTTGGGCAAGATAACGGTGTATATTGCCCAAATAGCAAAATATTTTCAAAGATGTCTTTCTCATCAGTCTCTTTTTAAATACCTTCATACATGATAAATATTTTTTAGTAAATTGCGTAATAGTTTTAACTTTATTAAGGGCTGCTTGAAGAAAACTGGACAGAGTATGTATGTTCAATAAGATCAAAAATCAAATAGCTAACAATATCTTTGAATTGTAGTTTTTGTATCTTTGCTATTTCCAATAATTCTTCAAGAGTTTCAGAGACGATTTAACCCATTTATCGATAAATTTGAGTAGCAAGTGTAATACTTTTCATCATCTTTAACTTCTATTTTAATTAAATAGTGATTTTTAGAATCCTTGCAAAATAAACATAATATATTACTTAAGTGTAGTCTTGAAAAATATACATAATTTCTTTTTGAGCATCAATTTTACAATCAGTATTTACCCTAACAGTTATAGGTTTTCTATTTTGAGCAGCTATTAAAATTAGAGCGTACCAGTTCTTTGCATGGGGTTGCCCTACTTTAAAAATATAATATTCATTATATCCGTTAGCTTTTTTTGCACAGGTATCATTGCCATTTAAACGAAAATAATAGGTATCCCCGTTTAAGTAAACCCGCTCAACAGTTCCAGTCACATTTTGATCAATATTTGTGGCTGAAAAGCTAAAGGTAGAAATAGCCAACATGAAAATAGTGGAAAAAAAAGAAATCAGAAATTTCATTTGCTTTTTCATAATAATTCCTTATTTTTATATCTAGGTTAAGAATGTTGTATAAAATTTAATATAATTAGTAGGGAGTGTAAATAAGTTTTCTCAAGTATGGATAACTTTGTTTAAAATATTTTTATAATCAACTAGTTGTGATTTTTTGAATTAAAAAAGTGAGTTCGATTATGTATAAAAAATTTATATATTTTATAGTGCTAATAGTTTTTAGTAGCCATATGTGGGCAGGAACTGCAAGAGGTAAGATAACAAGTATTATTGTAAGAGATTCTGATGGGCTGGTATATGTGAATGTAGAAGGTAGAGCTAATAAACCAGATTGTGCTGTTGGAAATTACATGATCATTAAGAATGAAAATTCTGCTACAGGAAAAAGACAGCTTGCACTGTTATTAATGGCTCAAGCAGCAAATAAAGTTATATCTGTAACAGGCTATGGTACTTGTTCACGTTGGCCTGATGGTGAAGATATTAATTATATTATAGTTGAAAAATGATTTAATATTTATGAACTAGCGATTCTAATCATAATAATTGGTACGGTATATTCGGTAGAAGCACATAAGTAGTTATCTTGTGCATATCTAATTGAAACAGGTTTATTCATAGCAAAAGCTTGCATAGCAGTAGCTAAAAATGGACGCGTTGAAGGATTACTCCAAAGACCAATCTGTTTAAAATAGGATTTTCCATCACTACTAAGGAATTCAACTAAAACATCATTAGCTTGTGTTTGGATAGATTTTACTTTATATGGGCCACAATTAGTTACTGCTAGGGTAGAAGTAGAAAAAATACATATAGAAAGAGAAAGAATTATTTTTTTCATGGCTATACTTTCACGTATTGAATTTAGTTATTTTAATATATATTATCGCTTAATAAGTGTGTAAATATTTTAAAATAGTTTAACAATTCTGGTATTAATTAAAATAATATTGAATGTGTTTTTTATTTAACTGTTTGATATTTATTTAAAATAATAATTTTTGAATTGTCTGATAATGAATAGAAAATTTTAGGGACATACTCATGAGAATACTAATAGGTTTTGTATTTAGCTTCTTTTGTTTGATTATTCATGCAGGACAAATAGATTGGGCTGTTGCAAAAACTTCATTTCCGAGTGATCAAAGTATTGGTGATACAGGGCATGAAAAGACACCTAATGGTTATGTAGATTTAATGAGTGGTAATCTAATTTATGATACTCCTGAAGTAATATTAAAAGGTGATAGGGGACTGGATTTTATACTTTCTAAGTCTTACGGAAAAGTGAATAGTGGCTTTCGTGCTATGGGAAACTGGGAGTTAGAAGTTCCTAGAATAGTAATGAATACGGGACCATCTACTATTCTAAAAGGAGATATAGATGGAAAGGGAATTTGTGAGGCCAATGGAGATGCAACAAACAATTCATCTGGACGGCCTAGTTTTACAGCATCTTTATTAAATACTTCATTTAAAAATAAAATTGAAGAATCATATGTAAACCAAGTAAATTTAAATTTAGCGAATCAAACTTTAAATTCAATTGTCTACTTACTTGGACAGTTTGGAACTGCGACAGGGGATTCGAATGCCCAGTATAATAATCAACAGGCTCAATCTGCTCTATCAAAGTTGCAAGCTCAGCTTTACGATGCATTTAAAACAAATGTAAATGCAATTTCGATTAGTAGTGCCGAGGCAAGTACCGAAAAAAGTAAATATAAACAAAGTTTAATTAATACTTTGCAAACAGGGCAAGTGAAAATTCAGGTTAATGGTACGTCGTTAACAACAGGAAATATTAGTTCTGTTTTAGATGATTTAGCCATTAATTCTAGTTTTACTGTGAAGACAAATAACGTAATACTTGACACAGTGATAAGACAAGTTATTGTTGGATATCTCTATTATCATAATATAATAGTAGCAAAGTCTAATGTAGTGTTGAATGGGATTTACTCAACAGTATCGCTTAATACATCTTCATATGTTGACTCAAGACAAAGAGTGATTAGTCTATATCTTCCAGGCCAAAAGAATATTGTTTTTTATCCCGTTAATGAACGTGTAACTGGATTCCCTAAGTCCGCTAAGTATGTATCTCAAGATAACTGGTTTATTAGCTGTGCTGAAAGTGGAAAAGATTTTGTTGTACGATCTAATAATGGTGTTACTTACTATTTCCCTAATTCTAATCGAGAAAATCAAACAGGATTTACTTCTTTCTTTGCAAATGAGTATATTCCTGGAAAAGTAACTGTCTATGCTTCAAAAATAGAAAATCAATATAAAGAAGCTTATATTTTAAACTATTTTAATAAGCAGACTAACACTTTAATTTATAGTGGTTTTAATACTTCTAATAAACTTTTTCTAAAATCTGTTCAACATACATTAGATGACAAGCTTATAAATGCTACCTCGCCAGAAATTAGAATTGATTATGTAAAAAGGTTAAATACAACGGAAAATACAGATGAAAGTCAATTTGATAGTGTAAAAGGAGATATCCTCTTAAAGAAAATTTCTCGATTCATCAATGGTGGCTATAAAGATTGGGTTTCTTATGCCTATTCATCTGGTGCTAAAGCAGGTACGACTTATAAGTTAAATGATTCAATTCTATTAAATGGTAATATTGGTAGTTTTCAGGATGAGAACGCTGCACTCTTTTATTTAGATACTGTAAGTTATATATCTGGAGATAAAGTATCTTATGCATATGGAGGGCCATATCGTATTGTGGGCAATATAAGTCCGTCCGAAATAGGTGGTATAACCGCACAAGATTTTCTTTGGTTTTATAGTGATTTGACAGCAATTAAGTATTATAAGAATTCTAAGAGTGGTTTAGTTAATGCGCTCTCTGTGGATTGGACTTATGAGCTGGTGAATAGCTCAAGACCAGGTTTTACAGAAGAAAAATCTTTTAAAGTTACAAGTTCTAAATACTCTATAGCGAATGCTAATTCATATGATGTAACTTATAGCTATAGCCGAGATGACTCTACACATGAGCAAACAACGGTTGTTACTAGGAAAGATTCTGTAACTGGACTCTCAAAGGCATATACTTATGTAATGCACGCATTTTCAGGTGGCGGTGCTGAGAACTTCTTACATGGGCTTTTGAAAAAAATTAAGATAGGTGATCGAGAAGAAACATATACATGGACAACCTTATCTTTGATTGGGCAAAAACCTAAAACTATAGATGATAACTATACTGATTATGAGGATGTTCGTTTAGTCCGTCTTGCTAGTAAAGCAATTAGTCATTTTGGTGAGTATAAAACTACCTATAGTAACTTTGACCAATATGGGAATGCACAATCAGTCCAGATGACTGGATTGAATGGTTCAAGTACTGTTCAATTTCCAGTAACAACGGCTACATATTTTAATGCTAATGCTGCAAGTGATGATGTAAATACAGGAAATTTACCTTGGATTGTCGGATTACCAAAACAAAAAATATCAGGTAGTTTTACGTTACAAACTACTGAATATGATGCACAAGGAGCAATACGTAGTAATACTCAAGCTGGTCGTGTCACCAAATATAAATATGAAACGGTATCATTCTCAACATGTCTTGGAAATTTAGCGAGCTTTCAATGGTCAAAGTTTGTTAGTTGCTTATCAAATTATGTATTAGGTGATCAACATGTGGGTTTACCAATTGAAGTTGATGTTGGAAATGGTAAAGAAATTACTCAATTTGCTGGTTACAAAAGGGGTATTCCAACTCAAATTAAACTTGCAAATGGGGCGACAGAAACAAATATTGTAGATGACTTTGGAAATATAACTCAACATACTGATGCAGATGGGGTTATTTCAAGAAAACAATATGATGATGCTGGCCGATTATATATAGATACACCAATTGTTGGGTTAAATTACTCTACATTCACTTACGATGGTTTAACTGTTTCTAAGGTTATAACTGGTGGTGGGCAGCTGAGCCGAATAGAAAAATATAATGGTGATGGTTTATTGATTTCGAGTGAGGATAAGATATCAAATAAATCTATTATTAACTCTAATAAGTATGATGCATTTGGAAACCTGATATTTAAATCCAATCCTGGTTTTAGCGCTACAACAGGTGGAACTACAAGCAGTTATGATATCTTTGGCCGCCCAATTACTGTCAATGATAATGGAAGTGTTGTGACATATTGCTATCAGTCCTGTGGTGGAAAAACTGGTGCAATTGTACAAACAACAGATGACTTTGGTACAACAGAATCTAATCTACTGGCAGCAGGAGATTTTAGCACTGATTTAAAAACACTGGTTGCACGAAAAGGTACAGATGGATCAATTTTTCAGACAACAACTGAATTTGACAACACACTTTTAAAACCAAAAGTTGCCGTATCGGGTAGTTCTACACAAAGTTATACTTATAACTCTAATACAACTTTAGCAACTGAAAAAGATAATAGTATTAGCGGACAAAAGACATTTAAATATGATGATACTGGTCGGGTTACTTCAATTACCCATCCAGATAGTTCAGTAGAAACGATCAAATATTTTCAATTAAATGACCTCATCGCGTCCCGTACATGGCGAGAAGTTGAGACGACTTATAGTTATTCTCTTGCTGGGCGTTTAAAAACAACGAGTAATGCAAATACTAGTGAAGCATTTGATCTTGATACATATGGCCGTGTTATAACCCATACACAAACAATCAATACTAATGATGCCAATAATTCATATGTCGTAAGATATGGCTATAATCAATTAAACCAAGTTACTTCAATTCAATATCCTAATGGTAAATCTGTAAATTTATCTAACCAGAATGCTTTAGGGGAAGTAACATCGATACCAAATGTAATACAAAGTTTGAATTATAATCCACGACAACAACTTACAACTGTGCAAGCCAATACCGATACTTTATGGTCATATACCTATAATGATAGTGGGTTGCTGAATAATATCTCTGCTACGAGTCTGGAAAAGTGTGTCCTTAATATTGATTATGGTTATGATAAATTGAACCGAATTAATAAGCTTTCAGACAAATGTGGATCAGTTTATAACGCTACAATTGACCGTTATGGTACAGGTTTGATGAATACTGTTGAGCTAGATCAAGCACGTTACCAATATAGTTATCGTAATGATGACATTACTAAAATCAATATCACTTCAAAAAGTTCGACTGTTGCTCCCGCTATTTATACATATAACTATGCAAATAATACTTCCCGATTAGCAAGCGTAAGTGGTTCAACTTATAGCTTTACTTATGATGCGATGGGTAATGTGACAAATGATGGTGTGCATACTCTAACTTACGATAATTATAGTCGCCTCAATAAGAATGGTAATGAAACCTATCTTTATAATGCTGATGGACTAAGAGTCCGTGCTGTAAGGGATGATGGTTTAACAGATTATGTTTATGATCTTGATGGTAATTTATTATATGACATAAATTATAAATCTGGTTATAGCCGAGCTTATGTCTATGTAGCAAGTAAGCTGATAGCGACTTTAGAGCGTTATCCTGATGCTAATAAAGGTTTTGACTTTGTTAATGATTTTGAAGCTGCCGAATTAGGATTAACAGATCTATTAGGTAGCTATACAGACACTGATAATGATGGATTACCTGATTATTTAGAACGTTTTATTGGATCTGATCCTAACAATCCTGATACAGATGGAGATGGACACAAGGATGGCTATGAGTATCGCTTATTAGGTGCGAAAGGGGTGTTGAGTTCCTCAGTTAAGCCAGATGTTGCTGATCCTAATGAAAATCTTGCAGCATGGATGACTCCAATATTAGCCTTGATTCTGGAAGATGATTAAGGAGAAAGCAGATGAAAAAAAATATAAATACTGCATTACAAAATACTTGGCTAAGTACTGTTTATTTGATCGTATTGAGTCTTGTATTACTTGTTAGTCAGTTAGGTTTTGCGAAAGATCGAATTCAATATCATGTTCAAAACTTTGATGGTTCAACTTTAAAAGTAATCAACGAACAAGGTGTAGTTAGTCAGTCGTACCAATATGCACCTTTTGGTCAACAGTTACAGTTAAAGAAACCGAGTAACTTAAAGAACCCAAGAGCATTTGTTGGTGGAGTACAAGATGCGAATGACTTGGTTTACTTAAAGCAAAGGCACTATAACCCTGTATTGGGACGATTCTACCAACCTGATCCTGTAACGTTTATAAGTGGAGGACATGGGCAAATCAATCGATATCAGTATGGATGGAATGATACTTATCATTTTAGTGATCCTACTGGTGAGGCAGCAGTCATTAGAAATGGGGTTTGGGTTGATGACGGAACGAATTTTTACTCTGCTTCTGGGGGAGCCATTACTGACCGTTTAGGTTCTACTTTTTTGAATGATACTTTCACTTTAGTTCCTGCACCTTCTTTTTTAAATTTTTCCTCTTTATATGGTTCATTATTTGCGCGAAGTGGTTTTAGCGCTTCTTCTTTTTTATCGCAACCTACTTTAGTTTATCGAACTATGAGCGAAAATGAATTTTTATTCTTAAAGCAAAATGGTAGGTTACCAGCTAATAGTAGTGAAAAAATGATTTCACCAACTTTAGCTTATGCTGAAAATTATAAAGGCGTTACAGTGGAATTTTTGTTAAATGCAAAGTTTTATGATAGCTATTTAAATATAGCTGCTAAAGATACGTCTAAAAAAGTGTCATCTATTCCACAATATGCGAACTTACCTAATGCAAGATCTGGTTGGTGGATGGATAATGCACTCAAAATTAAATCTGAGAAGGGGATCATAAGTATTGGATTGGGGCGTGGTGCTGGGTTAGAAATGTTTAACAATAATATTATTCGCTTTAGAGAAGTTTCAAGGAGGTAAAATATGAAGGATTATGAAAAATATATAGAAGATTGTTACCTAGGTAAAATTAGCATACCTATATTAAAAGAAAGAATAGGATCTAAAGATATAGATGAATATTCTTTTGCAAAACAATTATTGAAGATCGCGAAGGATTTAAAAAATAGTGATGCTATCCATGTAGCATTTCTTATATTTGATGAATATGAATTAAAAGAAGAAGATTTCGATCTATTAGATATTTTCTTCTCTCATTGGCATGATGCACATGAAGATATAGCTTTTACAGTAAGTAAAATTAAAAATTGTAATCTTGTTGATTTCTTTGATAAAGCTATTAACTTTATTCCGAATTACATGGTAGATGATAGTGCGAGAGGGCTTGCTAGAAAGGTATTTTTTGGTTTAGGGGAGAATATAAGTTGCCCTAATTCTTTAGAATGTTTAATAAAATATAGTACATCTTCAGATGGTGTATTGAAAGGATTTGCTCAAGAGCAATTTCAGATATATGGTAAGTAAAATATAAACTTATTATATTTAATTGATTTTTCTAGAGACCAATATATTTTAAATTATATGGAATATATTTTTTCATGGGGTAAAAGAATTTTTGCTTCTTCAATTTTATTATTTAAAATAAGATTATAAATTGTTTTAACATGTTCAGTGATATCAGTAATTTTTAAAACCCAATCATTAATGTATTTTTCAACAGCTATTCCAGTAAGGCCTATTTGAATTGTTCTATACTTTTGTGGTTCTAAAAAAATATTTCTATCCGGATCCCATTGTATTCTGACAGGTATATTTTGTTTTAAAAATTTCCAATCATTTTCTAAAAGATCTTTTGGTTTTTGGCTAGAACAACTATGGTTGAGTGCCCAATTGAACCCATCTTTAGTAATGTCTATAGCAAGAATTCTTTGTTGATTTTTATCTTTCATTCCCCACCCTGACCGATACATCATCCATAGAAAAGAAGGTTTGATCCACGTCATTCTTGTAGTTTTAAAAAATGGGTTGTCTTTAAAAGAATTATTTATAATAGCTAAATCTGCTAGTTCAGAAGAAAATGCTTGGTATACCCTAATCGTTGATTTAGTTTGATAGGCTCTAATAACTTTTTCATCAAATGCATTCATTTTAAGACCTAAAAAGCTTTTCTTTTAAATGGGAGTGATAACACATAGATAGGTTAGATTCTCATTTTTCAAAAAATAATTCTATTGGTATTTATTAAAATTAGGAGATCTACGATCTCATTGTTGGAATTTTAATAACTTCAAATTCTTTATGTCTTATTCCTTTTTTATCATTAACTTTAGCTAGGTAGCTGTATCTGTACATTGCATCAATGAATTGTTCTTCTGTTCTTAAGTAATGTACAGGAAACTTCCTACCTTTAATTACAACAATTAATTTTATATAACTAGAAAAATCAAGAAACTGCATAAGTCTAATGCGCCATTTCAATAACTGAAATGGCGCATTTTTTTAGAATGTATAGCTCATACCTAATTGAACCGTACGTGATTCACCTGGATAAGCATATAAATTGAAAGCACTTTCATCATAAACTTTATCAAAAATGTTCTTCACATCTAAGTTAAAACGAAGTTTCGGTGTCGCCTGATAATAAGAAACCAGATCTGTAACCGCATAACCTTGCATAGTGTAGGTACTATTTGCTGTTTGTCCTGCACGCTTACCAATATATTTTTGATTAATTCCTAGACCTAAGCCTTGTAATGGACCATCCTGAAACTCATAGATATTTAAAAGGTTAAAACTATTCTTTGGAATATTGGCTAAAGCGGTTCCTTTTTCCAAAATATTGTCTTTGCTGACTTCTGCATCTGTGTAGGCATATCCACCAATAATTTTCCAAGCTGGACTAATTTGCCCTGCAACATTTAGCTCAATACCTTGGCTACGAACTTCACCAGCAGCAACTTTATAGGCTGAATCTACAGGATCTAGAGTTAAGACATTTTCTTTTTTTGCATAGAAAATAGCAGAATCCACCGATAGCATATTGTCGAGTGCTTGCCATTTAAAGCCTAACTCGTAAGCCATGCCTTCTTCTGGGTCAAAACCTTCTCCATTACGGTTAGCACCAGTGTTTGGTTTAAAAGATTTTGCAGCATTGCTATAGATTGAAAGGTCATCACGAGCTTTAAAAACCAAACCTAAACGTGGAATAAACGCATCATGACTGATATCCCAGTTTGCAGTATTCGGTAATAGGTTTTTGTAACCATGTTCATAGTGCTCAAAACGCAAACCCAGTAGCGCGCTTAAGCGCTCATTTAAATCGATTTGGTCTTGTACAAAAAGAGCAGTTGTTTTTAAGTTTTCACGGTCATGTGTCGTAACCCGATTAAGCTCAGGCAGCGGTTGGCCTAAAACAGGATTATAAATATTAATAGGGTAACTACTGACATCACCACTTGAACGAATAATGTATGACTTGTAATCATAATTTTCATATTCAAGCCCAGTCACTAAGGTATGTGCTAATCCTAAAAGCTGGAAATTACCTGTTAAGTTAATTTGGGCATCTGTATCTTGCCATTTC
>Ga0157370_10009616_pt1 | contig 10291 bp, 14 predicted proteins | sample C35metaG_FD_113463 | JGI IMG/M metagenome (GOLD analysis project Ga0157370, IMG submission 113463) | Corn rhizosphere microbial communities from Kellogg Biological Station, Michigan, USA - C3-5 metaG | ecosystem: Host-associated > Plants > Roots > Rhizosphere > Soil | place: USA: Michigan... | reverse complement strand
CAAAGCCTCTTCGTCCACCATGGGATTTGCTCTGAGATTCCCTGATTGTCCCCTAAAATTTGCCCAGCAGGATATCCTCCAGCCTCGAGATTAATCCAATAGGCCAAAAACCACTCCGGGTTAAAAAATGATGAGGTTCGAGACTACCCGGCATCGCCAGTCGAAAGCGATGTTCGGGTTAGCCTCCCCATTGGGCTTCCATGTGAAGGCTGTAATCTGCACGTCATTAAAGGTTGGATTGTTGGGATTCTTTATCAACTCGTGCGTCAAGGTCACATAGCATGCGCTTGCCGTCTTGGGCGTCGCCAGCAGAAATACGGGTTCCGAAAAAGAATTGATGTCGCTGCAGATGAAATCGCTCAGAAGGAAAACGCGCTTTCCGTCGGCACCGGTGGAAGTACGGCCGCTCGCATCGAGAAGTTTAACCGGACTCGTGCAGAATTTTCCGGGAAATATAATACGTCGCGATGTAACCTGGCTGTTTTCCTCATAGAACGCCGAACCGACCGGAAACGAGAAAAAGGCCAGCTGTTCAGCATTGGCATCGATTTCCTTGCCAGTGGCCTTCTCGAGTTGTGCCTTGAGTTCGGTAAGCGTTGCCGCCATTTTATCGTCGATTGCCATGTGATTCTCCTCGATTCAGAAGATACAGGATAAGAACTTCAACCGGTTTCGTCCCCTTGTTCTCTCTCTTTCAGATTGCGATTGCGGATTCTTGATGGTCTTATCGATATCCGTTTTATTGATATTCAGTAAGGCATCGCTTTTTATGGCGGGCGCGAATTAAATATCCGTTGGCTTCCGTTTCATATAATCGCTATGCTAAAACCAGCTTAGTAGCCGATAAGTGGTAAATCAAGCTGAGCCGATGCATTTTTTTGAGTGCTGCTCTCCGCACGGATAAATGAGCCGGACCCGTATTTTCGTTTCTATACAATCTCCGTGGCGGATGGCCTGATGCCGAAGCCGGGGAAGAACGTGAACCAGCCGATGTATTTTGCCTTCGCGTAGTTGCCGGATTACTGCCTTGTTAATGGACTCTGCCTTCGCGCAGCGCAAGGAAGCCGAAGCGAACGCAAGCAGCGCAAAAAGATCCCTACGTATGTACTGTTTATAGTACAATCTGCCTGGGACGGTATGGGATGCAGAAGAAAATCACCGCACGGTTTTATCATACGGAGTCCGGTACCAGTGCTGGAATGGCTGCGGTCGCTACCCCTGATGATCGATATGAAATTGGCCAAGACCTTGCTCGTGTCGAGTTTCGCTGGCCTATTGGAATGCCTCTTTGCCGGGCTTTGTCTGATGGCCTATGGGAAGTTCGATCAGCCCTTCCCAGCCGTCGTATTGCACGGCTTATTTTCTGCGCTGAAGAAGGTGAATTGTTTGTGTTGCATGGCTTTATCAAGAAAACCCAAAAAACGCCCGCTGTCGATCTGAGCTTGGCGTACAAACGTATGAAGGAGATTAAATCATGAGCAAGAAGTCAAAGAACCCGCACCGTGGATCGCGTGTCGATGAATGGCTCAAAGAAGAAGGTATCTTCGAGGAGGTAACAGCCAAAGCGATTAAGGAAGTGATAGCGTGGCAGCTTGCAGAAGTCATGAAAGCTCAATCCATCACCAAAACCGAGATGGCGCGGCGCATGAATACTTCACGTTTCCAGCTTGATCGCGTCCTTGATCCTGAGAATGCAGGGGTGAGTCTCGACACGCTTAGCCGCGCTGCCGCTGCCATTGGCCGTAAGGTGCGTCTTGAGCTGATGTAACACCGTCACACGAAATATCGGCGCCCAATAGGGTTGCACTTCTTGATCAAATTGTAAGAACGGAGCTTTTAAATGCTAAATTTCTTATATAAGGAAATACCTTTTTTGCGCCTGATCCGACGGTAAAACCGGTATTTCAAGATGTAAGGTACGGGGTGTAGCTGAGATTGACGCTGAGGCATGGTGAAAGCAAGGCACCCCGGCCGCAAGCAACGGGATGTTGGAACTTCCTGAACTATCTCCGACTGCAGGAGTAAAAGAACGCCCTTCCTGCTAAAGCACATTCGTCATTTTGTCGTGAATGACGTCCGGATGCGGGGGAAAAAGAGCCATCAGTCGCACAGCCGGCCAGCCCCGAAATAACCAATAATATGGCTACAAGAATTTTCACATGCATTTTTCATCTTAAGGCGTATCTGGGGTGTACCCGATAATGACAGTGCCCTGTCCGTTATCGGAAGTACCGGAATGTCCCCAAACCGTCATCCTGCGCCTTGACGCCAGCTGGTTTCCTGCTTGTCTGATCAATTGTGCGGTGGGAACAGGAAGCATTAATACCGTCCCGGCAAAATCCCCTCACCCGCCCCTGCTCACCGCGCGGCATTGCAGGGCAATGCCGGTCACGCTGCGCGACCCCGATCCGGGTCCGAAGTGGACAGTAAGCGCCGCTGCAACCTGGCCTTCCGGACATTCCACCCATTTCTGCCAGCTATCGCAATGAAGGCGCTGGTCGCTCGGCGCATTGAGATCAGTCAGCGGCGACATTCCGGACGACCCAGCCAGACTTCCATGCCGCTGCGGCAGGTCGGCCACATTGCCATTGCCGTCGATCACGCGCCCGCGTATCTGAAAACCGTTCAGCCGGTCGTTGCCGTTATTCATGCAAACACGCAGCGACCGTACAAACGTGTGCCGGGGGAATTTTATATCTCCAAATCCCGCGCTGATCCGGCTGCTGGTCGCTTTTTTTTCGCATAAATCCTTGATCGCGTCCGAATCCTGGTGGTAGTCATTGATATCTTCCTTCATCGCGGCAATCTGGCAGGGTTTGTCATCGCCCTCGGCGGACCAGAGCCCGTAAACGCCACGTGCGTCCTCGGGCTTGCCAAGCGTGAAGGGCGTTCCGGCAAATCCCGAGATTTTGCTCAACGTTACCGGACCCGTCAGCAGCACCTGGGTATCGCAAAAAACCGGCGGCGCAGCGGTTAAAAAACAAGCAGCGAGCATGGCGCGCAGCATAATGGCCTGCCGGCGGATTTCCGGATGGATGTGCATGGTCGTTTCTCCTTGTTCTTTGATACCGCCGGCGTAAAAGATGGAGTCCGGCCACCGTCAGCGCGATATGCACAGCCTGTCTGCCGTCTCCCTTCCCTGCGCCGCCGTTCCAGCGCTGCCAGCCGGATCAACGCCGCATCAAGGAAGCTTCTCAAGCTTGCACCGCCCCATATCCAGGCTCAGCCCTTTACTCCCATAGCCCCAGACAGCGGTAAAGCTGCGCGTCTTCCTATCCATGGTATCGCGAATCGGCCCGGGATCGCCAGCGTCGACCGTCAGCGAAACGATGATCGGCTCATTTCCAGGATGGGCTTTCGGCACCAGCCGTGCCATGGCGGTAAACGTCTCGGAGGCGGTGTCCCTGAAAACGGCCGCGCGGGCAGCGTAGCAGTTCGTCCACAGGCATGCCGAGAGTTCGCCTGTTTTCGAGTTGAAGCCGAACGATTCCGCCTGCTGGAAATCATCGGCTGTTTTTTCGCACTGATTCCGGGTGCATTCATACTTGACGTCCGGCGTGCAGCGGTATTCCTTGTAGTCCCCTGCAAACACCGCCGCCGGGCCCGGCAGCAGCATGCACAGCAGCATGAGCGATAATAGTGCGGGCGTGCGCCGCCCATGCATCACGGCTGCGCAATGGCGAAGCCCCACGCCTTCAGCTGGGAGATAAAGGAGGGCAGATCCCGGGCCGTCGCGGGCTGCACGTGCATGAGAATATTGAACAGGGCCTTGTGCCGCTGTTGCGTAAACTGGCGCTCGATATTTCGTATCTTTTCCGGGCCTAATCCCTTCGGCGCTTTCCAATCCTCGGTATCGATATCCCAGGTAACGATAGTCAGGTACAAGTCGCGGGCGACTGCGGCCAGCTTGGGGTCCAGATGTCCGCTGAACCCGCCGGCCCCATAGGGCGGCCGGATTTTTGTCGGGATTTCCCCCGTGGTGTCTTCGATCATGTTCTGGGTCTCTTCCATCTCCCAGCGCACATCCTGTTCCGGCGCTTTCGCCAGATCCAAATGGCTCCAGGAATGGTTCTGTATGGCATGCCCCTGGCGCACGATCAGTCTCGCCGCATCGGGATACTGCTCCACCTCGTTGCCAAGAACATAAAATTCCGCCCTGATTTCATGCTCGCGCAACGTCTGCAGGATGCTCTCGAGCGCATCCACGGGCGCCGGTCCATCGTCAAACGACAGGATTACCGATTTTCCGTCACCCAGCATTTTTTTGCTCCTTCCTGATAACGGGCGCAAAAGGTCAGGCACATTTTATTCCGCTCGAATCGGAATGCGGCGGTAGCCCGATACGCTGTTTTCACGGATTGTTCCTCTATCCGATACCGTTATCCGGTTTTTGATCCTGCTGCCGATATCAAGGTGCGTGAAGCCACTCTACCCTCTTTTTAGTAGACGACCATTCATGATTCGTCAAGTTTGATTGCCGCAGGCGAATTGCGCCGAATTAAATGCAACGAAAAGTATGCTGAGAAGTTTACCTGGCAGCCTGTCCTGCCGCCAATCTTCTTCTACATGCAACGAGGAGGCTTCATTGCGCGGAGACCTGCCGGAGCCCCGTCAATCCCATCCATCCCCCTGTCCCCTGGCCGCTCTGCTTGCCCCCGCCAGCGCCTCGACCCCCGCTATGACATCGAACAATTCCTCGTCGATCCTGCTTTGCCGCAGGCGGTGAAATGTCTGGCGGAGATCGGCACTCAATTGATCGATGTTCTTCTCGGCCCGCTCCATTGCCGCCAGGCGGCTTGCGTTCTCGCTGGCGAGGGATTCGGCGCACGCGCGAAACAGCGAGACGAACAGATACTCCCGGATCAGCGCGTGCAGCGTTGCGGCACTTCCGCCCATCACCTCCGGCAGGCACTTCGCCGGCCAGGGAATTGCGGCCAGTTCGCGGCGCCAGGTTTCATCCAGCGGCAGCAGCCGGCGATGGACGGGATCATGCAATGTTTCCGGCCGGGTACTGTTGTAAAAGAGATAAAGCTGCACGAGCCTGTTCCTGCCTCCTTTTCTTCCCTGAGCTTTTCCCTCCTCCAGACCCGGGACCACGATCTCCATCAGAATTTGTCCCACAAGCGGCGTGATGCCCTTGACCGAAAGCGGAACGGGGAAAAACCCCGCCACCTGCAAATCCTCACGCAGATTCCTATCCGCCAGCCGGTCGTGCACGCGCCCGCCCACCGCCCAGATCTTTTTTCTGCCCGGCAATGCGGTGAGCGCCTGGACAGCATAATCGGTTACGGTATCGTTGAACTGTCCAACCAGCCCCTGGTCCGAACCGAATATGACCGCGCCCGTTACGCCGGTGCCTTGCTTTATCTTCTGCCCGCCTACCGGCAGCATGGGTGACGATGGCATATCGGCGCGCAGGCAGGCGCTCAAGCCCAGCTGCACGGTGTGATAATAATCCTCCAGCGCGCGCACGGATTTTTCGTATTGACCGATGCTCGCCGCGGCCAGCGCCTTCATGGTGCTGACCACCGACCGCAGGTCCCTGGCGCCATCGATTTTCCGGCGCAGGCTTGCGAGGCTCTCGCTCACGGCTGTTCCCCGCTTGGCGCCAACGCGCATTCCGGCGCGAACCGGGAGTCCGCAAGCAGCTTGCGCAGGCTGCACAGGATCGATCCACGGTCTTCATCGCTTAAAGTCTCCGCGGTGCGGATGCGCGCATACACATCGGCGGGAATATCGGCCACTGCCTTCCGCGCCGCCTGCTCGGCTTCGCCCATCCTTTCCGGCGTTACACTGTCAAAAAGCCCGGCGCCCAGCGCCAGCAGCAGGACAATCTGTTCAGGCACGGAAACCGGAGCCGATTCCGGCTGCCTGAGGCAGGCGCGGATGCGCCGCCCGTGCTCGATAATCCTGAGGGTATCCTTATCCAGCCTTGCGCCGAAACGGGCAAAGGTTTCCAGCTCCTCAAACTGGGCGTAGTCCAGCTTCAGGTCACCCGTCACCGCACGGTAGACGGGGCGCTGCGCCTTGCCGCCCACGCGCGAGACGGATCTGCCGACATCCACCGCGGGCAGCACGCCCAGCGCGAACAATGAGGGTGAAAGGTAGATTTGCCCATCGGTGATGGAAATGAGATTGGTGGGAATATAGGCCGAAATATCCTGCGCTTCCGTTTCGACAATCGGCAGCGCGGTCAGCGAGCCGCCGCCCAATTCTTCGCGCAGATGCGTGGCGCGCTCCAGCAGCCGCGAGTGAATGTAGAAGATGTCGCCGGGATAGGCTTCGCGCCCCGGCGGCCGGCGCAGCAGCAGGGAGAGTTCGCGGTAGGCGCGCGCGTGGTGCGTGAGATCATCATACACGATCAGGACGTCGCGGCCCTGCTCCATGAAGTATTCCGCAATACTGGTTGCGGCATAGGGTGCAATGTAAAGGAGTCCGGGGGGATCATTGCCTTCCGTCACCACGACCACGGTGTAGTCCATTGCGCCTTCTTCGCGCAGGGTTGCGGCCACTTTTGCCACGCCCGCGGCACGCTGGCCGATAGCGCAATAGATGCACAGCACATTTTCGTTGCGTTGATTGAGGATGGTGTCGAGCGCGATGGCGGTCTTGCCCGTCTGCCGGTCGCCCAGAATCAGTTCGCGCTGGCCGCGGCCGACGGGAATGAGCGCATCGATCACCTTGATGCCGGTTTGCAACGGCACGGTGACGGGCAGGCGGTCCATGATAGCCGGTGCCGCGCGTTCGATGGGCAGGCGCTTCGTGGACATGAGCGGTTCCTTGCCGTCGAGCGGCCGTCCCAGGGGATCGATGATCCGCCCGATCAGCCCGTCGCTCACCGGCACGTCCATGACATGGCCGCGGCGCTCCACTTCGTCACCAGTGTGCAACTGGGAGTAATCGTCGAGCAGGATCACGCCGATTTCGTCTTCATCGACATTGAACGCTATGCCATATGAATCACCGGGAAACTTCAGCACCTCCTCGAAGCCCACGCCGGGAAGCCCGGACACCTTTGCAATGCCGGAGGCGATGCTCGCGATCGCACCTGTCTCGCGCAGCGTCAATTGCGGCACCCACGCGCTCCGGCCCCCCTCCATCCGCGTGAATGCACTGTCGAAGATGCCTTGCAGGTTTTTGATTGTCGTGTTCATCGCCTCTGACACAATCCGGCAACGTTCAAGTTCGGGATTTCAGTACCGAAACTTTTTCATGCGCCGGCTTCATCGCTTTCCGGCCGGCGTCGATGCCGGGTTCCGGCCCGGTTCCAGCCTGGCTTTTCAGCAGCCTGCCGATCTCCTCCTCCAGCGATGCGAGGTAACTTTCGATATTCCAGGCCACCTTGTGCCCGTTCATGACGAGCTCGATGCCATTGATCATGTCCGGCCGGGTTTGAAACCGGACTGGCGCGTCGATATTCAGGTTTTCCTTGAGCGCGGCTTCAATCGCATGCTGCTGCGCAGCAGGCAAATCGAACGTGCTGCGCACCACGATTCCTGCTCTCTCCGATGATGCGGACGCTGCCAACGGCTTGCCCGCCAACGGCCACTGCGCCAGCCGTGCCCTTTCGTCGGGACTCAGCGTGCGCAAGCGCCGGATAAATGTTTCCGCCATATGCGCTTCGAGAGTGGTATCGGCCAGGTCGGCCAGTGCCTTGCGCGCAATGGCGAACACTTCCGTGCCTATTCGCCGGGTAAGGGTCTCGCTCAGGCTCTCGTATTCCTGTTTCAACGCTTCCTTCCGCTTCGCGCGCAGGTCATCCGCATCCTTCCGCGCGGCGGCGATCAATCGGTGGCGTTCCGCCTGCGCCTCCTCCGAGGCCCGACTCAACAGCATGGCACGCTGCTGGTCGAACTCATCGTTCTTTTGCTGGAACGTGCTGCGCTCCTTTTCGGCCTCCAATCCTTTCGCATCGGCTGCAGCGAGTTCCGCGGCGATCCGCTTTTCCCGCGCATCCAGCGCCTTGAGGATGGGCCGGTAAAGAAAGCGCTTCAACAGCCACACCAGGATGAGGAAGTTGATGGCCTGCGCAATAACGGTGAACCAGTCGATCAGCACAGTTTATTTTCCGGCAGCCTGGGCAATGAAATGGTTCCAGAACGGATTGGCGAAAATAAGAATCATGGAAACCACGAAACAATAGATGGCCGTGGATTCGATGATCGCCAGGCCGACGAACAATGTCCGGGTGATGGTCGCGGAGGCATCGGGTTGCTGCGCCAGCGAAGTCAGCGCCGTCGCCACCGCCTTTCCTTCTCCCAGCGCCGGCCCGATCACGCCGACGCTGATTGTCAGGCCGGCCGTAAAAATCGATATGCCTGCAATGAGGGTCATGCTGTCCATAATCTCTCCTTTATTTGCGTTCAGTCATATTTGATCAGGGTCTGCCTTCGGTTTGGGTGCCGGAAATAGCATTTATGCCTCGATATAAGGGTCTGCAAAAATAGACATATTGCTCATTGCCCGGTTTCCGGTTTTTCCGTCCCCGGCTCATCTGATCCGGCCCCGCCATGGTCCGACGTAGCGGCCGCGATGTAAACCGTGGCCAGGATGCTGAGGATATAGGCTTGCACCATGCCCGTCAGCAGGCCGAGCGCGCTCATGACAACCGGAAAGATGAACGGCGTGATGGTCAGCAGGATCGCGAGAATCATCGTTCCGCTCATCATATTGCCGAAGAGGCGGACAGCCAGCGCCAGCGTGCGCGAGAATTCGCTGATGATGTTGAACGGCAGCATGAGCGGCGTAGGCCTGAGATAGGAACGAAGATAGCCGCCCAGCCCCTGCTCTTTGATGCCGTATATCGGCACCGCGATAAACACGCAGATAGCCAGCGCCGTGGTGGTGGAAAGCGAACCGGTCGGCGGGTCATAACCGGGAATAACAGTGAAAAGGCTGGCGGCCGCCACGAATACAAACAGCGTGCCGAGAAAGCCGAGATACTTCCGCGGCTGGCGCAACCCCACGCCCTGGATCTGTTTCTGGATGGCGATCACGACGATTTCCAGCAGATTCTGCCAGCGGGAACGTTCCAGTCCAATGGAAAGTCTGCGGGTAATCGCTTTTGAGCCGACGGCGAGCACAAGCATCAGGCCCCACGTGGAAACAATCGTGGCGTTAAGTTTCACGAACCCGTATTGCCAGAAGATAAAATCGTCGGGACTAAGATCCATGGCCGCCTCCCTGCGCTTCAGTATTCAGGCCCGGCTTCCCCGCCGGCAGCCCGGGTGGAAACATGGAGAGAGGGACCGGAAAAAGCCGCGTCGCGGCGAGCCGCGCGGCGATGAATCCGGCCAGGCCTGCGAGCAGTATTTTCCAGCTGGCGCCGGGCAGGCCAAGTAGAAGATAGAACCCCCCCATGACCGTGCTTATCCGCAGCAGCAGACTGCCGATGAACCAGAATCCCGGCCAGCGGGATGTCATGCCGCGGCGCACCGTCCACCACAATCCGCCGAAGAACATCGCGCCGAGCAAGGCACCTGTCGCGCATGCAAACGCCAGGCTCATGGTTTCACTCATTGCCATCCCCTTCCTTATGGGTTTCCCTGTCTTCCCTGGCGATCCAATGCCAGGCATTCAGGCAACCGAGGATCAGGCCGATAAACAGCAGGGTCAGCGTCCAGGAATGGCTGGCCGGGTAGCGCCGATCCAGCCAGACGCCGAGCGCCGCGCCGAGCAGCGTCGGCACGGCCACGCCCCAGCCGACCAGCCCGATCATGCCCAACCCGGACCAGACCGTCTGCGCACCACGGTTTCGTGCCCGTTGCGCCTTCAGCTTGCGCGCCGCCCTGGCGCCCACCCGCCGGCTTAATTCCGTCTCGCCCGTGGATGCCTGTTCTCCCGGTTTTCTCCCGATTTTCTCATTCATGATGAAATTCCGCGAGCCGGCGGATGAAGCCGCTTTCCATTTTTGCCATGACCCGGCGCACGCTGCGCTCCTGTGCATCCAGGTTCAGGAATTCATCCTTGACGGCTTCGCGCAACGTGCCAAGATCGTTTCCCGCTATTGCGTTTCGCACCGAGACCCGCACTTCCACGCCTGTTTTTATCAAAATGCCCTCATCCACCGCCACGTACGCCTCGCCCTCTTCCGGTGTCTCGAAAACAAGAATTCCCGGTACCAGCGCCGCCACGCAGTCCAGCCGGTGGGGCAGGAGCCCGAACGAACCCTGGCCCGTTTCGGCGACAATGCGGCTCACCCCTGTTTTACTGGCGAAAACCCCGAAGGGAAGCAATATCCTGAGATTCATGACCATTCATCCTGCGCCACGTCCAGATCCAGCTCCGCCTT
>Ga0157370_10009615_pt1 | contig 10292 bp, 8 predicted proteins | sample C35metaG_FD_113463 | JGI IMG/M metagenome (GOLD analysis project Ga0157370, IMG submission 113463) | Corn rhizosphere microbial communities from Kellogg Biological Station, Michigan, USA - C3-5 metaG | ecosystem: Host-associated > Plants > Roots > Rhizosphere > Soil | place: USA: Michigan... | reverse complement strand
TGGAAGATGGACCAGGTGGTGCCCTCCGCCGAAATCATGGAGCGCATCAACAAGGTGTTCCCCGTGGAGCCGCTGGAGGCCAATTACCGCGGGGAAACGTCCCAGCGGTGGCGCTATGTGGACGGCCAAGGGGAAATTGGCGCCATCTCCAGCGTGACCCGCGCCTTCTGCAGCGGGTGCACGCGCGCCCGGCTCTCCGCGGACGGGAAGCTGTTCACGTGCCTGTTCGCCACGGCCGGTACCGACCTCCGGGAGCTGCTGCGCGGCGGCGCCACCGATCAGGAACTGGCCAATGCGCTCGCAGCCCTGTGGGGCGCCCGCACGGACAGGTATTCGGAGCTGCGCAGCGCCAACACGCCCGGGCTGCGCAAAAAGATAGAGATGAGCTACATCGGCGGCTGACCTCCGCGCGTGAACAACCCGCATAAACAACCCGCATGAACATTGCGTCACATTAACCCCGGCACGCTGGCGCACCGCCATGCCATGGGTCTACTGTTGCCACGGACGATTTAACAGAATTGACAACGGGGTGCGCGGCCCCACAAGCCGGGCGGAATTGAGTGAACCGTGACCATGGCAACCACAGGCATGGCAAGGGCCTTCCTCGCCGCCGCAGACACCGCAAACTCGCCCTGGACCGGCCACGACACCCAGGTCCTGGTGGTCGCCGCCGTCGGCATCGCCATCGTGGTGCTCCTGATTGTCTGGCTCAAGATGCACGCCTTCCTGGCCCTGACCATCGGCGCCCTGTTCGTGGGCATCGGTTCCGGCATCGCGCTGAACAAGGTCACCGGCTCCTTTGAAACCGGCGTGGGCGGCGTGCTCGGCTACGTCGGCATCCTCATCGCCCTCGGCGCCATGCTGGGCAAGCTCCTGGCGGATTCCGGCGGCGCCGACAAGGTGGTGGAGACGCTGCTGCGCGGCCGGCCCGCCACCCTTCCGTGGAAAATGGCCCTTATCGCCGGCATCATCGGCATCCCCATGTTCTTTGAAATCGGCCTGGTCCTGCTGATCCCCGTGGTCATGCTGGCCGTGCGCCGCACCAACGGCCCTGCCATGCGCCTGGGCATCCCGGCCCTCGCCGGCCTGTCCGTGCTGCACGGCTTCATCCCGCCGCACCCCGGCCCGCTCGCCGCCATCGGCATCCTGAACGCCAACGTCGGCGTCACCCTGGCCCTGGGCCTCATCGTCGCCATCCCCACAGTCATCGTGGCCGGCCCGCTCTTCAGCATCCTGGCCGCCCGGATGGTCCCCATCGGTGCCGCAGGTGCCGCGCTCGCCGTCACGGGAGGCACAGCGGCGGCCGCCTCACCCGCCGCTGTGGGACGCTCCGGGGGCGGTTCCGCAAAGGGCAAAAAGGCCAACGCCCCGGCAGGCAAGGGCGAAACCCGCGCCCAGGATCCCGACGCAACCGGCACGCCGTCGTTCGCCATCACCCTGGTCACCCTGCTGTCCCCTCTGGTCCTCATGCTCATCAAGGCCGCTGCGGACGTCTGGATGGCCAAGGGCAACCCGTTCCACCCCCTCCTGGATTTCATTGGCGACCCGGTGGTTGCCCTGACGGTGGCCGTGCTGCTGGCCATGGTCACGTTCGGCACCGGCGTGGGCTTCTCCGCCAATGTGCTGACGAAGAAGATCGGCCAGAGCCTGCTCCCCATCGTCGGCGTGATGCTCATTGTGGGCGCCGGCGGCGGCTTCAAGCAGGTCCTGGTGGACGGCGGAACCGGCATTGCCATTGCCAAGATCGCCGTTGCCGCCAGCCTCTCGGTGCTGCTGCTGGGCTGGATCGTGGCCGTGCTGATCCGCCTGGCCACCGGCTCCGCCACCGTGGCAACTGTGACGGCCGCGGGCATCATCGCCCCGCTGGCCGGTGGTCTGGACCCCGTGCACCTGTCCCTGGTGGTGCTGGCCGTGGGCGCCGGATCGCTGTTCTTCTCCCACGTGAACGACGCCGGCTTCTGGCTGGTCAAGGAATACTTTGGCCTGACCGTGGGCCAGACCATCAAGACCTGGTCCGTCATGGAAACCATCATTTCGGTCATGGGCCTGCTGCTGACCTGGCTTTTGTTCGCGATTTTGTAGCAAGCCGGCCGCCCCCGCTGGTGGGCAGGGGGGACATCCCATGTGATCCGCGTCACCATGATATCCCGTTGCCTTTGTCATGGGGCGGTGATAGACCGGAATGGAAAGCTCATTCTTCCTACAGAAGGTTGTGTTTGCCATGGGCAGCAAGCCCCCAGTCCAGGATGATTCCGACGCCGACATTGAGGTCAGCCGGCCGGCCCGGGCGGCGGCCGGGCTGCATGGCATTACCGAATCCGTGCCTCAGGCTCTTGCGGCCATGGGACCCGTGCGCACCCTGAAGACGCTCCGGGCAATGAACCAGAAGGACGGCTTCGACTGCATGAGCTGTGCCTGGCCGGATCCGCCGGACCGCAAGCTGGCCGAGTTCTGCGAGAACGGCGCCAAGGCCGTCACCTGGGAGGCCGGGCTGCTGACAGTGCCGAAGGATTTCTGGGCAGCCAATTCGGTGTCGTCCCTGCGCAGCCGCAGCGAGTACTGGCTGGGCCAGCAGGGCCGGCTGGTTGACCCGGTGTACAAGCCGGCCGGTGCGGACCACTACCAGCCCATCAGCTGGGACAATGCGTTCCGCATAGTGGCCCGGGAACTCAACGCCCTCGATTCCCCCAACGAGGCCGCCTTCTACACCAGCGGGCGCACCAGCAACGAGACAGCCTTCCAGTACCAACTCTTTGCCCGTGCTTTCGGCACCAACAACCTGCCGGACTGCTCCAACATGTGCCACGAGTCCACCGGCCTGGCCATGGGGGAGACCATCGGGGTGGGCAAGAGCGCCATCGCTTATGAAGACTTTGCCAAGTCGGACCTGATCATCATCATGGGCCAGAACCCCGGCACCTGCCATCCGCGCATGCTGACGGCGCTGGAGGAGGCCAAGGAGGCCGGGGCCGAAATTGTGGCCGTCAACCCGCTGCCCGAGGCCGGGCTCATCAACTTCCGGAACCCGCAAAAGCCGCGCGGCCTGGTGGGCAAGGGCACCGACCTGGCCGACCAGTTCCTGCAAATCAGGCTGGCTGGCGACATGGCACTCATGCAGGCCGTGGCCAAGCGGGTCTTTGCCGCCGAGGACGCCGCCCCCGGTGCCGTTCTGGACCACGCCTTCCTGGAAAGCAGCTGCCAGGGCCTGGAAGAGTACCGGGCGCACATTGACCAGCTGGACGACGCCGCCGTGTTGGAAGCCACCGGCCTGACGACGGCGGAAATCGACGAGCTCGCCGCCCGGTATCTGAAGGCGGACAAGGTCATCATCACCTGGGCCATGGGCCTGACCCAGCACAAGCGGGCCGTCCCCACGATCAAGGAAATTATCAACCTGCTCCTGCTGCGCGGCAACATCGGCAAGCCCGGCGCCGGGCCCTCACCCATCCGCGGGCACAGCAACGTCCAGGGGGACCGGACCATGGGCATCTGGGAGCAAATGCCGCCGTCGTTCCTGGACGCCCTGGGCAAGGAATTCAACTTCGAGCCTCCGCGCGAAAACGGGGTGGACGCCGTCCAGAGCATCCGCGCCATGCGCGACGGCAAGCTCAAGGTGCTCTTCGCCATGGGCGGGAACCTGGTGGGAGCCATCTCCGACACCGCCGTGGCCGAGGCTGCGCTGCAAAAGACAAGGCTGTCGGTGCAGGTCTCCACCAAGCTGAACCGATCTCACGCGTTCACGGGCGATCAGGCCCTGATCCTGCCCACCATGGGACGCACCGAAATAGACCGGCAGGCCGCTGGCGAGCAGTTCGTCACCGTCGAGGACACGGTGTGTGCCGTGCACGCCTCCTCCGGGAAGGTGGAACCGGTGGGGGAGAACCTGCTCTCCGAGATGGCGATTGTCAGCCGCCTGGCCCGGGCCGTCCTGGGCAATGACCACCCCATCGACTGGGCCGGCTTCGAGGCCGACTACGACACCATCCGCGAGCACATCGGCCACGTCTGCAAGGGCTGCGAGGACTACAACGCCAAGGTCCGCCGCCCGGGCGGCTTCGTGCTGCCACACCCGCCGCGCGACAGCCGCACCTTCCCCACACCGTCCGGCAAGGCCGTGTTCACAGTCAGCGCCCTGGAGACGGTTGAGGTGCCCGCGGGCCGGCTGCTGCTGCAGACCGTGCGCGCCCACGACCAGTTCAACACCACCATGTACAGCCTCAATGACAGGTACCGCGGGGTGAAGAAGGGCCGGCACGTGCTGTTCGTGAACCCGGAGGACCTGGCCGGGCTGGGCATCGCCGACGGCAGCTATGTGGACATCCACAGCGAATCCGCCGACGGCGTCGACAGGGTGCTGCGCCAGCAGCGGATCATCAGCTACCCCACGGCGCGCGGCTGCGTGGCCGCCTACTTCCCCGAAGCAAATGTGCTTGTCTCCCTGGATGAAACAGCGGAAGGCTCAAACACCCCGGTGTCCAAGTCCGTCGTCGTCCGGCTGGAAAAGGCTGCGGCCCCGGCCTACGCCAACTAGGGATTGCGCCTTGCGGAAATAAGGAAGTGCATGCCTATGAACCTGCCTGAATTGTCAACAACTTTTCACTAAGGCAAAGGAGTAGGGCAATGAACTTGATCTTTGCGTCCTCGGCATATGCACCGCTTGCATTGGGCTTTTTCGGTTTGGGAACCGGGTATTTGATCTATGGTCCCGAGGAATTGTTCCACTGGCCCAAGCGCAATGAGTCCGTGGACAAGTCGACCGGCGTGTGGGGCATCTGGCTCCCCGGCTTCTGCCAGCTGGTGACGGGCATCATCCTGTTCGTGGGCATGACCTGGTTCCAGGTGTTCAAGGACGCGCCGCTGTACATGGCTGCGCTGGCGTTCTCCGCGTACGGGATCCACTGGTTCGCATTGGGCTACAACCGGTGGCAGGGCGTGGACCCGCGCACCAACGCCGGGATGTCCGTGGCGTACACCATCCTGTCGGTGCTCGGCATTGTCGTGTTCTTCGCGGCCGGCGACTGGCCCGTGGGACTGCTGTTTGTGGGCCTGACGCTCATCTACATCAGCGACTTCTTCCACACCATCGGGCAGGCGTGGGGCGAACGTTCGCTGGGGCTGTGGCACCTGGTCACGGGCCTCTGGCTGATGTACCTGACGTTTGCCACGGGGCTGAACTTCTCCCTGGGGATGACACTGCCGCTGTAGCCTGTTGCCATGACCGCCAACGACGCCGGCACTGCCGCACCCCCAGCCACTCCCGCTGCACGCGCCAGCTATCCCACCCACCAGGTGTTCAACCAGCCGCCGCCGCGGGTCGATGTCAACGAGTTCACCGCCAATGTTCCCTTGGCCGAGTACCTCTCCACGCTTGGCGGGGCCGGCGCGGAGGCGGCGGAAGGGCTGGAGGTGCTGGGTGCCGCGGTTGGCTCTGCGCGGTTCCAGGAGGACGCGCGGCTGGCCCAACGCAACCCGCCCGTGCTCCACACCCACAACAGGAACGGGCAGCGGATTGACGAGGTGGAGTACCACCCTGCCTACCACCGGATCATTGGCCAGGCAGTGGCGGCGGGGGCGCACACTTCCGCGTGGGCCGCTCCCGGGGCGGGCGCGAACGCGCGGCGGGCCGCAGCGTTCATGCTGTTCGCGCAGGTGGAACCGGGCCATGCGTGCCCCATTTCCATGTCGCACGCGGCGGTGGAATCCCTGCAGCTGGCCCCGGAGCTGGCGGGGGAGTGGCTGCCACGGCTGTTCTCGCGCCAGTATTCGCCCGAGCTTGCCGAGGGCAAGCCGGGTGCCCTGTTCGGCATGGCAATGACGGAAAAGCAGGGCGGCTCCGATGTCCGCGCCAACACCACGCGCGCCGAACCCTTTGACGGCCATTTCCTGCTGGCCGGCCACAAGTGGTTTTGTTCGGCGCCCATGTCCGACGCCTTCCTGGTCCTGGCGCAGGAGGACGCGGGGCTGGGGTGTTTCCTAGTCCCGCGGGTGCTGCCTGGCGGGGAGCGCAACCCGTTTTTGCTCCAGCGGCTCAAGGACAAGGCGGGCAACCGCTCCAATGCCTCCTCCGAGGTGGAGTTCGCCAACACGCATGGCTGGCGGATCGGCGAGCCCGGCCGCGGTGTGCGCGCCATCATGGGGATGGTGGGCCGGACCCGGCTGGATTGCGTGCTGGGCACGGCTGCCGGAATGCGCCAGTCGGTGGCGGAGGCCGTGTGGCATGCCCGGCACCGGAGGGCCTTTGGGGCGCGGCTGGTGGACCAGCCGGCCATGGCCAATGTGCTGGCCGACCTGGCCCTGGAGGCCGAGGCTGCCGCAATTGTGGGCATGCGCCTGGCCCGTTCCTTTGACGACGACGCCCGCACCTCCGAGAGTGCCTTCCGCCGCCTTGCGGTGGCCGTCACCAAGTATTGGGTGTGCAAGCGCGGGCCCAACCACGCCTACGAGGCCATGGAATGCCTGGGCGGCAACGGCTACATAGAGGACTTCCCGCTGGCCATGCGCTACCGGGAACAGCCTGTCATGGCCATCTGGGAGGGCACCGGGAACGTCATTGCCCTGGATGTGCTGCGGGCCATGGCGGTTGAGCCGGAGTCCGTGGATGCGTTTTTTGCCGAGTTGCGGCTGGCGTCCGGGACCCACGCCATCCTTGACGACTTTGTCGCCGGGTTGAAGGAGGCTGTGTCGCCGGTCCGGCTTGCGCCGGCAGATTTTGCCGGCTCGGCTCGGGCGCTCGTGGAGAAGATGGCCCTGGCGTTGCAGGCATCGCTGCTGGTCCGGTATGCCCCGCCCGCCGTGGCGGATGCGTTTGTTGTCTCCCGGCTGGGACCTGGCCGCTCCTTCAACTACGGCGGGCTCCCGCCTTCGGTGGACCTGGCCGGCATATTGGCGCGGGCATAAGCGGTTCAGCCGGGCGGCAAGGTGGTTTCAATTAGTCGTTTGACAACCGTTTGACACCCCGAAATTGAAAAGAGCCTAGACTGGCCAAAAGCCAAGGGGAGGCGCCATGACCTGGAAACGAGTATTCATTGCCGCCGGGTTTGTTCTGGCACTTGTGGCCGTTGCGGTTTACGGCTACTTTGATCCGGCCGGGCTCCGCCACGCAACCTCCGCCATCATTGTGGTGTTCGCCCTGGCCGTGGTGTTCGGCGTGGCCCTGAGGCTGGTCAAGGCCAAGCGCGGCCGCAAGATCCGTTCGGCACTGTCGCCACTTGCCGACGCCGCAGAGGCGTACCAATCCCTCCTGCTGGGCCGGGACACCAACAGCCAAAGCATCGAAAAGGCGATCGCCCACGACGACACCGACAGGTACTCCAGCGGGCAGTGAGCCCGGCCGTGATCCGGCGGCCAGGGGCCGCAGCTCGGTGAGCCGGGCACCTGGTCGGGCTGCCGGCGTCGTGCCTTAATATTGGGTGAACGGAAAGTGACACTTTGAGTCACGCATCACTCCTGCGGCACCCTAAAACCGCTAGATCCAGCGCATTTATTCCACCACTGTGACGAATGGGGCGGCAAGAGTGACGCACCTCTCAAAAATTACTGGCATTGGCGCAATAGGTATGTATACTTGGACGTAGTTGTAGTGTTGCGTTTTTTGTAGTTGAAGCGACGCCATCCTTCGGGACGACGTCGCTTTTCTGGAGAAGCGGACTTACACCGTAAAAACGGAGGCCCGAAGGTCGGGCGGAATCTCCAACTTCAGAAGGAAATAGAAATAATGGCAACAGGTACCGTCAAGTGGTTCAACGCTGAAAAGGGCTTCGGCTTCATCTCCCCCGATGACCAGAGCCAGGATGTTTTCGCGCACTACTCCGCGATCAACTCCTCCGGCTACCGCTCCCTCGAAGAGAACCAGAAGGTCTCTTTCGATGTTGAGCAGGGTCCGAAGGGTCCTCAGGCAGTCAACATCCAGGCCATCTAATTTCAAAGTAACCATGCGGGAGACCGCATAACCACTTTGGTCTTAACAGGCTGGAGCGAATAGGGTTCGGGCGTGTCCCGGCCCTATTCGTTTTTAACTTGCCTTCCGCGGACCGTTTGCCCACCGATTGCGGGCCCTTACCGGCGCTTCTCAAGGCCACCCCCGGTTCCGTGTGGCACCATGGAAGACGATGAATACCAAAGCGGCCCGGGGCCAACGCGACGGACTTCCCATGCCGCTGGGGCTGCAGGGGGCCTTTGAGGCTGCCCAGGTCTTTGTAATTTCCGCCCTCGTGATCGTGGTGCCGCTGGCGGCCGTGTGGCTGGCGGGTGGCTTTGCCCAAAAAGATCCCTCCGTCATGGCACGCCTGGCCGGGCAAATGTGGCTGGCCATCCACGGCGTACCGCTCACCCTGACCGTCACCAACGGCCCCAGCTCCGCCTCCGTCGAGACAGGTGTCTTCAGCCTGCTGCCGCTGGGCCTGGTGCTCCTGCCGTTCCTCTTGTCGTGGCGGGCCGGCCGCCGCCTGGCCCGCGCCTCCTACACCGACCAGTTGTGGCAGCCCCTGTTTGGCGCCCTGGTGGTGTACGCCGCCGCGGGGCTGGCCACCGGATTCGTGTGCAGCGAACCCGGCATCCAGGCGCCCCTGCTGGCCAGCACATTCATTCCCGTCATCCCCGCCGGACTTGGCATGATCATTGGCGCGCGGAGGGAGGCCGGCTCCTGGGGCCGGCTGATCGGCGTCAACGCGGCCGACTGGATCGCCAAGACCAGCCAGGACCAGCGCTGGGCCGGCTCCTACGTCTGGGCCGTGGCCCGCTCCGGTTTCGTTGCTGCCATGGCCGCCCTCTCGCTGGCCGCGCTTCTGCTGGCCGTGGACATCATGGCCCGGTGGACGGACATCATTGGCGTCTACCAGGGCCTGCGCCCCGGTGCCGTCGGGGGCGCGGGGCTGACGCTCGCCCAGCTCAGCTACCTGCCCAACCTTGCGGCCTGGGCCCTGGCCTGGGCCAGCGGCGCCGGCTTCTCCCTAGGGGTCGGCTCGACCGTGACACCCCTGGCCACCTCCGTGGCTCCCGTCCCGCCCATCCCTTTGCTGGCGGCCCTGCCGTCCGGGACTCTTGGCTGGGGCTTCGCGGCCATGGTCATCCCCGTGCTGGGAGGACTGCTGGCCGGCTGGTGGTTTGTGCGCACAGGTGAAAACCACCTGGACGAATGGATCTCCCTCAAGGCGCGCCAGCGGTGGGTCTCCCTGCCGGTCTCCACGCTCCTGCTGGGCATCGCCGTCGGCGTCGTCGCCGCGGCGCTCACGGGTGTGCTCTTCTGGCTCTCGGGCGGCTCCGCGGGGCTGGGGCGCCTGACCGAGATCGGGCCCAACCCGGCCACGGCGGCACTGTGGGTGGGCACGGAGGTGGCCGCCGGCGTCGTGCTGGGATCCCTGGTGGCACCGTGGCTGGAGGAAAGCCGCGCCACTGCCCGCGCCACCACCCCCTCGCCGCGGCGCAGGAACCAGCACAGCGAATAGGGCATTGCCCGCGCATGCCCCTAAAATTGTGGCCATGCGCATTGTTGTTTTAGTTTCCGGGACCGGCTCCAACCTCCAGGCAGTGATCGACGCCGTGGCCTCGGGCTCGCTGGACGTGGAGATTGCCGCCGTGGGCGCGGACCGGCAGGGAACCTACGGCATTGAGCGCTCCGCCGCGGCCGGGCTGGAGACATTTGTGGTGAACTTCAAGGATTATCCCGTGCGGGCTGACTGGGACGCCGCGCTGCTGGACGCCGTGGCCGTGCACCAGCCGGACTACGTCATTTCCAGCGGATTCATGCGGATTGTGGCACCAAGCTTCATTGACGCCTTCGCCGGCCGCTATGTCAACACGCACCCCGCGCTGCTGCCCGCCTTCCCCGGCGCCCACGGTGTCCGGGACGCGCTGGCCTACGGCGTGAAGGTCACCGGCTGCACCGTCCACTTCGCCGACGCCGGCGTGGACACGGGCCCCATCATCGCCCAGACCCCCGTTGCCGTGCTCGATGGCGACACCGAGGAAACCCTTCACGAGCGCATCAAGGTGGCCGAGCGCGAACTGCTCATCCAGGTGCTCGGGGAGCTGTCCCGCGCCTGAGCGCCCGGGGGTGGGGCCCTTCTTACTTGCGCTTGACGTCTTCCTTGCGCTTGCGGCCCAGCGCCAGCGAGGCAAGGGCGGTGGCGCCGGTTACGGCATAGACGGCGGGCCAGGCGCCGATCTTCTTGGCCAGCGGGTGGGAAGCGCCGAATGCGCCAAGGTAACCGGCAGTCAGCGCAGCCGCGGTTCCCGCCCCCGCGTTCTTCTTCCAGGCGAAAAATGCTGCAGCCCCGGCGGCCGCGAGGACC
>Ga0157370_10009613_pt1 | contig 10292 bp, 9 predicted proteins | sample C35metaG_FD_113463 | JGI IMG/M metagenome (GOLD analysis project Ga0157370, IMG submission 113463) | Corn rhizosphere microbial communities from Kellogg Biological Station, Michigan, USA - C3-5 metaG | ecosystem: Host-associated > Plants > Roots > Rhizosphere > Soil | place: USA: Michigan... | reverse complement strand
CCAGTCGCTCAACGGCATCCTGAACAAGGCCGCCGCTGGTGGGACGACGCGCTCACCTGATGAGCAGAAGATCGGCGACTACTACAAAGCCTGCATGGATACAGGCGCCATCGATGCCAAAGGCCTCGCCCCCATAAAGCCCCTGCTGGATGAGATCGACGCAATTACCGATAAGCGGCAGCTTCCGCCTCTGATCGGCGAGCTCCAGCGCATGGGCATTAACGTATTTTTCGGCTATGGCGAGCAGCAGGACCTGAAAGACGCGACCAAGCAGATCGCAGTCATCGCGCAGGACGGCCTTGGAATGCCCGAGAAGGACTATTACATGCGCACTGGCGCGAAGGATGTGACGCTCCGCCAGCAGTACGTCGCCCATGTCGCCAAGATGCTGGAGCTTGCAGGCAGTACACCGGCACAGGCACAGAAGGACGCAACCTCAATGATGGCGCTTGAAACCGCGCTCGCGAAAAACTCCATGGGTGTAACTGAGATGCGCGACCCGGAAAAGACCTACCATCTCCAGTCCATCGAGACCTTCGAGGCGGGAATTCCCAGCGTCGACTTTGCCGACTTTGAGAGTGCCATCCACTCGCCCCATGTCACGGAACTGAACAATGCGACGCCACAATACTTCCCTGCCCTCGTGGAGCAGATTGGCTCAAACGATCTGGAGACGCTGAAGGCGTATATGCGCTATCACGTTCTTACGGTGGTCGCAGGCCGCCTGCCCAGCCAGTTTGACGACGAAAACTTCGATTTCTACGGGCGTAAGCTGCGTGGACAGCCCGAACAGGCTCCACGCTGGAAGCGCTGCTCGAACTCGGTCAACGCCGCGCTCGGCGAGGCGCTGGGCAAGGTTTATGTCGAGCAGTACTTCGCTGGAGACAGCAAGGCTCGCATGCTGCAGATGGTGCACGATATCGAAACAGCGATGGGCAACGACATCGACCACCTCACCTGGATGTCGGATGCCACGAAGGTGCGCGCAAAGGAAAAGCTGCACGATGTAGCCAACAAGATCGGCTACCCGGAGAAGTGGCGCGACTACAGCAAACTTGAGGTCAAGCCCGATGACGCTCTGGGGAACTCCCTGCGAGCCAATGCCTTTGAGAATGACCGTCAGCTCAATAAGATAGGCAAGCCCGTCGATCATCAGGAATGGAGCATGACACCGCCAACCGTCAACGCCTACTACGACCCAAGCATGAACGACATCAACTTCCCCGCGGGCATCCTCCAACCCGCCTTTTATGATCGCAGCCAGGATGACGCCGTCAATTATGGCCACATCGGCGCAGTCATCGGTCATGAATTGACCCACGGCTTCGACGACCAGGGCCGCAAGTTCGACGGCAAAGGCAATTTAAGCGACTGGTGGACACCTGCCGATGCCAAAAACTTCGAGACCCGTACCGATTGCCTCGTCAATGAATACGGCAACTTCACCGCTGTTGACGACGTCAAGATCAACGGCAAGCTTACTCTCGGGGAAAACACCGCCGACAATGGCGGCCTGGTGCTCGCCTACATGGCCTACCTTGAGCGCGCAAAGAAGGAAGGCGTCGATCTCCAGGCCAAAAAGGACGGCTACACCTCGCCACAGCGGTTCTATATCGCGTATGCGCAGAACTGGTGCGAGAACTCCCGCCCGGAGAGCGTCCGCGCCCAGGTCCTCACCGATCCCCACTCGCCGGACCACTTCCGTGCCAATGGAGCCATCGTTAACCAGCCCGGCTTCGCTGAAGCTTTTGGCTGCAAAAAAGGTACCCCGATGGTTCCGGTCAACAGTTGCCGCGTCTGGTAAGTCACCAGCGCGGCAAGAGCACTATCGTGTCTTCGTAATATCGGGGCCCAGCATCTCCTGCGCATTCGGTGCGGGTTCGACTGGAATCCGCTCGCGCTCGCGCAGTTGCTGCCGACGTTCGTAATCGGACTCCAGATGGTTCTCCGTCAGGCCCTTCTTCAGAATCGCGAACGCTTCTTCAGGCGTATCCGCGAAGTGAAACAGCTCGAGATCCGATACTGCGATCGCGCCCTTCTCTGCCAGCATCTCCAGATTGATGATGTTCTTCCAATAGGCCGACCCGTAAACCACAACCGTGATTTTCTTCGCCAGCTTTCCTGTCTGCTCCAGCGTCAGCAGTTCAAACATCTCGTCCAGCGTGCCAAAGCCGCCGGGAAAGACCACCAGCGCCTTTGCCAGGTAAGCAAACCAGTACTTGCGCATGAAGAAGTAATGAAAGTCGAAGTTCAACGATGGCGTGATGTATGGGTTTGGGTGCTGCTCGAACGGAAGCTTGATATTCAGACCAATGGTCTTGCAACCTGCCTCATAGGCTCCACGGTTGGCCGCCTCCATGATTCCCGGGCCGCCGCCTGAGGTCACTACAAAACGATGTCGCGGTCCGGGCAGACTCTGTGCCCATGTCGCCAGCATTCCGGCCAGTTTGCGCGCATCTTCATAGTAGGCGGCCATCTCGACCGCAGCCTCCGCCCGGCGCAGTTGCAGGGCATTTGTCTCTCCACGCTCGATCTCGTCGGGACGCGCGGGCTGTTCATGTGGCGGCGCTGGCTGGGCAGAACCCGTGTTGGCCAGCAGTTCCAGTTCGGAGTTGGCGACGTCGAGAGCGCGAAACCGGGCCGAGCCGAAGAAGACCACCGTATCCTGAATCCGCTCCCGGCGAAACCGGGCCATCGGTTCCTGATATTCGGCAATAATGCGCAGCATCCTCCCGTCGGGAGAATTCAGAAAATCTGAGTTTTCATAAGCAAGCGGCGCCTGCTCCAGTTCTTTGGGGATCTCCTGATCCATGCTTATATCTTTTCCTTTGGACGGTTCATCCACGGTAGTCACGGTAATGTACTGCCTCGGAGATGCCTATCCATATATCGAGCAGCCCCACGCCGGAGATAACCCCGCGCACTGCTCCGTTGTGCAGCACAGCCGACAGCGCCGGGTGCGCCTGAATAAACATGTTGTGGTCCCACACCCGCGTCCACCACGGCAGCAGCAGCACAAGTATGCCGAGATAGACACAGAACAGCACCAGGACAAAAAGCGAAAGCCGTTGTAGCCACACCGGGGCTGCGTTCCGGATTTCTTCGCCGGTCTCTACCGCAGGTTCTGCCGACGGTTCAGAATGCGGAAAAATTTGTGGTTCTCCAGACATCAAACTCCCAGAGTTCACAGTAGCAGGAGCGTCCCTCAATTGTCTCTTCACTCGCCCCCCAAGCATGGCTCTCCACGCGTGTTCTCCTATGAGAATCCCTGGCCGTTCGTTTGGATGCAAAGCGCTGTTGAGCGATTCAACTCGCCGATATGCGACATTGGAATCATGCCACCCCAACGCCGCGCCCTCGGATTCGTTGCCTGCGCTCTGGCGAGTTCGCTCTGGGGCTGCGGCTTCTTCTTCGGCGAGATTGCCCTGGCCGAGATGAACTTCGCTCACATGGTTCTCTACCGGTTCCTGTTTTCGATGGTGCCGCTCGCTCCCCTGCTCATCACTCACCCTCCCCGCCTCAATCGCAGGGAATGGGGAGTGCTGCTGACGGCAGCCTTCCTCGGCGTGCCGTTGCAATTTCTGCTTCAGTTCTATGGGCTGTCGCTTACGAACGTCAGCCACGCATCCCTGATGGTCGGCACGATGCCTGTGATTCTTGCGGTCGGAGCCGCGATCTTCGCGCACGAACGGATGGACCGCATCGGCTGGCTCGCCATGGCTGCGTCCACCTGCGGCGCTGCGTTGATCGCCGTCGGCGAACATCACCGTACCGGAACTGGAGGATCGTCGCTCCTGGGAGATCTCATGGTGATCGCTTCTTTGTTCATCGCGCTGTTCTGGATACTCTTTAACAAGCAGTTGATGGAGCGCCACTCTCCTGTGGTTATCACCGCGTACGGGATCGCGCTGGGTACCGCCATGCTGCTGGTATGGGTGCCACTGCAGTATGGAATGCCACCTGTGGCTCACGTCTCGCTCAAGGCATGGATGGCGCTGGCGGCCAGTGGCCTGCTCTGCACTGCCACGACTACCCTGCTCTGGAACTGGGGCCTGACCCAGGTTCCGGCATCGCAGGCAGGCGTCCTGCTCAACATGGAGCCTCTGCTCGGCAGTCTGCTCGGCGTCTTCGTTCTCGGGGAGCATCTCGGCCCCGGCGCATGGGGCGGCGGCGCCCTGATCCTTGGCGCGGCGGTTCTGCTGACCACGCACTCCCGGACCCGCGTTCGCGAGCAACTGCCGCTCACCTGACCCGTTTCCCCGATACCATAGAGCTATGCCCCAGTCCTCCCTGCCTCCCGTCCGCATGATTGCCGTCGATATGGACGGCACCCTTCTCGGCCAGGACGGCTGCGTCAGCCCACGAAATCTCGCCGCCCTGCAAGCCGCCGAGAGCGCTGGCATAGAAGTCGTCGTCGCCACGGGACGGCGCCATTGTTACGCCATGCGGCAACTACGCGGCCTTGGCCTACATGAAGAGAATGCGCTGGTCAGCTCAAACGGCACCGTCACCAGGACGATTGGAGCCCGGCTGCTCGAGCGGACACTGATGCCCTCCGCTACGGCGCTGTGGTTATGCCAACATATCGATGAATTTCGCAACGCCCTCGTCGTCACCTTCGATATGGTGGGAAGCGATGGTGAAGACGCGCGAGGCGCGCTGGTCGTAGAGCATCTGGATGAACTGAACGACAGCATTGGCAAGTGGATGGCCGCAAATGAACCGTATATTGCGCATGTCATTCCCATCGAGAACGCCCTGCAAACTGAATCTCCTATCCAGATGATGCTATGCGGAACCATAGAACGAATGAGGCGTGCTGAAGCCCGGCTGCTGGAGCATCCCGGCGTCTCAGCCGTGGGAGTCAATCCGCAGGAACATAAACCCAACGCGGAGATTGCCTTGCACCGGACAGAGTATCCGGAGCGGAATCTGAGCATCGTCGACATACTTCCAGCGGGATGCAGTAAAGGAGCGGCTCTGCTGCGCCTGGCCGCTAGCCGAGGCATCGAAGCCGGAGAGATTCTGGCCATCGGCGATAACTGGAACGATCTCTCCATGCTGGAGGTCGCCGGGCGTAAGGTGCTGATGGGCAACGCTCCCGAAGATCTGCAAGAACTGGCAAAGGCCAGAGGCTGGACGATAGGCCGCCATCACCATCAGGACGGTGTCGCCGATGCGATTGAGGCGGTGCTCTCTGAAAGGCTTTCAATCACCCGATAGTAGAAGCCGGATTTTGGGTGGTCGAGGCCTCCGCGATGGTACGCTTTTAGGGTGACAATACGGCGAAACATGGTTCAGCGCGGAGCGATGGTGCTTGCCCTTATAGGGGTGGTCTGCCCGCTGCTGCCTGCGGCGGAACATGTCACTCTGCGCAACGGATTTGAGCTGAACTGCGTTCGTAGTGAAGCGGTGGGCAATAAGGTTCGACTCTATCTGCCTGAAAAGACGGCAACAGCATCAAACGGCGAAGCAAACTATCTTGAAGTAGCGGCGGATGCGATCGTCCGGACGGAACCGATTGCAGATATTCCCCAGCCGACAGCCGCACCTGCAGAATCGACACCTACACACAGCGAAATACATGAGATGGTGGCCCACTCCGGCGCTACTCACCACATCGATACAGACTTGCTGGCAAGCGTTATAAAAGCCGAAAGCGGCGGCCACATACGTGCCGTATCCCGGACGGGAGCGCAGGGCCTGATGCAGCTAATGCCGGGAACGGCCAGCAAAATGGGTGTTCAGGATGCATTCCAACCGGAACAGAACATCGCCGGTGGAACCGCGTATCTGGACGCGTTGCTCACCCGCTATCACGACAACATCGCGCTTGCCCTGGCCGCCTACAACGCTGGGCCCGGAGCGGTAGACCGGTACCATGGGATACCGCCCTATCGCGAGACACGGGCATACGTGGCGCGGGTCATCCGGGAGTTCAACCGTCGAAAACAGATGCAGCTCGTGGCCCGGGCTCAATAATCCACCATCGCAAGCAGAGAAAGCACACAATGAAAAGGCGTAATGGAGTCCTGTGGTTCGCGGTTGTTGTCGTGCTTGCGCTGATCGTCGCCCTCTTTCATAAAAGAATCCACTTCGATTGGGCGATGTTCTGGCAGCAACTGCGGCATGTGAGCCCGTGGCACATCGTTGCAGCCATCGCGCTCATCTACGGGACATACTGGCTCAGGTCGGTCCGGTGGGCTGTCTTTCTTTCGCCGACAAAGAGGGTCCCGGCACACACCTTGCTTGGACCGCAGTTCATCGGGTTTACCGGAGTGGCGCTGTTTGGACGACTGGCCGACCTGACCCGCCCTTATCTTGTCGCGAAACGGGTGGACCTGCCGCTGAGTTCACAGGTCGCGGTGTACACGATTGAGCGGATGTTCGATCTCGGTGCCGCGGCTGTGATCTTTTCGAGCGCACTCGCGTTTACGCCAAAAGATCTTCCCAATCATCAGACCTTCGTGCGCGCGGGCGAGTTGAGTCTTGCGCTTACGTTGGCAATCGCCCTCTTCGCAGTTCTGGTGCGGATTGCCGGTGGAGTCGTCGCCGGCTTTGCGCGGGCGACGCTGGGAAGTCTTTCTAAGCCCGTCGGCGAAAGCGTTGCCACGAAGATTCTCGGGTTTCGCGAGGGACTGAACACATTTACCTCGATGCGCGATTTCGCCATCGCCGTTCTGCTGTCGCTGCTAATGTGGGGCATGATCGGCATGGCGTATGTGCAGACCGCTCACGCCTTCGTGCATACACCGGAGCTTGCCGGGCTGAGCTTTTCGCGGACGATGCTGCTGATGGCGGCAAGCATCGGCGGATCGGTGCTGCAGGCCCCAATCATCGGCTGGTTTACGCAGATTGCCGTGACCGCCACGGCGATGCACGAGTTCTATGGCGCTCCCATCGAAGCATCCACAGCCTGTGGAGCGGTGCTGCTGATTGTGACCTCTCTCTGCATCATTCCAACCGGTCTGATCTATTCGCAGGTGCAACACATCAGTCTGAAGAAGGTCGCCAGCGAGAGCGAAGCCGCGGGCAATAAACCGGCAGCAGTAGAGTCTGGGAGCTAAGCCTTCGGGAGCAGCGCGGCGCCACTGCTAGAATCGGAATATTCCGATGAAGTGCCCCTACTGTGGTTTTGCCCAGGACCGAGTTGTTGATTCTCGAGAGAGTAAGGAAGCGGACTCCATCCGCCGCCGCCGCGAGTGCGAGGGCTGCCACAAGCGGTTTACGACCTACGAACGGATCGATGAAATTCCCTACATGGTCGTCAAAAAAGACGGCCGCCGGGAGAAGTTCGATCGCCAGAAAGTGTTGAGCGGTCTTCTTCATGCGTGCGAGAAGCGCCCGGTTTCCGCGGCAAAGCTTGAACAGATTGTCGATGAAACGGAAGCCTACGTAGTCGACTCCCCGGAGCGCGAGCGCTCGACCAGCGAGGTCGGCGAACAGATCATGGCACGGCTCAAAGACATCGACACGGTGGCGTATATCCGTTTTGCAAGCGTCTACCGCGATTTCAAAGATGTGCGTGAGTTCAAGGCCGAGCTGGAAGAATTGTTGAGCGGCAAAGACTCGAAAAAGCGACGTTAACGTCGTGCTGCGAACGACAGGAGAGAGATGGGAATGAAGCGGATATTCGGTTATTTCATGGCAGCCATCGTGCTAACCGGGTTAGCCGGGTGCAAACCGAAGACAACCTCCCAGACACATCCCGACATAAACTCGCAGCCTGCCCACACCCGGCGCTCCATCCCTCTTGATCCTGCGACCCTGGGCTCGGTGAGCGGCACAGTGCATTTCGCGGGAAAGCCACCGGAGCGAATCCGCATCGACATGAGCCAGGACCCGGCATGCTCCATGACCGGCGGCGAGAATCTCGCCGAACAGTACGTCGTGCACGACGGTAAGCTGGCGAATGTCTATATCTATGTCAAAAGTGGACCGGCGGCGGCAATGTCAGCGTCGGACAATTCAACGGCTCCCGTGGTGCTGGACCAGGTCGGCTGCCGGTATGTGCCGCATGTGATCGCCGTGATGCAGGGCGGCTCTGTCGAGTTCCGCAACTCCGACGACACCATGCACAACATTCACACCATGCCCACCGTCTCTGCCAATAAGGAGATCGATGTCTCGCAGGGGCCCAAGGGAGCGCCACAGATTCGGCAGTTCTCTCAGCCCGAACTGATGATGCCGGTGCGATGCAATAACCATCCCTGGATGAACGCATTTATCAACGTGTCGGCCACGCCGTTCTTCGCAGTGACCGATGCGAATGGGCGCTTTGAAATCAATGGATTGCCGGCAGGGACCTACACTTTGGCCGCCGTGCACGAGAAGATGGGCGAACAGACCATCACCGTAACCGTGAAACCCCATGAGACCGAACCGGCCAGCTTTACCTACTCGCTCCAGAAGTAGGAAAACAACCGAAACCGGATCAATTCGCCGCCTCATGGCCAAATTACTGCCCGGAGAACCTCACACGTCCAAAGTCCGTGTGACGGTTGTGCCCACGCCGCGTTATTCTTGAATATATGGAACGGCGCAAAGTCGGAATTCTGGGCGCGACCGGTATGGTCGGGCAGCGATTTATTCAATTATTGAGCAATCATCCCTGGTTTGAGATTGCGTGGCTGGCGGCGAGCGATCGCAGCGCGGGCAAAACCTACGGCGAAGCCTGTCGCTGGAAGCTGGATACCCCTCTGCCGAAGCATATTGCAGCCATGACGATGCAGCCCAACGTGCCCGAAGGCACGGCCGTAGAACTGCCGAAGATCATCTTCGCGGCGCTCGACGCTGATATTGCGCGCGAGCTCGAGCCGAAGTTTGCCGCCGTGGGCTGCGCGGTTATCTCGAACTCGAGCGCCTTCCGCATGGTCGCGGACGTGCCGCTCGTCGTCCCTGAGGTCAACTCCGACCATCTCGCCCTGATCGAAGCTCAAAGCTGGCGGAAGGAAAGCGGCGGCTACATCGTCACCAATCCGAACTGCAGCACAATTGGCTTAGTCCTTGCACTGAAGCCGCTGGAAGAGCGGTTCGGGATCGAAAGCCTGTTCGTCACAACGATGCAGGCGGTCAGCGGCGCGGGCTATCCCGGCGTTCCTTCGCTGGACATCCTGGGCAATGTCGTCCCGTTCATCAAGAACGAAGAAGAGAAGATGCAGGAGGAGGTCGGCAAGCTGCTTGGCCGTCTGAATGGCAAACGGGTCAAGATGCTGGATGCAAAGGTGAGCGCGCACTGCAATCGTGTGGCAGTGGAAGATGGCCACACGGAATGTGTCAGCATCAAGCTGCGCACGAAGGCCACGCGTGACGAGATTCTGGCGGCATGGGAAGAGTTTCTGCCTCTGCAGGGCCAGCATCTACCGACAGCGCCCTCGCAGCCGGTGGAGTTTGACGCTGCCGTGGACCGTCCTCAGCCCCGCCTGGACAGGATGCGCGGTAACGGCATGTCCGCGACGGTGGGCCGCCTGCGCGAATGCACTCTGCTCGACTGGAAGTTCGTCGTGCTCTCTCACAATACGATTCGCGGAGCGGCAGGCGCCGCTGTGTTGAATGCGGAGGTTCTGGCATTGCTGGGCAAGTTGGATAAATTGAGCGTGAATGTTGCGCCGGCCGTGGCGGTGATGGCTTGAGCACAGAACGGGAACAACTGGTCGTAATGAAGTTTGGCGGAACGTCGGTTGAAGACGGGAAGGCAATTGAACGGACAGCGGCAATTGTTCGCGGACGGCGCGAGCGCGGGCTGGAGGCCGTGGTTGTGGTCTCGGCCATGGCGAAGGTGACGGACCAGTTGCTGGCCGCTGCCGCCGCCGCAGGACGCGATGACAAGGCAGGAGCGCTGGCGATCAGCGCAAGGCTGCGGCACCGGCACATCGATACGGCGGCCGACCTGCTTGACAATGAGCGTTTTGTTCAGCTGCAGCCGGTGATCAACCATGAGTTCGACGCGCTGGACGACCTGCTGCGCGGCATCGCGGCCGTGGGCGAGTTGACCGCGCGCACTAACGATCTGGTAGTCAGCTTCGGCGAGCGCCTATCGAGCCGCATGGTTGCAGCGGCCTTTGAACAGCGCGGCCTGAAAGGAGCGCATATCGACGCTCGCACCTGCATCATCACCGACGCTCACTATGGCAAAGCGGTGCCGCAGGAACAGGCGATTGAAGCGAAGCTCGCCGAACTCGTGCTGCCGCTGGTGGAAACAGGCAAAACCCCCGTCATGGGCGGATTTATCGGATCGACCAAAGAAGGCATCACAACCACGCTGGGCCGAGGCGGCAGCGACTACACCGCTG